>WNEW01000134.1_pt1 | contig 32130 bp, 32 predicted proteins | sample 5399891 | NCBI WGS metagenome assembly WNEW01 (sample SAMN13153336, study PRJNA577476) | soil metagenome | isolation source: 40 cm grassland meadow soil pre-rain plot 5 | place: USA:California | collected 2015-09-08 | reverse complement strand
ACGACCTCGGGCTGCCGCCGATCCTCAAGAAGTGCGCGATGCTTCCGAAGGGGCTCGTGCTGGCCACCGGGCCGACCGGCTCTGGCAAGTCCACGACGCTGGCCGCGATCGTTGACCACGCGAACAAGCACCGCAAGGATCACATCGTCACCATCGAGGATCCTATCGAGTTCGTCCACCAGAGCCAGGGCTGCCTCGTCAACCACCGCGAGGTCGGCACCCACACCCGCTCGTTCTCGGCGGCGCTGCGCGGCGCGCTCCGCGAGGACCCCGACATCATCCTGGTCGGCGAGATGCGCGACCTCGAGACGATCCGCCTGGCGCTCGAGGCGGCCAACACCGGTCACCTCGTCCTCGCCACCCTGCACACCACGAACGCCGCCAAGACCATCGACCGCATCATCGAGGTCTTCCCGGCCGAGGAGCAGGCGCAGGTGCGCAACGGCCTGTCCACCGGCCTCAAGCTCATCGTGGCGCAGAACCTCTTCAAGCGGATCGACAAGAAGGGCCGCTGCGCCGCGCTCGAGATCCTCGTGTGCACGGCGGCCGTGGGCAACCTGATCCGCGAGGGCAAGACCGTCCAGATCCCGTCGGCCATCCAGACGGGCAAGCAGTACGGCATGCAGACGCTCGACGACGCCATCATGGCGGTGCTGCAAAAAGGCTGGATCAGCGCGGAAGAGGCGTACGACAAGGGCATCGACAAGAACAAGTTCAAGCCCTTCCTGAAGACGCCGCCCGACGAGCTGAACCAGCCGTAGGGAGCCAGCCGTGCGCAAATCGGAGATCGACGACCTGCTGGGCCTGATGCTGGAGTCGTACGACAACGTCTCGGACCTCAACATCACGTGCGACCGCCCGTTGCAAGTGGAGGCCTCCGGCGAGCTGGTGCCGGTCGCCGTCGAGCCCGCGATCGAGACCCTCACGCCGTTTCAGACCGAGATCTTCGCGCTCAACCTGATCAACAACGACCGCCGGCTGACCGAGCACCTGCTGCGGCAGGGCTCGTGCGACTCGTCCTATGCGCTGCCCGGCCGCGCTCGATTCCGCGTCAACATCTTCGCGCAGCGCGGCAATTTTTCGGTCGTGCTCAGGAAGCTCGAGACCAAGATCCCGACCATCGAAGAGCTCAAGCTCCCCGAGGCGTTCAAGAAGATGCCGGGGGAGAAGAACGGCCTCATCCTCCTCACGGGCGCCACCGGCTCCGGCAAGACGACGTCGCTGGCCGCGCTGCTCAACGAGATCAACAACACCAAGTCCGTGCACGTAGTGACGCTGGAAGACCCCGTCGAGTACGTGCATCCCAACCGCAAGGCGACCTTCAACCAGCGCGAGCTCGGGCTGGACTACGACTCGTTCGCGAGCGGCCTGCGCGCGGCGCTGCGCCAGGCGCCCAAGATCATCCTGGTCGGCGAGATGCGCGACCGCGAGACGGCCGAGCTGGCGCTCAAGGCCTCGGAGACGGGCCATCTCGTCCTCTCCACGCTGCACACCGTCAACGCCGGACAGGCGATCAGCCGCATCATCGGCATGTTCGACCAGGAAGAGGAAAAGCAGATCCGCCAGCGTCTGGCGGAGACGGTGCGCTGGATCGTCGGCCAGCGGCTGGTGCCCAAGATCGGCGGCGGGCGGTGGGCCGTGCACGACATCCTGGCCAACACCATCCGGACGAATGAGCTCATCCTGAACGGCGAGCAGGAAGGCAAGACGTTCTACGACATCCAGGACGTCGGCGACCCCTATCTCATGATCACGTTCGACCAGGCGCTGCTGCGCTCCTACGAGCAGGGGATCGTCAACGAGGAGACGGCCATCGCCTACTCCACGCGCAAGAGCGTCGTGCAGCGCGGCATCGACCAGATCAAGCAGAAGCGCGGCGAGAAGACGAGCGACGTTCAGGGCCTGCGGCTCGACTCGGACTACAACCGCAAGCTCGGCATGAAGAAGTAGACGATGGCGGACAACGACCAGGGCCTGTTCGACCAGCGCCTCGTGCTCGTGTGCGCGAACGCGCCCGAGCGGCAGCCCATCATCCGGGCGGCCCTCGAGCAGCTGGGGTTCACGATGCTGCCCGCCGGCACGGCCGAGGAGGCCGGGGAGCGGCTGCGCCGGCACGCCTTCGAGATCGTGATCGTGGACGAGCGGTTCGAGTCGAGCGGCGTGCTCGACAACCCGGTGCTGCAGTTCCTCAACACGATGCCGATCGGCCTGCGACGGCACATCTTCGTGGTGCTGCTCGGCCGCGAGTTCAAGACCTTCGACAACATGATGGCGTTCGTCCGCTCGGTCAACGTCGTCGTCAACGTCAACGACCTGCCGCACCTGCCCGCGATCATCCGCAAGGGCCTCGAGGACAACAACGACTTCTACCGCGTCTTCAGGGAGATGCTGAACGAAGTCGGCCGACACTGAGCTCGCCCCGCGCCGGCCGGCATGACGAGGTTTGCCGGTCCCTGTGAACGCGCGTCGCCAGCCTGAACCTTCCGCCACACCCGCCGCCCTTCGAGCCGCTCGCCCACCGGGCCACGAACGTTGCTTCGCGTCCTCGGCGGGATCGCGGGCGCGGCCGCGCCCGGCGTCCTCGCGTGCTCGGGCGCGTCCGTGTCGCTCCGCGGGAGTGCGCAGCGGGGTGCCCACACCATGACGGGTTGGCGCGGCGGATTGTAGAGTTGCGGCGGCGCTCCGCAACGGCCGGCAGGCGGGTGCGCAGCCCACGTACCAGCGGGTGACGGACTGACGCACGACGGCGCCCGCGCCGGCGTCGCGCCTGGGGCCCGTCGGATGACGATTCGCGCGGGCTTTCGGCCGCGGCGCCGGCCGGTCCGCGCGCCGACGGTCGCACGGAAGGCGAGGCGATCGCACGCGCCGGGGACCGCGGAAGCTCGGCCCGCGCGTTGCAACGTGTGGCGGGTGATGGACGCCGTTGCCGACGTCGCGTCGCCCGCCGAACCCACCGACGAGGCCATCGCGCGCTTCCACCGGCTCGGCTTCATGGTCGTCACCGGGCTCACCACGCGCGAGGATCTCGAAGCCGTCTCGCGCCTGCTCGCCGGCCTGTACCGCCGCTTCGCCGAGCTGATGGATGCCCGGCGCGCCCACGACCTGGGCAGCGAGCGCAACAGCGCGCGGCCCATCCTCGAGATCAACCAGACGGTCGACCTCGAGCCGCGGCTGGCCGAGACCCTGACGTTCAAGCGCAGCATGGCCCTGGCCGAGCGGCTGCTCGGGCGCCCCGTCGAGCACCGCTTCGATCACGCCATCTACAAGCCGCCGTTCAACGGCGCCGCCACGTCGTGGCATCAGGACGAGGCGTACGCGCTCGAGCGCAAGATCCTCAGCGCACACTTCTGGGTGCCGCTGCAGGACGTCACGCGCGACATGGGCTGCATGGAGTTCATCCCGGGCAGCCACCGCGGCGCGCTCGGCCGCCATCACCGCCTCGATCGCCTGCGGGATGCGCACGCGCTGGAGCTGGTCGGCCTGGACACCTCGCAGGCGGTGCCGTGTCCGATCCGCGCCGGCGACGCCACCGTCCACTTCCCGCGCACGGTGCACTCCACCGGACCGAATCGGACGGGCACGCCGCGACTGGCGTGGGCGCTGGAGTTCGGTCCGCGGCGCGGCCTCGGCGTTCGCCTGATGGCCAAGGCCCGGCTCGTCTGGCGACGGGCGACGCGCTGAGGCGACGCCTCAGCGCTTCTTGAACGGCGAGAACCTCCCGAACAACGAGGACGCCTCCTCCGCGGGCGCGCTCTTCGGCGGCGCGGGCGCCGTGGCCAGCGCCCTGCGGCGGAGGGCCACCGTCAGCTCGTAACTCTTGTCGGCGTTCGGATCGGGGTTGAAGGCGGCGATCCACACCGCGCGCTGCTCCTTGCCGAGCTTCTCGATCTTCGTGCCGCCCGTGCGATGCTTGCGCGGCGCCTCGGGCTTGCCGCTCATGGGCGCCACCACGACCCACGCGTGATCGGTCGGCGCGCCGTTTTCCTTGAGCTGGAGCTCCACGTCGGCCACCTCGGCCAGCTCGGCCGCCTGCACGCTGAACACGCGCGTGGTGAGCGGCCCCGTGGTCACGCTGAACGTGTGCGTCGCCCGGCGTTCGGCGGCGCTCGTCAGCGTGCGCGCCTCCTCGCCGCGACTGCCCGGCTGCTCGGGCCGCGTCACGATCTTCGTGGCGTCGTCCGTCTCGGTGATGGCGGCCTGGAGCCACAGGCCCGGCTCCGGCAGCGCATGGACGAGGACGTCCCGCAGCAGGTCCGGGAACGTTTTGTAGAGGCGCCCCTGCGCGACGACATAGAGGTAGAGCTCCTGGCCGAGCGGGTACGACTCGTCTTTCTTGCGGCCTTCCAGCTGAGGATTGAGGCGTGTGAGCGCGCCTCGCACGAACCCCGGCTCCTCCTTCTCGAGCCGCTGCAGCAGGATCGCGTAGCCCTCGGAGAGCTGCCCGCTCTCGTACTCGTCGCTGCGTGACAGGGGCACCGATAGCAGGTGCGGAAAGCGCTTGAGCGCGTCGCGTGCCGCCTCGGCGGGCGGCAGCCCGCGCTGCACGAGCGACTCCCAGCCCGCGCGCGCACCGATCCACCAGCGTGCGGTCTCGGCGGCCAGACGCTCGAGCAGCTCCTCGCGCGCGCGCTGCTCCTCGGGCGTCTCGACCTGCACCTGCTGACCGCTCATCCGGATCTGTACGACGAGTGGCGAGCCCGGCGGCGGCCTCATGGGTGGAGCGCCCGGCGCGCCGGCGACCGGCGTCGCTGCGGGAGGCGGCGCCGGCGCGGCGACGACGGGAGCGGGCGGGGCCGGTGGCGGCGCGACGACGACGCGCGGAACGGGGGCCGGCGCGGGCGCCACCGCCGGCGGCGCCGCCGCGACGGGCGTCGGCTCCGGCGCCGCGAGTATCTCGCCCTCGCGGCCGAGCTTGCCGCGCAGCGCGGCGAGCCCGAGCTGGCGGCCGAAATTTTCGGTGATCGCGTCGTGCAGCGACGCGCAGTGCTCGTCGTCCAGCTGGTTCCAACCTTCGGCGAGCGTGACGAGCTCGTCGAACGGGCGCAGGTGCGCGCCGAGCTGCGCGACGTCGCCCGCCGGCGCGGAGGCGAGCGCCTCACGCAATTCGCGCGCCCGGGCCTGACACTCCGCGAGCGCCGCCGAGTCCTTGTCCTCGCGGTGGATCAGCGCCATCACGCGGTCCAGCACGCCCAGCGCCTCGTCGCGCGCGGCCTGCCACGCCGCGCGCCGCGCGTGCTCGGCCCAGACGTGCTCCATCGCGGTCAGGACGGCGTCGAGGGCCTTCAGCGTGCCGAGCTTGGCGGGATCGGGCCGGTTCGGGAAGGCGGACAGCTCGTTCACGATCGCGCGGCGAAGGTCGTCGAAGTCGACGGCCGTTCCGCGCAGGTCGTCGAGCAAGGCCTCGGAGGGAACGACAACACTGCCGCCGAGCTCGGCGGCGGCTTCGGCGGCGTGCGCCCCGACCTCCGCGAACCGGGTGCGGAGGCCCACCAGCCGCTGGCGCAGATCATCGAGACGCTCGCTCGTTGGCGGCATGTCGGCGGCGAATCAAGTATAGCCGACGGCCCCGTGACATCGCGTGGCCGTTCGCATAGACTGCGGCTGCCCGCGTCGCGGAGGACGGGCGCGCGCGATCCGTCGCGGGGACGGACGGGCGTGCCGCGGGGCGCGGGATACCCTGGAGGCGCGAATGAGCGTGCGGGCGGCGGCGGTCGGGATCGCGGTGGTGCTCACGGTGACGGTGGCGGCGGCACGCGACGCGTGGGCGGGAGCGCCGACCGAGCAGCTTCGCACGCAGATCGAGCGCGCCGTCCGGGTGCTCGAGGATCCCGAGCTGACCAGGGAGGGCCGGACGGTGGAGCGCCGTGCCGCCATCCGCCGCATCGCCAACGACATCTTCGATTTCACCGAGACGACGCGCCGGTCGCTCGGCACGCACTGGCAGGCCCGCACGCGCGAGGAGCGCGAGGAGGTCACGCGGTTGTTCGCGGATCTGCTGGAACGCTCGTACATCGGCAAGATCGAGATGTACAGCGGTGAGAACATCCAGTTCCTCGGCGACACCATCGACGGCGACCAGGCCATCGTGCGCACGCGGCTCGTCACCAAGCAGAGCGCGGAGATCCCGGTCGACTACCGCATGCACCGCGTGGGCGCCGACCGCTGGCTCACGTACGACGTCGTCATCGAGGGCGTCAGCCTCGTGGCCAACTACCGCGTCCAGTTCAACAAGATCATCCAGACCGCCGGCTACGCCTCGCTGGTCCGGAAGCTGGCCGTGAAGGAGCAGGAGGGCATCCAGGCTGACCGCGAGCTGCCGATAAAGAAAGCGTCGCAGGCCAAGTGAGCGCGGGACCGGCGCGCGACGTCGCCGGGCGCATCGCGGCGAATCTCGCGACCGTCATGCAGGGGCAGACGCTGGCCATCCGCCGTCTGCTCGCCGCCTTCGCCAGCGGCGGTCACGTCCTGCTCGAAGACTATCCCGGCACCGGCAAGACCACGCTCGCCAAGGCGCTCGCCCGCTCGATCGGCGCCACGTTCAAGCGCATCCAGTTCACGCCCGACCTGCTGCCCTCGGACATTCTCGGCGTGTCGATCTACGACCAGCGCGACCAGACGTTCCGGTTCTACGAGGGCCCGATCTTCACCAACGTGCTGCTCGCCGACGAGATCAACCGCGCGTCGCCGCGCACGCAATCGGCGCTGCTCGAGGCGATGGCCGAGGGGCAGGTCACCGTCGACGGCACCACGTACCGGCTGCACGATCCGTTCTTCGTGATCGCGACGCAGAACCCCGTGGAGTTCCGCGGCACCTATCCGCTGCCCGAGGCACAGATGGACCGCTTCGCCCTGCAGTTCGGCCTCGGCTACGTGGAGCCGCAGGAAGAGGTGGCGATCCTCACCGCGCAGGAGCGCCACCATCCCCTCGACGACCTGCGGCCGTGCGCGAGCGTGGACGACGTCGCCACGCTGCGCACGGCGGTGCGCGAGGTGCGCGTGAGCGACGAGCTGCGCCGCTACGTCGTGGACCTCGTGCGCGCCACGCGCACGGCGGCCGGCGTGCAGCTCGGCGCCAGCCCGCGCGCGTCGCTCGCGCTGATGGCCGCCGCCCAGGCGATCGCCCTGCTCGACGGCCAGCCCTTCGTGAGCCCGGAGCAGGTGCAGGAGATCGCCGGTCCCGTCATCGCCCACCGCCTCGCCGTGGACCCGCAGGCGCGCTTCGCCGGTCTCGCCGGCGCCGCCGTCGTCGAGGAGATCGTCAAGACGGTGCCCGTCCCGGCCTGACGTCGTGTGGTTCCGTCGCTTCATGTACCGGCAGTTCGTGCTCGCCTCCCGCACCCAGGCCACGCTCGCGCGCCGCCTCACGCCCGCCGGCCGGCTGGCGGCGGCCGCCCTCCTCGGCGCGATGATCTTCGGTCCCAACACGCGGCTCACCGTCTCCTATCAGGCGTTCACGCTGGCCTTCGCGATGCTCACGCTGGCCGCGCTGCTGTCGCTGCGCGGCCCGCGCCGGCTCGAGGCGAGCCGCCGGCTGCCCCGCTTCGCCACCGTCGGCGAGCCGCTGACCTATCGCGTCCTCGTGCGCAATCCCGGCGACAGGCCGCGCGCGGGGCTCTCGCTGCTGGAGGATCTCGAGGATCCGCGTCCGGACTTCGCGACGTTCGTGTCGGCGCACGAGCCGGACGAGGCGCGCCGCAACTGGTTCGATCGCAAGGTCGCCTACCACCGCTGGGCGTGGCTCATCGAGCAGAATCGCCGGCTCGACGTCGCCGAGCACGCGGTGCCGACCGTGCCCCCGCGCACCGCGGTGGAGGTGCGGGTGACCGCCACGCCGCGCCGACGCGGCCGCGCGCGCTTCAGCGGCGTCAGCGTCGCGCGGCCGGACCCGCTCGGTCTCGTTCGGGCGCTGCGGCGAGAGCCGCTGCCCGACACGCTCGTGGTCCTGCCCCGGCGCTATGCGCTGCCGCCGCTGACGCTGCCCGGGACGCGCCGCTACCAGCCGCGCGGCATCACGCTCGCTTCGTCGGTCGGCGACTCCGAGGAGTTCCTCTCGCTGCGCGACTACCGGCCGGGCGATCCGCTCAAGCGCATCCACTGGCGCTCGTGGGCCCGCGCGCGCAAGCCGATCGTGCGCGAGCACCAGGACGAGTTCTTCGTGCGCCACGGCCTCGTGCTCGACACGTTCGTGCCGGCGCCGACGGAGGTCTTCGAGGAGGCCGTCTCGGTCGCGGCCTCGTTCGCCGCCGGCGTGCGCACGCCGGAGTCGCTGCTCGACCTCATGTTCGTCGGCGCCGAGGCCTACGTCTTCACGGCCGGGCGCGGCGTCGGCCACGTCGACCACATGCTCGAAGTCCTCGCCGAGGTCCGCCCGTGCCGCGATCGCGACTTCGCCGCGCTGCACCGGCTCGTGATGGAGCGGCACGGCCTGCTCAGCGGCCTCGTGTGCGTGCTGACGGCGTGGGACGATCCGCGGCGCGCGCTGGTGGATCACCTGCGGGCGCTCGGCGTGCCGAGCCTGGTGCTCGTCATCAGCGAGGCCGCCGCCCTCGACGCCGACCTCGAGACGGCGGGCGCGCACCGGCTGGCGCCCGGACGCATCGCCGAGGGGCTGGCGCGGCTGTGACCCCGCCCGGGCTGCTCGGCGCCGCGCTGCTGTTCTGGGGCTGGCAGACCGGCTTTCTCACCGTCGGCAGCGTGATGGCGGCGCTGCTCGAGGGCCGCCATCTCGTGCGCTCGCGCTGGGACCTCTCGCGCGCCGACTTCAACCGCGTCTCCGACCTCAGCGCGGTGCTGCTCGTCGTCATCGCCGCCTACCAGTTCGTCGGCACCGACGCCGCGCACGCCGTGCTCGCCATCCTCGAATGGCTCCCCCTCGCGGTGCTGCCGCTGCTGACCTGCCAGGTCTACAGCACCGCGGGGGCCGTCGATCTCTCGATCTTCTTCTGGAGCCTGCGACGGCGCGCCGCCGCGCGCCCGGACGAGCCCGGCTGGCCGGTCGACCTCGCGTACCCATATGTGGCGCTCGTGCTGCTGTCGGCCAGCGCGGCCAACGTCCGCAGCGGCGCGTTCTTCGCCGGCGCCGTCGCGCTGGCCGGCTGGGCGCTGTGGACGGTACGACCGCGGCGGTACCCGATCGCCGTGTGGGTCGCGACGCTGGCGCTCGCCGTCGCGCTCGGCTGGGTCGGGCACATCGCCCTCGCGGCCGGCCAGCGTGCGATGGAGCGCGCCGCCCAGGGCTGGCTGCTCGACTTCATCCGGCGCGAGACCGATCCGTTCAAGAGCTCGACGGCGCTCGGCGAGATCGGTGAGGTGAAGCTGAGCCCGCGGATCCTGCTGCGCGTGGAGTCCCCGCTCGGCTCGCGGCCGCCGGCGCTGCTGCGGGAGGCGACCTACAACGTGTACAACGGGCCGGCCTGGTACGCGGTGGACGCGCCGTTCCTGCCCGTCCCGCCGGAGTCCGACGGCGCCACCTGGAAGCTCGGCGCCCCCGTCCTGGAGCGCGGCCGCGTGACGGTCTCCGCCTATCTGCGCCGCGGCAAGGGCGTCCTGCCGGCGCCGAGCGGCGTGCGCCAGCTGGACGACCTGCTGGTCGTCCAGCTGGCGAAGAACCCGCTCGGCGCCGTCCGCGTGGACGAGGGCCTCGGTCTCGTCCGCTACGCGGCGCGCTTCGGCGACGGCACCGCGGACGGCCCGCCACGCTCGCTCGATCTCGTGATTCCGCGCGGGGAGCAGGCCGCGGTGGAGCGTGCCGCCGCGGAGCTCGACCTCGCGGGCAAGAGTCCCGAGCAGATCCTCGTCGCCGTCCGCGTGTGGTTCGGCAGCCGCTTCCGCTACGCGCGCTTCCTGGGCGCGCGGCCGGCCGGCGTGTCGCCGCTGGAGGACTTTTTCTTCAATTCGCGCGCCGGCCACTGCGAGTACTTCGCCACCGGCACCGTGCTCCTGCTGCGCGCGGCGGGCATTCCCGCGCGCTACGCGATCGGCTACGCCGTGCACGAGTGGAGCCCGCTCGAGCGGCGGTGGGTCGTGCGCGCCAACGACGCGCACGCGTGGGCGCTCGCCTGGGTGGGCGGGGCGTGGCGTGAGATCGATACCACGCCGGGCGAGTGGGTGTCGGCCGAGCGGGAGGCCGCGGCGTTCTGGACGCCGCTCGCCGATCTCGGCTCCTGGATGACCTATCTCTTCTCACGCTGGCGCTGGAGCGAGCGCGAAGACCGGCTGACCGGCTCCATCGGCTGGCTGCTGGTGCCGCTCATCGCGCTGCTCGCGTGGCGGCTCTACCGCCGCCGCCGGGTCGCGACCGGCTCGGCGCGCGCCCCGGCCGCCCCTGCGCCGATGCCCCGTGCCGGCGCCGACTCCGCGTTCTATCTCGTCGAGCGGCGGCTGGCGCAGCTGGTGTTCCCGCGCGCGTCGGGTGAATCGCTCACGCGCTGGGTCGCGCGCGTGGAGGCCTCGCGGCCGGTTGCTGTCGCGACGGCGCCGCTGCCCGGCTTGCTGGCGCTGCACTATCGCTATCGCTTCGACCCCGCCGGTCTCGGCACGCTCGAGCTGGCCGCCCTCGACGCCGGCGCCCGCGCCTGGCTGGCCGCGCACACGGCCCCTGTACCGCGCTAAACGGCAGCCGGATCCCGAGGGCCGCCCCGGGTCCCCCGGGGCGGCCCGAGCGTCTGGGGGCTTTGGGGGGCCATCTCGGGGCCCCCCATGGAAATAACAGCCCGCTTCGCGGCACGCGACAGGCGCTTCACCTCCGACTCCCGGCGCGACGCAGACGAGCGATCGGGCCAGGGCTCGGCCCACACGAGCCGCACCGGACGGCGCGCCCGCGTATACTTCGACGCCGATCCGTCGTTGTGCCGGCGCACCCGGCGCTCGAGCGCGGGCGTGATTCCCGCGTACAGCGAGCCGTCGGCGCACTCCAGGAGGTAGCAGAACCAGCGTGCCACGCCGCGATCCTAGCACCGCGACGCCGCCGGGCCGCGATCTCGAGGCGCGGCGCGACCGGCGCTTTCGCCGCGCGCCGGGCCTGCGAGTCCGGAGCGCGAAAAGCGCGCTGGCGTTCGTGAACGACGTCGGCTTCTGCTCGACCTTCTATTGTTTCCCGGAGGGCGTGCCGTGCCTGTGGGAGGCGGTCGTCGGCCGGGCCCGGCCGCGCTGGCCGCGCCACTCGCACCACGACGACGGCGTCGGGCTGACCTGGCGCCTGAAGGACGACCTGCCCGCCGGGCGCCACGTCTATTACGGCAAAATTCTCAAAGCGCGCCCGATGCTGGTGGCCCTCGACGTCTTCCCCGCCTTCTACGCTCTCGCGCGCGGTCGACAGCGGGCGCGCGACTACCGGGTCGAGTACGAGGCGGGACGGCTCTCTCACACCGCCCGGCGTCTCATGGACGCCCTCACGCGCGAGCATCCTCAGTACACGCGGGAGCTGCGCGGCAATACCTTCATGCTCGAGTCCGGCAAGACCAGGGAGTTCGAGCGCGCGATGGCCGAGCTGCAGCAGGGCCTCTGGGTGGTGAAGACCGAAGAGCGCTACGAGCCGACGTTCTCTTATCGCTGGGACTTGCTCGAGGCGTGGCTGCCGGACGCGGTGGCCGAAGGTCGCAGGCTCTCGCGCGCCGCCGCGCTCGACCGGCTCATCTCGCGCTATCTCGAGGGTGCCGTCTTCGCCACCGGGCGCGGGATCGGCCGGCTCTTCGGCATCCCGGCGGCCGAGGTCGCGGCCTGCGTCGGCCGGCTGGCTAAACGGGGGGTCGTGCTCGACAGCCCCGTCCAGGGCTGGGAGGGCCGTTGGCTCATTACCGCCGCCGCGCTTCGTTAGCGCCGCCAACGCATCCGCGGCGCTCTGTGCAGTGCAGCTTTTACAACCGCGGCGCGGCGTGCCGTGGCCGCTGGCATGCCGTTCGCTCGCGTTTTCGCCTATGGCTACCAGGAAGAAGCGCTCGAGGGACAAGCGCGCCAAGAAACAGCCCCGTCCGACGGACGGGCAGGCCATCGCCGAGCGCTCGGCGCGCCGCGGCGTCCCCGAAGAGCAGCTGCAGGGACCGCCCGCGCGGGAAACGACGCTGATGCGCGGCGACCGCGAGCGCGCGGCCGAGGCGCACCGCCACGAGTATCACGACACGAGCCCGCGGCTGACGGGCGGCGATCCCGACGCCGACTGGGAGCGCGCGGACCACGTCGGTGAGGAGGCCGTGGGCGGCACGGTCGCCACGCCCGACCAGAACGTCGTCGACGAGCTCGGCGGAGCGCTCGGCGTCCCGCGCGCTCCGGACGAGGAGGTCCGCACGTCGGGCGAGATCCTCGAACGCCGCGACCGCCATCGCTGGGAACAAGAAACCGGAGGTGACGCATGAGAGGCACGCTCGCGCTCGTCGGCGGCGCCGGCCTGGGGGCCGGCCTGATGTACCTGCTCGATCGCGAACACGGCGAACGGCGCCGTAGCGAGCTCAGCGAGTCGCTCGCGTATGCGGTGAACGATGCGGCCGAGCGCTTTCCGGCCGTGGCCAGCGCCGCCGCCGATGCGGTGGCCGGCGCGCGCCAGGCGGCGTCCCGGCTCGAGACGCCGCGCTTCGTGTCTGATCTGACGGCGCGCCTGGACGCGCCGCGCCGGATCGCCGACTTCAAGGAAGCGGCGCGCCGCGCCTCGTCCATGCGGCCGCAATGGCGTGACGGGCGGGTCATCCTCCGGCGGCGGCATCCGGTGAGCTTTCTCGAGGACCATCGCTGGGCGCTCATCGGCGTGGCCGCCGGCGTCCTCGCCGCCGGGATGTGGGGCCTCTGGCGCCGCGAGCCCGGTCAGGTGCGGGTGGCGACGACCGTCCACGCTCCGATCGAGCGCGTTTTCGACGCGTGGTCGCGCTTCGAGGACTTCCCGCGCTTCATGCCGATGGTGTCCGAAGTCCGTCCGGTCGGCGAGGACCGCTGGCACTGGGTGATCGCCGGTCCCGCGGGCGCGACGATCGAGTTCGACGCCGTCGTCACGCGACGCGAGCGGCCGCGCCTGATCGCGTGGACGACCGTCGAGGGCGCGGTGGTCGAGCACAGCGGCACGGCGCGCTTCCGGCCCACCGCCGACGGCGGGACTCGCGTCGAGGTCACGATGTCGTGGCGCCCGGCGGGCGGCGGCTTCGGGGAGAGCGTGGCGTTCATGTCGGGCATGGACCCCGAGCACGCGCTGCGCGAAGGCCTGGCCGCGTTCAGGGCCCGCCTCGAGGGGGAGGCCGTCGCCCGGTGAGCAGCGATCGCATCCGCGTCGCCGCCGTCGGCGACCTTCACTGCGCCAAGGCGATGACGCCGGGGACGCTGGCGGCGGTGCTCGGCCAGGTCGCGGAGCGGGCGGACGTGCTCGCCCTCTGCGGCGACCTGACCGACACCGGCACCGCGGACGAGGCCAAGAGCCTCGTCCGCGAGCTCGCCGTCGCCAAGGTGCCGCTCGTGGCCGTGCTCGGCAACCACGACTACGAGTCCGACAAGGCCGACGAGGTCAAACGCATCCTCACCGACGGCGGCGTCTCGGTGCTCGACGGCGACTCCGTCGAGATCCGCGGCGTCGGCTTCGCCGGCGTGAAGGGCTTTGCCGGCGGCTTCGGCGAGCGCGCGCTGCAGTCGTGGGGCGAGCCGATCCTCAAGCAGTTCGTCCGCGAGGCCGTCGAGGAGGCGCTCAAGCTGGAGGGCGCGCTGGCGCGGCTGCGAACGGCGCATCGCATCGCGCTGCTGCACTACTCGCCGGTGCGCGCCACCGTCACCGAGGAGCCGTCCGAGATCGCGCCGTTCCTCGGCTCGAGCCGTCTCGAGGACCCGATCAACCGGTACCCGGTGACGGCGGTGTTCCACGGCCACGCCCATCGCGGCTCACCCGAGGGGCGCACGAGCTCGGGCGTGCCCGTCTACAACGTGGCCCTGCCGCTCTTGCGCCGCCGCTTTCCGAACGAGCCGCCCTTCCGCGTGATCGAGGTTCAGGTGGAGCGCGCCAACGGCGGCCCGCCATCGACACCCATGCCCGTGTACGCCGGCGCGGGGCTCGGAGCGACCATCCCGTGAACGACGCGCTGCCGCCGGCCACCCGCGACTTCTACCTGCGCGCCATGCGCCTGCTGGACGAGGCCGGCATCGAGTTCCTCGTGGGCGGCGCCTACGCGTTCGAGCGCTACACGGGCATCGCGCGCCACACGAAGGACTTCGACATCTTCGTCCATCCCCGCGACGTCGACCGCGTGCTCGAGACGCTGGGCGCGGCGGGCTGCGAGACGGAGCTGCCGTTCCCGCACTGGCTCGGCAAGGCGCGGTGCGGGGAGGACTTCGTCGACGTCATCTTCAGCTCCGGCAACGGCGTCGCCGCCGTGGACGACGACTGGTTCGTCCACAGCGTCGAGGACGAGATCTTCGTCCGCCCGGTCCGGCTCGTTCCGGCGGAGGAGATGATCTGGTCGAAGGCGTTCATCATGGAGCGCGAGCGCTTCGACGGCGCCGACGTCGCGCACATCCTGCGCGCCTCCGCCGAGCGCATCGACTGGACCCGCCTGATCGCGCGCTTCGGCGACTACTGGCGCGTGCTGATGGCGCACCTCGTGCTGTTCGGCTTCATCTATCCCGGCGAGCGCCATCGCATTCCGCCCGGCGTGCTGAGCGAGCTGTCGTCGCGATTGCAGCGCGAGCTGGCCACGCCGGAGCCCGGCGCGCGCGTCTGCCGCGGCACGATCCTGTCGCGCGCGCAGTATCTCGTCGACGTCGAGCGCTGCGGGTACGCCGATCCCCGCCTGGCCCCGCAGGGCAACATGACCGAGCGGGAGGCGGCGATCTGGACGGCGGGCATCGCGCACGACGGTCCCGGCCACGCGATCGGCGAGGCCGCCTAGTACAATCCGGGGCAATCCACTCCCGGAGGTCCTGCCATGCCGAAGATCGAGAAGTTCTGTGCGAACGGCGTCTTCGATCCGCCGACCTACAGCCAGGGCATCAAGGTCAGCGAGGCCCACACCGTGCTCTTCCTGGCCGGTCAGGTGGCCTACGACAAGGACGGCGCCGTCGCCCACCGCGGCGATTTCAAGGCGCAGGCGCGCGAGGCGTTCCGATGCCTCAAGGCGCTGGTCGAAACGGGCGGCGGCCGCATGGAGAGCATCGTGAAGATCAACACCTACCTCACGGACATCCGCTACCGCGCGGATCTCGTCCCGGTCCGCGAGGAGTTCTTCGGCAAGAAGGGCCCGGCCTCCACGCTCGTGCAGGTGTCCGCGCTGGCCCACCCGGACTGGCTCATCGAGGTCGAGGCGATCGCGGTCGTGTAGGACGCGCCGCCCGTGGAGCCTGAGGATTGACTCCGTCTCCGTTTTAGGCAAGCCTAATAGCTCCCGAAAAACGGAGAGGAGACGTCGCCATGCGTTCCATGTCCGTGATCCTTCTCGCCGCCCTCGCCGTGGCCGGGCCCTGCGCGACGTCCGGCGACGGCGGCGAGGTGGTCATCTACTCCGCCCGCCACTACGGGCAGGAGCCCGCCTTCGACGCGTTCACGAAGAAGACGGGCATCCAGATCAAGATGCTCAACGGCGACGCCGGGCAGATGTTCGAGCGCCTGCGCGCCGAGGGCGACAAGACGCCGGCCGACCTGTTGCTGACCGTGGACGCCGGCAACCTCTGGAACGCCGTACGCGCCGGGCTCCTGGCGGGGGTGACGTCGGCGGAGGTGTCGAAGAACATTCCGGCCCACCTGCGCGACCCCGAGGGTCGCTGGGTGGGGCTCACGATGCGCGCGCGGACGATCGTCTACAACGCACGCAAGGTCGGCTCCGGCGAGCTGTCGACCTACGAAGCGCTCGGAGACCCGAGGTGGAAAGGCCGGCTCTGCCTGCGAACCTCCGGCTACATCTACAATCAGTCGCTGCTGGCCACCATGATCCGGCGGCACGGCGAGCCGCGGACCGAGCAGATCGTGCGCGGGTGGGTGGCCAACCAGCCGACGCTGATCAACGGCGACACCAAGATCATCGACGCGATCGCCGCCGGCCAGTGCGACGTCGGCCTCGTCAACAGTTACTACCTCGCGCGCATCCTCAAGAAGGACCCGGCCACGCCCGTCGCGATCTTCTGGGCCAACCAGCAGACGACCGGAACCCACGTCAACGTCTCCGGCGCCGGCGTCACCGCGCACGCCAAGAACCGGGCGAACGCCGTGCGCTTCCTCGAGTACATGAGCGGCCTCGAGGCGCAGCAGCTGTTCGCCGACGTGAGCATGGAGTTTCCCGCCAACCCGAAGGCCGAGGTCAACGCGATCGTGAAGGCGTGGGGATCGTTCAAGCAAGACGACATCAACATCGCGGCCGCGGGCGAGTTCCAGGCGGCGGCGACGCGGTTGGCCGACCGGGCCGGGTACAAGTAGACATCGGCGCGCGTGTCTCGGGGTGGACGATGGCTGCGGCCGCGATCGCGGCCGTCGTCGCGCTGCCCGTCCTGGTGGTGCTGGCCTCGTGGCGGCACCCCGCACGTGACGTATGGCAACACCTCTGGGACACGCAGCTCGTCCTCCTGCTCGTGAACACACTCCTCCTGGCCGCCGGCGTCGGCGTCGGGACGCTCGTGGTCGGGGCGGGACTCGCGTGGCTCGTGGTGGCGTACGACTTCCCCGGGCGCCGGCTCTTCGAGTGGGCGCTCGTGCTCCCGCTCGCCATGCCCGCTTATGTCATCGGGTTCGCCTTCCTGGCCATGTTCGACTTCGCCGGGCCCGTGCAGTCGGCGCTCCGGCGCGTCTTCGGGCCCGGCGCGGGCCTGCCGGATCTGAGATCGGGCTGGGGCGTCATGGCGATGATGACCCTCGTCTTCTACCCGTACGTGTACGTGCTGGCGCGGGTGGCGTTCCGCGAGCACGGCCGGGCGGCGCTCGAAGTCGCGCGCAGCCTCGGCCACTCGCCGACGCGCGCGTTCATCACCGTGATCCTGCCGCTGGCGCGGCCCGCGCTCGTCGCCGGCGCCGCCCTGGCGATGATGGAGGCGCTGGCGGACTTCGGCACCGTCTCGACGTTCGGCTATCGCACGCTCACCGAGGCCGTCTATCGCGTGTGGACGGGGATGTTCGACCGCGCGGCGGCCACGCAGGTGGCGAGCCTCCTGCTCCTGCTCGTGCTGGCGCTCCTGGCCCTCGAGCGCGCGCTGCGTGGGCGCCGGCGCTTCACGCGCGCTCCACGTGCGGCCGAGCTGCCGCGTCGCGTGCTGCGCGGCTGGCGTGCCGCCGGCGCGTGCGCCGCCTGCGGCGTCGTCTTGGCACTCGCCTTCGTGCTGCCCGTCGGGGAGCTGATCGGCTGGGCGCGCGAGCTGCCCGCCGAGCAGCGCGCGCGCCGCGGCTTCGCCGGTCTCGTGGGGTCGACATTCGTGCTGGCGGCGGCCTCGGCCGCGCTCGTCGGGGGGCTGGCGCTCGTGCTCGCCTACGCGCGCCGGCTGCGGCCGTCGCGGATCGCGAGCGGCGCCGCGCAGTTCGCCTCGATGGGCTATGCGCTGCCCGGCGCCGTGATCGCCGTCGGCGTGCTGGCGCCGATCGCGTGGCTCGACCGCGTGCTCGCGTTGGCGGCCGAGGCGGTCCTGGGCCACCGCCTCGGCCTCGTCCTCACCGGCTCGGCGGCGGCGGTCTTGTTCGCGTATGCCGTTCGGTTTCTGGCCGTCGGCTACCAGACGACCGAGAGCGCGCTCGCGCGGATTCCACCGACCCTCGACGAGGCGGCGCGTTCGCTCGGCGTCACGATGCGCGGCGCACTGCGGCGCGTCCATCTGCCGCTCATGCGCGGCGGCATCCTGTCGGCACTCACGCTGATCTGGGTGGAGACGATCAAGGAGCTGCCCGCGACCCTGCTGCTCCGACCGTTCGGCCTCAAGACGCTCGCGATCGAGGTGTGGGAGCGGACATCCGAGTCACTCTGGGCCGAGGCAGCGCTCCCCGCGCTCGCGATCGTCGGCGTGGGACTCGTGCCGCTGCTGCTGGGCTCGCGGCTCGACGCGGGGCGCCGGTGAGACATCCCGCGTCAACCCCGAGGCGCGCCACGGCTCGGCCGGGGCGCGTCCGAGCCGTGGGGGTCTGGGGGCCATTTCGGGGCCCCCAGGAAGAATGGTGAGCCTGCTCGAGCTGACCGATGTCACGCGGCGCTACCGGCGCGCGCAGCCTGCCGCGGTGGACCGGATCACGCTCGCCGTGTCCCGTGGCGAGATCCTCGCGCTCGTCGGCCCGTCGGGCTCTGGCAAGACCACGCTGTTGCGGCTCATCGCCGGCTTCGAGCTGCCGGACGGCGGCACGGTGGCCATCGCCGGACGCACGGTCGCCGGCCCCGGCGTCGCGGTGCCGCCGGAGGCGCGCGGCGTCGGCATCGTGTTCCAGGATTACGCCCTCTTCCCGCATCTCACCGTCGAGGGCAACGTCGCCTTCGGACTGCACGCGCTCGGCGCCGCGGCCCGGCGCGCGCGCGTGAGCGAGCTGCTCGCGCTGGTGGGGCTGCCGATGTTCGCGTACCGCTACCCGCACGAGCTCTCGGGCGGCCAGCAGCAACTCGTGGCGCTGGCGCGGGCGCTCGCACCAGCGCCCGCGGTCTTGCTGCTCGACGAACCGTTCTCGAACCTCGACGCCGACCTGCGCGGACAGATGCGCGAGCAGGTGCAGCGCATCCTGAAGGCGACCGGCACGACGGCCGTCTTCGTCACGCACGGGCAGGACGAGGCGTTCGCGATCGCGGACCGCGTCGGTGTGCTGCACCGCGGTCGCCTCGAGCAGCTCGACACGCCGGAGACGATCTATCACCGGCCCGCGACGCTGTTCGTGGCCGAGTTCGTCGGCGACGCGACGTTCATTCCCGGCGTCGTGGACGGCGTCGGCATCGTGACCGACGTGGGAACGTTTCCCGCCGACGGCGTAGGGCCAGCCGGCACCGCCCTCGAGGTCATGATCCGTCCAGACGACGTGACGTTCGTGCCGTCGCCCGACGGCGACGCGCTCATCGTCCAGCGCGACTTCCGGGGCACCGAGACCCTCTATGGCCTGGAGCTGCCCGGCGGGCGGCGACTCTATTCCTCGCAGGCGTCCTGGGCGACCGAGGCCGTCGGCGATCGCGTGCGGGTCGCGGTGCATCTCGAGCACGTCGTCACCTTTCCGAGAAGGGCGGCGGGTCCCGACATGGCCCCCCGCGTCGGTTCAGGCGCGTAGCGCCGCGGCAGACGCGGCGCCGGCGGGCGCCGTCAGCCCTCGATCGCGCGCAGGTCGAAGCGGCCGCGCGTCGACGTGGCGGTCACGGGCGCCCAGAGGTCGCCGAGCCGCTTCACGCGCGCGGCCACGTTGTCGATGCGGAAGTCCTCGATGGCGATCTTGCCCGCGAGCTCCTCCCACGTCACCGGCGTCGACACCGGTGCGCGGGGCCGCGGCCGCACCGAGTAGACGGACGCGAGCGTGCGGCCCCACGCATTCTGGTTGAAGTCGACGTGGACGCGGTCGCGCGGCCGGACCTCCTTGCGATAGACGGCCGTGGTGAGCCGCGGGTGGCGGCGCGCGATGTCGAGCGAGATCGTCTTGGCCACCGTCCACACGTCCTTCTGCGTCGGCCCCCGCACGATCGGCACGTAGACGTGGATGCCGCGGCTGCCCGTCGTCTTCGGGTACGTCGGCATGCCGAGGCCGCGCAGCGTCTCGTTCACGACGCGCGCCGTCTCGACCACCTGGGGGAAGCCGACCTCCTCGCCCGGATCGAGGTCGAAGTGCAGGTAATCCGGCCGATCGACGTCGTCGCAGCGCGCGTACCACTCGTTGAGGTCGATGCAGCCGAGATTGATGACCCAGAGCAGCGCCGCCAGGTCGTTGATGATGGGAAAGTCGATCACGCTGCCCGACGAGTGCTCGATCGAGCACGTCTCGATCCACGGCGGCCGCGGCGTGGGCGCGCGCTTCATGAAGAAGAACTCGCCGGTCGCCCCGTTGGGATAGCGCTTCATCACCATGGCGCGGTCGCGGATGTGGGGCAGCAGGACCGGCGCCATGGCGGCGTAGTAGCGGATGAGGTCGCCCTTGGTGATGCCCTCCTTGGGCCAGAAGACCTTCGTGAGGTTCGTCAGCTTCACGACGCGGCCGCCGACGTCGATCTCGGCGTCGTTCACGTCGCGCGGGATGTCGACGGATGCCGGCATGCGCGCCGGCGCCTCGGCGCGCGTGCGCCGCGCGGGGTGAAAGTCGCGCGTGGCCGGCGGCGCGTGCGGTGGCTCGGCGGCGGCGGCCGGGCGGCCAGGCGCGCCGCGGCGCGGGCGAGGCGCGCTGCGGGCGGAGCCCGGCGCGCGGCGACGCGCGGCGGCGCGGCGGGCCATCAGCGGAGCGGCGCCAGCCGCGGAGGCCGCGGCCCGTGGCGGACGGCGCCGGCGACGGGCACGTACTCGAGCTCGACGTCGTAGCGCACCGAGCGCAGCAGCAGCCCGCCGCGGCTCATGTCGCCGCGGCCGACGAACACCCGGGGGAAGGTGAGCCGCGCGCCGAAAACGTCGAGCAGGGCGGCGACGTACTTGTCGGACGCGATGCTGCCGAGCAGGGTGACGCCGTCGTCGGGCTTCAGCACCGAGGCCACCGCGCGCGCGGAGGCGAGCAGCGGCCGCAGATAGCGCTGGTTCTCCGGGTGGATGTCGACGCGCGCCGCCGCGCGCAGCCGGGCGAGCGTCACCGGCTCCTCGGGCGGCCGCAGGCCGGCGTGCGGCGTGATGATGAGCGGCACGCCGAAGCGCGCGGCGTAGGTGAGCTTGCCGCGGAAGTAGAGGCCGGAGACGAAGGACATCACCTCGCCGAGCGGCGCGCCGCCGCGCGCGCGCAGTCGGCGCGCGAGGTCGAAGTCGGCCCGCGGCGAAAAGAGCAATTGCGCGCGCTCGCCGCCGCAGTTGGCGGGGGAGAGGAGGAAGACGCGCCGAACGGCCATGGGCTACGGAGTCGGCGTCAGGTGGTGGGGCTCACGGATCGCTACAGTCGGCGCAGGCGCCGCAGTGCCGGCAGACGATCTTGCACTTGCGTTCCTCCATTCGTTCACCACAACGAGGGCACAGCCGCGGTGAGTCCGCTTGGGAGGGGATGCGCGTGGAGGCGCGTCTTTCCATGGCCACAGACTACACTCAGATATGCCCGAGTGGTCGGATCAAGAGTTCCTGCGCACGGTCTTCGACGAGACGCGGGTCGTGCGGACCCCCCTGCGCGGCATCATCGCCGGCTACCACGTCCTGCCCTACGTCCTGCTCGGCCCCCCGGAGTACGAGCGGACGTCGAAGACCGTGGAGGTGCGCGGCCGCATCAGGGTGTCGCCCCGGCTCGTGCTGGGCGCCGACGCGCCGACGTACGGCCAGATGTTCGGCGAGCGCGAGCTGATGGACGCGCGGATCGTGGCGCGCGTGTTCAGCTTCCGTTACGCGGCGCGCGTGTCCCTGGAGAGCGAGGACCTGGCGATCCGCCGCCACGAGGCGGATCCGGGTACGCAGCTGGAGCGGGTGCTGGAGGAGCTGACGCGCCGCGAGGTGATCGACACGGCGGTCATCGCGTCGCCCGACGCGCGGTTCTACCCGGTGTCCCTCGACCGGTTCATCCGCGAGATCCTCGACCGGGAATTTCGAGACTAGTCAGCATCCGCGCGAGGTCATCGGGGTCCACCGGCTTGACGAGATGCGCGGCGAACCCGGCGTCCTTGCCGCGCTGGCGGTCGTCCGGCTCGCTGTACCCGGTCAGCGCGATCATCACCGGCGGCGGCGCCGGCAGCGTCTTCATCCGCCGTGCCACCTCGTAGCCGTCGAAGCCCGGCAGGCCGATGTCGATCAGCGCGACCTCGGGCGTCTTCGTGCGGGCCAGATCGAGGCCCTCGCTGCCGTCGGCCGCCGCGTGGACCTCGTAACCGTCCAGCTCGAGCAGGGCGCGGAGCGCTTCGCGGGCGTCGGCGTTGTCTTCGATGAGGAGGATGCGCGTCACGTTATCACCCTAACACGCGCGCCAAGAGCGCCGCACCTTGACACTGGAAACGAGCGGATGATATTCAGTCGTGCGCACTTACCTCCGCAGGAGGCACTCCAATGACCTCGAAAGCTCCGGCCGCACTCGCGGTCGCGTTCGCGCTCGCCGTCGGCGGCGTCGTTGTCGCCGCCGCCCAAGGCCCCATCCGCATCGGCGCCTCGCTGTCGCGGACCGGAACGTACGCGAAGCTCGGCAAGAACCAGCAAGAGGGTTATCAGCTCTGCGAGAAGGACCTCAACACGAAAGGCGGGCTGCTCGGCCGCAAGGTGCAGTTCGCCGTCTACGACGATCAGTCGATGCCGGCCACCGCGGTACGGCTCTACGAGAAGCTCATCACCGAGGACAAGGTGGACGCCATCATGGGGCCCTACTCGTCGCCGGTGACCGAGGCCGCCGTGAACGTGACCGAGAAGTACAAGAAGGTGATGGTCGCGCCCCTGGCGGCCACGACGTCGATCTTCAAGAAGGGGCGTAAGTACATCTTCATGGTGATCTCGCCCGCCGAAGGCTACCTCGAGGGCCTCGTGGACATGGCCGCCAAGCGCGGGCTCAAGACGGTGGCCGTGGTGAACGAGGACACGCTTTTCTCCAAGGCGGCGGCCTCCGGCGCCGTCGAGCTCGCGAAGAAGAAGGGCATGCAGGTCGTCTTCACCGAGGCCTACCCCAAGGGCAACACGGACTTCTCCGCGCTCCTCACCAAGCTGAAGGCGGCCAACCCCGACGTGCTCGCCGCCGCGACGTACTTCGACGACGCGGTGGCGCTGACGCGGCAGATGAAGGAGCTGAACGTCAATCCCAAGATGTACGGGGTGACGGTCGGCGGCGACCTGCCGGAGTTCTACGACACCCTCAAGCAGAACGCCGAGTACATCTATGGCGCGACCCAGTGGGAGCCCACGCTGCCGTACCCGGGCAACCAGGAGTGGTTCGACACCTACAAGAAGGAGTTCGGACACGAGCCGTCCTACCACTCGGCCGCCGGCTACGCGGGCTGCGTGATCTACGCCGAGGCCGTCAAGCGCGCGAACAGCCTGGACGGCGACAAGGTACGCGACCAGCTCCTGAAGCTCGAGACGCGCACGATCTTCGGCGACTACAAGGTGGACGCGGACGGCTTCCAGGTCGCGCACAAGATGGTCACCTTCCAGTGGCAGAAAGAGAAGAAGGCGACCGTCTGGCCCGACGAGCTGGCGAAGAGCAAGCCGCTCTTCCCGACGCCGCCCTGGACCAGCCGCTAGTCGCGCGCCGCGCCCGGGCCTCGTCGACGTGAACGTCGTCGTCACGGGGGGGATGCTCGCGCAGGTCATCGTCTCGGGCATTCTCGCCGGCAGCCTCTACGCCATGGTGGCGCTGGGGCTCGGTCTCATCTTCGGCGTCATGCGCGTGATCAACATCGCGCACGGCCCGTTGCTCATGCTCGGCGCGTACACGACGTACTTCCTCACCACGCGCGCCGGGCTGAACCCGTTCTTGACGGTGCCGGTGGCGATGGCGGCGCTGTTCGTCGTGGGCGTCCTGCTGCAGCGCACGCTGGTGTTCCGCGTGGTCGATGCGCCGGAGCTGTCCTCGCTGCTGCTCACCTTCGGGATCTCCATCGCCCTCGTGAACCTCGCGCAGCTGGCGTTCACCTCCGATCTGCGGGCGGTGGAGTACATCACGGGCGCGTGGGTGATCGGCGGGCTCGCGTTCTCGAAGCCGCGCGTGATCGCGTTCGTCTTCGCGGTGGGCGTCACCGCGCTCTCGTTCGTGCTGCTCAAGAGCACGCGGCTGGGCAAGGCCATCCGCGCCACCTCGCAGAGCCGCGAGGTGGCGATGGTGTGCGGCGTGGACGTTGCGCGCATCCACCTGCTGACCTTCGGCTTCGCCTCCGCGCTGGCCGCCGCCGGCGGCGCCCTCCTCGCGGTGATCGTCGCCATCCAGCCGGAGATGGGCGGCGTCTGGACGTTCAAGTCGTTCCTCGTCATCGTGCTCGGCGGCGCCGGCAATTACCCGGGGGCGCTCGTGGGCGGCCTCCTGCTGGGGCTCGTCGAGCAGGTGGCCTCGCTGTTCCTGACCACGCAGCTCTCGGAGGTCGTGGCCTACGTGCTGCTCGTGCTCGTGCTGCTCGTGCGCCCGAGCGGGCTCCTCGGCGGGCGCCAGACGTGATCCGCCTGCTCCTCACGCTGCTGCTCGTCGTGCTCGCGGCGCTCGCCGTCTACCCCGTCGTGGGCACCGGCTACGGCGTGCGCTCGATGCAGCAGGTCTTCATGTGGATCGCGCTCGCCGGCTCGTGGAACCTCATCTCGGGTCTCACCGGCTACGTCTCCTTCGGTCACGTCGCCTTCTTCGGCGCCGGCGCCTACGCGGGCGCGCTGCTCGTCGCGAGCGCCGGCTGGCCGTGGCCGCTGGCGGCGCTGGCCGGCGGCGGGGCGGCCGTCGCGCTGGCCGTGGTCATCGGCTACCCGTGCCTGCGGCTCAAGGGGCCCTACTTCGCGATCGCCATGCTCGGGCTCAACGAGGTGCTGCGCGCGCTCGTGTCCTACTTCGAGGGGATCACGGGCGGCGGCAACGGCCTGTCGCTGCCGACGCTCGACGCGAGCGTGCCGATCTATTACGTGATGGGCGCGCTCGCGCTCGCCGTGACGGGGGTGTCGTGGCTCATCGTGACGTCGCGCTTCGGGCTGCGCCTCATGACGATCCGCGAGGACGAGCTGGCCGCGGAGGCGATGGGCATCGACACGTTTCACCACAAGCTCGCCGCGCTGCTGCTCTCGGCGGCCGGCCCTGGCGTCGCCGGCGCGCTCATGGCGCGCGACCAGGGCTACATCGAGCCGATCAGCGTCTTCCCGCTGGCCATCACGGTGACGATGATCGTGATGGCGCTGTTCGGCGGCAAGGGCACGGTGTTCGGTCCCGTGCTCGGGGCGGTGGTGCTGTTCGTCGCGCAGGAGATCGTGTGGGCGCACTATCCGTACGTCCACCCGCTGCTCTTCGGCATCATCATCGTGGCCGTGGTCCTGCTCATGCCGCGCGGCGTGCTCGGCCTGCTCCAGCAGCGGTACCGGATGCCGAGGACGATCTGATGCGCGCCGGCTCGCGCGGCGGCGCGGTGGTGGTCGCCGGCTTCGGCCTGCTCGTCGTGATCCTGCTCGTCCTCTCGCTGCCCTGGCCGCTCATCCAGGACGCGCCGGTCATGCACTACATCGCGTGGCGGATCGGCGAGGGCGACGTGCCGTACCGCGACCTCTACGACATCAATCAGCCCGGCGTCTACGTGCTCCATCTGGCGCTGCTGCGCACGCTCGGCGCCGGCGACGGCGCGTGGCGCGCCTTCGATCTCGCGTGGCTGGCGGCGACGGCCGGCGCGGCGGCGCTGCTCGCGGCGCGCTGGGGCGCCGTCGCCGCCGCGGGCGCCGGGCTCGCGTTCGCCGCCTACCATCTGTCGGGCGGCGCCTGGCAGGCCGGGCAGCGCGATTTCCTGCTGTGCGCGTTCCTCCTGGCCGGCGCGCTCGGCGTCGCGCGCTGGCTCGAGCGGCCGGCCGGGGCGTGGAGCCTCGCCGGCGCCGGGCTGGCGCTCGGCGCGGCCGTCGGACTCAAGCCCTACGCCGTGCTGTTCGCGGGCGCGCTCGGCCTGATCGTGCTGCTGGCCGCCGCGCGGCGGTGCGACGCCGGCGGTGCGCTGCGCTCGATCGGCGCGTACGTCGCGGGCACCGCGGCCGTGCCCGCTGCGCTCGCGATCTGGCTGGCGCTCGCCGGCGGGCTGCGCGCGTGGGCGGACGTCGTCTTCGGCTATGCGCTGCCGGTCTACGGCCATCTCGGGCGCTCGGCGCCGTGGCTCGGCCATCGGTGGCTCGGCTGGATCCCGCTGGGCGTGGCGGCCGTCGGTGGGCTCGTGGCCGCCGTGGCGTCGCGCCGGATCGACGCGCGTCATCTCGTCGCGGCCGTCGGAATCGTGTACGGCATCGCGCACTACGTCGGCCAGGCGAAGGGCTCCGAGTACCACCTCTACCCGCTCGCGGCGTTCGTCTGCGTGCTCGCATTCTCGGCGCTGACCCCGGTGCTCACCGCGCCACGCGCCTGGCTCGGCGTCTGCCTGGCGGCCACGCTGGCCGTCGCGCTGGTGCTGCTGACGGCGAAGGGGCTGGAGGCATCCGATGCGCCGTGGATCTGGGACAAGGAGCGCCGCGTGCGCGCGCTCGTCGACGACCTGGGCCGACGTTTGGCGCCGGGCGACACGGTGCAAGTGCTCGACGTCGCCGACGGCGGCCTGCACGCGCTGCTGCGTCTGCACGTCCGTCAGCCGACGCGCTTCCTCTACGACGTCTTCTTCTTCCACGAGCCGGAGCGCCCGGTCGTCCGCGCGATGCGCGCCGAGTTCATCACCGCGCTCGAGGCCCGGCCCCCGCGATTCATCGTGCTCATGCGCGGCTGGCCGTCGGGCGATTACGACCGGATCGGGTCCTTCCCGGCGCTGGCCGAGCTGCTCGCGCGCCGCTACGACGTCGTCGTGACGCGCGAAGGACACCGGCTCTACGCGCAGCGGGCGGGGGGGTAACGATGCCGCCCGTGCTCGCGGTGGAGGGCGTGCGGAAGAGCTTCGGTGGCGTGGCCGCCGTCAACGACGTCTCGCTCGCCCTCGAGCCCGGTCGCATCTACGGCCTGATCGGCCCCAACGGGTCGGGCAAGACGACCCTCTTCAACTGCATCACCGGCATCGAGAAGCTCGACGCCGGCCGCGTGAGCTTTCGCGGCGAGCGCCTGGACGGTCTCAAGCCGTGGCAGATCGCGCGCCGCGGTATCGGCCGCACCTTCCAGGTCATCCGCGTCTTCCCCGAGCTGACGGCGCTGGAGAACCTGCTCGTCGTCACGCGCGGCGCGCTGGGCGAGGCGGAGCGCCGCGGGCGCGAGCTCCTGGACTTCGTGCGGCTGGGGCCGCTGGCCGGCGAGTACGCCGGCAATCTCTCCTACGGCCAGCAGAAGCTCGTCGAGTTCGTGCGCATGCTCATGACCGACCCGACGCTGATCCTGCTCGACGAGCCGGCGGCCGGCGTGAACCGCACCCTCCTCAACGATCTGCTCGACGCCGTCGCGCGGCTGCGGGATGCCGGCAAGACGGTGCTGCTCGTCGAGCACGACATGAAGGTCGTCATGGGACTCTGCGAGATGGTATTCGTCCTCGATCACGGCGAGAAGATCGCCGAAGGACCGCCGGGCGCCATCCAGGCCGATGAGCGGGTCATTGAGGCCTATTTCGGCCGCTAGCACGCTGGTCGCCGCCGGCGCCGCGTTCGTCGCGCTGCTCGCGTGGCGCTCGCTGACGTGGCCGCTCATCCACGACGTGGCGCTCATGCACTACGTCGCGTGGCGGATCGGCGACGGGGCGACGCCGTATCGTGACCTGTTCGACATGAATCAGCCCGGCACGTACCTGATCCACCTCGCCGTGCTGCGCACGCTCGGCGGCGGCGACCTCGCGTGGCGCGTCGTCGACCTCGGATGGCTCGCGGCCACCGCCGGCGCGATCGCCGCGTTCGCGGCGCCGTGGGGCGCGCTCGCCTCGGCCGCCGGCGCGCTCGTCTTCGCCACGTACCATCTCGCCGGCGGCGCCTGGCAGGCGGGCCAGCGCGACTTCCTGCTCTGCCTGTTGCTCGTCGTGGGGGCGCTCGGCGTCGTGCGCTGGCTCGAGGGCGGCCGGCTCGTGAGCCTCGTGTGGTCGGGGGCGGCGCTCGGCGCCGGCATCACCGTGAAGCCGCACGCGGCGCTCTTCGCCGGAGCGCTCGCCGCCGTCGTCGCCGTCGCCGCCGCGCGCGCCTGCGGTGGCGTGGCGGCCGGCGGCGTCACCGCGCTGTTCCTCGCGGCGGTGGTGGCGGCGCCGATCGGCGTGCTCGGCTGGCTGGCCCTCTCCGGCGGGCTCGCCGCCTGGTACGAGATCGTGACCGGCTACCTGATCCCGCTCTATTCGCGGCTGGGCCGTGCCTCGCCGTGGAACGTCTATCGCTGGCACGCGTGGATTCCCCTCGCGCTCGGCGTGGCCCTGTCGCTCGCCGCCGCGCTGCGCCGCGGTCGGAGCGCGCGGCATCTCGTCGCCGCCCTCGGCGTCGCCTACGGCCTCGTGCACTACGCGGCGCAGGGCAAAGGCTGGGAGTATCACCTTTATCCGCTGGCCGCCTTCGCGGCCGTGCTGGTGGCCGCCGAGCTGCCGTGGGCACTCGCCGCGCGCCGGCGGCTCCTGGCCGGCGCCATCGCCGCGGCGCTCGTCGCGTCGCTGGTGCTCCTCGGCGCCAAGGCGCTCGAGGCATCGCCGGCGGAGTTCTGGTGGGAGCGCGAGGCCATCGTCCGCGCCGTCGAGGCCGACGTGCGGGCGCGCCTCGCTCCGGGCGAGACCGTGCAGGTGCTCGACACGACCATGGGCGGCCTGCACGCGCTCTTCCGCCTCGGCGTGCGACAGTCCACGCGCTTCCTGTACGACTTCCACTTCTTCCACGACGAGAGCGCGCCGGTCGTGAAGGCGCTGCGGGCGGAGTTCATCCGCGCGCTCGACGCGCACCCGCCGCGCCTGATCGTGCTCTTCGAGCGCGGCTGGCCCGCGGGCGGCTACGAGCGCGTCGAGCGCTTTCCCGCGCTGGCCGCGCGGCTCTCCGAGCGATACGATCCCCCGGTGACGCGTGCCGGCTACCGGCTCTATGCGAAACGACACGATCCGTAGCATCGTCCGGGCGTACGACGATCCGGTGGTGCGCGCCTACTGCTGGGCGCGCTTCCTCGTGCTGCGCCAGCGCTTCCTGGAGGAGATCGGGCAGTACCTCCCGGCGTCGGGGCCGGTGCTCGACATCGGCTGCGGCTTCGGGCTGTTCTCGCTCTACTACGCGGCCACCGCGCCCGCGCGCCTCGTGCGCGGGCTCGACCTGAGCGCGCGGCGCATCGCGATGGCGCGCCGGGCCGCGCAGCGACTCGGACTCGACAACGTTGCCTACGAGCTCGGCGACGCGCGCGATTTCAAGGGCGACACCGAGGTCGCCGCCGCCTACATGCTCGACATCGTGCATCACGTGCCGCCGGCCACGGTGCCGCCGCTGCTGGCGCAGCTGCGGCGGTGTCTCGCGCCCGGCCGCCTGCTGCTGGTGAAGGACGTCGACACGCGGCCGGCGCCCAAGCGCTGGTTCACCTGGGCCCTCGACCGGGTGATGGCGCCGGGGACGCCGGTGCGCTACTGGAGCGCGGAGGAGCTGACGGCGGCCCTCGAGCGCGCGGGCTTCGGCGTGCGCCGTCATCTGATGGTCGACCTGCTGCCGTACCCGCACATCCTCTACATCTGCGAGGCGCGGCCGTGAGCCAGACGCCGCCCCAGCGAAGCGCGCCCGCGAGGGCGCCGCTGCTGATCGCCCACACGCTCACCGCGGGCTACGGCAAGCTCGACATCCTCCAGGACGTCTCGCTCGAGGTCCGCGCCGGCGAGATCGTGAGCATCATCGGGCCGAACGGCGCCGGCAAGTCGACGGCCTTCAAGACCATCGTCGGCTTCCTCCGCCCGCGCCTGGGCCGCGTGATCTTCAACGGCGAGGAGATCACCGGCCTGCGACCCGATCTCGTCCTGCGCCGCGGGCTCGCCTACGTGCCGCAGGGCCGCATCGTGTTCCCGCAGATGACCGTGCTCGAGAACCTCGAGATGGGCGCTTACACCGAGCGCGATCCCGCGCGCGTGGCCGCCGCGCTCGAGCGCGTCTACGCCCTGTTTCCCATCCTGGGCGAGCGCCGCCGCCAGAAGGCGGGGACGATGTCGGGCGGCGAGCAGCAGATGGTGGCCATCGGGCGCGCGCTGATGACGTCGCCCCGACTGATCCTGCTCGACGAGCCGTCGCTCGGGCTGTCGCCGAAGTTCGTCACGCTGATCTTCGACAAGCTACTCGAGATGAAGCGCGGCGGATTCACGCTGACGGTGGTGGAGCAGAACGCGACGCGCGCGCTCGCCATCGCCGACCGCGGCTACGTGCTGGAGCTCGGCAAGAACCGCTTCGAGGGCCCGGGCCAGCGGCTGCTCGCCGACCCGGAGGTGAAGCGGTTGTATCTGGGTGGATGAGCGACAGGCGCGGCATATGAGCAGCGGATGAGCCTCTCTCTCGCGCAGTTCCGCATCTGCGGTCTTTGTCGTCGCGCCTACGAGATCGTCGTCCCCTGCGAATCGTTCGTGCACGCCACACCTTCATCGTGTCCGAGGTGAGCGTGGCAGGTGGTGGGCTCTTTTTGGAGTTCGACATTCCAGGAACGACAGGGTCGATGTCCTCCAAACCGAGCGACCCGAGGGCGACGCGAACCCTGCACGTTGCTGACGGTGCGGGTGATGTTCCCGATGGTGTTACGACTGAGTCGGCGCTCGCCGTTCTCGCCGAACTTCTTCTCGCGGCACGCGGCGCGTCCGACACTCGTCCCGCGAGATAGCCTGCAGCGCGTGGCCGCCGAGTACCGCGGGGACGTGCCGGTGCAGGTTGGTGCGGTAGACACGCGCCGTGCTGAACGTGCACGATCCGTAGGCGTGCGTCTCGAGCCGGCGCTCGGCGTAGATCTCCGGCTTGCTTGAGGACAATGAGGCGAGCGCCAAGCGTCTGGCGCTCGCGGCTCGCCTACTCTTTCGCGACGTAGGCCTCGTAAAGCTCCGGTCCTTACGGCATGCCCACCTCGCAGTCGGCGGTCGAGTTCCTCGGCAGCGTGGTGCGGTCGAGGTAGTAGTGCGAGGCTTCTAAAAACACACCGCCCCCGTCTTGGGACGCCAGTCGGATTTCGGCTATGTGCGGGCCTGGGGACACCTTCGCGCACCAAGTGTAGTGAACGACGTTGCGTTGGACGGAGGCATTGAAGTTCGACAACAAGGGCACCCAGCCGGCTGGATGGAAGAGTCCTCCATTTCCATTTGCAGCATTGCAGAAGTTGCCGTCGATCTCACAGCTGGCAAGCACGCCCGCCGGCGGGACGCCCGCCCCCACACCGTGCTGCGCTGTGCCCACCATCGTGATAAACACCACCGTTTGCTGCCCCGCCGGTGGCGCCGGGATTCTGAACGGCTTGCTGTAGACGATGATGCCTCCTGTGGAAGGACTCCCGGAGGGAAGGGCAGTCGTTGCGTCGGGTGATGTCGCCGAATGTCCGGAACTGCGCTGAAAGCCGGACAAGCTGTCCAGCGTCCACTCGAGGCAGCGGCATGAGGCCCCAAGCGAGAAATACCACAAGGACGGTAGTCAAAATGGCTCTTGCTTTGCCTGTCATAGTCGCCCCCCCGCTTCGGTGTGAGTGTTACATCAGATCGTATAAACCTCGCTGCCGCTGGGGCTTCCAGCCGTTTTTCGACGCGCCCCACTCCCTCAAGGACCGGGGGCAGAGAATTTCAGAAGCCGTTGTCCTCGTCAAGCAGGGCTTCACGCTTGAGTGCACCGATTACCCGTACCTCTTCATCTGCGGGCGGTGCCGGTCATCCAGCATGAGCAGTTGGGCGGGTCCACGGAACGTAGCCGTCAGGCTACAACTTGTCGACACGCGATCTCGTGGCATGTTTCCCACGACTACATGAGGTCAACGGCCATCGGCCCCCGCATCGTAAAGCTCCGTGAGCGACGCGGCCTCACGCAGGAGAGCCAAGCTCTGCGAGTGCCGCTGTTAGAGCTGCTGAAATGAGGATAGGGGCATGAGCAACCTGGAGCGATACGCCTTCCCGCGCGAGCCGCTCTCGAAGTCAGACTTCGAGCGCCGCGTGTCCACAAGGTGCTCAGAAAAGCCGAGCTCCGCCGCGTCCGCTTCGACGACCTGCGACACACGTTCGAGTCTCGGCTGCTCCAAGACTGCGTGTCACCTGCCTACGTGAAGGAGCAGATGGGGCACTACTCGATCAAGGTCACGGTGGACATCTACGAACATCTCGTGCCTGGGTCGAACCGGGCGGCTGTGGATCGCCTCGACGTGACAGGCGGCCAGCTCGGCGCCACCAGCGGCTTGAATCAGGAGTGTGAGCGCGCGGTAAATGCTCGGGAAGAAATGGTGGAGCTGAGGGGATTCGAACCCCTGACCCCAAGACTGCCAGCCTTGTGCTCTCCCAACTGAGCTACAGCCCCACGCGAAGCATCACGGTACAGGCCGGGCGAACGCTGTGTCAAGGAAAGAGGCGTGGTGCCGGAGGCGGGATT
>WNEW01000132.1_pt1 | contig 32203 bp, 33 predicted proteins | sample 5399891 | NCBI WGS metagenome assembly WNEW01 (sample SAMN13153336, study PRJNA577476) | soil metagenome | isolation source: 40 cm grassland meadow soil pre-rain plot 5 | place: USA:California | collected 2015-09-08 | reverse complement strand
GCTGAACCTCGACAAGAGGCATCGTCGGGGTCGGTGCTTATCGTGCAAGGTATAACGCTGGGCAATGCACTTGCTGAACTTAACACTGAACTTGACGCGATCAAGGTAGCAGAGTCCGAGGCTGCTAAGGATTATGACGAGGCAAAGAGGATTCTCGACGAGACGGTTGGAAAAGTCAGTACTGAAACCGACCTCCTTGTTCGCTCTAGAGTTAAGAGCGAGGTCAGCAAGTTCAAACTATCCCTTATCGAGGAGGAGACTAAGGAGCTCGAGACGCAGCTGCGACTCGGAAACGAAGAGCTGGGTCCATTGCGTTCCCAGGCTTCTCAGCTGGGATCCGCATTTGAGAACCCGAGGGATCTACAACCGATAAGCTTGGACTTGGTTGCAACCCAAGAAAGGCTTCGCCCTCTCGCCCATTTATCCGATGAGGTGGAGAAGATGTACAAGACCTACGGGGAGATTTACGAGGACCTTCGGAAGAAGGCCACGGTGGTGGAGCAGAACCGGGCCGATGTCTTGGGAGAGCTCCGGGACCGGTTTGATCGATGGAGAGGTGTAATCGAGAAGATGCTCAGCGAACTGTCTGAAAAGTACAACGCCCTGCTGTCAGAAGTTGGTGGAAAGGGCCTAATCGTGTTGAAGGCTTCAAAGGACATTGAGAGGGCAGGACTAGAGCTCTACGCGGGATTCAAGGGAAACGAGCCTGTCTCCCTAGACGGGCTTTCACCCAGTGGAGGGGAGAGAACCATCGCGCTCGTCGCTTTTCTACTGTCACTTCAGCACCGCATCTCCTCGCCCTTCCGCGCCATTGACGAATTTGACGTTCACATGGACCCGCGAAACAGGGAGACAGTCTCAAGGCTGATCTACCTTGCCTCAAAGGCCAATGATTCCAACCAGTACATCGCAATTACGCCCGGGCAGGTCACCCTCCTTGGTGAAGAAAATGTTCACGTGATCGTCGTGCAAAACGTCCAGGGCTCCTCTCTTGTGAAGGAGATGAACTAGGTCACGCCAGCAGGGGGAAGAACGGGCCTAAGACGAGACTTGGAGGACATTATTCAGACATGCAATTCAATTCAAAACCGACAGTTCAATCCTTTCCTGATGGACGTGGCGGAGGCTTTGGGAATTCTCCGCCGCCACCGGGACCATCTCGGCTCGCTACAGGACCATCTTCTGGACATGAGAGCGATAACTGGAATCGCCCGTGTCGTAGGTCTACAGAGTGCTCAGCTGAGGTTTCAGTCAAGCTCACTCTTCGTCGACCCTGAAGTGGTCAGAGAGAAGATTGATGGATTGTCTAGGCAGCAGCTGGCAGAATTCTTACTTCTCTCATGGCATCCCATCGTCGAGCTGGAACAACTGACGCCCGCGGTCTTCAAGGAGGCCGATGACTATTGGAACAAGATGCTCTCCTTCTTTGATCGTAGAAAGAGACTCCAGCTTGGTCCTCTTGTCATTCCCGAGACCACTAACCGCTCTGAGCTTTCAAGCGCGGGGTTGATCGAGGAGAAGGCTTTCGCCAAGAAATTGCAAGAAGTATGGGATGAGCTGCATCAAAAGTCGGAGAAATCGGGCTCCATGGAGTACTGGGGATTTGTCCAAGGGCGGAGTTTTCCAGAAACAGTGTCAAAAGCCCAGGTCGTCAGCTTCCTAGTCAGCTACGGATACGCAAATCTCGAAGAGAAAAACGGCAGACTTGTCTTGGTCCCTATGAAAGAACCCCAGACATCTAAGGCAGGGTCAACGCTCAGCTTCCCGATTCCCATCCCTAAGATGGTGCACACGCGATGAGCGAGCCGAAGAGCGACGAGACATTCTACACTGAAAAGCTCAAGCGAGCTGCCCACATGCTCTTCTTCAAACGAGGCAAGGTCCCGGGTGCTCGGACATGGGAGCTTAGGACTGGGCTCGGTAAGGGATACCAGCAGGTCCTCTCGCAGCTTGACGAGTCGCTGAAGGACTTGGATTTGGAGGTGAAGAAGGTCGAAGTGGACGCGCTAAGCGACATCGCGGCCAGAGCCGATGGAGAAGAAGACTATCGATACTTCGTCCGCCTAAAGGGTACCCTCACACCGAAAGAGGCGAGGATGACAGGATGGCGCATCGACAACCTCGCAGCCCTTGCTGCATGTATGTCAGTGATCGTATCGAAGCAGGGGAAGTGTGAGAGGAAGGAGCTTGAAGAACTGGTGGGTCACAAGGCGGGTCGTTGGAGGTCGCTTACTCTAATGGACACATTTCTCAGGACCGGCTACTTGGAGGAGGATGATCAGGGGCTTTTGAAACTGGGATGGCGGACGAGAGCGGAGTTGGATCTTCAGAGTCTAATGTTGCTGATAGCCGAGTCTAAGCCCCAGTCCGAGGCTCCCGAGCCGGAGCCACTAGATGAGGATCAGGGATCGATCTGACGGACCGTTTGAAGGTACTTTTGACCTTGCGGCGCAGCTTTAGCGCATAGTTCGCCGAATGGTAGAGTCTTTTCATCCCATTCGGTCATCGTCTCGGGCTCCAACTTGAGCTTGCCTTTCTGGTCTCTCAGCCTTCCCCATAGGAGCATGTATCTCCGGTCCGTGTAGCCTCCGGTTGGGATCGCCGAAATGTGATTGAAGAGAACCCCCACGTTTCTTCCGAGAATAGGAAGGTTTGTCGTAGGTTTCTTGAGAAGGATCTCCTTTTGTGATGTTACTTCAAAATCTGTCGGAAGGCTGAATGGGAATCCGTCTTCGCCAATTGCGCTTATAATGGCATATTTGAATTCGGCCAGTCTTTTGAAGTCGATGTTCGGGTTAGGCATTCTTACTTGAATACCTCCGGGTTTGCCATCATGTTCCCATTCTTCCAGGCCATGATTTTCTTGGGCTCGACCCGAACGACTATTCTCTTCCAGAACCAGCCGAACTTCTCTCGCTCGGCAAGAAAGCTGTCAATGTATGGCTCCTTCTCGCGCCAGTCGTTCAAAAAGCGTTCCCATCCGTGGTCGAGGTCAGAATCCTCAATCCGCGCCACTCCCTGAACTAGAACCGCGTGCTTGTCAATTCCGCTTCCTGTCGGGTTGGAGAATAGTAGGGAGACCTTCGAGTTGTCCTTGATGTTTTCAATCTTTCGGGAGAAGAGAATGCTGGATGTTACTGTAAACAGTCCAGTTGATGGCTCGTAAAAATACAGGAGAGGAAAAGTTATCGGTTTTCCATTCGATATTGTGGTGAACTCGCATATCAGATAGTTTTCGAAAACCTCATCCGCCCAAGAAGGGACCTTTATCATGATCGCACTCTACAATTGCGAAGCTCTTGTCGTCATTATTAAATTCCTCAGGATAGGTTCGCATCCCTAGGTCGGTAGCGGTAAGTGAAAACTGAGCTTCTCCCATCTGAACTCTCTTGGTTGCCAGCAACGGCTGGCCCAACATGGCTCATAGGGCAAAGCTGGGACTTTGGGGGTTTTGTGGCGCGATCTGCCAGGAATGGTACCCCCTTTTTTGAGAATCGTTTCCTATTTGGAACCGTTTTAGCCGATTTTTCCTTCTAATCCCGTGAAATCTGGTTCAATCGGGATTTTTCACATCGGGAAATCTAGGACTTTCGTTCGGGGCTAATCTGCTCTACAGAAATGGGCTCTCTAAACATGATTCAGGGCTGATTATGGGCGATTTGAGGGTGGAACTGCGGGGAAGATTACCCGGCTTATTCTTCCGGCTCGTCCTTTGGAATGTACTTGAGAAATTCCCGCGGATACTCCTTGGACCTTAGCAGCCCAAGATACTCCCCTTTCTTGATGGACTGTCGTGTTTTGTCCAGCTCTTCTCGCTGGGCGAGGTGGTCGTGAACCTTTGCCTTGGCAAGAACCTCGAGCACCTTGCCTTCATAGAATGGTTCAAGGTCCTTACCTTGACAGACCGCGCATTTGCACCCTGGATTGTTCTCTCTGAGAGACTCGTAGTCCTTCTTCTTTAGACTGCCCCAGCCCTTTCTGTCAAACACGTTAATCACATCCTTCGTAAGCGGCGTTGGAGGCGGCGGCACAATCCATCTGGAAAAACTGTCCACACCGAACATTGGCAGAATCATACCCTCGCTACACGCCAATAACCCCCTTCCAAACCGGACTTTGGGAGGGACTTGAAACGCGTGAACCCAGACCTGCGGTTTGCGCTTCTTGAACTCCTCGATCTCCCGCAGCGAATGATAGTAGAATCCGCCCCGAAGATCAAACCCCAAAGCATCATGTCCATGCTTCTCAACCAGTTTCAGAAGCTGAACAGCCACCTCTTTGTTATCAGGGGCCTGAATCACCGGCATCAAGGGCTTGTCCACTCCGCGCTCTTCAGCCCACTTTTCAGCGAATTTCAGATCGGCATCAAAATCCTCAATCGCCATACTCATAGTATGCTGGACTGTGATAACGTCAAGGCCAGCGAGAAACTGAAGATCGAGAATCGTCTTGAGATCCTTGCTTTGCGCAATGCTTGCGCCTCCCCGGAAAGCCAGGAACAGGAGTCGAATAGAGTCAGGACCGGCCTCCTTCGATAGGAATCTTGCCGTGGACTTGACAGCGTCTTCCTGTGTTAGGAGTTTCTTGATCATGTCGGGTGGCGCAAGTCTAGCGAGGACAGCAACCTCGCCGGGGAGAGGGTCCTTTACACCTGCAGGTCTTAGGGCGTTTCTCTCAGGGCTTATGGGAAACCTGTTGGGCAGTTCAACGCGTATCTGGCCGACCCTGAGTTCAGACAGGACAGCTCCTGTACTTTCATCAGGCTTGATCTGTGCCAGCTTGATGGCTGACATGTTCTTGCCCTTGGACAGGTACTAGAAAGCCCCTTCTAGGGTTGAGCCCTTTGCCGTCCGTGTCCGTCCCCTGGCGATAGACGAACCTTGAATCTCCAGTGAGGCTGCTGAGGCAATGTCAAGGTTACACGATTACCCTTTTTCTGCCGATTCTCGCATCAATGACGGGGCGATCTTGACGCTGACCTGAGTATCCACATCGATGTTCTGCTCTCAGCTTTTCGCAGCCTATAAGGCAAGAAGCAGAATGCCCATTCGAATGGTCTCAAAATGAGGGATGCTGTTGAGGTCTATCGTATGGTTTTTGTTAATAGATTGATGCTGAGGGCTGCCCATTTTGCCGTTTCGGTGAATATCACTCACTTAGTAATCATCCCGAATGCATAGGGCAGAAAAATGAACATTGGCGTCTTAAACAACAAAGGCGGAACCGGCAAGACAACAACATCGGTAAACGTCGCAGCCGCACTCGCCGAACGCGGGAAGAGAACACTCCTCGTCGACCTAGACCCACAAGGAAACGCGACAACAGGATTAGGACTAGAAAAAGCAACCCTCACCTCAACAATCTACAATGTCCTCTCCCAGAACAAGAGAGCACAGGAGGTTGCGCTAGAGACTCGGGTCGAAAACCTCTCTGTCCTACCAAGCAATCTCGACCTTGCGGGAGCAGAAGTTGAGCTCTCTTCCACCCCCGGAAGAGAATACATTCTCAGAGAAGCCCTGGCCACGCTAAAGGACGACTACGAATACATCGTCATCGACTGCCCTCCAAACGTCGGACTCTTAACCCTGAACGCGCTAGTCTCATCGAACCTGATTCTGATCCCAGTGCAGTGCGAGTTCTATCCGATGGAAGGACTACCAACACTACTCAAGGTCATGGACCTGGTGAAATCACGGCTAAAGGCAAACTTCGACTTTCGCATACTACTAACAATGTTCGACAACCGCACCGCTTTGTCCAGAAGGGTAATGGAACAAGTCAAGGCGAACTTCGGCAACCGAGTACTGAAAAACGTCATACCCAGATCAGTCAGAATGGCAGAGGCCCCAAGCAAAGGACTACCAGGAATCGTCTTCCGACCGAAAAACACCGCCTCAGAGCAGTACCGAATGGCCGTCAGGGAGCTAGTTGAAACGCCTCTACTTGTAGAGGCCTGACTTACCAAACAACTGGCACCACAATACTGTCAGGCTCACCGGGTTTTCCCGGGAACCTTAAACTTCCATTTTTCAACATCCTCATGAATCTGGTCAGCCCATCCAGTCGCAACCTCCACCGGAATCGTCAACAGCACCCTTCCCACATGCTTGCAAAGTTGACGGGTCTCCACCGACCTCTCCCAATCACCGCAATCATGACTAATCGTCTTGGAATCTCTATCCATCATCAGACTATATGCTCTAATTTTCGCTTCAACCCTGTCGTGGGTAGCAACTCCCACACTCACATCATTATCAGGAATGCCCATAGCTCGAGCCAGACGAGACTCACCCATCAGACTGGTAAGCAAGTCTATCAGCTTGGTCCGAGAATCGTCATCTTGGATCCATCGTCCAAGACCAAAAGTCGAGGAAGCGCCCTTTCCCAAGTGCGTCTGGGCTATTGAAAGAGCCTCCTCCTGCTGGGGGGACAATTCGCCCATCATCTGCATTATTCTGAGACAATTCTCCACAGCGTACCCGTGAAAGTGGTTGTTGAAGTACCCGTACAGCGTTTTCACCGAGCCCTGCGCTTCCTGAACTTTCGGGACCCACTCGCGCAGTTCCTCCTCACTATAATGATAATCGTACCACGGACGGTTGCCCCTTCCGTGCCATCGCAAATACGCAAAGTCGGCCGTGACGTGAACCTCCGGAGGAAGCAACGGCTCATCAACCATAGTATTCGCAACATTGTATTTCGACAGCGTCTTCCAAGTAGCTGGATGCATCCAGCTCTTGTGACGAAACTCGATCGCGTACCGGAACCCATGGGGAAGAATCGAGAGAAAGTTCTCCAAGTGTGTCAAATCCTGTCGATAGCTTGGGGGCAACTGGATGAGCAGACATCCGAGTTTCCCGCTACGGTTCAAGGGCTGCATGAGTTCTGCGAACCGGTCCAACTCTCTCTCAATTGACGTACCAAGGTCGCGAAGCTTCTCATGAGTGATCGTCTGAGGAATCTTCGCATTGAAAACGAACGTCTTAGGAGAGTACCGGTCCCAGCCTCTGACAGCCCCTTCGGCCGGGAAAGCGTAGAAGGAGGAGTCTATCTCGACCGTTGGGAAGATCCGAGTATAGTGCTGGAGCTTGCTCTCGGAGGCTGTCGGGTAGAATACCCCTACCCACTCTTGATAGGACCAGCCTGACGTTCCAAGCCTAATTTGGCCCGTGTTGACTCAGACTCCGACATCATGCGTTCAGGATTCTGATATGAAGCCTATGTGCAACGCGCGTTCTGGAATATCGTAAGTGAAAGTATTCGTCAGGCTCAAAGATTGATAGTCGAATGAGACCCCGTAATGCCATGACAAACGCGCCCAATCATGACACTCTTGTCGGTACAGGAGGCTGGGCCTACTTCCAAGTTCCAGACCAAGACAGTCTTCGCGCCTACGCTTCAGTTTTCAACTTCGTCGAAGTAAACAGCACTTACTATGAGTATCCCGATTTACGAGCCGTGTCTCGATGGCGCTCTCGAGTGCCAAAGGGATTCGAGTTCACAGTGCGATCACATCAAGACCTTGTCAAGGCGATTCGAGGGGGTCAACAGCTCATGCTCACTAGAGTCTTGGAAAAGATGACCGACATCTGTAGACGGTTGGATGCAAACATACTTTCGATCTTATTGCCAGACAATTTGGCTCTCACGACTAAGAACCTCACCAAGAGCCTAGCTAGTATTGCATCAAGAGTCACTGCCAATAACTTGCAGGCCGCTGTCGAAATCCGAGGAAGGGTCGAGAAGGAGGTTCTTGAGACAATGTCGGAAAATGATATCGTACACTCGGTAGATATCTCGAAAGAAGAGCCGGCCTTCGACTCCAGAATTCTCTACTCGAGACTCTTTGGGAAGGGATCCTCCAATGTTTACCAGTTTGATGATGAAGAGATCAAAGCTATCGCTGACAGGGCGGCATCCCCCAAGTTTGAAAGGAGCATCCTCGCATTTCACGGCGTGCGAATGTACGGAGACGCGGCCCGTCTCAAAGCATTTCTTCAAACAGGGAGGTTTCTCAAGGTCACCGGCCAGACGGGATTGGACTCGCTTGGCACGGTTCTCAAGGAAGACGCTCAGTTTCCCGCCTCAAGAGATGACTTGGTTGGAAGTCAAGGCTGGAAATTGTTCGATCTGACTATTGACAAAAGGATGAGAGTTGCTAAGATTCTCGCTAAAGCTCCCGATAGAACGTACAGGTCCCACTCAGAACTTTTGAGTACTCTAGAGCCGTTCCTATCAAAAATGGAATAGTGCACTTCCCTTAATGTGTACGATGCCTTTCGAGTGCTATTCCGCTTTTAGAATCTGGACGGTGCCTGGGGCAAGTCGTTTGAATTCCACGGCATCTTTCTCCGAACCAACAATGGCGCCGTAGTGCATCGGAATAGCCAACTTCGGCTTTATGGCGGCCGCCGCAGAAGCGGCCTCTTGTGGGGTCATAACGTAGGTCCCACTAACTGGAAGGAGGGCAAGATCCGCCTTAAGTCCTTTCATCTCTGGGATGAAGTCTGTGTCACCGGCATGGTACACTCTCACTCCTTCGATCTGAATCAGAAAGCCAAGTTTGGCTTCTTCCCTGGGGTGAAACGGTTTTCCCGGTTCCCGGAACTTGTTCAGGTTGTAGGCTGGAATCGCTTCGATTGTGACATTCTCTAAGGTGACCTTTTCGCCGGGTTTCAGGAATGTGGATTCCCTGAACTTCATCTTGGACAATCCTTCCTTGCATGATGTCGACGCTACCAAAATGGTCTTGTCTGAGGCAGTCTTCGTGATGTCTTCTATCGAGAGATGGTCGAAGTGTTCGTGTGATATGAGCAAAATGTCTGCCTTGTCTAGTTTGGATTGCACTTTGAATGGGTCTATGACTATCGTCTTGCCATTCTTTATCAGGAATCCGTCGTGTCCTAGCCAGCGGATTTTGAGTCCGAGGTATTCGAACAGTTTAGGCAGCTCAACATCGCGAGCTCTTTGGTTCATAGTTAAGCATTTGAATCGAACGAGCTGGGCCCAGCAAGAATATCCATAAATTAGAGCAGTCTATGTTGAGAGACAATCTGCATCATGTATGATGTCATAGTAATCGGATCCGGTTCGGCGGGCTATACGGCCACCGTTTATTCCTGCAGGGCCGGACGGAAGACTTTGCTCGTAGCTGGCTCGATTTCCGGCGGTCAACTGATGCTGACCTCTGATGTCGAGAACTTCCCAGGATTTCCGAAGGGGATTCTCGGCCCTGAACTGATGGAAAATATGAGGAAACAGGCAGAGCGATTCGGCCCAGACGTAGTCTTCGACGATGCAGGTGAAGTGGATTTCCTAGCTAGACCTTTCAAGGTCAAGGTTGGGAGTACGATTCATGAAGGGAAAACGGTGATAGTCGCTACGGGTGCTTCAGCGAAATGGCTAGGCCTACCGTCTGAAACGCGGCTGCGAGGAAGGGGCGTATCGAGTTGCGCGACATGCGATGGATTCTTCTTCCGGGAAAAAGAGGTCGTCGTTGTGGGCGGCGGTGACACAGCTATGGAGGAGGCAAACTTCCTAGCGAACATAGTTCGCAAAGTGACCGTTATCCATCGACGGGACAAGCTGAAGGCCAGCCAGATACTGCAGGACCGCGCCGTGAAAAACCCGAGAATCTCTTTCATCTGGGATTCAACAATTAACGATGTCTTGGGAGACAACAAAGTTACGGGGGTCAAGGTTCAGAACTTGCAGACTGGAAACGCATCGGTTGTTCAGACGGACGGCGTTTTTGTAGCCATAGGGTATGAGCCGAACACTTCCGTATTCAAGGGGAAGCTGGAACTCGACGCCAAGGGATACGTCGTGACCAGGGACGAGACCGAAACCAACGTTCGTGGAGTGTTCGCCGCGGGAGACGTCAGAGACTATCGATACAGGCAAGCGGTGACTGCTGCTGCTGACGGCTGTAAGGCTGCGATCGACGCGGACCGCTTCATCCTTGAAGAGTATGGCCAATAGGGTACTTGAAGGTTGAAATGTCCGAAGTGCGATCTTCAGCTTGATTTTGAAGGCCGCTACATAATCCAGGAAGACTTCGAGGCTGGTGCTCCGGCCCAGATCAGGGATATGGAAGTGTGGAAGTGCGACACTTGCAAGGTGTACTACGAGACGGGCAAAACGGGAAGACCGATTCCTATTCACTTTATGCAGAGCTTGTTCAAACGGCTAGAATAGTGGTCGGCGACCCGACTACGCTTCGCACTTTGTCCTTCATTGATCTTGGTTTGTCCAAGCGCTGGTCAATTCTGAGAGTAGAGGAGATTCGTTTTGAGCCGAGTTTCCGAAGGGTCTTGTGAGAAACCTCCACTGCTTTCAGAATTTTCCTCAGGTCGGTCGATTCGAGAACTGTCGCCATGGGCGTAACTTGGAACTTTAGTCCATCGATCTTCGAGATTGACTTTACGGCTGCCCTTACTTCTCTACTAACACTGGTCCCGGACCCGATGGGGTGGATGCTGAACTCGGCGATGGTTACGATGGATTTCCGTGGCAAGATTCATTCCTGAGCTCTTCTTGGGTATGAATGTTCTCGTCGGGGCAAGCTAGCAAAGCGGGCTCATGACTCGATTTGCCAGGAATGGTCCTCGCTTTGATAATCGATTCCAATTTGGAACCGTTCTGGGCGATTTCCTTTCTAATCCCTGGAATCTGCTTGGATAACCATTTTTCACATCCGGAAATCTAGCGGCTTTCGTGAAGGAATCAATAAGCGTGTAAAGAAATCGGCTCTTAGAACGAGACTCGGCGCTGATTTTGAACAATTCTTCCTGACTGAGTCTATTGGTGATGAGCTGTAACTAGCTGACTAGGCGGTTCTCTCGCGTTGGTTTCTGTCTCAGACCGTGTGACTGTTCATATTTTTCAGTCTTGTCAATGTCCAATTCCATCAATTGAACTGTGGCTTTCTTGATGATTCCAAAGATCTCATCCAGTTCAGTTTGGTCGAAATCCTTCAAGGATAGGTTTCCAATCCACTGCATCCAGCCTTGCATGCTTTTCGCAAGAGTAGAACAGCAAAGGCCGATGCCGTAGACAATATCAAGCCTGTCCTTTGGGTCCAAGTCAGCTATTCGCTTTACGCGGTTTCTCGCTTCCTCTACCCACGACTTGGGTTCGTCTGACAGTTCCATTTTGTCTATCTCGTTTCTCATAGGATTCGAACCTTTAGAGGGCTGAACCCATGTTCAGCTCGATCCAGCTCTTCTGAGATTCGTGGTTCTGAGTCACTTTAGATAATATTAACGTTTGGTGGTACTAATGTGCACCAAATGGTGGAACTGTGTATTCGCATGGGTTTCTTTGGACTCGGCATGTTCTCGGGGATGAATTGACGTTCATCGCAGGTCATAGACGCAGTGAACGATTCGCGTCGAGGGAGTCTTGCAATGAAATTCGGCGTGCAACGAATCACATTACACTCGTGTCTGTTTTGCGCTTCTGAGAAATTTGACTCTTACTAGCGGCTGGAAAGGATGCGGCTTGAACAACAAGCGAAAAAGTGAGGGGAGCCTTTGGTGTCTTAGCGTCCCGGCATCGATGGGTCTGACGGGCTCGGAGGTGCTGGTCCTTGGGGAACGTTGCCCATTGTTCCTGTCATTCCCAAATTCGTGGTTTTCTTCCTGCGAAGTAGGAAGGCGAAGACTCCTCCTATTCCTGCAGCGACAGCTACGGCGATGAATATGGCTGTTAGGAGGCCAGCGTTTCCGGTTGGCTGGTAGAAGGCTGTGAAGCTTGGGTCGTTGACTATCTTGGTTCCGCCCCATTGCGGGTAGGATACCGTATAGAGTGAGTCGGACGAGGCGAAGCTCGCGAGGTGGGCTCGAGCGTCTTGAAACAGCGGATAGTCAACGTGAGCGACAAACAACGGCAGTAATCCCATGAACGCGTTCTGCACTGCGAAAACCGGGTTCCCGCCCCAGCCTGCGCGGCGGACGGAACGAACCGTAGTGTTGTAGGTTTGAGGGTTGGCATCAGATGAATCATACAGTTGATAGGTGGGCTTAGTGCTGAAGTCCGTCTTGAAAACGGTCTCTCCATCGTCAGACCGCGTGGTGATTCCCTGTCGAGTTACGTTTGCGTCGCTATCGTCCACGGACGAGTTTGCCTCGTCCTTGTCTGTGGTTGTGTGACTCGCCAGTATCGTCTTGTTAGCAAGCACGATTGCGAGTTTCAAGGGCGAGTATCCCCCTTGGCTTTGGGACAGAAATTGGTAGACCGTTTGGGAGTTGGGGGTTTGGGATCCATTGAGATAATATGTTCCGGTAGCGTTCCAATGGCGCACCACAGGGGTGAACATCCAGAGGTTTGTGACTCTGCCGATGGTGTAGCTTGACGTTAGGGTAGCGGTCTTGGAGGTTGGGTCAAGTGTCAACGTGTACGTGAACGTGAGTTCGCTGTACTGAGCAAGGCCACGAGGGACCAAAGCATCCCAAAACGGAAAGAGGGGGTCGACACCGATTTTCCACCAGACGGCGTTTAGGTTCGTGTATTTCAGTCCCCAAGTCCACTGGTTCGGCGCGGGCGAGGTTAGCGGGATTATTTGGCTGGTGGCCACATACGCTGGTTGTGGACGACCAGCGAATGCTGTCAAGTTAGCGCCCAAACTAAATGAGGCGAAAATAGTATCGTTTCGGTCCGGCGAGTTCGGGTAAATTGTTGAACTGTTTTCTTTGAAAGCGACTAGGGAGAGGAAGGACGATGCTGAGATGGCGTCCTTGCCACCTGGTGTCTTGAAGTGTTCGAAGAATGTCTGAAGCGGAATCGTGACGAAGTTTCCGTTGTGAGTCGCATTTACTAAGCCGACGTACAGTAATTGGAAGCCTCCAACGTTCACGTAGTTCGCGTAGATGTATGCATGGGAGTTCTGACAGGTTGAATCACATGGTATTCCGTTCGTGGCTGCATACTGTCGAACGTAGTCGAACCAGTCCACAGTTTTTGTGAAACTTTGAGATTGGAAATCGGAGCTCTGAACAGTTTCAGCAGACGCATACTTTGGAGCAAAAGTCGTAACCATCAAGAGTAGAACGGCCGCTAATCCGATGATCCGGGGGCTTAGTTTTGCGACTTGCATGCTTACTCATCAAACTTGTCGGTTGTAAGAATCTGGCACGAACCCTCAAAATAGAGCTCATGTTACCTACCTAGTGTCCGATAAGAAACAGCTATCAGGCCGGTAGAAACAAGTTTGTGTCAATAGCCGAGTCAGTTATCTTCGGAACCATTGTCTTCTCCCCACTCGTCGTCGTCTCCCCACTCATCATCTCCACCCCAATCCTCGTCGTCACTAGATTCCTCCCCTGTGGTCATGCGCAACATTCTCGTTTTCCCCGAAAACGAGAGCACGGGCGAATTTTACCCTCTTAAAAGTCTTCCCAGCTTTGGACTTCTAACAGGCGTTCCTGCGATATGGGTAGCTGAATCTCCTTTGATTGCGGAGGCCCAGCAGAGATGGGGGGTGTCATGTGCCGCCCCAAATTCCCCTTTCCTATCCAAAGTAAGGAGTCCGATTCCTGCTCCGATCCTTTGAACCGTTTTCTGCACCGACATAATGCCGGCGTCTATCGCGTTAGATTCTTCCATCAGGTCAACTGTTGTCTTCGACAAGACCGACCGCATGGCGAGTTCTCCAATTCCAGTCGCGGTTGCCGCTCCCAGCGTTGAATCTGCATACAGTCCAGAGCCCACAATCGCAGAATCCCCGATTCTCCCAGGTAGCTTGAGTAGTACTCCTCCCGTGGAACAGGCTGCCGCAATATTTCCACGCGAATCCATAGCAAGTGCTCCTACTGTGTCTCCAACTTCCAATGGAAACGCGGACTTGGCAAATATGGAATTTCTTGTGAGTTCCTTTCCTGTCCGTTCCGCTCTTCGTAGAGCCTTCCTCCACGCCATGACGCGACTCGCCACCAAAACATCAGTTGTCGGTAGACGGAATATGGAGGCTATTCGCTCAGCTCCATATCCAGCTATCAACGCATGGTCTGTCTTCTCCATTACCAGTCTCGCTAGACGGATGGGATTGCTAACTCCCCTCACAAGCGCAACCCCGCCCGTCTGAAAACTGGTCCCGTCGACGATTGCGGCATCCATCTCAACTTCACCGAGGAGGTTCAAAGTCGATCCAGTGCCCGCGTTAAACACCGGGTCATCTTCCATAGAGACTACTGCTGCTTCTACCGCGTCAACCGCTGAGCCACCATGGTGAATTGTGTCTGCTCCAATAACCGCAGCTCTCCTAACCCCCTTCAATCCTCTCGGCTGCCTAGCTTTTGGCCATTTTCCTGCTCCGCCATGGACTACTACCGTCGGAGTCGGCAAGTGATTCGGGAGTTGTCGGAATTTGAACAGAATATAAACTTCGAACGAAGTCAGATCACAAAATGAAGCGGGTCGTAAGATTCGGACCAGAGACGCTCAGTAAAGCTGCGTCCTTGGTAGTCGATGGAGGGGTTGTGGCCTATCCCACGGACACCGTTTATGGTCTCGGCTGCGACCCGCTCAATCCCCAAGCGATTCGAAAGCTTGTAAGTGCCAAGAAAAGGCAAATTGGACAATTGCCTGTTCTGGTTGATTCGATCGGACGAGCTGCAGAGGTGGGTAGGTTTGACTCTCTTGCTTTCCAGCTCGCTTCGCAGTTCTGGCCCGGTCCACTAACAATCGTGGTCCATTCTAGAATCCGGCTCCCGAATCTTGTGACAGGATTATCGGGCAAAGTGGGGCTTCGGATTCCATGTCACCAGGTTGCAATCAAGCTTGTCAGGGCCTGCGGGGGAGCGCTAGTGGGAACCAGCGCGAACCTGACCGGTAATCCTTCACTCACACTCGCTAGAGACGTGGCAAACCAACTTGGCGAGGAGGTAGACATTGTTCTGGACGATGAGCAACCAGGTTCTGGGATCGAGTCTACCGTAGTAAGTATAGATAATGGGATTCTCTCTGTTCTGAGAGAAAAGTCGATCATGGAGGAGAGGATTCGAAGTGCCATCAGAGTTCCCACGAGGGTATCAGCCCAGAGCAGCGGTTGAGCTTCCCAGAGACTTCAATCTTCTCGTTTCAAGCAGCAGAGGAGAAGAAAGAGACGCGAACTCTGAGCTTCAATATCTGTTAAGGGAATTAGGGGACAAGAATGCTCGAACAGATTACACCATTGTAAGCGGACTCACAGTTGCGAAGACGTCACTTGAACCGACGCGCGTGGTGAATGACCTTCGTACCTCGCTCAGAGATTGTCCATGGAAGTTCAGATATGTTCTCAAAGTAAAACCCGTGAGAGCCGTAGTTGCCTGCAACATCAGCGAGATAGTCGCAGCAGCAGCCCGACAAGTGTCAAGGATTCGCGAAGATGAGACCTTTCGTGTGTCGATCGAAAAGCGAAGGAACGCCATTCAGTCGAAGGAGATTATAGACGCTGTCGCCTCGAAGGTCCCGAGAAAAGTGGAGTTGCAGAGCCCCGGAAAGATTGTGATGATAGAGATCATAGGAGACTTGGCGGGTGTTTCAGTCATCGAACCTGGTGGCATACTGGGTGTTGAGAAGGAGAAGCGTCTTACTGCTTCTCAACCGCCAACAGGGCAGAACGCTCGATGATCAACCGTTTCAGGACGGACGTCGCGGCTTCGCCCGGGAGTTGGGCTGACGACATTGACTTCCTAGAGATGTCGTAGACGTTCATAAGCTCTGAGATCTTATCCTCGGACGCGACCTCGATGACATTATCGTCCTTCCTAGCTTTGAGCGTTTTCTCCATTCTCTGTTCGAGCTTGGGCGGCAAAGCATTGCTGGTGACAGCGGTTAATACCGCCTCATGAGTACTGGATGTGAAACCGAGAAGTTGTATTGCCTTCGAGATTTGGCGTTGGCACGATGCATACAGTAACAGTTCGACAGCAAATGTGTGCGAGCGTTGGCGGTGTTGTCGGAACGCGCTTATCGCTGCGCCCGCAGCAAAGATGAGATGCTCAGGCCCGGCAATCCGATCCGCCCGGAAAAGCTGTATCTCAAACTTTGGAAACTGGGCTCTAAGCTCACGCAATAATGCATCGGGGTCGGGGACCCTGAGATCGGCGAATCCTTGAATTGCAAGGCTATGACCCTCAATGTCCTGTCGAATCAGAGACTAGCACCATCAAGCGCCTTATCAGAGCGGGACTTACACCGCTATCTCTCAATTCTCTGATAATCCTTGCTACGCTAACCGGTGGGTCCCCGAGCTTCTTTGATAGCAAGCGTATGGATTCCAGTCTTTCCCACGGGAAGATAATCCACTTCGAGGTTTTTCTTGCGTAAAAGTGGGGGGTAAAAACACTTCCCGGTTTCAGATAGAGTGTGCAAACCTTCACTCTTCCCGCACCTCTTGTTCTGAGGTGTGCGGACACGACCCTCAGACTGTGACCGGTATCTGACACGTCATCTACCACTAGGACGCGCTTCCCTTTGACTCTTGAGCTTACTGGTTGAGTTATCACCGGTCTCTTGTTTCGAAGACCAATGTCTCGATAGAAGACAACCTTCATGTTCGCCAGGTTCTGGTTCTCTAGAAGGTCGCTCATGATCCGCGCAGGGGGCCATCCTCCTCTTGAGACGCCGACTATGACTTCGGGTTCGAAATGCGACTCTCTTACCCTCCTTGCTAATCTCAACATCATTGAGTAGATTTCGTCCCATGAGGGCGCCTCGAACTTGAGGTTTCGACCCATACTCGACCACTCACGCGTGAAACGAGTTTGCTAAGTAAGACTTTGGAGAGTTGTGGCGCGTTAGTTCAATAAGCAGCTTTCAGTCACTGATTTGTGCGTTTCCTTAGCACCGGATGGTGTTACTGATTCGCTGATGATGTGGACTGACCTGCACGGAGGGTCCTCGCCCAGATGAAGAAATGCATCTCCACTGAACTCGTTATTCGTGTGAAAAAGGCCAGAATGATATCTTGGGAGGGAACGAATTCTGTATCCATGCTACAAGGATAGCTTGTCTTGGTATGCTGGAAGGTCTAGAAAGCCGTGGCCGGAGATGTTGAAAGCAATCACCTTCTCCTCGTTCTTGCGTTTGCATTCTACGGCTTCGTCTATGGCTGCTCTTATGGCGTAGGATGATTCGGGGGCGGGAAGGAAGCCTTCCACCTGAACAAAGGTTTTGGCTGCCTGAAAGACACCGAGTTCGTCCTGAGGATATTCAATCGCCCTAACCAGGCCCCTTGATCTGAGGTAGCTTATGAACGGCGCCGCGGCGTGGTATCGTAGGCCATCGGCCTTGATCGGAGTCATGCTGGTCTTGTGTCCGAGCGTGTACATCTTTAGAAGGGGTGTTTTCTCCGCGTGGTCCCCAAAATCGTACTCATACTTTCCCCTCACGAGATTGGGTGCCGATGATGATTGGGCAGCGACAAATGTGCAATTCCGTTTGCCCCTAAGTACTTCGCCGGCGAAAGGCAGCATGAACCCTCCGAAATTACTTCCACCCCCGAGGCATCCGATCATGATATCAGGGCTGCTGTCAATAACGTCAAACTGCTTCATGGTCTCGAGGCCAATGATCGATTGATGAATGAGAACGTGGTTAAGCACGCTTCCGAGACAATATGCAAACCCTGGGTGGGTCTCAGCATATTCCAGCCCCTCTGAAACAGCTATGCCCAACGACCCTGACGGTTCAGTGTTGTTCTTGAGGAGTTCTCGACCCACTTGGGTTTCCTTGCTTGGTGACGCGAAAACCTTTCCTCCATAGAGCTGCATTAGAGTTCGTCTGTCTTGTTTCCAATCGTAAACTGAGCGCACCCAGAAGATGACGCATTCCAATCCTTGAAGGCTAGCAGCATAGGCTAGAGCGGTTCCCCACTGTCCCGCCCCAGTTTCCGTCGACATTCCTTTTCGCCCTTCCTCGGCGGCGTAGTACGCCTGTGCAAGGGCGGTATTCACCTTGTGAGATCCCGTTGGAGAGAGATCCTCCCTCTTGTAGTACAACTTGGCCGGGGTCTTGAGATGACGTTCTAGCCTCCTTGCGCGGTATAGCGGTCGTGGCCGCCCAGCCTGCTTGTACAGTTCGAGAACTGGGTCAGGAATGGTTATCCATCGATCGGTCGACGTCTCTTGCTGAAGACAATGCTTCAAGAGTACTTTCGAAAGGAATTCGAGTCGGGAAGGTCCCACCTCGGGATCACGGGGTGGCGGTAGTTGGGTTGGAAGGTCGGGTGTGATGTTATACCAAGAGCTAGGGAGTTCATCTAGAGGCAGCGTGATTTGGCTCTCTGTCACAGAAACCGCTTTCTGCAGCTCAGATTCCTCATTCTCGCAAAAGACTCGTCAGAAGTTAAAGGCTTCTGGATGCCAGAGTGTCGTGGCTTGAGAGAGCCCGCGGATTTCTTCAGAAAGTATGTCTTTGGAAAGAGATGTCTGTTCTAAGGTAAGTATACTATCTGACCGACTGGTGGGACAAGTTGCAGCCTAGCTTGACCACTTCGACATTGACATTATCGGGACAAGCGTCTCTGTATCGACGATACTTGGAATACCTTTTAGTTTATCCAGGATGAACCAATAGATGCTCTGAGAGTCTGGCTCTAGCAGGTGTCGACCCACTTCGACTATGGCGAGAATATCCTGCCTGCCTGGAATTATGTGGACCTCCTTGACTTCTTCAAGGTTCCATAGTGCATCGGCTACAGCGGATTCCTTCCCAAGGGCTGTGGCCACGCTAATGAATGCCCTAACATGTCGCTTCATCTCTCCTTTCGGATGATATTGTACCAAATTGAACGCCGAGCGTTCGGAGATTCAATGTCCCTTAAAGCTCTTGTTCGTCCATGCAGTTCTAGACCTCCTCTTTCTAGCTATGATAGGGGCTGTCGAGTCCCGCGTCAATTAGAGCTTTGAGTTATTTCAAGAGGCTTCTCGAGCTGAACCTCTTGTCCCGTGTACTGATGAGTCTTACTTCCCAACAACTCCAGGATTTCATCTAATCTTGATCGGAGAAGCTTGGACCTAGCATCCAAAGCTCGCTCTTTTTCCATGACATCCTCAATTGCTTTCTTCTCCCTTCCCATCTGATCGATGATTTCTTTCCGAGATTCGTAGAGTAACCTGCAATTTGGATTTTGGAACAGCTGTTTGCGTCTCGAAAGAAGTCTTCTTCCGTCCGTCTGCAGTCTCGAGGTTTCGTTTGAGGTAAGCTGGTCGAGTTGGGCGAGGACCCTTGCGGCTTTTCTTGGCTTAAGGCCCATCTTACCAGAGGTAGTTGCGACTCTAAGACTCTCCATAATGCTCACAAAATATGACCCTGTTCTCTCTGAGAGGAAACTGCGGTATGGAGTCACAATGATTTGTCTCAACGCGTCCCTTGCATCAGGGCCGAGGGGGACTTCCCCTCTCTCCGAGAGCTCGCCCAGCCTTCGCAGTGGTCTCTTCAGGTGGGCCAGCTGCTCCGTCTTGAATTGACGACTCTCATTTCTGAGGGTCTTCTCTGTTGAAAGTAATTCCTTTACCAAAGGGTCGTTGTCGATTTTGTCCAAGTTTGAGGCGAGCGTTGCCGAGGCAGTCTTCATGCTCTCTCTTTGTCTCGCGAGGTCGCTGCCTTCGCGGACCTGTTCCGATATCTCGTGACTAACAGCTTCTGCTTCGGTCAGGGAGCTTGTTAGGGTGCGTGCTTTTTGTAGCGTGCTTCCCTCGCCTTCTAGAAAGTGAGTTATTCTCTCACTTTGTTTGAGAATGCGATCGTTGACTCCGCCAAATGAACGCATGTCTAGTAGATAGAAGCCTGAGAGTTGAGCTACAGTCTTCGCGCGTGTCTCGCGAAGAGTCTTTGAAAGGCTGGAAAGTTGATCCTTGAATGCCTTCAGACTTTCCCAGGTTACTTCATGGGGCGGTTGAGCCTTAGCGAGCATCTGTTGTGCTTCTCGTGCCGAGTGGCCGACCAGTCGGGCCGCTTTGTAGGAAACCGGGTCTTTTTTTCCTGCCATGTCCTTGTCACCTTTTCTGGATAGTCTGTCAAAGAACTCCCTCCCTTCATCGAGGGCCCTGATTGATTCGTCAACGAGCCTCCGTCCCTTAACGGTCGTGGGCTTTACTAGTTTGTCCAGTTCTGTCGAGAGCCACTTGGGATATTCTTCAAACCGGATTCTCAATTGGAGACCAGTTAACGGGACGACTTATCGGGCCTCTTCTCGAAGGCCAATCACGGTGCTATCTATTGTCTGCTGAGCGCGTGCTCTTCTCTTGAAGAGATCGTTTGAGAGCTGTTCATAGAGCTCTCTTGATATTCTTCCTGCGCGGTTTTGGTTCTTAAGGTCGGCAATACTGGTTTTGACCTGTTGCAGCTCCGCTTCCGCTCGTGCCATTCTCTTGATCATCTCACCGTATCTCGACTGGGAGCTGGTTAGCTCCTCTTGGAGAGGGTTTAGGAGCTTATCGAGCTCGATTATTCTTAGATCCATGACTCGTCTCCTTCGTTTGTAATCATACTTTGCCACCGCCCCTCTTCCAACGTCTTCGTCTAGCTTGTCTTCCTCCAGTCGAAGTGACGATTTCTCATCATACATCTCGACGAACCGGCCTATGAGCTGGATGGGAGTGAATCCTGTACTTCCTACCTGCGGCCCTGAGGATAACACCAAGGCGCCAGTGGCGATGCCCCCGACTATCAGGGCGACCCAGCTGAGGGGCGCTAGGCTGTACCAGAAAGGATCCAGGTCGTATGTCATTGTGAACCCAAGGCTTGAGTAGGGAGTAAGTTTTCCAGCTTCCAACAAGACCTGGTTCCCTGAGATTTCGGGGGTCTGACCGGAGATTGCTCCGACTCTTCCACCGGATGGGAAAATGATCTTTGTTTGTAGGTTCGATGAAACGAACTTTACATTATTGAGGAGCTGGAAGGTGAGGGTAAACCTCCCGAGGCCCGTCGCGGAGATATACGCGCCTCCTGAGAGCGAGTACTGAAGAATTGCGACCGCCGTTCCCCCATTCTTAATGGTTGAAAATCTGGGCGAGAATGTCACGGAGACTGTGCCATCGCCCAAAACCGCTGTGAGGCAATTCGATGGATCAAGTTGACCTATGAGATCGTTGCAGGCGATCGCGGTGGCCCCCGCAGGCAGGTTGAACACAACATTTGGTGAGTCTCTTCCCCTATTGGTCACATTGTAAGTGTCTGAAACCTGAAGGCTCCCAGCGCCCAACACCCTTACCGTTCTTGCTGCAATCACGTCGAACATGTTCTGACTGGTTCCTGCCGCTGAGAAGGTCATCTTCCATACCGTAGAGTTGAATGGGGTCATTGGAACGGTGCCAGATGAAGGCATTAAGAGCCTGCCTCCACTCGTCGTAGCGTTTCCTGGGGTCGTTGCTGGAGTGGGCCAATCGCGAGTTAGCACAGTCACGTTTGCAACCAGCTTGCCCGAGGTGTTGTCGGCGACTGGAAATGCGCTGAAGGAAAAGGTGTACTTGCTTACCGATGTGTCGAAACTAACGAGGTCGCTGAGGACCGATCTGACGGTGAAATTATAATTGCCGGTTATGGGTGAAGGGAATGCAAACTGATAGGGCTGATACTTTCCAGTTTGGTTTGTTGGAAGAGGGCTCACTTGTATCGTCCTGCCTGATCCATCTTTGGCGGAAATCAAATGAATATTCGCGCTTATCGAAGCGGGTACTCCGAGGGTTAGGGATGACACGGATGCTGCAGCATTGACCCGCACGGAGTCGTTCACGAACGTAGTTCCCCAGTCATTAGTAGTGATTATCCTGACAACCTGAACGGTGCATGTACTAGCGGAACACGGTGAAGTCGCTACGGCGAACTGCGGAATCTGAACCACTATGAAGACCAATAAGAAAGCTAAGAGGTAGTGGAATCTCATGGGTTCGGTCCATCAGTGTCCTTGGCTTACTAGATTGGTTCGCTTTGGAACCGTCCCTACTTATTTATTCTGCTTCCCGAGAAATCATTCATCGAATTATTGCTTCTTGAACACTTGGCGCCGCAAGTTAGGCAGAGGGATGTTCGGAGGAATTGCTGCTTATCTACCCCGGAATGCTTTCAATTTTGGGTTTTCGTACTCTGAGAAGCCTGCTGGTGACCGGTGCCGGAGGTAGCGCTGGCAACAATGTTTGCTGGAGCCTCAGGGTCAGCCCGGACGGCAAGAACCTCGACATAACTGGGACGGACACGGAGAGGACGAGCCTCGAGCTCAATGGATGGCTTGACGCCGCTTACACCATCCCGATCGCCAAGAGTCCAAGATACATTCGGATTCTGAACAAGATCGTAGCAAGAGGGAAGATTCAAGCAATCTTTCCTCAACCGGACACGGAGGTCGGAAGAGTCTCCAGAGATAGACAAATGTTGACCGCCGCCGTCTTTCTACCCGATGAGGCCGCCGTTGATACATGCCTTGACAAGTTTCAGGCACTTTCAGTTTGGCACAACAAAGGGCTCAGAGGGCGGCCTGTTGCGCTGCGACCTCCGGAAAAATCCCTACTGCGGGAGCTCGGAGACCTCACTTTTCCACGGTGGCTCAGAGCAAGGGAGGGAGCTGGTGGTCTCATGAGTTGCCTGGCAAGGTCAAAGAAAGAAGCCTATTACTGGGCAATGTTTCATTGGGCACAGGGTTTCAATACCGACTTCATCGCTGAGGACTATCTCCCGGGAAGAGACTTCTGCTTCATGTCATTATGGAGTGAAGGCAAGCTTGTAACTTCGATGGTTCGCGAACGACTGAGTTGGGTGGGAAATCGCCTCGTCGGCAGGGGGGGAACGTCAAAACTCAACAGGGTGGTCCATTCCGAAAAAATCAACGATACTGCGCTTCGTTCCGTTCAGGCAGTCTCCCAGAAACCACATGGAGTCTTTTGCGTCGACCTTAAGGAGGATGAGAAGGGACAACCGCTCCCTACCGAGATTAACTGCAGGTTTACGACTAACGTGCATTACCTGACCCTGGCGAGCCTCAAACTAGCGCGGCCAGAGCTGAACTTCGCCTGGCTAGCTGGAAGGCTGTGCCTAGGAGAGGAAATCCCAACATGCAAGCAGACAAATGCTTTCCCGGCCAACCTTTGGTTCACAAAAAACACCGATATGGGCATTACAATGGTCGAAGATGATCATTGGAGGGCCGTTCCCTTCACTTAGGTGGGCCGGCTATCTTTCCCCTCGGTAAATTAGAATCCTTACCTGTCGATCCCACACGTACAGCCAGAAGGCCGACATGACGAGAGCTATTCCGGCCTTTACAATCGAGTCAATCAGGCGCTCAAACGGCACATCGCTAGGAATCAGTCGGGTTGGGGCCAACACTAGGGCGAGCAATCCGAAACCGATGAGCATCGAGACCCATTGAATCGAGAAGATTAGGGCTTGGATTGCTACAACTCTCTTATTCGTTTGGTATTCACCTTGTCAGCAGAATGGTAGTGAGTGCCAGAACTGAAGAGAATAGGAAAAGCGCGAAAATGCTTGACACCACATCCTTTTCAGGTGCCGGTCTTCCGGCGAGCATTGTACGGACAAGCGTGAGGGGAGCCTCAGGGTTACTCGTTGACGCGAGCCTTCCATCCGGTTGGAGTCTAGTTGGTTTCGCCGTAATTTCCTTGTGCTCGGCGAATCTCTTGATCCTCGAGAGGAAGAAGAACGAGTTTTGTATGTGAGGAAACATCGCCACAATGGTCGCGATTTCTATTCTGCCAAGAATTGCCATGCTTCCGAGGGCGCCTCCAATCGCCAGTTGTCCGACGTTCCCAGAAAATGCTCGGGATGGATACTTGTTAAAGTAGAAAAACCCTAGACAGGCAAACAGTAGGCTCGTCGCGAGGAAGATGGGTAGCGTGCCACTGTCGGATACAAGAAGTCCAATTACAATTCCACTACAGATGATGGCCACCCCACCGGCCATAGTTCCGTTCAGAGGGTCCAACATGTTCGTCGTGTTAGTTGTGACAGACACTGCAACTAGGATGGCAAGCGGATAGATGAGCGGAAGGTGGAACCCACCGAACAACGGCACTCTAAGGGTGGAATTGTAGACCATCCCCGGATTGAATAATCCCAAAATGACGATCGGAAGGCCACACAGCAAGGCCAAAGCGGGCTTGTATCGGCCTCTCATGCTAACTCTATCATCCAATGCTCCCACAAGCGCAGTAGCGCCGACGACGGATGCAAAGGCGATTAATGGTAGCAGATGCTCAGGCTGGACCATGCTCTCGACCAGCGCGAGCGCCACAAGTACTATCGGGATTGATGCACCACACATTTCGGGAATTCTAGGTTTATCGACCTTGTGAACATCCACCCCAGATATTCCCTTGCTGAGGTTGTAGGACATGAAGAAACGTGTCAGGGCTAGCGTGAGAGGAAACGCCAGAAGAGCTGTGAGCAGGGCCATTGTTGTATCCCACGTCACCACGACGCTCACAAGGAGCCGGCTTCTGTTTGTTCGTCTATAAAAAAGGTCCAGCATCGGGCGAAGGATTATCAGTATTGCGGTTGCCGAGCCCGAAAGACGCGAATTGAGGACCAAGGCCCATCCGTATCTGCCCAATGCGACGGATGGCATCAGGGCCAGAATGCTAGCGGAGATCGGGGCCAAATCGGTGGAAGAGCTCTACGCCGATATTCCCCGAAATATTCGAGTTGACAAGCCGCTAGCCATTGAAGGCCTCTCATCAGAGCAAGAAGTCAAGGCCCAAGTCGAATCTCTTCTCTCTCAGAACCGGTCAGCAGCAGACGACTCTGTTTTCCTTGGGGCCGGCGTCTATAATCACTATATTCCTGCAGTAGTAAAGGCAATCATCTCCCGGACAGAGTTCCAGACCTCGTACACGCCGTATCAGGCTGAGATCTCCCAAGGCCTACTCCAAGGATTATTCGAATTCCAATCCATGATGGCGGATTTGGCTGCGGTAGATGTTGTGAATTCCTCCCTGTATGACTTGCCGAGTGCGATAGGGGAGGCGGCTCGAATGGGGGCCAGGGCCAACGGAAAGAGGAAATTACTTGTTCCGTCCTGCCTCCATCCAGACAAGCTGTCTGTGGTCCGGAACTACACAGAACCAATCGGCATCCGATTAGAACAGTATGCATATGACGCTGAGACAGGAGGGGTAGACTTTGGCGACATTCAAGGAAAGCTAGATTCTGACACCAGCGCGGTTTATGCAGAGATTCCCTCCTTCTTCGGCTTACTCGATCCAAAAGTTCCCGACATTCCATCCCTTTGCCACTCAAAGGGTGCCCTAGCAATAGTTGGGTTCGATCCCGTTTCTCTGGGTGGAATAAAGCCTCCAGGAGAATACGGTGCAGACATCGTGGTCGCTGAAGGCCAGTCAATAGCCACCGAGATGAACTACGGCGGACCTTCCTTGGGAATAATTGGATGCAAGGGCGAAGCACTGACACGCCAAATGCCCGGACGGTTGATAGGGATGACAACTACCGTTGACGGTAAAGACAGAGCCTTCAGCATGGTTCTCCAAACTAGGGAACAACACATCCGCCGCGAAAAGGCGACATCGAACATTTGCACCAATGAAGCTCTACTTGCGATTGGTGCTGCTGCCTACATGTCCTTGTTAGGACCTTCTGGGTTTAATCAGCTGTTCAGAACGATTCTCACAAAGACCCAGTACGCCATTGAGACTATCAAGACCAAGAGCAAACTAGTCGTACCGAGGTTCCGAGGAGCACACTACCAGGACTTCGTTGTAACACTCAGGTCCGAGAGGTCGTCTGCAAGAAAACTGCAAGACAGTCTACTACGCAGAGGCATCCAATGTGGAAAGAACCTCGCTGACAGCTTTCCAGAACTTGGAGAAAGCATTCTGATAGGTATCAGCGAGCTCAACAGCAAACAATCCATCGACCAACTGGCTTCGGCGCTCAATGATGAAACGAAGGAGCTAGCTTTGGAGGCCATGTAATGGGGTTTCATCAGGCAAAGTGGGATGAGCCACTCATCATTGAGAGGTCCTACCGGGGCAGGATTGCACATCTACCGCCACGTCCAACAGACGAGGAGAGCAAGGCACTGAAAGTCGATCCGATGGAGATAATTCCCGAGGGATTGCGAAGGGCCACTCTCCTCAGCCTTCCCGAAATCTCTGAACCTGAAGTCATACGGCACTTTACACGACTCTCTCAACAAGTATACTCGCCCGATCTTGGAATCTATCCGCTTGGGAGTTGCACGATGAAATACAATCCCAAGATCTGTGATGCAGTCGTTCAGTCTCATAAGATAGAGAAGATGCATCCAGAACAGCCGGAAGCCGCTGCTCAAGGAGTCCTCGCAATTCTCTACAGACTTGAGAGGATGCTGTGCGAGATCACAGGCATGAGCAGAATGTCCTTGCAGCCAGCAGCAGGCGCACAGGGAGAGTTCCTTGGAACACTCATCGTCAGGGCGTATCATCATGCGAAGAGAGAATCAGATGTCAGAACAGAGATGCTCGTGCCTGATTCTTCCCATGGCACGAACCCGGCAAGCGCGGCGATGGCTGGATTCCGGGTTGTAGTCGTGCCATCGGACAAGCGTGGAATGGTTGACTTGAACGCGCTGCGAGCAGCAGTAGGACCCAGGACTGCAGGACTTATGATTACGAACCCTAACACACTAGGAATCTTCGAGGAGGAGATAGTCGATATCGCCGAGACAGTTCACAAGGCGGGGGGTCTTCTTTACTACGATGGTGCCAACTTCAATCCTATCCTAGGAAAGGTTCGTCCCGGAGACATGGGGTTTGACATCGCTCATCTCAACCTTCACAAGACTTTTGCAACCCCACATGGCGGGGGGGGACCTGGTTCGGGACCAGTCGGAGTAACGAAAAGTCTTGAGCGTTTCTTGCCAGTTCCGCTCATCGGCTATGACGGAAACAAGTTTTTCTTGGATTACAGAGTGCCAAACACGGTTGGGAAGATAAGGGGTTTTCACGGCAACGTTGCCGTGTTGATCCGAGCATACGCGTACATTTTGAGTCTTGGACGTGAAGGTCTTGAGAGTGTGGGGGAGACAGCGGTACTGAACACGAACTATGTCCTTAGTCGCATAATGCGAGACGGCTCCTTCGAACTTCCATTCGGGAGAAGAAGAAAGCATGAGTTCGTCCTCAGCGCAACAAAGCTTCGAGAAGCGACAGGTGTCAGAGCCCTCGACGTGGCAAAACGTCTGCTTGACAAGGGCGTTCATCCCCCGACGATTTACTTCCCGCTCGTAGTTGATGAGGCGATGATGATGGAGACTCCAGAGACTGAGAGCCTCTATGATCTTGACGGCTATGTCGACGCATTGATTGAAGTCGCGAAAGAAGCAGTGTCTACTCCGATGACTCTCAAGGAGGCCCCTCATTCGACATCGGTAGGAAGAATTGACGATGTCAAGGCATCTCATCCGAAAACGCTCAAACTGCGATGGGATCGGAATCCGTAGTTTCAGAACCCAATCCTAGGCAAGTCGCTCGCAAATTCATCGGCACTTCAAGTTGGATGTCAGCATGGCCCTGCCAAACTCTCTCAATTATGAACCATGAATAGTGCCTCTTGGTAACGATCAGAAATCTATCAATAAATAGGGAGACGAGCTGATGCTCATAATTGTATTACAATTGAGATACAATTAGGTCACCCATGAATTTGAGAAATTTGCTTAGGGTTGAATGGGCGCTAACCTTGTCTGAGGAAGAACTGATCTCTCCCAGAGGCCTTTCCGGGCCAAGGGTTTCAATCGTCGGAGTAGGGGGGGCTGGTAATCATCTGCTCAATCAGGCTATCGATGCAGGAGCTAGTCCTTCAAATTGCGTAGCAGTCAACACCGATCGAAGCCAGCTTTCCAAATCGCCCGCTGACAACAAGGTCCTTCTTGACGGAAGGTCAGGTTCCGACCAATCTTCAGATCTTCCAACCATAGACTATCGAAGAGCACGGCAACTTACCGCTCACAGAGTCAAACCCTTCATCGAAGGTTCGGACTGTACGATCCTATTGGCGGGTCTTGGAGGAGAAACGGCAACCGAGGCAGCGCCGGCGATTGCACAATATACTAGAACATCTGTCCGCCCCGTAATCTCAGTTGTTGCGATACCCTTCATCCACGAGCGTGAAAGACGCTTCATAGCACTTCGAGGGCTAAAGCACTTGGTTGACTCGTGCGACTCCACGATCGTCATCGACAACGCATTGAACAATCACATCACAAGCTCTGACAGCCTTCAGGCGGATGAGAAGGCGACCCAGGCGGTACAGGTTCTGACCGACATCGTCTCGGGACTCGACCCCCGACTCATGCCTGAAGCTCTTAGGATTATGTCCCTCGGACCGATTGCGTGCATTTGCTCTGCCACATTGCTCCCTGGAGAGACGGTTCAAGGAGCGGTGATCCGGGCTCTTGGGGCGCCATCAGCTAACTTGCCAATTACGAAGACGACGGGAGCAATATTGCTTCACCGAGGACCGTCAAGTCTCGGAGATGGAGAAGCCCAACAGGCCTACGAAGCCCTCGCTTCGCTAGTCGGTAACGATATCGCTTTCTTGCACGCAAGCATCCGCTCGCAATCAAGGTCGACGTATCTGCTTTTGACCGGCTTTGACTATAGAACAGCCGTACGCACGTTCGTGAATTTCATTGAAGATCTCTATGATGTAGAATACGGGGAAAGAGGAGTAGAGTCAATCTTAGGGTTCAATATTCCTCTTTTCCAGATGGAGCTACCCTAGCGACGGTCGGTTGAACGAAGCAAGAGCTTCCTTACTCTGTGAGATATGTTTACCGTTCCTGGAATAGGGGTAACAGACCCATTTCTTATGGCACTCATTACAAGGTAGGGTTCCAGAGTAGCGCTCTCAACGATCGTGTAGGCTGATCCAATAGTCTGCGGTATGTGTGAATCGCTTCCTGCCACCATGGGCAGTCCTAATCTCCGGGCTGACTCCATCGCCTTCTTCCAGGTAATTGAATGAAGGAAGCTGGATGCATTGAAGACTTCGATAGCGTCCGGATAGACGGTCAGACGGTCTGGCCTTACAGATGACCTAAACAGGTCATAGGGATGTGGTATTATTGCTAGCCCGCCTTTCCGGTGAACGTCTGTGATCGTCTCTTCCGCGGAGAGACCTCGTGGTACAGCGTCAGTGAGTCCTAGTCCAATCACGTGACCATCAGCGCTTGAGATTTCGATTCCCGGAAGAGTTGTGGTTCCATTTGGGGAATTGGAACAAAGAGAATTGTGGTCGGTTATTGCTATGCCGTCAAGTCCTCTGCGACGTGTGACCTGGGCCAGCTCTGACACTTTGGTGAAAGCGTCCTTCGAAACCTCGGTGTGGACGTGGAGGTCAAATTTCAACTTCAGGGGTGTCGATGCTCCTGATCTTCGCAAGCCTGTCTCGCAGGTCCATGGCTGACACCTTGTGGAACAACGGCTCCAGTGGGGGAATTCTTGTGCCCGGTTTGATAAAGCATGTTCCAGCACTCTTCCATCTCAGCTTCGTTTTCTTCATGAGCACCTTGAGAATGCGTGATGATGTTCCTGGTAGGAACGGTTGCAATAGTACCGCGACTGATCCAGCGATCTGAACAGATAGGCCGATGATCTGTCCTGCATCTTTCTCTGACTGCTTGTAGAGCTTCCAAGGCTCAGTCTCGTTCAGAAACCTGTTTCCCGTTCTGGCTAGATTGACAATCTCGTCAACCGCCTCCCTTAACCTGAACTGGAGGAGTGAGGCGTCGACTGCTGCGCTTTCCTTCCGCAGCGCTTCTGAAATTTTGTCGTAGTCGTTGTTCGACCTGTCATAATTGGGCACTGTTCCTCCGAAGTGGGTTTGGACGAATGACAGGGTTCTGTGCACGTAGTTGCCGATCACGTCATTAAGTTCGGTGTTGACCTTCCGCTCGAATTCCTCCCAGGTGAAGTTCACGTCCTTTTGTTCGGGGCGAAGACTAGCCAAAGCGTATCTCCAGTACTCGGCGTCCTCCAGCTCGAGCGCTTCATCCATCAGGATTCCTATGCCTCGGCTCTTAGAGAATTTTTGTCCCTCGAAGAGGACGTACTCGGTCGACGACACCTGCCATGGAAGCTGATAGCCTTGTTCGGCTGCTTCCAACAGCCCCGGAAAGATGATAGTGTGGAAAGTTATGTTGTCTTTTCCTATGAAGTGGATGTTCCGGCTCCCAATGTTCTGCCAATACTTCTTCCACAGTGATGGGCGTCCTCTCTTCTCGCACAATTCCTTTGTCGCGGAGACATAGCCGAGAACGGCCTCCATCCATACGTAGAGGGTCTTGCCCTTGGCCCCGGCAAAGGGTGCTGGGATTCCCCAGGAAATGTCCCTTGTCAGCGAACGGGGCTTCAGCCCTTCTCTGATCCAGCTCAAACTAAAGTTTCGTGCGTTCTCCGGAAGATTCGCGTTTCCTTCAACGTACTGAGTCAGCTTCCTGGAAAGCTTCGGAAGGTCGAAGAACCAGTGCTTCGACTCCCTAAGTACCGGTCTCGTGCCACAAATTACGCAACGTGGATTGATGAGGTCGGTCGGTTCAAGCAGTCGGCCGCAGTTATCGCACTGGTCCCCCCTCGCTCCAAGAGAATGACAATGGGGGCACTCGCCTTCTACAAAACGGTCCGGTAGGAATCGTTTGTCGTTCTCACAATACGGAAGTATTACTGTCTCGGAATGCACGTAGCCATTACGTTCGACTCTGCGATAGAATTCTCGAACAAACTCCTTGTGAACCGGGCTTTCTGTCCTCGTGTAGTTGTCGAAATCGATCTTGAATGCCTTCAGAAGTCTCTTGATCAGCTGGTGATTCTGGCTCGCTAGCTGACGGGGATGAATCTTCCGTTTCAGCGCCTCAACTTCGATCGGGGCGCCGTGCTCATCGCTTCCGCTGACGAACAGAACGTCCTCACCTTTGGTTCGCAAATATCTCGAGTAGATGTCTGCCGAAAGCAGCTGGGTCAGGGTTCCCAAGTGCGGGCTTACGTTGACGTATGGCCAGCCGCAACATACTACCCATCTGCTCAAGCCTCGAGTATCCTCCAGATTTTGGTGTGGCGAAGTCTCAATGCGTCATAAGGATTTGGAGATGAAAAACGGTTGAAATACAGCCCCTAGTAACTTTTCTAGGCGGGTAACAATCTTGGAGAATTACGATGCTCTGCTGGACCGAGCACTATCGGGCATTACTAGACAGGGCTCTTCTGGCGAACGCTTCGAACTGCCTCGAGCGATAGTCTCCGTAATCGGTGCACGCACTATCGTGAACAATTTTGCAGATATTGTTGACCGCCTAAACCGTGACCCTCACCACGTACTAAAGTATCTCGCGAAGGAGATGGCAACGGCCGGATCGTTCGAAGCTGGAAAGGGCTATTTCCAAGGCAAGTTTTCCCAGCAAACCATCAACCGTCTAATTGAAGTCTACACTTCAAGGTTCGTAATCTGTCCAGTCTGCAAACGACCTGATACGAAAGTCGAGAAAAGAGAGAGACTCTTATTTCTCGTCTGTGAGGCATGCGGCGCCAGGTCATCTATTCTGACCACTTAGCTGATTCAGGATGGGAAATGTCTTTCTCAGAAGGTTTGCCACTGAGAAGGGTACTATGGTTGCTTGTTGCGACGAGGAGCTCATGGGCAAGACCTTCAGGGAAGGTCGGCTCCGTCTCTCCTTAGAGGCAGGCTTCTATGGTGATACATTATTCGGTCTGGGCGAGGCGCTAGTTTTGCTTGACAAGGCTGACATCTTGAACTTGGTTGGGAAGACGGTGATCGGTGCAGCCATCGAGAAGGGTATTGTTCATCCCGAGGCTGTCATCGTAATCTCTGGTATTCCACATGTCCAGGTAATGCGGATGTAGGGCGCAGAGGCAAGCGTTTTCTTGAGCATTCAAGCTGAGAAGGCTTATTGCACGATTCCCCGAAACCATTGCGCGTAGCCCGGTGGTGTAGTGGACTAGCAAGGGTCTAACCACCCGGTCAATGACGGGCTTTGGACTCCGCGAGGAAGAGACCCGTCGACGGGAGTTCGAATCTCCCCCGGGCTACCAGCTTACGTTAGCGAGATCGAACTAGGTCTCCGAGGTCACGGCCCGGCAGACAATGCAGACCGAGAGAAACGTTCCCAAACAACACGGGCATCACTGCTGAAAAGCCTTGCAAGGTTCTATACCCTGGTACTATACCCAAGTCAAAGGACTTGCCCATCAAA
>WNEW01000131.1_pt1 | contig 32209 bp, 33 predicted proteins | sample 5399891 | NCBI WGS metagenome assembly WNEW01 (sample SAMN13153336, study PRJNA577476) | soil metagenome | isolation source: 40 cm grassland meadow soil pre-rain plot 5 | place: USA:California | collected 2015-09-08 | reverse complement strand
GTCCGCGATCTCGTGCGGCAGCATCGCGAAGATGTCGGGGATCGGCCGCTCGTCGAGCCAGAGCCCGGCCGCGCCCACCAGGACCAGCCGCGCGAGGTCGCGCGGCGCCAGGCACGCCATCTCGGCGGCGATCATCCCGCCCATCGAGTGGCCGATCACGTGCGGCCGCGCCAGGCCGAGCGCGTCGACCAGGTCCCAGCCGTGCAGGGCGAAGTCGAGCATGTCCTCCAGCAGCTCGTCGCCCGTGGAGTCGCCGTAGCCCGGCCACTCCGGCGCGAAGACGTGATGACGCCGCGCGAGGGCGTCGAGAAACGGATTGTCGGCGAGCAGCCCGCCGGCCCCGTGGAGGAAGACGACCGGCCCGCCGCTGCCGCCCTCGAGCACGCGGCAGCGCGTGCCCTTCTTCGTCTCGACCGTCCGCCACTTCATCGCGGCCACTCCGCGCTCTTCTTCTCGGCGCCCGGCCGCTGCTCGTCGGGATGGATCCGCTCGTCCATCGGATGGATCCACCAGCGGTCGTCGTGCTTGTAGTCCGGCCACAGATCGCGCAGCCGCGGCATGACCTTCTCGGCGAAGAGCTTGCTCGAGTGCCGCGTCTTCCAGTCCGGCATGTTGCCGTTGTGGAACAGGCAGAACAGGTGGCCGACGCGCAGCCCCATGATGCACTCCTCCAGCTGCTGGCGCACGGTCTCGGGGCTGCCCGCGATGACGAAGCGCTCGTCCACCAATTGCTTCCAGGTGAGGTTCTCGAGAATCTGCTGCCGCGCGCGCGTGAGCTGCGAGAGCGCGCCGTACTTCACGGTCGCCATCGTGCGGTAGCCCGGCGGATCGGCGAACGGCGGGAAGATGTGCAGGCAGCGGTTGAAGAAGTAGAGGCAATGCTCGGCGTAGAGCCGCTCGGCCTCGGCGTCGGTGTCGGCCACGCAGATGATCTGCGCGAAGGCGGCGCGGTAGGGCGAGTCGTCCTTGCCGCGCTGGGCCACCCGCTCCCAGTAGCCGTCGAGCAGCGACTTGCCGCGCAGGTAGCCGAAGAACGAGAGGTAGGAATAGTTGTAGTCGTAGTCCAGGCAGAAATCCCACGTCTCGATCGAGCCGCCGCCGGGGATGTAAATCGGCGGGTGCGGCTGCTGGATCGGCTTCGGCCAGCAGTTCACCCAGCGCAGCTGATTGTATTTACCGTCGAAGGCGAAGGGCTCGTCGCTGGCCCAGGCCTTCATGATCATGTCGTGGGCCTCGCGGTACTTGTCGCGCGTGAGGGCGGGGATCTGGCCGTAGCAGAAGTTCGTGTCCATCGAGGTCCCGACCGGAAAGCCGGCCACCAGGCGGCCGCCCGACATCACGTCGAGCATCGCGAACTCTTCGGCCACCCTGATCGGGGGGTTGTAGCCGGCGATCGAGTTCCCGATGACGCAGATGGCCGCCCGTGACGTGCGGCGGGCCAGGGTGGCCGCGATGAGGTTGGGCGAGGGCATCAACCCATAGCCGTTCTGGTGGTGCTCGTTGCACCCGATGCCGTCGAAGCCGAGGGTCTCGGCGTACTCGAGCTGGTCGAGATAGGTGTGGTAGACATAGTGGCCCTTCCGGGGGTCGTAGAGGGTGTTGGGGATGTCCACCCAGACCGACCGGTGCCGCTCCCGGAAGTCGTCCGGCAGGTAGGGCCAGGGCATCAAGTTGAACCAGGTGAATTTCATCGCGGCGGGCCTCCCTCTCCTGACCGTCCGGGATGCGTCAGGAGCCTACGCCGGTCGCGACGACAAAGTCCAGCCGCCGACACCATGTGACGGTCGAACGTCGGCGGGTCGACGCCGGCGCGACACGACCGCGCCAAAACGCGTGGCTTCAGGACATCCGATTCGGCTCGCTGCTTGCTTCTCGGTTCCGCACTTTTTCAATCTGGAGGGCTTCTCTCATGCGCGTACCGCTGCCTGAACGCTTCGTCAGCGACATCGGCATCGACCTCGGCACGTCCAACATGATCGTCTACGTCCGGGGGCGCGGCATCGTCCTGTCGGAGCCCTCGATCCTCGCGCTCGACCGCCGGGACCGCTCCGTAGTGGCCGTCGGCCAGGCGGCCAAGGCCATGCTGGGTCGTACCCCGGACCACATCGAGGTCATCAGGCCGCTCAAGGGCGGGGTCATCGCCAACTTCGACGCCGCGCAGACGATGCTCCGCCAGATCGTCCGCCGGGTGCAGGGGCGGGGGCCCCGGCGGTCGCGGATGGTCATCGGGGTGCCCTACGGCATCACCCCGGTCGAGGAGCGCGCGGTGCGCGAGGTCGCCACCCAGGCCGGCGCCCGGGCGGTCTATCTGGTTCAGGAGCCCATGGCCGCCGCCATCGGCGCCGGGCTGCCGATCCACGAGCCCGGCGGGCACGTCGTGGCCGACCTGGGAGGGGGAACGACGGAGGTGGCCGTCATCTCCCTGTCCGGCATCGTCCACTGCGTGTCGGGCCGCACGGCCGGCGACGACCTCAACGAGGCGATCATCCAGTACCTCAAGAAGCACTACAACATGATCGTGGGCGAGCGTCGGGCCGAGGAGATCAAGTTCATGCTCGGCGCGGGGCCCGCGAGCGGCGGGCCGCAGCGCATCGAGGTGAAGGGCAGCGACGTCGTCGCGCGCGTGCCGAAGGCGATCGTGATCACCGGGGACGAGGTCGCCGAGGCGGTGCACGACTGCCTGGCCGGCATCGTCGCGACGGTGCGCTCGTCACTGGAGCGCACGCCACCCGAGATCGCCGCCGACATGGTCGACAGCGGCATCGTGCTCACGGGCGGCGGCGCGCTGCTCACGGGGCTCGACGAGATCATCCACAAGGAGACCCACCTGCCGGTGGCGATCGCGGCCGAGCCGCTGTCGTGCGTCGCGCGGGGGCTGGGGAGCCTCCTGGGAGACATCGGCCTGCTCGAGCGGGTCGCCCTCGCGGCATAGTCCCAGGCACTCGTCCCGGTCGGCGGCCGCCGAATTTTCGAGGGCTTCAGGGGCTCTTCCGAGAATAATGGCGTAAGGCGGTCAGTGAACTCTTGCCGATTGGAGGAGCCAGATGACGAGGGCGCAACGTAAGCTGCGGATGCGGAAACGGAAGGCCGATGCGAACGTCGCGCGTGCTCAGCGCGCGGTCAAGGCGCTGGGGCGCCGTCTCCGGAACGCGACGAAGACGCTCACCAAGCGTCAGGCCGCGCGCAAGAAGATCAAGTAGCGCGCCGCCGCCTCACCGCTCGCTCAGGTAGAGCCGCGCGACGTGGTGGTCCACGACTTCGCCCTCCACGCTCACGGCGAAGTTCGAGGTGATGAGTCCGCGTGCGCCGGCGAACACTCCGTCGCCGCCGGTCACGCTCCAGATGACGGCGCCGCGCGTCCAGCCCGTGACCGGGCTGGGCGCCACGGTGCCGCGGCCGATCGTCACGAAGGCGACGGCGCCGGCGTGCCCATACGTGATCGTGCCGTCCTCCACGAAGGAGCCGTCGTCGAAGCGCTCCACCCGCGACTCCAGCACCGCGCGCTCGCCGGCGATCGGGTCGACGCGCGCGCGGACGCCGTCGGCGCCGAGCACCGTGGTGAGCGTCTGACTCGGCGCCGTCGAGGTGGCCCGGCGCTTCGTCGCGCTGCCGGCCACCGGCCCCGCGGCGCCCCGGAACTCGAGCGCGAACACGAGCTCGCGCATCAGAACACGATCAGGCCGCGCGACAGCTCGCCGGCGGCGAGGGCGCGGAACGCCTCGTTGGCTTCGTCGAGCCCGTAGCGGCGCGTGATCAGCTCGTCGATCTTCAGCCGGCCGCCGCGGTAGAGATCGACCAGCCGCGGCAGGTCCTCGCGGGTCCGCGCGCTGCCGTAGCTCGAGCCGCGGATGACGCGCTCGCCGGTCACCAGCGGCCGCACGTCCAGCGGCAGCGTCGCGCCCGTGGCCGGCACGCCGATCACCACGCAGGTGCCGCCCGGCGCCAGCGCGTCCGCCGCCTGGCCGACCGCGCGCGCGTCGCCGACGGCCACGAAGGTGAAGTCGGCGCCCCGCCGCGTGATGCGCCGGATCTCGGCCACCGGGTCGTCCTTCGAGGCATCGATGGCGTGCGTGGCCCCGAGCGCCCGCGCCTGGACCAGCTTGGCCGCGACCACGTCGACGGCGATGATCGGCTGGGCCGCCACCATCGCACCACCCTGCACGACGTTGAGCCCGACGCCGCCGACGCCGAAGATTGCCATGGACGCGCCGGGTGGTACCTGCGCCGTGTTTATGACGGCCCCCACGCCCGTCATCACCGAGCAGCCGATGAGCGCGGCCCGGTCGAGCGGCATGTCCTTGTCGATCGCGATGGCCGAGGATTCGGCGACGACGGTCACCGACGCGTAGGTCGCGACGTGGCCATACTGGTAGACGGGACGGCCGCCGAGTGACAGGCGCGTCGTGCCGTCAGGCAGCACCCCCTGGCCGGGGCGGCGCTTCTCGCAGAGGTTCGGGCGGCCGATCACGCAGTAGTGGCAGCGCCCGCACGTCGGCGCCCACGACAGGATCACGTGATCGCCGGCCGTCAGCGTCTGCACGCCGGGCCCCACGGCCTCGACCACGCCCGCGCCCTCGTCGCCGAGCACGATCGGCATCGGCACGTTCTGCCACGAGCCGTCGGCGGCGTGCAGGCAGGAGTGGCAGACGCCGCTGGCCACCATGCGCACGCGCACCTCGCCCGCGCGCGGCGCCTCGAGCTCGACGTCCGCCAGCTTCAGCGGCGTGCGCGGTGCGAACAGGACCGATGCTCTCATGACGCCTCCTGCGCAAACAGATGTACGGCATCCTGGGCTACCATGACGGCCATTGCACCTCGGACCCCGCGCGGTCGCCCTGCGGTGCGCGTGGCTGCTGACGCTGCTGCTGGTCGTCGCCACCGCGATGACATCATTCCGTTGCTCCTGGTGGCCGTGCGAGCTCCTCAGCCACTTCCCGGCACAGCTCGCAGCGCTCGCGCTCGTGACGTTGGCGACGTTCGTTGTTGTCGGGGGCATGCGCGGCATCGTCGTTTCCGCTGCGGTGGCTGTCTGGAACGTCGTGGCGTTCGTGCCGTTCTATGCGAGCGTGCCGGCGCCGCTCGTTCCACCGCCCACGGCCGCTGGGGTCATTCGCGTGGTGGCGATGAATGTCGCCGTCCACAACCGAGACGGGCAGCGTGTGGTTCGGTTCATTCGGGCGACCTAACCCGACGTCCTCGTCGTGACCGAGCTGAACGACTTCTGGGTCACGGTCCTCGAACAGCTCGCGGTCGATTTTCCGTTCCGACGACTCGACCCGCGTGCGGGACATCTCGGGATCGGCCTCCTGAGCCGGCTGCCGCTGACCGCCCTCGACGACAACCCCGCCGGCACGCATGCGGTCGTCGCACGCGTTTGGAAGCCGCGCTTCACGATCGTCGGCACGCACACCCGTCCCCCCTTCACGCCACGGTCGCTGGCGATACGAAATCAGCAGCTTGTCGACATCGCCACATTCGTTCGGCGGCAACGAGAGCCGGTCGTGGTGGCGGGCGATCTCAATTCCTCTTCGTGGTCCCCGGTCTTCGAGGACTTCCTGCGCGGCGCCGGCCTTCGCGACACGCGACTGGGACGCGGCGTCCAGCCGACCTGGCCCGCCTGGCTGCCACTCGCGCAGGTCCCGATCGATCACGCCCTGGTCTCTGCGGGTGTGCGTGTCCATGCGCGCTTTGTCGGTGGACGCGTCGGCTCGGATCATCTGCCCATCGTGCTCGACTTTTCCGTGGACCAGCCCTGACATCGCCATCTGCGCGCTGACTCCGTCAGTAACGAACCCGCGGATCGAGGTACGCGTACAGCAGGTCGACGGCGAGGTTGACGGCCATGAACATCACGGCCACGAACAGGATCGTGCTCTGGGTTAGCGGATAGTCGCGCTGGTAGATCGACCACAGCACGAGGCGGCCGACGCCCGGCAGCGTGAACACCTCCTCGACGACGACGGTGCCGCCGAGCAGGATGCCGATCTGCAGCCCGACGACGGTGACGATCGGGATGAGCGCGTTGCGCAGCGCGTGCTTGAGGACGACGAGCCGCGGCCGCAGGCCCTTGGCCGCCGCCGTGCGGATGTACTCGGAGCCCAGGACGTCCAGCATGCACGCGCGCGTGGTGCGCGCGATGTTGGCGGCGCTCGCGGTGCCCAGGCAGAGCGCGGGCAGCAGCATGATGGTGAGGTTGCGCCGCGGATCGGTGAGGAAATCCACCCAGACGACCGGCGGCATCCAGCGCAGGTAGATCGACAGGAAGAGGATCAGCATGGTGCCCTGCCAGAACACGGGCACCGACAGCCCCAGCAGCGCGCCCACGCGCGTGACGTTGTCGAGGGCGCGGTCGCGCCGGACCGCAGAGATCACGCCGGCCACCACGCCGAGCACGAGCGCGACCGCCACGGCGAAGGCCGTCAGCTCGAGCGTCACCGGCAGCCGCTCGGCGATCAGCTGCACGACCGGCTTGCCGGTGCGCCACGAGGTGCCGAGGTCGCCGTGGGCGAGGCCGCCGATCCAGCGGCCGTACTGCACGTACCACGGCTGGTCGAGGCCGAAGAAGGCCCTGAGCTGCGCCACCATCGCCTCGCTGACGATCGCGTCGGCGCCGATCATCTGCTCGACGACCGTCCCCGGGATGAGCCGCAGCATCAGGAACGTCAGCACCGTGAGCCCGAGCAGGGTCACCGCCATCGAGTAGAGGCGGACGGCGAGATACCGCGCCATCTCTACGCGCGGTCCACCCAGGTCCCCTCGAAGCCGTAGAGGAGCGTCGTCGGATGCTGCCGGAAACCCTTCACCGCGCTCTGGGTGAAGTCGATGGTGTCGGCGGAGAAGAGCCACAGGTGCGGCACGTTCTCGAGGATCATGAGCTGCACGCGGTCGTAGATCTCCTTGCGCTTCTTCTGATCCAGCGTGCGCCGGCCCTCTTCCAGCATCGCGTCGAGGTCGGGCACGCTCCAGGAATTCCAGTTCTGCCCCTTGGTCGAGTGCAGCGCGCGGAAGAAGGCGGTGTCGGGATCGGCGTAGCCCGGCGTGGTGTTCATCGTCAGGTCGAAGTCCTTGGCCTGCCAGCGCTTGATCCAGACGGCGTACTCCACGTTCTCGATCTCGGCGTTGATGCCGATGCGCTTGAGCTGCGCGGCGACCACCGGCGCGCCCGAGACCATGGTCGGGAACGTCGGGATGACGCCGAGCTTGATGGTGAAGCCCTGCGCCTGGCCGGCCTCGGCCATCAGCTTCTTCGCCTTCTCGACGTCCGGCTTGTAATAGCGCATCCACTGCTCCTCGGGCAGCTGCCACTGCTTCATCGGCGCCGTGGCGGGCGCGGTGAGGCGCCCGAAGCCCGAGGCGGCCACGCGCAGCACCTGGGCGCGATCGACCGTCCACGAGATGGCCTGCCGCACGCGCACGTCTTTCAGCGGGCCGCGGGTGGCGTTGATGTTGAGGAAGTCGTAGCCGAGTCGCGACGAGCGATAGCCCGTCAGCGACTTCTCGTCCTTGAGGAGGTTGTAGTTCTTGTTGTCCTCGATGAACGCGTGCTGGATCTGGCCCGTGCGCAGCGCCGCGACGATGTTGGCCTCGTCCGGGATCGTGCGCAGCACGATCTGGTCCACGTAGGGCCGGCCCTTCTTGAAGTAGTGCGGGTTCTTCTTCAGCACCATCTGCTGCTCGACCTTCCAGTCCTCCAGGACGAACGGTCCGGTGCCGAGGGCGGCCTTGTTGAGGTCGCCGTGCTTCTTGATGCCGGCCTCGCTGATGATGAAGCCCCAGAAGCCGCCGAGGGCGGCGAGCAGCCCGGCGAACGGCTCCTTGGTGATGAACTTGACGGCGTACTTGCCGGCCGGCTCCACCTTGTCGACGGCGATGAAGTCCGACTTGCCGGGCGACTTCTCGAAGAGCCGATCGAACGTGAACTTCACGTCGGCGGAGGTCAGCTCCTGGCCGTCGTGGAACTTCACGCCCTCGCGGAGCTTGAAGGTCCACGTGAGCCCGTCGGGGCTCGTGTGCCACGACTCCGCCAGCTCGGGCACCGGCGTCATGTCGGGCTCGAAGCGGACGAGCTGGTTGTACATCATCGGCGAGCGGCGGCTGCGCGAGAAGGCGGCCACGAGCTGCGGATCGAGGCCGGTCGCTTCCGTCGTCTGCGCCGAGACGAGCGTGCCTCCCGCTTTCGGTGTCTGCCCGAGGGCGGCCGTGCTGCCGACGCCGAGGGCGCCGAGGGCGAGGCCGGTGGTCGTGAGGAAGTCGCGGCGGTTGAGGTCCCGGGACATGGCGGTCTCCTTGTTCAGCTGCTCGGGTCGAGGACGTCGCGCAGGCCGTCGCCGATCAGGTTGAACGCGAGCACGGTCAGCATGATGGCGAGGCCGGGAAAGACGGAGATCCAGGGCGCGGTCTCGAGGTACGTGCGCCCCTCGTTGAGCATGTTGCCCCACGACGGCGTCGGCGGCTGCGCCGACAGCCCGAGGTAGGAGAGCGAGGCTTCGATGAGGATCGCCTGCGACAGGGCGACGGTGCCCTGCACGACGAACGGCGAGATCACGTTGGGCAGGATGTGCTTGAGGGCCACGGCCAGGCGCGTGGCGCCGAGCGCGCGCACGGCCTCCACGTAGTCCTTGGCGCGCTCGGCCAGCACGGGGCCGCGCATCACGCGCGCGAAGATCGGCGTGTACACGATGGCGATGGCCAGCACCGCGCTGTTGACGCCGGGGCCCCTCAGCGCGGCGATGCCCACGGCCAGGAGCAGCCCGGGGATGCTGAAGAAGACGTCGAGCACCCGGTTGATGGCGTTGTCGATGGTGCCGCCGAGGTAGCCCGCGGTCAGCCCGAGGGCACCGCCGACGGCCATCGAGGCGGCGATCGAGGTGATCGCCACGTAGAGCGAGATGCGCGCGCCGTGGATCACGCGGCTCAGCACGTCGCGGCCGAAGCGGTCGGTGCCGAAGACGGCCGCGGCGCTCGGCCGCGACTCGATGAGGTCGAAGTTCTGCTCGTCCGGCGCGTGCGGCGCCAGCGCGTTGGCGAAGAGGGCCAGGCCGACGACGAGCAGGGCGCCGAGCAGGCCCAGCCCGACGAGGGTATTGCGGGTCGCGCGGCGCAGCGCCCGGCCCCACCGCGCGCGCGACGTCGCCGCGCGCCGCGCGCCGAGCCCGCCGTCGGCGGCGGCATCAGCGAGCAGCCCGGGCGGCGCCGGCGCGCTCACGGGAGGTTCGGCGGCCGGCGCTCGGCCCAGGGCCGGGCCGTCTCGAACGCGGCGGACGCCTGGAGGACCGTCAGGTCATCGAAGCGCCGCCCCACGATCTGCAGGCCCACGGGCATGCCGCTGGCCGTGAAGCCGGCGGGCACCGTGGCCGCCGGCTGGCCCGTGAAGTTGAACGGGTAGCTGAACGACGCCCACGGAAACCAGTCCCAGGCGTGCTGCGGGAAGTGCGCGGGGTTCAGCCGTCCCACCTCGAAGGCGGGCACCGAGACGCTCGGCGTGAGCAGCAGCGCGTGAGTCTCGAACAGCGGCCGCACCGAGTCCCAGTACGCCAGCTTCCGGTCGCGCATCTGGATGTAGTCGACGAGGCTCACGCGCAGCCCGTCCTCGATGCAGGCGACGAGCCCGGGATCCATCCGCTCGCGCCACTGCTTCAAGAAGGGGGCGCGGTTGCCGGCCTCGTGCGCGCTCCACATCACGCGGATCATCTCGTGGGTGTCGGCGAAGCGCGGCTTGACCTCCTCGACCACACAGCCGAGCTCCTCGAACGCGCGAACGCCCGCGCGAACCAGCGCGGCGACCTCGGGATCGACGCGCAGCCCGCCGAGGTCGGGACTGTACGCCACGCGCAGGCCCTTGAGGTCGCGCCCGAGCTTGCCGACGTAGTCGGCGGGCGCGCCGTCGAGCGACGTGCGGTCGAGGTCGTCGGGGCCGGCCATGATCGAGAGCATCAGCGCCGCGTCGGCGACCGTGCGCGTCATCGGACCGTTGTGCGAGGAGTAGTCGTTGTTGGAGACCGGCCACATCGGCACGCGGCCGTACGAGGGCTTGAGACCGTAGATGCCGCAGAAGCTCGACGGGATCCGGATCGAGCCGGCGCCGTCCGAGCCCTGGTGGAGCGGGCCGAGTCCCGCCGCGACGGCGGCCGCAGCGCCCGCGCTCGAGCCGCCCGTCGTCATGCCGGGGTTCCACGGATTGCGGGTGATGCCGGTGAGCGGGCTGTCGCCGAGCGCCTTCCAGCCGAACTCGGGGCTGGTCGTCTTGCCGACGAAGATGCCGCCGGCCTGACGCAGGCGCGGGATGAAGGCGGCGTCGGCGTCCGGCACGCGGTGCTCGAAGATGAACGAGCCGCCCATCGTGCGCACGCCCTTGGTGAAGTTCAGGTCCTTGATCGAGTAGGGCACGCCGTGCAGCGGGCCCAGCGACGCGCCGGATGTCACCGCGCGCTCGGCCGCGCGCGCGGCCGCGAGCGCGGCGTCCGCGGTGAGCGTGCAGAACGCGTTGACGACCGGGTTCACGCGCTCGATGCGCTCCAGGACGGCGCGCGTCAGCTCAACGGGCGAGAGCGCCTTCGTCCTGATCAACCGGGCCAGCTCGGTGGCGGGGGTGAAACCGAGCTCGGTGGAGCTCATACGGGTCCTCCAGGTCGAGAGTGCGGCGCCCACGTTAACATAGCGGGGCGCGGCGGGGGAACCCGCGGCAGGGAGGCATCGATGTCCGACCCGGCGATGTACCACGAGGGCGCCCGGCGCCTGCAAGACCGCTTCGAGACGCGCGCGCTGGCCGATCGGCTGGTCGAGGTGACCGTGCACACGGCGTTCACCGACGAGGACCGGAAGCTGATCGAGCGCAGCGCGATGTTCTTCCTGGCCACCGCCGACGAGCACGGCCAGCCGGATTGCTCGTTCAAGGGCGGCCTTCCAGGCTTCGTGCGCGTCGTCGATCCGCAGACGCTCGCCTTTCCGAGCTACGATGGCAACGGGATGTTCCGCAGCCTCGGCAACATCCTGGTCAATCCGAGCGTGGGCCTGCTCTTCGTCGACTTCGAGCGTCCCAAGCGCGTGCGCGTGAGCGGCACGGCCACGCTGCACGAGGAGGACCCGCTGCTCGCCGAGTTCCCCGGCGCCCAGCTCGTGGTCCGCGTGCGCGCGACGCGGATCTTCCCGAACTGCCCCCGCTACATTCCGACGATGCGCCTCGAGTCGGCGTCGCCGTACGCGCCGGCCCCGGGATGCACGCCACCGATCCCGGAGTGGAAGCAGCGGCCGGTCTTCCGCGAGGTGCTGCCGCCGAACGATCCGGCCCGAAAGGCGACGCCATGATCGGCCAATCCCCCAGGAGCAAGGACGCGCATCGCTTCCTCGCCGGCCACGGCCGGTACGTCGACGACCTCACGCGCCCCGGCCTCGTCCACCTCGGGGTCGTGCGCAGTGCCCACGCCCATGCCCGAATCACCAGGGTCGACGCGACAGCGGCCCGGGCGATCCGTGGCGTGCTGGCGGCGTGGACGGCGGCCGACCTGCCGCAGCTCGCACAGCCGCTCGCCACCGCGTCCGGCGGCGCGCACAAGGAGCGGCCGTTCGTCGTGCCGCTGCTCGCCGGCGACCGGGCGCGCTACGTCGGCGAGCCCGTCGCCGTCGTCGTGGCCGAGACCGCGGCCCTCGCTGCCGATGCACGCGACGCGGTCAGCGTCGAGTACGCGCCGCTGCCGCCGCTGGTCGGCGCGGCGGCGGCGCGGGGTTCGGCGACGCGCGTGCACGCCGACTGGCCGGACAACGTGGCGCTCTCCGTGGGCGGCGCCGTCGGGGAGATCGATCTCACGCGGCCGGGCCTCACCGTGGTGCGCGAGCGGTTCCGGCATCAGCGCCTGGCCGCGATGCCGATCGAGTGCCGCGGCGCGCTCGCGCAGTACGACGCGGAGACCGGCGTGCTGACCGTGTGGGCGTCGATCCAGAGCCCCTACAGCCAGCGCGACGTCATCGCGCGGGTCCTCGGCCTGCCCGCCGAGCGCGTGCGTGTGATCGTGCCGGACGTCGGCGGCGCCTTCGGCCCGAAGGGACAGGTCTACGCCGACGAGGTGCTGGTGGCGGCGGCGGCGTTCCGGCTTCGTCGTCCCGTGAAATGGGCGGAGGCACGCCGCGAGCATCTGGCGACGGTGGGCCACGACCGCGAGCAATTGCACGAGGCCACCATCGCGTTCGCGCTCGACGGCACGATCGCCGCCCTCGAGGACAGCTTCCTCGCTGACGTCGGCGCCTATCCGGTGATGGGCAACGGTCTCACCGCCAACACGGTGAACCACCTGCCGGGGCCGTACCGCGTGCCGCACTACCGCGGCCGCGGCGAGAGCGTGGTCACCACCACGATGTTCAACGCGGCGTATCGCGCGGCGGGCCGTCCCGAGGCCAATTTCGTCATGGAGCGCCTGATGGACATCGGCGCGCGCCGGCTCGGGCTGGATCCGGCCGATCTGCGCCGGCGCAACCTGATCCGGGCCGCGGAGATGCCGTACCGCCCGGGCCTGACCTATAAGGACGGCGTCGCCGTCACCTACGATCCGGGCGACTATCCCGCGGCCTTCGAGCGATTGCTGGGGGCGTTCGGCTACGACGAGTGGCGCAAGCGGCAGATGGCCACGGCGGGCTCGGCGCGACCCATCGGCGTCGGCATCGCGTGCTACGCGCAGGGCACCGGCCTCGGCCCCTTCGAAGGCGCCACCGTCCGCGTCGATCCTCAAGGGAAGGTCTACGTGCTGATCGGCGTCGCCGCGCAGGGGCAGGCGCACTCGACCACGCTCGCGCAGATCGCGGCGAGCGAGCTGGGCGCGAGCTTCGACGACGTCATCGTGCTCGGCGGCGACACGACCCTGATGCCCTACGGCATGGGCACCGGCGGCAGCCGCGTGATGGTCAACGCGGGCAATGCCGTCGCGCGCACGGCCGCCGAGGTGCGCGAGCGCGCGGCCGTCGTCGCCGCCGAGCTCTTCGAGTGCGCGCCGGCGGACGTTCGCTTCGAGGCCAGCCGCGCCTTCGTGGCCGGCGTGCCCGATCGCACGCTGCCGCTCGCCCGCCTCGCTCAGGCCGCGGTCCGCTCGAAGACGCTCGGGTCGACGACGGGCGAGCCGGGCCTCAACGCGTGCACGTGGTTCTATCCCGACACCGTGACGTGGGCGTTCGGCGGCCAGGCGTGCGCGGTCGAGGTGGACGTCGAGACGTGCCACGTGCGGCTGCTGCGGCACGTCGTGCTGCACGATCCCGGCCGCGCCATCAACCCCGCGATCGTCGAGGGCCAGCTGCAGGGCGGCGCCGCGCAGGGGATCGGCGCCGGGCTCATGGAAGCGGTCGTCTACGACGCGCAGGGCCAGCTGCTGAGCGGCAGCCTCATGGATTACGCGATCCCGAAGGCGGACGACCTGCCGTGGCTCGACGTGGTCCTCGACGAGCACCCGTCGAGCGTCAACCCGCTCGGCGTCAAGGGCGTCGGCGAGAGCGGCTGCATCGCCGGCGCCAGCGCGGTCGCCAACGCGGTGGAGGACGCGCTCGCCGACCGCGGCGTGGTCGTGCGCGAGCTGCCTATCACACCCGCGCGGCTCTTCGCGCTACTGCACGGCCGCGGCTGAGGGACGCCCGCGGGAGGGCTCGCCGGTCGCGCCCAGCGCGACGCCGCCGAGGATCAGCGCCACCGCCACCAGCAGCGCGAGGCCGGGACGCTCATCGAGCCAGAGCATGGCGACCACGATGCTGACCACCGGCGTCGCGAGCAGGCCGAGCGACGTCGTGACCGCGGAAAGACGACGGCCGGCCATCGCGATCGCCCAGTACGGCAGCGCCTGCCCCGGCAGACCCGCGTACACGAACAGCGCCGTCAGCCGCGGTGTCCACTCGAACACGGGCGGTCCCGAGACGACCCAGGCGAGCGGGAGCAGGATGAGCGTCGCCAACAGCATCTCCCACGGCAGCAGATCGAACGGCGTCGACCGCCACGGGTGCCCACGGATGTGCAGGATGCTGGCGGCCCAGAGCAGCGCGGCGACGAGGATGGCGACGTTGCCGAGGACGACGGCCCCCCGCGTCCAGTCGAGGGCCAGTGGATTGAACAGCACGACGAGCCCGGTGAGGCCCGCGATCACGCCGACGAGCCGCCAGGCGCTGAGCCGCTCGCCCAGAAACAGACCCGCGCCCGGGACGACCCAGAGCGGCGTGGTGTAGGCGAGGACCGCCGAGCGGCCGGCGGGCACGAGCGCGAGCCCGGCGGTCGACAACGTCGTGAAGCCGACCATGTGCAACAGCGTGATGCTGAGCAGCACCGGCAGATCGGCGCGCGGCGGCCGAACCAGCCGGCGCGTCGCGAGGGCCAGCGCGAAGAGCGCAAGCGTGCCGAGGGCCGCGCGCAGCGCGACGGCCCACAGCGGCGGGACGGTCTGGAGGATCACCTTGTTGATCGGCCAGGTCAGGCCCCACGCGAACACGACGGTGACGAGCAGCACGGCGCCGGCGCGGTGCGACGGCGCCGGCGTCGGACGGGTCAGGACGCCCAGGGATTCGGTTCCGCCGCGCGCGCGGCGAGCGCTTCACGCTGCAGCCAGCTCGCGGCGAGCGGCACGACCAGCATCGCGGCGCCGAGGATATTGAGGATGCCGAAGCCCCACGCGCCGAGGACCATGCCGCCGAGCGCGCTGCCGACGGCGCCCATCAGGCCCATGACGAGGTCGGCCAGTCCCTGGATCGCCGCCCGCTCTTCCGGCGAGAGCGCGTCGGTGAGCAGCGCGCTCGCGGAGACGAAGGCGAGGTTCCAGCCGACGCCGTTCAGGAAGAGTCCGGCGATGACGAGCCCGCTCGCGCGCCCGGGCGCGAGGCCGGCGAGGGCCAGCGCCAGCAGCAGCACGACGCCGCCGGCGCCGATCACCGGCAGCCGCCCGAATTGGTCGCACAGCCAGCCCGAGAGGGGCGACGCGACGTACATCCCGCCCAGGTGCAGCGACACGGCGAGCCCGATCGTGTTCACGGCGTGTCCGTGGTCGTGCAGGTAGAGGGGCGAGGTCGACGTGGTGCCGATCATCACGAGCTGGCTGACCATCAGCGTGCCGTAGGCCACGATCACCCGCGGCTCGCGCAGAATTGTCCCCGTCGGGCGTCCCCGCCGGGCGGCGCCGGCCGTCGCGGGCGGCGGCTCGAGCCGTCGCGCGATGGCGAGCGGATCGGGCCGCAGGAGCGCCTGCACGAGCATCGCCGCCAGCGCGTACCCGGCGACGGAGATCAGAAACGCGCTGGCCACCGACGACACGCCGAGCACGGCGCCGACGCGAATGGCCGGGGCCATGAGGATCGGGCCGACGATCGAGCCGACGGCGGAGCCCCAGACGATCAGGCCCATCGCGCGGCCGCGCTGCGCGCCGGGACTGATGTCGGCCGCCGCGTAACGTGCCAGGAGGTTCGACGTCTGCGCAGTGCCGAACAGCGCCATGCCCGTGAGGAAGAGCGCGAAGCTCTGCTGGCCCACGCCGAGTATCCCGAGCGCGGCGCCCACGACGGCGAGCGAGTAACCGAGGGCCAGTCCCGGACGGCGCCCGAAGCGGGCCATCAGCCGCGACAGCGGCCAGCTCGCGAGCGCGGTGCCGAGCGAGCCGACGCCGACGGGGAGCCCGGACCACGTGTTGGTCCCGGTGATGGCGGCGGCCATGATCGCGCCGACGGCCATGCTCATCGAGAACCCGGTGCTGCCGCAGACCTGCGCGGCAAAGAGCGTCGCCATCAGCGCGCCGCGCCGGCGCAGCGGTGAGCCGGCGGAGGACGGGAGCGAAGTCACCACGTCATAGTACGACGCGGCGCAACAGGATGAAGAAGGGCGCCAGAGAAATTTGACAGACCCTACTCCACCGCCCTAGAGTCCTGCCGATGATGACGGACAGGGATCTGGGGGCTCGACTCCTCAAGCGCCTCGCCCGCGCCGGCTGGTGGAGCTAGCTGTGCGGACCTGGGTCATCGCCGCTGACGTCCTCCTCGCGAGTCTGGGGTTCGTGGTCTTCATCTGGGGCGACCTGACGACGCATCACGGCGTCCGGGCGGGCGGTATCGTGCTCGTCACCCTAGCGTTCGTCGCTGGAGCGATCATCAGTACCTTCCGTGGCCACGAGCGATGATCCGGGCGGACGCGTGACGGACCTTGAACGATTAGGGCTCGGTCTCGTCGGATTCGCAGTCGTCGTCGTCGTCGCTGGCGTGCTTCTCGGCCTCATCGGTGCGTGGATCACCAAGAAGCGCGGAGGTCGAGGTTAGCTGCACGTCGAAGAAGCGCGCCAGAGAAGATCTGTAAGCCGGGTCCTGTCCCCCGAGCGTGTGACCCAGGGTGACGGTCATTTCTCTAGGACGCCGGTTGCCCGGCGTCTCGAGCGGCCTTACCCGAGAGCCACGGACGGGCCGTCCGATCGCTCTCCTATTTGGCCTTGCTCCGGGTGGGGTTTGCCTAGCCGGTGCGGTCACCCGCGCCGCTGGTGAGCTCTTACCTCACCGTTTCACCCTTACCGCCTTGCGGCGGCGGTATGTTTCTGTGGCACTTTCCGTGGGGTCGCCCCCCCTGGCCGTTAGCCAGCACCCTGCCCTGCGGAGCCCGGACTTTCCTCCCGCCGTGTTGCCACGGCCGGCGACCGTCCGATCTTCTCTGGCGCGTCCTTCAGTATAGCGCCGCGGCGCGGTGCAAACGGAGGGCCCCGGCGTCCCAGCGCCTACGAGGCGACCGTTCTCCAGGCGCGGGCGACGACCTCGAGCGCCCACAGCGAGCGCGTCAGCCAGAGCCCACGCTCGGCGTACGCGAACCCGCCGAGGGCCAACACCGCGAAGACGGTGGCCGTCCAGCGCGGCAAGCTGAGCGCGCGCGCGGCGGGGGCGAGGACTTCGGACAGCAGACCGAGCGCCGTCAGCGTCACGGCGGTGGCGGCGAGCAGCACGACGGGGCCGAGGAAGGTGCAGTAGACGCGGGCGGCGACAGGGGCGTTTACTGACCGAAGAGGTCCTTGAAGAACTTCTTGACGGGACCGGGCTCCTCGCTCACCGTGGCGGTCTTCACCACGCGCGGGCGGGGCCCGAGCGCGATGCGAACGTTCGAGCGCTGGCCCGCTTGCACCTCGATGTGGCGCACCTCGGTGCTGAACGCCGAGTGCATGACGCGCAACCGGTAGCGGCCTTCCTTCAGGCGCCGGGTCAGGCTGCCGTCGGGCTCCACGTTGAGCGTCGTCACCAGCGCGTCCTCCGGCGTGAGGATCTCGACGGTCGCCGCGATCGGCTTGCGCGTGCGGGCGTCCTGCACCGCGGCGACGATCTCACCCTGATGGGGCGGCATGGCGGCCGACGTGAGGCTGCCCATCGAGAAGAAGGCGCCGACGATCGTCAGCATGCCGGCGAGAATACCGACCAGCGTCTGGACCGTCGAGAGCGGCTGGCGCAGCACGACCGCAAACCAGGGCGTCGTCGTTGTCGTTGCTGGGGGTGCGAGGGTTTCGTCTTCGGCCACGCCCGAACAATTGGCAAAGATCGAGCCAGACCAGGGCGGCCGCTAACTGGCTGTTATCACGGGACCGAACTCCGCTGGGGTGTCGGGGTGGTCAGCCAGAACGGCAAAGCACTGATCAGCGTTGTCAGTCCGCTGATCAGCGACTGACCAGCGTCGCGATCGCGCCGCGCGCCAGCGCATCGACGCGGTCGTTGAGCGCGTCGCCGCTGTGGCCCTTCACCTTGTGCCAGACGACGTCGTGCCGCCGCGTTTCGGCGAGGAGACGCTCCCAGAGATCACGGTTGGCGACCGACTGCTTGCCGGCGCCCAGCCAGCCGTTGGCCTCCCAGCGCGTCCACCAGCGATCGCGGAAGCAGTTCATGACGTACGAGGAGTCGGTGAAGACGTGCACGGTGCGGCGGCCCGCGACGGCGGCGAGGCCTTCGATGGCCGCCCTCAGCTCCATCCGCTGATTCGTGGTGTGCGGCTCGGCGCCGCTCACGATCCGTTCGGCGCCGTCCTCGACGAGGAGGGCGGCCCAGCCGCCCGGCCCCGGATTGCCCGAGCAGGCGCCGTCCGTGTAGAGGGTGACCTCGGTCACTCCTGCCAGTAGAGGTAGCGCCCGCAGCTCTCGCAGACCATGAGCCCGGTCGCCGCGCGCAGCTCCTGGATCGCTTGCGGGCGGATGCCCACGCGGCAGCCCCCGCAGACCGCGGCCGCCGACACCGCGGCCACCGCGACGCCGCCGCGCGCCTTGAGGATGCGGTCGTAGCTCGCGAGCACGCCGACCGGCAGCTCTTTCGCCCGCGACCTGCGCTCGGCGCGCACGATCTCGAGCTCCTGCTCGACGGCGGCCAGCTTCTTGCGCACGACGGCCTCGTCCTGCCTGGCCTGCTCCTCGCGGGTCTTGAAGCGCTGCTCGGCGTCCTTGATGTCGACGGCGAGCCGCTCCTGCATCTCCATCAGCCCGAGGATGTCCTCCTCGGTCTTCGCCTTTTCCTGCTTGGCTTCCTCGATCTCGAGCAGGACGGCAGAGTACTCCTTGTTGGTCTTGACCTCGTAGAGCTTGGCCTCGAGCTTCTGGCGCTTGACGTTGGCGACCTCGAGGTCCTTTTCCCTGGTCCGGAGGTCCTTCTTGGTCGCGTCGACCTTGGTCTTGATCGTCTCGACCGTCTTCTTCGCGTCGGCCAGCGCCGTCTGGAGCGCCTCGATCTGCCGCGGGAGCCGGGCCGCCTCGGTCTCGAGACCGGCGATCCGGGCATCGAAGCCCTGAAGCTCTATGAGCGTCTGAAGCTGTGCGTCCACAGTGTCTCCATGCATAGTACGGTTGACTGCGGAGCGGAGCCACACCCTTCTATGGCAGGCCACCCGCGGTTCACGGCGATCTCGCGTGCCGATACAGTGGTGGGCCCACCTGGATTCGAACCAAGACCGTTCCGGTTATGAGCCGGGTGCTCTGCCGTTGAGCTATGGGCCCCGAGGCGGAATGGCGTCATGACTCGAGGAAGCTCCGCAGCTTCTTCGACCGCGACGGGTGCCGCAGCTTGCGGAGCGCCTTGGCCTCGATCTGGCGGATACGCTCGCGGGTGACCGCGAAGTCCTGTCCAACCTCCTCCAGCGTGTGCTCGCAGCCATCGGACAGCCCGAAGCGCAGCCGCAGCACCTTCTCCTCGCGCGGCGTGAGCGTGTTGAGGACCTTGTTCGTCTGCTCGCGCAGCGAGAGCCCGATGATGGAGTCGACGGGCGACACGACCTGCTTGTCCTCGATGAAATCGCCGAGGTGGCTGTCTTCCTCTTCTCCGATCGGGGTCTCGAGCGAGATGGGCTCTTGCGCGATCTTCAGGACCTTCCGGACCTTGTCGACCGGCACTTCCATCTTGGTGGCGATCTCTTCCGGTGTCGGTTCGCGGCCCAGCTCCTGGACGAGCTGGCGCGAGGTCCGGATGAGCTTGTTGATCGTCTCGATCATGTGCACCGGGATGCGGATCGTGCGCGCCTGGTCGGCGATGGCGCGCGTGATGGCCTGGCGGATCCACCAGGTCGCGTAGGTCGAGAACTTGTACCCGCGGCGGTACTCGAACTTGTCGACGGCCTTCATGAGGCCGATGTTGCCTTCCTGGATCAGGTCGAGGAACTGCAGGCCGCGGTTCGTGTACTTCTTGGCGATCGAGATGACGAGCCGGAGGTTGGCCTCGACCATCTCCTTCTTGGCGATGGCCGCCTTGTGCTGGCCCTGCTTGATGACCGTCATCACGCGCTTGATCTCGTCGGCCTTGGCGTTGGCGCGCGCCTCGGCCGCCTTGATCTCCTGCTGGGCGACCCAGATCTGCTGCTGCTTGGGGCTCTGGAACTTCTTGGCCGCCCTGAGGTGCAGGTCGGAGACCCCGTTGGCCGCGGCCGCCGGATCGCGGAACGAGACGTAGATGAGGTTCTGGACCTCCTCCGGCGACGGCCGGCGGCCGTTGGTCCAGAGGTGGATGACCCGCTCGGCCCGCTCGATGTCGTCGAGCAGGTCACGCAGACGCTGCACGAGACCGCGCCGGGCGGGATCGCCGTCCTCGCGATCGATGATCTGGTTGCCGATGTTGAGCGCACGCAGCTTCTCGAGGACCTTGCGGTTGCGGTCCATCGCCTGCGTCTCGAGCTTCTTCCACGCGGGCTCCTTGACCTTGCCTCGGCCGCGGCGCCGCGGCGTCTTGCCGCCGGCCTTGGCCCGCAGCTTCTTGGCCTTGTCCGCGATCTGATCGCGCTCGCGCAGCATCCGCTCGACGGCGCCGAACGCGTTCACGACCGTGCGCGTCAGCTCGATTTCCTTCTCCTCGGTGAACTCCTCCTCGTTGACGTCGACGACTTCCTTGATGGAAATGTCGGCGCGCCGCAGCAGCTCGCGCAGCTCGCGGAAGCGCTCGAGCGCCAGGTTGGTGCTGAGGATGGCCACCGTGACCTGGTTCTTGCCCTCCTCGATGCGCTTGGCCAGCGCGATCTCGCCCTCGCGCGTGAGCAGGGCCACCCGCCCCATCTCGCGCAGGTAGAGCCGCACGGGATCCTCGGTACGCCCGACGGGGCCGGGCGTGAGGTCGATCGGCTCCGCGGGCCCATCGTCGTCGTCGTCGGCCTGCTGCGGCTGGCGCTCGCGGCCGACCTCGGAGGGCAGGCGACCGGCCTTGGCGGAGTCCACCACCTCGATGTCCATGGCGCCGAACATCATCATGATGTCGTCGAGCTGGTCGAGCGACACGATGTCCGACGGAAGGGCGTCGTTCACCTCGTCGTAGGTGAGGAAGCCCTTCTGCTTGCCCATCGAGATGAGCCGGTCGAGCTCCTCCAGCTTGGGTTCTTCACTCATGCGCTTGAACTCCTTGCGGACCCTGGGGTCCCGTCTGTGGCGACTGGCCGACGGCCCGGTCGACGACCTGCGCGCTGCCCCCCTGATGCTCGTAGATGCCGGCGCTGTCCTGCTGCACGGCGAGCAGGTCATCCTCGAGCGAGGCGTGCACGCCTTGCGACGACTGGGTCTCGGCGATCGACCGGCTGAGCGCGCGAACCCGCCGTCGTCGCTCGAGGAACCGCAGGCGCCGCTGGAACTGCTCGATGCTCTCGCGCGCGTCCGGCATCGTCGCGTCATCGACCATGAGCGCGGCGAGCATGTGACGCGCCGCCTCGCTCGGCAGCTCGGCGAGGAGTGCGGTGGCCTCGACCTCCGGGAATCGTTTGAGCGTGTCGACGATCTCCCGCAGGGGCGGCTGCGAGACGTCGGCCGCGTCGAGCAGCGGCAAGAGGGCCGCGCGCGCCGCGCGATCCACGAGCAGCAGCGTGACGAGCCTCGTGACGAGCTTCTTGTCGTCCGCCACCGCCGCGTTCGTGGCCGCGCCGACGGCCGCGGGCGGCTTGCGCAGCGAGGCGGACAGCCGCTGCGCCTCGATCCAGAGCTGCGTGGCATCGACGCCCAGGCGCGTGGCCGCCTCGCGGGACAGGGTGGCGGCCTCCTGGGCGTCGCCCACCTTCGACAGCATCAGCGCGACGCGCGCGAACGCGTTGGTCCGGGCGCGGGGCCCGGTGCCGTCGGACTCGCGGATCGTCCGCTCGAGCGCGTAGGACAGGAGGCTGCGGGCTCCGGCGATGCGCTCGGCGAAGGCGGGGGCGCCCTCGGCGCGCAGGAAGGTGTCCGGATCGTGACCGGCGGGCAGCAGCGCGACCTTCACGCGAAGCGCGCCGCCGTCGAAGGCGCCGGAGCGGTTGACCGCCCACGCGAAGCCGCCGGACGTCGGCTCGAGCAGCTCCTCCGCGCGCTCGGCCGCCTTCTGACCGGCGGCGTCGGCGTCGAAGAAGGTCACGACCTCGTCGCAGTAGCGGCGCAGGAGCGCCAGCTGCGCGGGCGTGAACGCCGTGCCGAGCGCGGCCACCGTCTCGGGGAAGCCGTGCTGGTGCGCCATGAGGCAGTCGACGTAGCCCTCGACGAGCAGCGCGCGGTTCTTCGTCCGCATCGGCTCGCGCGCGACGTCGGCCGCGTAGAGGAGGTTGCCCTTGGTGTAGAGCGGCGTCTCGGGGGAGTTCAGGTACTTCGGCTGGTCGTCGCCGAAGGCGCGGCCGCCGAAGGCCACCACGCGCGACTGGAGATCGCGGATCGCGAACAGCAGGCGGTTGCGGAAGCGGTCGTACGAGCCGCTGCGGTTCTCGCGCTGCACGGCGAGCCCCGCCGCCACCAGCGTCTCCTCGCCGATCTTCTCGCTCCTCATGAAGTCGAGCAGCCGGTCCCAGCCCTCGGGCGCATAGCCGAGGCCGAAGCGCCTGGCCACGTCGGGATCGAGGCCACGCTCGGCCAGGTATGTGCGCGCCCGCTCGCCGCTCGGCCCCCAGAGCGTCTCCGCATAGAAGCGCGCGGCGAGGTCCATCGCGCGGAACAGCTCCTCGCGCCCGGAGTCCCCGGCCTGCGCGCCGCGCGCCTCGGGCAGCGACACGCCGGTCGTCTTGGCGAGCGCCCGCACGGCCTCGGGGAACGACAGCCGGTCCTGGCGCATCAGGAAGCCGAAGACGTCGCCGCCCACGCCGCAGCCGAAGCAGTGGAAGATGCCCTTCGTGGGATTGACCATGAACGAGGGCGTCTTCTCGCCGTGGAACGGGCAGAGGCCCTTCCAGTTCGCGCCCGCCTTGCGGAGGTTCACGAACCGTCCGATGAAGTCCACGATGTCCACACCCGCCCGGATGTCGTCGAGGACGGCCGCCGAGTAGGTGGCCATCGTCAGCTGACCTTCAGCGCGGCGACGGTCGCGCCCGCGCCACCCTCGGACGGCTCGCCGTCCCGGAACGAGTCGACGAGCGGATGGCTCGAGAGCAGCGTGCGCACCGCCTTGCGGAGCGCGCCCGTGCCTTTGCCGTGGACCAGGCGCACGTGAGGCAGACCGGCCATGAACGCGTCGTCGAGATATTGCTCGACGAGGTCGCGCGCCTCGTCGGTGGTCTTGCCAAGGAGCATCAGCTCGGGCCCGATGCCGCGGCCGCCCGCCCCGCCGTCGCTCGCCCGCGACACCCGCACCGGCGCGGCGGTGACCTTGGCGACCGGGGCCTCGCTCCGCCTCAGCGCGGTGACCGGCACGCGGACGGTGACCGATCCCGCGCGCACGGTCGCCGTCTCACCCTGGATCTCCAGCAGCTCGCCCTTCAGGCCCAGATGGGCGGCGACCACGGCGGCGCCGGGGACCAGCGGGCCTTCACTCGGAGCGGGGTCGGGGACGGCGGGGACAACGCGCGCGGCGGCGTCCTGCAGGCGGCGGCGGCTCTCCTGCAGCGCCGGCCTGCCACGCTCGGCGCGCTTGAGCCGCTCCCATTCCGCGGAGACGGCGCGCCGGATGTCGGTCAGGAGCGCGGCCGCCTCGGTCCTGGCGCGCTCGAGCACCGCTCGCGCTTGCTCGCCCGCGCGGCGTTCGGCGTCGCGCGCGGCGGCCAGCCGCGTCGCCGTCTCGGTCTCGCGGCGCTCCAGCTCGCGCGCGCGCTCGGCCTCCGAGCGGTTGCGCGCGTCGAGCTGGGCGAGCAGCTCGCCGAGCCGGCGCGCGTCCGCGGTGCGGTGGCCCTCGGCGCTCAGGATCAGCTCCGGCGATAGCCCGAGCCGGGCGGCGATCGCGAGCGCCCACGACTGGCCGGGGCGGTCGTAGACGAGACGGAAGGTCGGCGCGAGCGTCGCGGCGTCGAACTCCACCGAGGCGTTGCGCGCGCGCGGCTCGGCGGCGGCGAACGCGCGGAGCGGCTCGAGGTGCGTCGTGGCGACCACGAGGGCGCCGCGCTCGGCGAGCGACTCGAGGATCGCGCGCGCCAGTGCCGCGCCCTCGTCGGGATCGGTCCCCGCGCCCAGCTCGTCGAGCAGCACCAGCGAGCGGCCGTCGGCCTCCGCGAGCACCTCGCGGATCTGCTTGATGAAGGCCGAGAAGGTGGACAGGTTCTCGGCGACCGACTGATCGTCGCCGATCACGGCGAAGATCCGCTCGAAGACCGGCACGCGCGAGCCTTCGGCGGCGGGGACGTGGCAGCCCGCCTGGGTCATCAGCGAGAGCAGCGCGAGGGTCTTGAGCGCGATCGTCTTGCCGCCCGCGTTGGGTCCCGTGATCAGCAGCAGCGGGCGGCCGGGGGAGAGCTCGAGGTCCACCGGCACGACCTCGCGCGCGGGATCGCGCCAGCGCTGCGCGAGCAGCAGGGGATGGCGCGCGGCCTTGAGAGCCACGCGGCCGTCGCCGTCGATGACCGGGCGCGTCGCCTCCATACGCTCGGCGACGTGGGCGCGCGCGAAGACCCAGTCCAGCGCGCCGAGCGTCTCCACGAGCGCCGCCAGCTCGTCGCGGCGGGCGCGCACGGCGTCGGTCAGCTCGGCGAGGATGCGCGTCGTCTCCTGTTGCTCGTCGCGCTCGAGGGCGACCAGGTCGTTGTTCGCCTCGACCATGGCCTCGGGCTCGACGAAGAGGGTCTGACCGCTCTGCGAGCGGTCGTGCACGATACCGCGCAGCCGGCCGCGGGACTCCGCGCGCAGCGGCAACACGTAGCGGCCGTGGCGCACGGTGACGAAGCGCTCGGCGAAGACGCGCTCGCCCTCGGCCTGCAGCAGCCGCTCGAGGTCGGCGACGAGGCGCCGGCGTCGCTCGCGGAGCTCGCGGCGCACGTGACCCAGCCGGGCGCTCGCGCGGTCGGTCAAGGCGCCGTCGTCGTCGAGGGCACGGCGCAGGAGGTCGCGGAGGTCGGCGAGGCGCGGCAGGCTCTCGGCGGTGGCAGCCAGGGTGGGCGCCACGGGGCGGATCGCGCGCGCGTAGGCCGCCAGGCGAGGCGCCGCATCGAGCAGCGGGAGCAGCGCCACCAGCTCGGGCCCGTCGAGCACGCTGCCGTCGGCGCGGGCGCGGTCGAGGATCGGGCGGGGGTCGGGCACGCCGTCGAGCGGGGGAGGGCCCTCCTCGGCCAGCGCGCGACGCGCCTCGGCCGTGCTGTCGAGCGCGGATTCGACGTCGATGGGGTCGGTGAGGGGCTCCGCCGTCAGCGCGCGCTCACGACCCATCGCGGTGTGCGCGTCGGAGGCGACCAGGGCGCGAACGGCGTCCCATTCGATCCCGCGCCCCCAGAGTCGGCCTGCCTCCACCCTTCGCCTCACTCGCTCCCGTCCGGGCTGGACGGAAGTGTTGGCGGTACCGTCCGGAGTGCGTCCGCTGCTAATCGGCCATCCGCTCCCGCCGCTTCGCCTTCTTGCGCGCGGCGAGAGCCTTCCGCTTGCGCCGAACGCTGGGCTTCTCGTAATGTTGGCGCTTCTTGAACTCCGACAGGAGCCCGGCCTTCTCGCACTGTTTCTTGAAGCGCTTCAGCGCGCTTTCGAAGGACTCATCGGGCTCGACGATGACCTTGGTCACTCGGCTCCCCCCTCCGCGGAGTCAGAGGTCTGGTGGATAAATGTTAACTATATACCATGTGGCCCTACCCCCAGCAATCGGAGGTTAGGGTTACACCGTGACGGCGAGCCTCGCACCCCCAGTCTACACGGTCGGCCCGTTCGTCTTGATGCTACTGGCCATCGCCCTGTGCCCGCTCTGGGTCCCGCACTGGTGGGAATCGAACCGCAACAAGCTCGCCGTGGCCGCGGCGCTCGGGCTGCCCGTGCTCGCCCTCTATCTGGCCCGCCGCCCGGCCGCCCTCCTCGGGATGGCCGAGGACTACGTCTCGTTCATGGTCTTGTTGGCGGGCCTCTACGTGATGTCGGGCGGCATCCGCCTCACGGGCGACCTCGAGGCGACCCCCCTCACCAACTCCGTGTTCCTCGCCGTCGGGACCCTGCTCGCGTCGTTCATCGGCACCACGGGCGCCTCGATGCTCCTGATCCGGCCGCTGCTCCAGACCAACCGCGAGCGCCGCCACGTCAAGCACACCGTGATCTTCTTCATCTTCCTGGTCAGCAACGTGGGCGGCATGCTGACGCCGCTCGGCGATCCGCCGCTCTTCCTCGGCTACCTGTCGGGCGTGCCGTTCGCGTGGACGTTTCGGCTCTGGCCGCAGTGGCTGTTCATGGTGGCCGTCCTGCTCCTCCTCTACTTCCTCTGGGACACGCGCCGGTACGTCCACGAGCCGCTGGCCGCGCTGCGGCGCGACCGTGCCGAGATCGAGCCGCTGCGCGTGCGCGGCGGGCTCAACGCGCTCGGGCTGGCGCTGGTCGTGCTGGCGGTGGCGTTCCTGCACGCGCCGTGGCGGGAGATCGCGATCGTGGCCGTGGCGGGGGTATCGCTCTGGCGGACGCCGGCCTCGGTCCGTCGGGCCAACGGCGTCACCGCGTATCCCATGACGGAGGTCGCCGTGCTCTTCTTCGGCATCTTTCTCACGATGATCCCGGCGCTCGAGCTGCTACGCGTGCGCGGCGGCGAGCTCGGCGTGCGCGAGCCGTGGCAGTTCTTCTGGGCGGCGGGGACGCTGTCCTCGTTCCTCGATAACGCGCCGACCTACCTGACGTTCCTCGCCCTCGCGCAGGGGCTGCACCTGACGGACGAGGTGGCCGGCGTCACGCACGCCGTGCTGGCGGCCATCAGCGTCGGCTCCGTCGCGATGGGCGCGAACTCCTACATCGGCAACGCGCCCAATTTCATGGTGAAGTCGATCGCCGAGGAGGCGAAGGTGGCGATGCCGTCGTTCTTCGGCTACATGCTCTACAGCGGCGCGATCCTGGTTCCGTTGTTCGTGATCGTGACGCTGCTCTTCTTCCGATGAGCGCGCGGACGGCCCTCCTCGCGACGGCCACCGTCACCATCCTGTGCGCCGTGCTCGGACTGCTCTACAACGCGCAGAGTCTCGCCGTCGGCCTCGGAGGCGGATTCGCGGAGATCGTCCGCGACCACGAGATGCGACACTTCTATGTCGCGTTCTACACGATGTCGGCCGTTTGCATCGCCTGCTACCTCGCGCTCCTCGTCGGCGGCGTGCAGCTCGTGCGGCGCCGGCCCTGGGCGGCCGGGCTTCTCGTCGGCGTCTGGATCTTCGAGCTCCTCTACTTCTTCGTCGTCGGCGCGCTCTGGCGCGTGACTGCCATCAGCGCGAGCGTGGCAGGCGCCACCGGCGTCGCTAACGGCGGCCTGATGGCACAGTTCTTCATCCTCCTGCCGATCTGGGGACCCGTCGTCGTCCTCTGGGCGCGGCGGCGTGCAGCGTCGACGTCGGCCGCATGAGCGCCTCGGGGCCCCCCGTGCTCGTGCTGCCCGGCTACGGGGACTCCGGTCCCGGGCACTGGCAGAGCCTGTGGGAGGCGGAGGACGGACGCTTTCGTCGCGTGCTGCAGCGTGACTGGCTGTTGCCCGAGCGCGCGGAGTGGCTCGCGACGCTGGAGCGCGAGATCGCCGCGTGCGCGGCGCCGCCGGTGCTCGTCGCCCACAGCCTGGGCTGCGCGCTGGTCGCGCACCGCGTGGCCGCCGCCGGCGGCGGCGGGATCAGGGCCGCGCTGCTCGTGGCGCCCGCCGACGTCGAGATGATCGCGAGCGTGCTGGACGCAGTCCAGAGCTTCACGCCGGTGCCGCTCGTCCGGCTGCCGTTTCCGAGCGTCGTGGTGGCGAGCACCGACGATCCGTACGTGACGCCGGCGCGCGCCGAGGCCTTCGCGCGCGCCTGGGGGAGCCGCCTGGTCGCCTTGAAGGGCGCCGGACACATCAACACGGACTCCGGCTTCGGCGCGTGGGACGAGGGGCGGCGGCTGCTGGAGGAGCTGCTCTAATGATCTCGGAGGGGGCCTGGACGGCCCCATCCGATGCCTCCCCCCAGGATCGGATTGCGCCGGCGAAGCCGGCGCTCGAACAGCGCGAGGCTCGCTGCTATACGGCGCTCCCGTGGCCCGCACGCGCCGGGCGCAGCGCCATCATCGCGTTCGCGACGACGCTCTAACGCAGGAGGCCGAGCACGCGCTCGGCGGCGGTCGCCACCGCGGTGGCGACGGTCGCGTCCTCCTCCGGCTCGAAGGTCGTGAGCACGTGGTCCGGCACCTGCGACTTCTGCGGCGGCCGGCCGATGCCGATCTTCACGCGGCGGATCGCCTCGGTGCCGAGCGCGTCGATCACCGACTGCACGCCGTTGTGGCCGCCCGCGCTGCCCCGCAGGCGCGTGCGGACCTTGCCGAGCGCCATGTCGATGTCGTCGTAGACGAGCACCAGGTCCTCGGGGCCCGCCCCGAGCGCGTGCAGCACGTGCCGCACGCTCGGTCCGCTCACGTTCATGAACGACTGGGGCTTGACGAGGTAGAGGGTGTCGCCACGCCACGAGCCGCGCGCCACCAGCGCGCGGCCGTCGGGATGCCAGGCCTTCTTGAGCTGCCGCGCGAGATGCTCGACGACGCGCTGGCCGATGTTGTGGCGGGTGTCCCGGTACTCCGGTCCCGGGTTCCCGAGCCCCACCACCACATGGGCCAACGCGTCGCCTCCGGCTTACTTTTCCTTCTCGGCCTTCTTCGGGGCCTCGGGCTTCTTCGCGGCGGCGGCCACGGGGGCCTTCTTGCCTTCGGCCTCGGCCGGCGCGCCCTCTTCCTTGGGCTTGCGCTCGGTGAGGACCTCCGGCTCCGCCGGCGTGACGGCCGCGGCAACCTCCGGCGTGGGCGCGACTTCCTCGGCCATCGGCGGCGACACGGTCGCGACCGCCTGGCCCGGGTCGTTGACGATCCGCACGCCCTCGGGCGGGCGCAGGTCGCGCACCGTGAGGACGTCGCCGATGGCGAGGTTCGAGACGTCGGCGTCGATGCGCTCCGGGATGTTGGTCGGCAGCGTGGAGACCTCGACCTCGTGCATGACGAGGTTGAGGATGCCCTTCGTGTCCCGCACGCCGACGGCCTCGCCCACGGGATGCACGGCCACCCGCACGGTGATGGCGCGGTCGGCGCGGACCTCCTGGATGTCCACGTGCACGAGCTTTTCGGTCACGGGATCGAACTGCATGTCGCGGATGATGGCCATCCGCGCGCCGCCATCGCCCTCGACCTTCAGCGAGAGCAGCTGCGTGGTGCCCTCGTGGCCGTGGATGATGCGCAGCACATCGCGCGGGTTGACGGTGATGGTCTGCGGCGTGGCGCCGCCATACAGGATGGCGGGCACGGCGCCCGCGCGGCGCAGGCGGCGGGCGACGCCCTTGCCCGTGCCCTCACGGCGCTTGACGGTGATTTCGGGGGTGTTCATCGCTCAGGCTCCTTGGTGCTCGTGTCTACACGAACAGGGTCGAGACGGATTCCTCGTCGTGGATCCGCCGAATGGCCTCGCCGAGCAGCGGCGCCACCGTCAGCACGGTCACCCGACCGGACGCGCGCTTCTCGGCCGAGAGCGCGATCGAGTTGGTGACGACGACCTCCTCGATGGGAGAGGCCTTGATGCGGTCGATGGCCGGGCCCGACAGCACGGCGTGGATGCCGCACGCCAGGATGCGCCGCGCGCCCTCCCGCTGGATGGCGGTGACCGCCTGCACCAGCGTGCCGGCGGTGTCGATCATGTCGTCGATCACCACCGCGTCGCGGCCGTCGACGTCGCCGATGAGGTTCATGGCCACGGCCGCCCCCGGCTTGTCGCGCCGCTTGTCGATGATGGCCAGGCTCGCGTTGAGCCGCTTGGCGATCGCGCGCGCACGCTCCACGCCGCCGGCGTCGGGCGAGACGAGGACGGGGTCGCGGAGGTCCTTCTTCTTCAGATAGTCGATCATCACGACCGGGCCCGCGAACAGGTGGTCGACCGGGATGTTGAAGAAGCCCTGGATCTGGCCCGCGTGCAGGTCCAGCGCGAGCACGCGATCCACCCCGGCCGCCTCGAGCAGGTCGGCGACGAGCTTGGCCGAGATCGGCACGCGCGGCTGCACCTTGCGGTCCTGGCGCGCGTAGCCGTAGTAGGGCAGCACGGCCGTGATGCGATGGGCCGACGCGCGCTTGAGCGCGTCGATCATGATCAGCAGCTCCATCAGCGTGTCGTTCACGGGCGGGCAGGTGGGTTGGATGACGAAGACATCCGCGCCGCGGACGTTCTCGTTGACCTGCACGTAGACCTCGCCGTCGGAGAAGCGGGCGACCTCCGCGTCCGCGACCGGCACGCGAAGATATTGCGCGATCTCCTCCGCCAGCGGGCGGTTTGCGTTGCCGGTGAACAGCTTCAGGTCGTAGGACATCGACGCCTCGCCCTCAGGGTGGTTGGGGCGGGAGGATTCGAACCTCCGAATACGGGATCCAAAGTCCCGCGCCTTGCCACTTGGCCACGCCCCAAAAACGTTTTCACCGCTCGCCTCGCCGGAGGCACCGGCTCGGCTCGCACTACCCAGCCACCACTCGAATCGCCGGTCCGGTCAGAGTCCGGACGGCCCAGCAGTCCCAGGAGCCGCGGGTCAGCCGCCGGCGGATCTGCCGCGCGTGCTCGAACGAGCGCGCGACGCCGAACACCGTTGGCCCGCTGCCCGACATCAGCGCGCCGAGCGCGCCCGCCGCCAGCAGCGCCGCCCGCATCCGCCCGATCGGCGGGTGCGCGGCCACCGCCGCCTCCTGCAGCCCATTGTAGAGGCTCGCGGCCACGCGGGCTGCGCTTCGTCCGCCGAGGCCGCCGCAGAGCGTCTTCGCGTGACGGCCGTCCGTGTACATCGCGGGCGTGACGCGCGCGTACATCTCCGCGGTGCTCACCGCGAAGCGCGGATTCACCAGCACCAGCCCCAGCGACCGGCCGCGCAGCCGCTCGACCCGCTCGCCGCGTCCCGTCGCCAGCGCCGTCCCGCCACGCAGGAAGAACGGCACGTCCATCCCGAGCCCTGTCGCCACCTCGTCCAACCGCGCGACGGGCCAGCGCAGCCGCCACAACCGGTTCAGTCCGAGCAGCACGGCCGCCGCGTCGGTCGAGCCGCCGCCGAGCCCGGCCGCGACCGGGATCCGCTTGTCGAGCGTGATCCGTGCGCCGCGCGTGACGCCGGCCGCCTCGCGCAGCGCCGTCGCCGCTCGCAGGGCCAGGTTGCTGCCGTCCGCGGGCACTCCCGGGCTGCTGGTGAGCTCCAGGACGTCGGCGTCTTCGAGCGTGACCCGGTCGGAGAGGTCCACGGCCTGCATGACCGTGACGAGCTCGTGATAGCCGTCGCCTCGCTTGCCCAGGACTTCCAGAACCAGGTTCACCTTGGCCGCGGCATTCAGCACGAGGCGACGGGCGCGCCCGATCCCCTTCGACAAAGCACGAAAGGCTATCACGCGAACGAGCGGCCGGTCAACGGATGCTGTTTATTTTCGCGTCCTTGGGCAGCGTCAGCGCGAAGCGCTCCGCGTCGACGCCGGCGTTGAGCGAGAGGGACCGGTAGCGCACGGCGCCGGTCGCGTAGCCGTTGCCGGCCGTGAGGTCGAAGCCGGTGAGCGCGCCGTCACCGCCGCGCTGGAAGGTCACCGTGGCCTCCGTGCGGCCGCCGGTGATCGTGACCTGGCGGACGACGCCGGTCTCGAAGTCCAGCCAGACGCGCTGACGGTTGTAGCGGCCGACGAGGTTGATCGACGGGCCCAGCTCGTCGGGCGCGAGGATCTCCGCCACTCTCAGATCTTTGGGCGGGGCGGCGCGGCCCGAGAGGAGAGCGACGAGGTCCTCGGGCTCGACGGGCAGGCTCAGCAGCTCGGCGGCCGTCTCCACGGTCGCCGCGCCCACCCTCGCCTCGTTCGTCGCCGCGTTGTACGCGGTGATCCGACCGTCGTGGATGGTGACGAGCAGGAACGGCTGGCCGAACGGTGACAATGCCTCGAACCGGACCGAGGCGGGCGCGCGGGCGAGGAGGACGCCGCTCAGCCGCTGACGCTCGCTGCCGCGCTTGAGGCTGACGTCGGCGAGGGCGCGCAGATCGTGGAACTCCTGCCAGCCCGCCGTGAGCCGGTCGACCACGCGCCGGGCCTCCGCGTCGATGGGCGCGCGCGGCGTCGGGGGCGCGATCGCGCAACCGGCGAGGAGGAGGAGGACGAGGGCGCTACTGAGCGGCTTTGGAGCGCTCGCCCTGCGCACGGCGGAGCCGCGACTTCGCGTCCTGGACCTTCTGCTTGACGCCGTCGGCGTTCGGATCGAGCGACAGCGACTTCTCCCACGCGGCGAGCGCGTCTTCCTCGTAGCCGTTCTTGGCGTACGCGTCGCCGAGGTGGTCGAAGATGACGGGGTCTTCCTTGGCCTTCTCGACGGCCCGCTTCAGCTCCCGCAGCGCGTCGGGATACTTGCCCTGCTGGTAGTAGGCCCAGCCGAGGCTGTCGATGAAGTAGCCGTTGTCGGGCTCGAGCGAGAG
>WNEW01000128.1_pt1 | contig 32579 bp, 30 predicted proteins | sample 5399891 | NCBI WGS metagenome assembly WNEW01 (sample SAMN13153336, study PRJNA577476) | soil metagenome | isolation source: 40 cm grassland meadow soil pre-rain plot 5 | place: USA:California | collected 2015-09-08 | reverse complement strand
GCCGCAGCTGGTGCCGCAGGAAGCTCACCTCGCGGGAGAGCGACTCCTGCTCGATCGACTTCTCGAGCAGCACCTGCAGTCGCGTGGCGTCGACGGGCTTGGTGAGGTAGTCGAAGGCGCCGTGGCGCATCGCCTCCACCGCGCTCTCGACGCTGCCGTGGCCGGTGACAAGCAGCACGATGGGCGGGCGGCCCGTTTCCTTGAGCTTCTGGAGCAGGGTGAGACCGTCCATCTCGGGCAGCACGAGGTCCGTCAGCACGACGGCCGGATGCTGCGTCTCGATGAGGTTGAGCGCCTCCTCGCCGGAGGACGCCGTCTCCACCTCGTAGCCCCACTGCCCGACGAGCCGGGCCAGACCTTCGCGCTCGGCCGGCTCGTCGTCGACCACGAGGACCTTGCCGCTCTTCATCTGATCGCGCCTATTCGGGCTCATGATTGATTATCGCGCCTTGCGCCGCGGGGGGCGAGACCGCCTGCGCGGCGAGCACGGACGGTGGTGAAACCCTATTTCTTGACCTGCAGGTTGTTGACGACGCTCTTGACGCCCTTGGCCTGCCATGCGAGCTGTTCGGCGCGGGCCTTCTGCTCCGCGGATTCCACGACGCCGTTAAGCTAAACAGCGTTATTCGTGTCAACGTCCACCCGGGTGAGGTTCGCGGGCTTGTCGGCGACGAGCTTGGCCTTCACGGCGGCGGTGATGGCGGCGGCGGCGATGCTCTCGCCCGCCGTCTTGCCAGTCATCGACTGGCAGGCGACGACCGACAGCATCACCAGCAGCACGGCCACGATTCGGGATCCGCGAGCCATGGGCGCCTCTCCTGCCTCTGTGACGGTGGGGGGCTTATGCCGCACGTCCGAGACCCTGTTCCAGCCGCGCCTGGCACGCTACGCAGCGTGTGGCGAAGGGCAGAATCTTGAGGCGCGCCTTCGCGATCTCCTCGCCGCACTCCCGGCAGATGCCGTAGCGGCCCGCGTCCATGTCCGCGAGGGCGCGATCGATCTCTTCCAGTTGCCGCGCGCGCGTGTCCACGACCGCCGCCACGACCTCGTCGTCGTGCGTGAGCGACGCCATGCCCAACGGGTCCTTGACGATCTCGCGGCGGTGATCGCCCTCGCGCGTCGCGCGCGTGCTCGAGGAAATGGCGCTCGTCAGCGCATCCCGCTTCGCCTCCAGCTCCTGTCTGATCGATCGCATCGCTGCCTCCGGGTCGACGTGGGCTGGGGACTCAACGCAGAACGCGTGCCAGTGGGCGGGGTCGCGGCAACCGCGCGTCGTGACGACGCTTTGGACCGCCAGCTGCGGGCGGCGTGCGCCGGGGAATTCCCACGGGGTGTAACAGTTACACCCCAATCGAGCGAAAACTTTTCGATGATCCCTGGGCGCCGGCAGCGGTCTGCGAATGCAACGCTCGACGCGAGGCCGGGATGCGATCCGGCGGCCAGTGGCACGGCCGGTGCACCCTCGGGACCGCACAGTCTCGTTGTCCGACCGGGAGGTCAAGCTCATGGCACACGCACCGTCCGCTCAGTCCGGCGCCTCCGGCCAACGTCCCGAGGCGCGTGAGCTGCTGTTCAAGCCCGATTGTCCACGGGCGATCGATCACCACATCGACTACTTCGGCGGAGCCGGCGAGTCCCCGGCCGAGACCGACGACAACGGCTGCGGCGAGACACTTCTGGAGCGGCTGACATGAGCCGCCCGGCCCGGATCGCCGCCCTCACCGTCTTGGCCACCCTCGCCTTCGCGTGCGCGGGACCGACGTCGACGACGTCGTCGTCCGGTGGCGGGTCGTCGTCGCCGCACGGTGTCCAGCTCCTGCAGCGCGCGGGATACCCCGGCAAACAGATGATGGCCGACACGCTGAGCTGGCTGATGCAGACGACCGGCGGCAGCAGCGGCGGCTTCCTCGCGACCCACCCGGGCACCGCCGACCGGATTGCCGCGGTCAAAGCGCTGCCCGGCCGGTAGTCAGCAGGCGGAGCGCGATCGCGTCAGTCCTCTCGCCCGCCGAGCACCTTGCCCACCACGAAGCCACGCCGATGGTGAGCGCGATGGCCTGGAGCGGGCGGTCGTGTACGAAGCGGCAACCGCCCGATGGGTCAGATGCTGCGCGCGCGCCGTGATCTGGTGCCAGCGCGTCGTGACCATTCCTCGCTCGTCCATGTCGCTCTCCTCTGGCGGCGACTAGGCCATCGGTCGCGCGCGGCGCGAGCGGCCGCTTTCCAGCAGCGGCGTCAGCGACTGCGGCGCGCTCAGGAGCGACGCCAGCGGGTCGTTCGCGCGCGCGAGCCGGTCGCGGATGGTGGCCAGCGTGAAGTCTTCGGGGTACACGGGGCGCTCGAGCTCGACCCACTCCAGCGGCGTCGACACGGTGGCGGCCGCGTACTCGCGCACCGCCCACGGGCTCACCAGCGTCGCGCCGCGATGGTTGCGGTGGACGTCGATGAGGATCTTGCCGCGCCGCCGCGCGCGCCGCATGTCGAGCGTGAACAGGCTGGGCTCGCGCGAGCGCGCCAGGCGCGTGATCATCTCGGCCGCGCCGCGCACCTGGGAGAAGCTGTACTGGGGCGTGAGCGGCACCAGCACGTGCAGGCCACGGCCGCCCGAGGTCTTGACCCACGCGCGGATCCGGAAGTTGTTCAGCAAGTCGCGCACGAGCAGGGCGGCGTTGCGCACCTCGCGGAACGCAATCTCGGTGGGGTCGAGGTCGAACAGCATCAGATCGGGGCGGTCGAGCATGTCGACCGTGCAGCTCCACGGGTGGAGCGAGATGTAGCCGAGGTTCAGGAAGCAGGCGAGGGCGGCGCGCTCGACGACCAGCACGTAGTCGGAGTAGCCGAGGGCGGCATGTTCGCTGCGGATGCGGCGCGTGGGGATCCACGTGGGCAACCCCGGCGGCGCCGTCTTCTGGTACAGGCACTCGCCCGTGATCGGATCGGGCGCGTGGAGCAGGCTCACGGGCCGGTTGGCCACGAACGGCAGGAGGTGATCGGCGACCTCGAGGTAGTAGTCGATGAGGTCGCCCTTGGTGACGCCGACGTCGGGCCACAGCACCTCGTCGAGATGGTTGAGCAGCAGCCGCCGCTCGTCCAGCTCGAGCACGCGCGTCGCCGAGCTCACGAGGCGCGCCTCCCCGCCGGCGCCGTCGCCGGGTACAGGCCGACGGGGATGGTGACGAGGCCGAAGGTCAGCGCGCCTTTCCAGACCGGCCGCACGGCACCCTCACCGCCCGGCCGCCCGCAACCGATTGCGCATATGCATGCACATCACGCCGCGCGGGCGAGGCGGCGGCGCTCCGCGACGAAGCGGTCCACGGCGGCGAGCATGGTGGCGACGGCCAGTCCCGTCTGGACGGCGCGCGCACTGATGCCGACCACACGGCCGATCGGCATGCGCGCCAGGAGGAAGCCGACGGCGAACCCTCCCGCGATGACGGCGTACGGCGCCCACCAGCGGCCTTCCACGGCGTGGCCGAGCGCGTCGAGCTGGCGCTCGATCACGCGGCGGGTCACCGCGATGTCAGCGTGGATCTCAGCTGGGCTACGAGCCATCGCCAGGTCTCCTGCATGGAGGCGAGCGTTTTGTTGGGCCACGCGATGTGCGTGAGGCGCCACGCGCTCCACGCGAGGGCCGCGAGGCGAGCAGCGCGACGAATCCCGGAAAGATGTTCAAAACCCTGCGATATTTTACCCGAAATCGTGCGAGGGCACGACGTGCGCGAGCCGCGGCAATGGCTCGACGCGCGCGGCGCGCACGGACACCACGCCGTCCTGCATTTGTAAGATCCCCTCCACGAGCAAAAACGGCTCGCTGACGAGCGGCAGCCGCCGGCGCGCGAAGAGGCCCGGCGTCACGATGACGTTCGCGATCCCGGTCTCGTCCTCGAGGCTCAGGAACACGAAGCCCTTCGCCGTGCCGGGCCGCTGGCGCACGATCACGCTGCCCGCCACCCGCACACGCGCGCCGTCGTCGCCGCGCGCGAGGTCGATCGCCCGCGTGACGCCGCGCGCGGCGAGCGCCGCGCGCCGCAGCGCCATCGGGTGCGGGCCAAGCGTGACGCCGGTGCCGGCGTAGTCGGCCGTGAGCCTGTCGAGCACGGTCATTTCAGGCAATGGTGATCGTGTCGTGCGGAGTGGCTCCGTCTGCGCGACAACCGTTCCCGCGAACAGGGGCCCCGCGTCCTGCTCGGCGACGGTCCAGAGATTCGCGCGGCGCGTGCCGCCCAGCGGCGCCAGCGCGCCGATCGAGGCGAGCGTGGCCATCTCCTCGCGCGTGAGAGCGGCGCGCGCGGCGAGGTCGGGCGCCGAGGCGAACGCCCGCGCCGCGCGCGCGGCCACCAGCGCCTGTCCCGCGCGCTCGCGCAGCCCCTTCACGAAGCGGAGGCCGAGGCGCACCACCCAGACGCCCTCGCGCTGCTCGAGCGTGCACGGCCAGTTCGAGCGCGTGACGTCCACCGGCAGCACGCGCACGCCGTGCCGGCGCGCGTCGTTGACGACGGTGGCCGAGTGGTAGAAGCCCATGGGCTGGTTGTTGAGCAGCGCCGCGTAGAAGGCCGGGCCGTGGTGCGCCTTGAGGTACGCGCTGGCGTAGGCGAGCAGCGCGAAGCTGCTGCTGTGCGAGTTGTGGACGACCAGGTCGTTGGCGAGGAAGTTGTGGTCGCCCTCGATCTCGAGGTCGTAGGTGTCCCGCACTCCGGCGCGCTCCACGATGACAACGCTGTCCCACCCGACGCTCGAGTCGACCAGCTCGGCGCTCCCGCCACCGCGCCGGGCCCCCGCGACACGATCGCGCTCGCGCAGCGCGGCGAGCGGTCGCCAGCCCTGGGGCGTCAACAGCAGATGCTCGGCGGTGGCGACGATCGTCCGTCCGCCCAGCGTCGTCAGGCGATAGACGCCGCGACGACCGCTGGCGGTGGCGCGGAGCACTCGGCGCCGTCGCAGCGTCCGGCCCTCGTCGCACGCCAGGGTGGCCTCCACGCGGTCGACACCGTTGACGACGTCCTCGATCCGTACCCACCGCCCGCTGTCCGCGTCGAGCACGCGGGTGTCACCCACCACGCACTCGGGGAATCCATACAGCGCGAACGACGTGATCTGGTGGACGATCTCGTCCGCGGCTCGGCCGGTGATCCCCCGGCGCGCCATGCCCTCGCGCAGCTTCACCTCCACCTCCGCCATCCGGCGCTCACTGCGCTTGAAGCCGAAGGCGCGGCGCAGCTCCTCCGCCTCGCTGCCGGAGAAGCCCGCGGCCACCATCGCGATGCGCAGCAGCTGCTCCTGGAAGAGCGGCACGCCGAGCGTGCGCGACAGGATCGGCTCCAGGCTCGGGTGGGCGTACGTCACCGGCTCGCGGCCGCGCCGGCGGCGGACGTAGGGATGCACCATGTCGCCGACGATCGGGCCCGGGCGGATGATGGCGATCTGCACCACGAGGTCGTAGAAACGCTCGGGATGGATGCGCGGCAGCGTCGCCATCTGGGCGCGGCTCTCCACCTGGAACACGCCGATCGTGTCCGCGCGCTGGAGCATGCCGTACACGGCCTTGTCGTCGGCGGGCAGGTGCGCGAGGTCGACCACCCCGCCCGTCTCGCTCACGAGCGCGATGGATTCCTGGAGCACCGACATCATCCGAAGACCGAGAAGATCCACCTTCACGATGCCGAGCGCGGCGCAATCGTCCTTGTCCCACTGCACGACCACGCGGCCCGGCATCGTGGCCGGCTCGAGCGGCACCACGTCGTCGAGTCGGCCGGCGGCGATGACCATGCCGCCCGAGTGCTGGCCGAGATGCCGGGGGAGATCTTGAAGCCGCGTCCAGAGGGCGGCGAACTTGCGGATGCGTGGATGCCGCGTGTCGCAGCCCGCCTCCTGCAGGTGGCGTGTCAGCACCGCCTGCGGATCCTGGTAACCCCAGTTCTCGACGAGCCCGGCGAGCCGGTCCTGCATGTCGCCGGGCAGCCCGAGCGCCTTGCCGACTTCGCGGGCGGCGCTGCGCCCGCGGTACGTGATGACGTTCGCCGTCATCCCTGCGCCGAGCCGGCCGTAGCGCCGGTACACGTACTGGATGACCGTCTCGCGCCGCTCGCCGCTCGGCAGGTCGAGGTCGATGTCCGGCCACTCGCCGCGCGACTCCGAGAGGAAACGCTCGAAGAGCAGCTCCATCTTCACCGGATCGACGGCCGTGATGCCGAGCGCATAGCAGACCGCGCTGTTGGCGGCGGAGCCGCGGCCCTGCACGAGGACGTCGTTGGCGCGGCAGAACTCCACGATGTCCCAGACGATGAGGAAGTAGCCGGCGAGATCGAGCCGGCCGATGATCTCCAGCTCGTGGGCGACCTGCCGCCGCGCGCGCTCGACGAGCGGGCCGGCGGCGCCGTATCGCGCGCGCACGCCGCGCGCGACGAGGTCGCGCAGGTGCGCCTGCACGCTCTCGCCGGGCGGCAGCGGGAAGTCGGGAAAGCGATAGCCGAGATCCTTGAGCGTGAAGCCCAGGCGCAACGCCAGCTCGCCGCCGGCGGCCACGGCCTCGGGCAGGTCGCGGAACGCCGCCGTCGTCGCCGCGCCGTCGCGCAGGCCGCGCTCGGCGTTCGCCAGCAGCCGGCGGCCCGCGTGATCGAGATCGGTCTTCTCCCGGATGCACGTGAAGACGTCGGCCACGGCGCGGCCGCCGGGGCGCGCGTAAAGCGGCTGGTTGGCGGCCAGGAGCGGCACGCGCGCGGCGCGCGCCAGCGCCACCAGCCGCTCGAGATCGCGCTCCTGCGCGCGGTCGAAGTGGCGCTGCACCTCCACGAAGACGCTGGCGCGGCCGAAGATGCCGACCAGCCGGTCGAGGATCGCTCTCGCGGCGTCGCGATCGCCCGCGCGCACCGCGGCGGCGAGGGGCCCGCGCGCGCCGCCGGTGAGGCACACGAGACCGTTCGCCGAGGCTTCGAGGTCCTCGAGGCTGAGGGCGGCCTTGCCCTTGGGCGCGCCGAGCTTGGCGCGCGTGATCAACCGGCAGAGGTTCTGCCAGCCCTCGCGATCCTCGACCAGCACGGGCAGCCGCGCGCCGCCGGCGAGCGTCAGCTCGCTGCCGACGAGCGGGCGGATGCCCGCGTCGACCGCGGCGCGATGGAAGCGCGGCGCGCCGTAGACGCCGTCGCGGTCCACGAGCGCCAGCGCCGGCATGCCACGCCGCGCCGCCTCCGCCACCAGCGCCTCCGGCTGGTCCGCGCCCTCGAGAAACGTGAACGCCGACTGCGCGTGCAGCTCGACGAACATCACGCTGCCTGCGACCGGCGGGCACGGCCGGCGGCAGCCCCCACTCGACCACGCAAATCGACGATGGGTTGCGCCTGTCGACGTGCACCGATTCGCAGCCGTGTCCGACGCAGTACCCGAAACACGGGTCTCGTGGGGGCTGCCGCCGGCCGCGCCCGCCGATCGCAGCGCCCCGACATCGCCTCGGCGGTGACGATGAATGTGGTGGGGGCTGGGGTCGGCCGACGGGGGTGCGAGCGATGGGCACCGGGGCTGCCCCCGTTCGACCACGCAAATCGACAGTACGGTGCGCCTGTCAACGTGCACCGATTCGCAGCCGTGTCCGACGCAGTACCCGAAACACGGGTCTCACGGGGGCTGCCCCGGTGCCCATCGCTCGAGGCTCGCGCTGTTCGACCGCAGAGGCCGATAACGCTAGTCATAGACGCCGTCGAGGTACCACTCACCGGAACGCAGCTCGCGCGCGAGCCGACACACGGCGCCGTCCGAGAGCGCCACGTCCCACTCGTCGCGCGCCCAGGCGCCGGCGTCCCACCACTCGCCCGACACGCGCCACGGCCCCGCGCATCCGATCACGCGCGCCTCGGGCCCGAGGGCCCCGCAAACGACGGCGGGCCGGCGCTCGCCGTCCGTGGCCACGCTCACGCGACGCGGGGGGCGCAGCCGACGCAGCGCCAGCACGGCGTCGCCCGTGTCCCTGCCCGTCTCCGGCACGAGATTCGGCTCGAACCGCGCCGGCACGAACGCGTCGGGCCGGTGCGAGTCGGTGAGCGCGACGGCGCCGACGCCATCGGCGCCCACCAGCGTGACGAGCCGCGCGAGCACCGTGGCCAGGTCGCGCTGCGCTGGCGGCGCCGCGCGCCCGAGCTCACCGGCGACCGCGCGGCACGGAATGACGTTCGCCTGGAGCGCCACCGCGGTGACGGCGCCCTGGGGCGGCCGCGCGCCGAGGTCGTGCTCGAGCAGCGTCAACAGCGGGCGGGGCGCGACCATCGGGCACGCCAGCGCGAGCGTGCGCGCGTGATGGCCGCCGCCGGCGAGGGCCAATCGCAGCTCGAGCGCGTCGGCCACGAGATACGCGGCCGACAGACGCGCGGTCAATCGCTCCACGACCCGCCCGAGCACGGTGACGAGCGGTCCGAGCGCGTCGATCTCCCAGTCGAGCTCCTGCGCCTCCTCCCAGAACGGCGGCGGCGCCCATGAGGTCCACGGAGCCGGGTCGTCCACCCCGCGCGCGAGATCGTGGGCGACGAGCCCCATCGAGCCGAGACGGGCGGCCAACGCGGCGCGGGGCAGCCGGGCGAGCTCTCCCAGCGTGGCCACGCCCCAGCGCGCGAGTGCCTGCGCGATCTCGTCCGACCAGTCGAGCGTCGCCACCGGCACCGGCGCCAGCGCGTCGGCCTCGCCGTCCGGAATGATGACACCCAGCCCGGCGCGTGCGGCGATGCGCCCGGCCGCGCGCGTGCCCGCAACACCGACGCGCGCGGGCAGGCCGACCGCGCGCGCGGCGCGGCCCAGCCGCTCCGCGACGGCGGCGTCGCCGCCGAGCAGCCGTCCGAGGCCAGCGACGTCGACGTGGACGAGCCCCGGGGCGACGTCCTCCAGCCGGGGAGAGACGCCGTAGCACGCGTCGAGCAGCGCGCGGCGCGCCGCGTCCGTGCAGGCCGCCGACGCCGGACGACGGACGAGCTGGGGGCAGCGCGCCACCGCCTCCGCCTCGGGGATCCCCGCGCGAATACCGTGCTCGCGCGCCGCCGCGTTGGCCTCGACCACGCGAGTGGCGGGCGCGGCGCCCGTGACCACAGCCAGCGGCCGCTCGCGCAGCGAGGGCTCCGCGCGCTCGGCGGCCGCCGCCGCGAAGGCCTCGACCCAGACGCACGCCACGCGGCTCACGTGCCTGGCCCTCCCCGTGGCCACCCCTGAGCTATGCCGTCCACCACTGCGGCTCGGCCAGCGTCTCGGGCGGCGGCGAGGACGCACCCTGGTTGCGGATGATTTGAACGCACGTGCTCATGCCCACCAGCCGCGTCGGGGCGCGCCGGGAGCCGGCCCACGCCAGCGTGTCGCGCCGCGTGCGCACGGCGAGCGTCGCGCCAGCGCCCGCGACGCGCCGCCGGCCGACCAACAGCAGCGCCACCCCCGCGCGCCGCGCGGCCTGGCGCAGGCGAAAGGCGGCGCCGAGCGACACGCGCGGCGGCGTCTCGCCGGCGTCGAGGGCCACGAGCGCAAAGCCCGGACAGCGCGTGAGCAGATCGGTCGCGGCCAGCGCAGCGGCGCGACGTCCGCCGCAGCGCACCCACAGCAATCGCGAGAGCACGACACCCGCGCGGGCCGCGGACGCGGGATCGAACGCGCCGTCGGCGTCCACGAGCGCCGCGGTCCCTCCGGTCGCAGTGACGTCGCGCAGGCACGCGGTCATCAAACTCGTGCGGCCCGACGACAACTCGCCGACGATTTCAGTGATCGTCCCCTCCCGTATCCACGAAGTCCGCGTCATGGTCTTGAGGCTAAACACGAGTTGAGTGGTCTGCAAGTCGTAGATGTCGTATCCGAGGGGATCTGCACCCCCTACATCCGGGGGTGTGCAGCCCGTCGCAGCGACGTGTTGCGGAGGCAGTCCATGGCCTCGCGCTTGCCCCCTTTCCCTCGGAAAACAACAGCGGGAGAGGGTTCATGGCGAAGCAGATCCGCTACGCCGTCGTCGGCGCAGGGCCGTTCGTCGAGCGCGCGCTGCTCCCGGCCTTCGCGCGCGCGGGAGGAGAGACGCGGCTGGCCGCCATCGTTTCCGCCGACCGCACCCGCGCTCACGCGCTGGCTCGGGAGCACCGCGCGACGGGCTATCACTACGACGAATTCCGGCAGGCCCTGCAGCGCGAAGACGTCCAGGCCGTCTATCTCGCGCTGCCCAACTCGCTGCACTGCGACTACGCGGTCGAGGCCGCGCGCGCCGGCGCCCACATCGTGTGCGAGCGGCCGATGGCGGTGATGGCGGACGAGTGCCGCCGCATGCTCCGCACCTGTCAGACGAACCGCGTGAAGCTGATGGTCGCCTACCACGTGCAAGCGCACCCCGCGTACAAGAAGCTGCTCGCGCTGGTGCGGCGCGGCGCCATCGGCGCGCCCAAGACATTCAGCAGCGACGCGACGATCCGGGTGCAGGATCCCGACGACGTCCGGCTGCAGCGCCGCCTCGGCGGCGGCACCGTGTACGACCTCGGCGTGCCGGCGATCTTCGTCGCGCGCACCGTGTTCGACGCGGAGCCCGCGCAGGTCATGGCCATGACCGCCCGGATGACCCGGCGTTACGGCGGCGACGTCGACGAGAGCACCGTCGCCCTCATCCGCCTCCCCGACGACCGGCTCGCGCACCTGCACACGTCGTTCGGCGAGGAACCGACGTCGGTGCTCACGGTGTTCGGGGACGAGGGCTCGATCCGCCTCACCGGGGCCTACGAGGCGCAGGGCGCCTCCGCGCTCGAGGTCGTGCGCGGCGGCCGCAGCGAGGAGGTGTCCTTCGAGCCCGCGGATCCGTTCGCGGCGGAGCTGGCCTGCTTCTCCAATTCCGTCCTGCGAGACGTCACGCCGGAGCCCTCCGGCATCGAGGGCCTGACGACGTCCGCACCGTCGAAGCGATCTACCGTTCCGCGCGCGACGGCCGTCCGGTGACGCTGCCCAGAATCGCGCGCGTCGAAGCGCCATCCGCCGAGGCCGAGGGCGAGCGGCCTTGGCCGCCGCCGAGTGCCGGGAGCAGGAGAAGCATCCCTTCCAGCATGGCGTATGCTGGAAAGCAGCCGAGCAAACGATGCGCCACCGGCTGCGGGGGCGACGGTGGCGTGCAATCCCCTACCCGCGACCTGTTCGCGGCAAGCAGACAAGGTGCTCGCGATGTCGAGCCGTCGATCGCTCCCGCTCCTGGTGCTCCTTGTTCTTTTCCTGACGTCGGCTTGCGCGCGCGTCCACCCCCACATGGTGTTGCCGCCGCTGGCGCTGGGGGAGCCCTCCTTCTTCCCGACCCTGGAGGCCTACGCGGCGGCTCCGATCGTGGGCGGCAACCGGGCCGACCTGTTGCTGAACGGCGAGCAGATCTTTCCCGCCATGCTGGAGGCGATCCGGGGCGCGCAACACACGATCACCTATGCGCAATACTTTTACGAGGACGGCCCCGTCGCCCGCGACCTCGCCGAGGCGATGGCCGAGCGCTGCCGCGCGGGCATCGGCGTGAACGTCCTGCTCGACGCGTTCGGCGCGTTGAGCATGCCCAAGGAGTACACCGACGCGATGTCGCGCTCGGGCTGCCACGTGGCGTGGTTCCGCCCGCTGACCCAGTACATCTTCCGCCGCTACAGCAACCGCAACCACCGTCGGATCCTCGTCGTGGACGGCCGCGTCGGCTTCACCGGTGGCTCCGGCGTGAGCGGCAAGTGGATGGGCAACGGTCGCGTCGAGCACCACTGGCGCGACACGGACATTCGGATCCAGGGGCCGGCGGTCGAATACCTGCAGGCCGCCTTCGTCGAGAGCTGGCTGGAGGCGACGGGCGTCGTGCTCGGCGGCGAGCCGTACTTTCCGCGGCCGATCGAGCCGAGCGGCGAGGTCTACGCGCAGGTCGTGAAGAGCTCGCCGGCGGCGGGCAGCTTCGCGATGTACACGACCTTCCTGCTCGCCGTCAACTCGGCGCAGCGCTCGATCCATATCACCAATCCGTACTTCGTGATCGACGAGCGGATGCGCGACGCGCTGCTGGCCGCGCGGCGACGCGGCGTGCGCGTGCTGGTGCTGGTCCCGGGCGCCATCGACCACAACATCGTGCGGCAGGCGAGCCGGCGCCAGTTCGGTGATCTTCTGAGAGCGGGGATCGAGATCTACGAGTACCTGCCGGCGCTGCTGCACAGCAAGACGATGGTCATCGACGGCATCTGGGCGACGATCGGGAGCACCAACCTCGACAACCGCTCGTTCGCGGTGAACGACGAGCTGAACGTCATCGTCTACAATCGCGGGGTCGCGCAGCGGCTCGAGAGCGTCTTCTCCGACGACATCGCTCACTCGCGCCGGGTGACGTTGAAGGAGTGGAAGAGCCGCGGGCTCACCGCCCGGCTGCTCGAGACCCTGGCCCTGCCGATCCGCGACCTGTCGTAGATGGGGGGCCACGAGGGCCCCCCATACCCCCCAACGCTCGGAAGCGCCCCGGGGAACCCGGGGCGCTCCTCGATGGCGCGCTCCCCAACGCTCGGAAGCGCCTCGGGGGACCCGGGGCGCTCCTCGACGGCGCGCTCCCCAACGCTCGGAAGGGCCCTGAGGGAACCCGGGGCGCTCCTCGGTCACGCGCCCCCAAACGCTCGGAAAACGCCCCGGGGAACCCGGGGCGCTCCTCGATGACGCACGACCGCTTGCGATTAGATCCGCGTGCGGCCGGGCAGCACCAGGCGAGCAAACTTTGTCACTCTACGGTAATCCTCTTCCCTCGCCAAGCGTGAATCCCTCGCCAAGGGCGAATCGAGGTTGGCATGGCCTTCGCTTCGAGCGGGAGCATGAGCCTCTGCGCATCGTGCGGTCTGCAGCTCTCGGGCGACGCGGGCCTGTGCCCGCATCATCACTGCGTCTACGGTGACGACTGGGCGGTCGCGAACAGGATCATGTGTGACTTCTTCCATCGGAGGAAAGTCCCGCCGCGTCTGACGCAGCCCGAGCGCGACGACGACTTCTGGGCCCACACGGGCGAAGCGGCGTAGGTCCCGGCGTCACACCGCCGCCGCGGTCGGCGCCTCTGGCGCGCGGACCGGCAGCATGGCGCCCGGCGCGTAGAAGGACGACTCCCCCAGCCCCTGCACGCAGTCGCGCGTGAACTCGATGAGGTGGTGGCTGACCAGGGCCACGTGGATCAGCGACTCGATCTTGCCGGCCTTGAGCGCGGGCCACGCCATCGGCCAGAACGTGCGCCGGTAGCGACCCAGCACGCCGACGTTCCAGAACAGCCGCGCGAGGATGCCCAGGCCCATGCGAAGGTTGGCCCAGGAGGCGCGCTGCGCGTTCGCCGGATAGTCCTTCCGCCGCGCGTAGGTGTGCTCGACCTGATATGCGAAGCGCGCGTAGAGCGCCTCCGGCTCGTAGGCGGCGGTGATGCAGCGCCGCCACATGTCGATGACCGTCGCGTAGGGCAGCCGGAAGGCGACGTTCGACTCGCGGCCGGCCTCGGGCACCAGGCGACCCTCCGCCTCCAGGCGCCGCCAGAGCGGCGTCTTCGGCAGCGCGTAGAGCACGTTGATGGTCAGGAGCGGGATCCGCGACTCGCGGATGAACCCGATGATGTGGTCGACCGTCTCGAGCGTGTCCGTATCGAGGCCGAGGATGATTCCCGAGACGACCTCGAGGCCGTGGGCGTTGATGCGCTCGACGGCCTCGAGGATCGGCATCCGGAGATTCTGGTCCTTGGACATGAAGCGCAGCGCCTGCGGCTCCGGCGTCTCGATGCCGCAGAACACCGTGATGAACCCCGCCTCGCGCATCAGCGCCAGCACCCGCTCGTTCTTGGCGATGTTGAGCGTGGCCTCGCAGGCGAAGCGCAGCGGATACCGGTTGCGCTCCTGCCACGCCACCAGATGCGGCAGCAGCTCCAGCGTTGCCTTCTGGTTGCCGATGAAGTTGTCGTCGACGAAGTACACGGACGTGCAGCCGGCGGCGGCGATGAGATCCAGCTCGCGGCAGATCTGCTCGGGCGTCTTCAATCGTGGATTTCGCCCGTAGAGCGCCGGGATGTCGCAGAACTCGCACGCGTACGGGCAGCCGCTCGAGAACTGGATGTTGGCGATGAAGTACTCGCGCAAGCGGATCAGCTCGTACGCCGGCGTCGGGAACGCCGCCAGCGGCAGGCGCTCCGCCGTCTCGCACCGCAGCTGGTGGCGCGGGCGCCCGTCGTGGTGATCGAGGTACTCGATCAGCTGGTCGGTGGCGTCGCCCAGTTCGCCCAGGTGCAGCACGTCCGCGTCGGGATAGTACTCGGGGCAGGCCGACACGGAGGGACCGCCGAGGACGATGGGCCGGCCGTGGGCGTGGGCGCGCGCGATCACGTCGTGGATGCGCGGCCGCTGCACGTGCATGCCGGAGACGAAGACGGCGTCGGCCCAGCGGAAGTCGTCATCGGTCGCCGCGCGCGAGTTCTCGTCGACGAATCGGACGTCCCACGCCTCGGGCAGATACGCGGCCACCGCGAGCAGCCCCTGGGGCGGCATGAACGCGCGCACGCGCCCGCCGAAGAACGGGTACGCGTGCTGGAAAGTGCCGAACGAGCGAGCGTAGACCGGATACACGCAGAGGATCCTGCGCCGCGCGGCCGGGGTGTAGGGCGTGCGCATGGGACTCGATTTCGAGGATACCATTATGGCCCAAGGGAGGACCGCTCCATGGATCTCGCATCCGTTCGTGCCGTCGTCACCGGCGGCGCCTCCGGCCTCGGCCGCGCCACCGCCGCGCGGCTGGCCGGCGCCGGCGCGCGCGTCGCCATCCTCGACCGTCCCGCCTCGCCGGGCGCGGACGTGGCGAAGTCGCTCGGCGAGGCCGCCGTCTTCACGCCCGCCGACGTCACCAGCGCCGCCGAGGTCGCCGGCGCCCTCGACGCCGCGCGCGGCCGGCTCGGCGCCATCAACGTGCTCGTGAACTGCGCGGGCATCGGCACGGCCATGAAGACGCTCGGCAAGGCGGGCCCGGCCAAGCTCGAGGAGTTCACGCGCGTCATCAGCGTGAATCTGATCGGCACCTTCAACTGCATCCGCCTTGCCGCCGTCCACATGGCGCAGAACGCGCCGAGCGGCGACGGCGAGCGCGGTGTCGTGATCAACACGGCGTCGGTGGCGGCCTTCGACGGCCAGATCGGCCAGGCGGCTTACTCCGCCTCCAAGGGCGGGATCGTCGGCATGACGCTGCCCGTGGCGCGCGACCTCGCCGAGCTGGGCGTCCGCGTGGTGACGATCGCGCCGGGCATCTTCGAGACGCCGCTGCTCGGCACGCTGCCCGAGCCCGTACGCGCCTCGCTCGCCAAGCAGGTGCCGTTCCCGTCGCGGCTCGGCCAGCCCGACGAGTACGCCGCGCTGGCCTGCCACATCATCACGAACGTGATGCTCAACGGCGAGACGATCCGGCTCGACGGCGCCATCCGGATGGCGCCGCGCTGACACCCGCGCGCGATGAGACGGGCGCGGCGCTCGAGCACGGCGCACACGGGCTGGTCGGCGATCTCGGGCCGGATCCGCGTCGTGGACTACCGGCAGGAGCGCCGGCTGATCGTCAGGGGCGCCATCCTGTCGGCCTATCCGCTCGACGGCGACTGGTCGGCGATCGAGCGCGAGTACTGGTGGCAGGGCGTGGCGGCCGTGCGCTTCCCGCCGGAGCCGAGCGTGCTGCTGGTCGGCCTCGGGGGCGGCACGCAGGCCCACCTCGTCCACCGCTGCACGACGCCGCGCCTCGTGACCGCGATCGAGCGCGATCCCGTGATCCTCGACGTCGCGCGCCGCTGGTTCGGCCTCGCCGACCTCGGGCCGATGGAGTTCTACTGCGGCGACGCCGAGACGGTGGCGGCGGCGCTGCAGGCTGCCGGCCGGCGCTTCGACTTCGTGATGGAGGACGCCGCCTACGCCGACGTGGAGCGCTCGCGCCCCGTGGTGGAGGCGCTGGTGCCCCTGGTCGCCGCGGACGGCACCCTCGTCGTCAACCGCCATCGCCGCGGCGACGCCGGCTCCCTCGTCCGAATGCTCCGCCGCCGCTTCGACTCCGTCCGCACCCAACGCGTCCGCCGCGAAGGCGAAAACGTCCTGATCTACGCCTCGCGTCCCCGCACCGCCTGATCGAGGAGCGCCCCGGGTCCCCCGGGGCGTGACGAGCGTTGGGGGGCGTGGGGGGCCATTTCGGGGCCCCCCACGTTCATAGACCCGTGTTTCGGGTAATGCGTCGGATCCGGCTAGGAATCGGTGCTCGATGACAGGCGCACCGTAGCGTCGATTTGCGTGGTCGAGTGGGGGCAGCCCGGCCCCCGCTCGCGAGGCTCGCGCCGCGCGGCGCGAGGGATCAGGTCTTGAGCTTCTTGTAGCGGAGACGGTGAGGGCGCTCGGCCTCCGCGCCGAGGCGCTTCTTGCGGTCCGCCTCGTAGTCGGCGTAGTTCCCCTCGAACCACACCACGCGTCCCTCGTCCTCGAAGGCGAGCATGTGCGTGGCGACGCGGTCGAGGAACCAGCGGTCGTGGCTGATGATGACGGCGCAGCCGGCGAAGTCGAGCAACGCGTCCTCGAGGGCGCGGAGCGTGTCGACGTCGAGGTCGTTGGTGGGCTCGTCGAGGAGCAGCACGTTGCCGCCGGCCGTCAGCACCTTGGCCAGGTGCAGCCGGTTGCGCTCGCCGCCCGAGAGCTCCCCCACCCGTTTCTGCTGGTCGGTGCCTTTGAAGTTGAACGACGCGACGTAGGCGCGCGACTGCATGCTGCGGCCGGCGACGGTCATGAGGTCCAGCCCGCCCGAGATCTCCTCCCAGACCGTCTTCTTGGCCTCGAGCGCGTCGCGGCTCTGGTCGACGTAGGCGAGCTCGACGGTCTCGCCGACGCGCAGCGCGCCCTTGTCCGACGTTTCCTGGCCCACGATCATCCGGAAGAGCGTCGTCTTGCCGGCGCCATTGGGGCCGATGACGCCCACGATGCCGCCGCGCGGCAGCTTGAACGAGAGGTCCTCGATCAGCACGCGGTCGCCGTAGCCCTTGTCGACGTGGTCGGCCTCGACGACGACGTCGCCGAGCCGCGGGCCGTTCGGGATGGCGATCTCGAGCTTCTCGAAGCGCTGCTCGAACGACTCGCTCAGCAGCGCGTCGTACGCAGCCAGCCGCGCCTTGCTCTTGGCCTGGCGCGCGCGTGGCGCCATCCGCACCCACTCCAGCTCGCGGGCCAGCGTGCGCCGGCGCGCGACGTCGGCCTTTTCCTCCTGCGCGAGCCGGCGCTCCTTCTGCTCGAGCCAGGAAGTGTAGTTGCCCTCCCACGGGATGCCGTGGCCGCGGTCCAGCTCCAGGATCCACTTGGCGACGTTGTCGAGAAAGTACCGGTCGTGCGTGATGGCGACCACGGTGCCGGGGTATTCGTCGAGGAAGCGCTCCAGCCACGCCACCGACTCCGCGTCGAGGTGGTTGGTCGGCTCGTCGAGCAGCAGCATGTCGGGGCGCGAGAGCAGCAGCCGGCAGAGAGCGACGCGGCGCCGCTCGCCGCCGGAGATCTTCGCCACGTCGGCGTCTCCCGGCGGCACCCGCAGCGCGTCCATCGCCATCTCGACCGTGCGGTCGAGGTCCCACGCGTTCGCCGCGTCGATCTTGTCTTGCAGGCGCGCCTGCTCCTCGAGCAGCTTCGCCATCTCGGCGTCCGACAGCGGCTCGCCGAGCTTCGCGGAGACCTCCTCGAAGCGGGTGAGGAGCGCGCGCGTCTCCGCCACGCCTTGCTCGACGTTGCCGCGCACGTCCTTGTCGGCCTCGAGCTGCGGCTCCTGCGGCAGGTAGCCGATGCGCAGGCCGTCGGCGGGAAACGCCTCGCCGAGGAAGTCGCGGTCGACGCCGGCCATGATGCGCAGCAGCGACGACTTGCCGGCGCCATTGGCGCCGAGCACGCCGATCTTCGCCCCGTGGAAGAACGAGAGATAGATGCCGCGCAGGATCTCCCGCTTGGGCGGGACGACCTTGCGAAGATCCTTCATGACGAAGGCGTATTCCCCGGCCATTTTTCATGGGGGCCCCGAAATGGCCCCCAACCCCCCCATCGTTCGGACCGCCCCGGCATAGCCGTGGCGGTCCTCTATTTGAAGCTTACTTCAGGCTGCTCCGAGCAAGCGGCGGTGCTCCGGCATCATGCAGCGATCCTGGACCACACGGATCCCCGCGCGAGCGAGCGTCTCCGCGGCGGCGTCGTTGCGGATGCCGAGCTGGAACCACACCACCGACGGCTTCCACGGCAGCCGCGCGATCTCCGCCGCGTGACCCGGCAAGAATTGAGGGCGGCGGAAGATCTCGACGACGTCGGCGGGCTCGCGCAGGTCGGCCAGCGTGGCGGCGACCGCCTCGCCGAGGATGGGCTCGTCGGTTCGCGTCGGGTTGACGGGCAGCACGCGGTAGCCGCGGGCCTTCAGATATGCCGGCACGTAGTACGCCGGCTGCGTCGGCTCACCCTTCGCGCCGAGCACCGCGATCGTCCGCGCCTCGCGCAGGATGCGCGCGATGCCAGCGTCGTCGTCCACGAGATTGGCTCGCCAGTCCATACGAGGGGTCAGCCTCTCACGAGCCGCCGAGGGCTGCAATGATTTCGCCGCCGAACGCCTCCGCCCGCCAGCGCCGCACGCCCTCGACCGAGGCCAGCTCCTCGACCGTGCGCGGCGCCGCCTCCGCGATCTGACCGATGATCCGGTTCGGCAGCAGCACACCGGGCTCGAGTCCGATGCGCTCGGTCGCCCCCGAGCGCCACTTGCGCAGCGCCTCGACGCGCCGGCTCACCACGCCGGGAATGCGCGGGCGCGGGCGATGCGGCCACTGCGGCAGATCCGCGTCCGGAAGAACGAGCGCGCGCTCGACGGCGGCCGCCAGCGCCTGCCCCCAGCGGCCCAGCACGCGTGACGTGACGCCGGGCAGCGTCGCGAGGGCCGCGGTGTCCCGCGGCGCCGCGCGTGCGATCGCCAGGAGAATCTCCTCCGACAGGATCTTGAACGGCGGACGGTCCGCCGCGCGTGCCAGCGACTCGCGCAGCGCCCACAGCTCGCGCAGGATGGCGAGCCCCCGCGGTGACAGCTCGCGAGCGCCCTTGACGCCGAGGTACGCGTCGGGGTCGACGACGCGCTCCGGCACGATCTGCGCGGCGAGCGCCGCGCACTCCTCCTCCACCCAGCCGAGCCGCCCGCGCGCGCTCAGCTCCTGGGTGAGACGCTCCTTCAGCGCGAACAGATGGCGCACGTCGGCCGCCGCGTAGTCGAGCTGCGCGGGCGTCAAGGGCCGGGCCGACCAGTCGTCGCGCTGGCGCGAGGGCGGCAGGGTGATGCCGAGCCAGGCGGTGATCAACGTGTCGAGCCCGAGCGAGGTGCCGCCGAGAAAGCGCGCGGCGATCGAGGTGTCGAAGATCGAGCGGAACGCGAAGCCGTACCTGCGCTTGAGGTGGGAGAGGTCGTTGTCGCCCGCGTGCACGACGACCACCGGCGAATGTTCCGCGAAGACCGGCGCCAGCGGCGTGAGGTCGGGCAGCGCGAGCGGGTCGACGAGCCAGACGCCGTCGGGCGTCGCCAGCTGGACGAGCGACAGGCGCTCGGGATAGTGATGGAGGCTGTCGCCCTCGGTGTCGAGCGACACCTCGGGCGCCGCGGCAAGCGCACGGGCCGTCGCCGCCAGCGCGGCGGCGTCAGCGGTCCAGATGGGAGCGCTCAGCGCCGGCGGTCGAGGATCGAGCGCTCCATGCGCTCGAAACGGCGGCGCAGCGGCTCGAGGCTTTCGTCGTGCGTGATGACGTACAGCTCGTTCGCATGGATCGCGGCGAGCACCATGTCGGCCACGGTCTCGGGCGAGAGATGCCGCCCGATCAGCTGCATCGGCTCCGCCCGCTCCGCGCGCTCGTTGCGGAGCGCGGCGGGCCGGCTGCGCTCGGAATCGCGGATGCGTGTCTCCACGCCCAGCGGGCAGAGCACGGAGACGCCGATCCTGTGGGGCTTGAGGTCCTTCACGAGCGTCTCGGACAGGCCGACCACGGCGTACTTGGACGTGTTGTAGACGCCGAGCCCCTTGCTGGCGATGAGGCCCGCCATCGAGGCGGTGTTGACGATGTGGGCGGGCTCGCCGCGCGCGATCATGCGCGGCACGAACGCCTCCACCCCGTGAATGACGCCCCAGAGATTGACGCCGAGCACCCACTGCCAGTCGCGGTGCGTCGCCGTCTCGAGCCCGCCCCAGGCGGCCACGCCGGCATTGTTGCAGAGCACGTGCACGGCGCCGAACGTCTCGAAAGCGCGCGCGGCGAGCGTCTGCACCTGGGCGAGCTCGGTGACGTCGGTGCGCACGGCGAGCGCCTTGACGCCGAGCGCCTGCGCCTCGCCGGCCACCGCCGCCATCCCCGGCTCGTCGACGTCGGCCACGACGACGTTGGCGCCCTCACGCGCGAACCGCAGCGTCAGCGCGCGTCCGATGCCGCTCGCGCCACCCGTCACCACGGTCGTCCGCCCCCGTAGCTCCACGTCCGCCTCCGGTTAATCCTCCAGAATCGGCCGGAGCACCGTCTCCAGGGTGTCCGCGTCGGCAGGCTTGCGCAGGAAGGCGGCGAACCCGGCGGCCTCGGCCCTCCCCACGGTATCCGGGCTGGCATCGCCGGTCAATGCGACGATGGCGGGCGGGCGGCCCGCGGACATCGCCGCCACGCGCGAGGCGAAGTCGAAGCCTTGGATGCCGCCGAGATGGAGATCGAGGATGACCACGCGCGGGCGCGTGCGGCGGATGAGCTCCAGCGCCGCCTCGCCCGACTCCGCCATGAGCACGCGCGAGCCGGGGAAGAGGACGGTCAGCAGCTCGCCGAGCGCATGGCGGGTATCCGAGTCGTCTTCGACGACCAGGATCGGACCCATGTTGGACTCAGCGCGGCCGCAGCGTGACCCGCCCGGCCGCCGCGTCGAACGTGACCGTGAACGCGTCCAGAACGTCGCGACCGAGCAGGCCGTCGATCGACTCGCCGGGCACCGCGTGCACGATCACCGAGAGCGGCCCTACCCGGGCGCCCGCCACGTCGAGGCGCGGGACGGCGACGAGCGTGGCGGGGGCCGTGCCCGTCACGCCCGTGATGCGGATGGGCGTGCCGAACGCCGGGTCGATACCCGCGCGCGCCAGTGCCGCGGGCGCGATCACGGTGCGGTCGGCGCCCGTGTCGAGCAGCAGGCTCAGCAGCACGCCGTTGAGGCGCGCCTCGACGACGACGGGCGCGCCGCCCGAGAGCGGCAGGACGAGGCCCGACGGCGCGGGAGCGGCCGGCGGCGCGGGGCGCGCCGCGGGATGACCGATGTCGACGGCGTCGGCGCGGTACGCCTCGGGGATCGACTCCGGATCGCCCGTGTAGTGGATGGTGCCGTCGGCCGCCGTCCAGCGGAAGAGCGCGGCCGCCGCCGGCGTGGCAATGGCCAGTACGAGCAGCGCGACGAGCGCGGCGCGCCTCACGCCGGGTCCCTACGCGACGACCTTCCGCGCGCGAAGGTCTGCGATCGTGGCGCCGCTATAGCCGTGCTCGGCCAAGATGTCGTCGGTGTGCTCGCCGCGCATCGGCGCATGGCGCCGGACGCCCGGCGTCATGTCCGAGAACGAGAGCGGCATGCCGACGACAGGAATCTCGCCGAGCCGGGGGTGGACGACGCGCCGGATCGTCGGCCGGGTCGCGGTCTGGGCGTCGTTGAGCACCTGGTCCACGGTGTTCACGGGCGTGGCGGGGACGTCCGCCTTCTCCAGCAGCTTCAGCAGCGCCTCGCGGTCGTGCCCCGCAATGGCGTCGCCCACGCGCTGCTCGAGCTCGACCCGATGCTTCACGCGCTCGATGTTGGTCGCGAAGCGCGGGTCGTCGGCCATGTCGCCGAGGCCGAGCGCCACCGCCAGCCGGCGCCAGAGCCGGTCGTTGGCGCCGGCGATGAACACCCACTGGCCGTCACCGCAGCGGAAGTTGCGGTACGGCGACAGCGACGGGTGCGCCGAGCCGAGGGCCTTCGGAACGGTGCCGGCGAGCAGGAAGCCCTCGGCCTGGAAGTTCAGCAGTCCGAGCGCCGTCTCGAGCAGCGAGCCGTCCACGCGCTGGCCGCGGCCGGTGCGGTCGCGCAGCCGCAGGGCGCCGAGCACGCCGAACGCGCACAGGATGCCCGTCGTCAGATCGAGGAACGAGACGCCGCAGCGGACGGGTGCGCCGCCGGGCTCGCCGGTGATCGACATGATGCCGCTGAACGCCTGCATGAGCGCCTCGTAGCCGGCGCCCTCGGCGCGCGGGCCCGTGCGGCCGAAGGCCGAGACGGAGCAGTAGACGAGCCGCGGGTTCTCCCGCGCGAGCCCCTCGTAGCCGAGGCCGAACTCCTCCATCGTTCCCGTGCGGAAGTTCTCGATGAGGACGTCGGCCTTCGCGGCGAGCCGGCGCACGAGGGCGACCCCGTCCGGCTCCTTCAAGTTGACGGCGATGCCGCGCTTGTTGCGGTTGTTGACGAGGTACCCGGCGGACTCGCCGTCCTTGTGCGGCGGCCACGTGCGTGACTCGTCGCCCACGCCCGGATCCTCGACCTTGATCACGTCGGCGCCGAGGTCGCCGAGCAGCGCGCCGCAGTACGGACCGGCCAGCACGCGGGAGAGGTCCACGACACGGATGCCATCGAGCGACAGCGGCGTCTGCGGGGTCGGGGTACTCATGTGCGCTACTATACTCAATATATGACGCGTTTCGCCGACGCCCTCGCACGCCGCATCCTGGTGCTCGACGGCGCGATGGGGACGATGATCCAGGCCGCCGGCCTCGGCGCCGCCGACTTCGGCGGCGAGCGCTACGAGGGCTGCAACGAGCACCTGAACCTCACGCGGCCCGACGTCATCCGCGGCATCCACGCGGCCTACCTCGAGGCCGGCGCCGACGTCGTGTCCACCAACACCTTCGGCTGCGCGCCGTACGTGCTCGCCGAGTACGACCTCGCCGACCGCGCCCACGCGCTGTGCCTGGCCGCGGCGCGGCTGGCGCGCGACGCCGCCGGCGACCGGTACGTGGTCGGGGCCATGGGCCCGTCCACGCGCTCGATCACGGTCACGCGCAACGTGACGTTCGACGAGGTCGCCGCCGCCTACGAGGTCCAGGCGGCCGGGCTCCTGGCCGGCGGCGTCGACGCGCTGTTGCTCGAGACGGCGCAGGACACGCTGAATCTGAAAGCCGCGGCGCTCGGGGTCCTCCGAGCGCGGCGCGCCGCCGGTAGCGACGACGTGCCCCTCATGGTCTCAGCGACGATCGAGCCGATGGGCACCATGCTCGCCGGCCAGGGCGTCGAGGCACTCTACGTCTCGCTCCAGCACCTCGGACTGTTCTCGATCGGGCTCAACTGCGCGACCGGCCCCGAGTTCATGACCGATCATCTCCGCTCGCTGGCGGCCATCGCCACCTGCTGGACGAGCGTGTACCCCAACGCAGGGCTGCCCGACGAGCGCGGCCAGTACGGCGAGACGCCGCAGAGCCTGGCTCTCAAGCTCGCCCGCTTCGTCGACGAGCGCTGGGTCAACCTGGTCGGCGGCTGCTGCGGGACGACGCCCGAGCACATCCGCGCCATCGCGCGGCTCGTGGCCGGCAAGCCGCCGCGGGTGCCCGCGACGGCGGAGCCCCAGGGCGTGAGCGGCATCGAGGTGCTCTACCCCGGCGACGACAACCGGCCGATCTTCGTGGGCGAGCGCACCAACGTGATCGGCTCGCGGAAGTTCAAGGAGCTCGTCGTCGCCGACCGGTTCGACGACGCGGCCGAGATCGGCCGCGCGCAGGTGCGCGCCTCCGCCCAGGTGCTCGACGTCTGCCTGGCCAACCCCGACCGCGACGAGGCGGCGGACATGGACCGCTTCATGCGCGAGCTGACCCGGCGCGTCAAGGTCCCGCTCATGATCGACTCCACCGACGCCGCCGTCCTCGAGCTGGCCCTCCGCCATTGCCAGGGCAAGGCCATCGTGAACTCGATCAACCTCGAGGACGGCGAGGAGCGCTTCGAGCGGGTGGCGCCGCTGCTGCGCGCGTACGGCGCCGCCGTCGTGGTCGGCTGCATCGACGAGAACAAGCAGCAGGGCATGGCCGTCACGCGGCAGCGCAAGCTCGCGATCGCCGAGCGCTCGCACGAGCTGCTCACGCGCAAGTACGGGATCCCCGCGCGCGACCTGATCTTCGATCCGCTCGTCTTCCCCGTCGGCACCGGCGACGCGAACTACATCGGCTCTGCGGTCGAGACGATCGAGGGTCTGCGGGCGATCAAGGCCCGCTTCCCGGAGTGCAAGACGATCCTCGGCATCTCCAACGTCTCGTTCGGGCTGCCCCCGGCGGGGCGCGAGGTGCTCAACGGCGTCTTCCTCTATCACTGCACGAAGGCGGGGCTCGACTACGCGATCATCAACACGGAGCGGCTCGAGCGCTACCCCTCGATCCCCGAGGAGGAGCGCCGGCTCGCCGAGGACCTCCTCTACGGCCGCGGCGCCGACCCCGTGGCCGCCTTCGCCGCCCACTTCCGCGACCGCGTGAAGACGGCGGCGCCACGCGAGACGCTGACCCTGGACGAGCGCCTCGCGCGCTACATCGTCGAGGGCAGCCGCGACGGCCTGCTCGAGGACCTCGACGAAAAGCTCGGGGAGGCGGCGCCGCTCGAGATCATCAACGGGCCGCTGATGCGCGGCATGGACGAGGTCGGGCGGCTCTTCAACGACAACCAGCTCATCGTGGCCGAGGTGCTCCAGTCGGCGGAGGCGATGAAGGCGGCCGTCTCCCACCTCGAGCCCCACATGGAGAAGGCGGAGTCCGCCACGCGCGGCGTGATCGTGCTGGCCACCGTGAAGGGCGACGTCCACGACATCGGCAAGAACCTGGTCGAGATCATCTTCGGCAACAACGGCTACCGCGTGATCAACCTCGGCATCAAGGTCCCGCCGGAAGACCTCATCGCCGCCTACCACACGCACAAGCCGGACGCGTTCGGGCTGTCGGGGCTCCTCGTGAAGTCGGCGCAGCAGATGGTGGTGACCGCCCAGGACCTCAAGGTGGCCGGCATCGAGATCCCGCTCTTCGTCGGCGGCGCCGCGCTCACGCGCAAGTTCACCGCCACGCGCATCGCCGCCGAGTACGGCGGGCTGACGCTCTACGCGAAGGACGCGATGGACGGCCTCGATCTCGCCAACCAGCTCTTCTCGGCGGTGACGCGCGAAGGGCTCGTCGAGCGCGTGCGCGCCGAGCAGGCGACGCTGGTCGGCGGCGCCGCGGCCGCCGCCGCGCCCCGCCCGGCGTCGGCGCCCGCGCGCGCGAAGGCGGACGTGCCGCGCGTGCCGCCGCCGGCGCCGCCCGACCTCGACTCGCACGTGCTCCGCCGCGTGCCGCTCGCCCAGATCTATCCGTACCTGAACCTCCAGATGCTCTACGGCAAGCATCTCGGCCTGCGGGGGCTGGTGTCGCGCCTGCTGGAGGACGGCGATCCGAAGGCGCGCGAGCTCCACGACGTGGTCGAGGCGCTGAAGGCGGAGGTGGCGCGCGACGATCTCCTCCGCGCCGACGGCGTCTACCGCTGGTTCCGCGCCCGCGCCGAGGGCGAGAGCGTGCGGCTGTGGGCGCCCGACGGCGCCGAGGCCGCGCGCTTCACCTTCCCGCGCCAGCGCGACGGCGAGCGGCTCTGCCTCGCCGACTACGTCCGCGAGGACGTCGACGACGCCGTCGCGCTCTTCGTCGTCACGTGCGGCGGCGGCGTGCGCGAGCAGGCGCAGGCGTGGAAGGAGCAGGGCGCCTATCTCAAGTCGCACGCGCTGCAGGCCCTCGCCATCGAGTCGGCGGAGGCGTTCGCCGAGATGCTGCACGCGCGGCTGCGCACGCTCTGGGGCTTCCCCGACCCGCCCGACGTGACGATCGCCGACCGCATCAAGGGCCGCTATCGCGGCATCCGGGTGTCGTTCGGCTATCCGGCCTGTCCCGACCTCGGCGACCAGGCCACGCTCTGGCGGCTGCTCCGCCCCGACGCGGAGATCGGCGTGCGGCTCACCGAGGGCTTCATGATGGATCCGGAGGCCTCGGTCTCCGCGCTCGTCTTCCACCACCCCGCGGCGAAATACTTCAAGGCCGACTGATGGCCTCGGCGGCGCGCACCCGCCGCTGGCGCACGCTCGGGCTCGCGGTGGCGGTGATCGTCGTGGTGGGCGGCCTCTTCTGGGCCGCGCCGCAGTTTCTCCACGTCCTCGAGCTGAAGCTCTACGACCAGCACTTCCGACTGCGCGGCGCGCGGCCGGCGCACGCCCAGGTCGCGATCGTGGCCATCGACGGGGCGAGCCTCAGGGCGCACGGCCGCTGGCCCTGGTCGCGCACGGTGATGGCCGACCTGGTCCGACGGCTGACGGCGGCCGGGGCGGCGGTGGTCGCCTTCGACGTCCTGCTGATCGAGCCCGAGGTGAGCGGCGAGCAGCGCGCGGCGGCACGGATCGGCGAGCGGCTCGGCGGCCGCGATCGCGCCGTCGCCGCCGAGCTGGCGCGCATCGCGCGGGAGGCCGATCCCGACGCGCGGCTGGCCGCGGCCCTCCGCGACAACGCGCGCGTGGTGCTGCCCATCAACTTCGTGCTCAGCGTGGTGCCGCGCGAGGCGGTGCCCGAGCGCCAGGGCGCGCCGGCCAAGTCGGCCATCGTCGCGTTCAAGAGCTACGCCGAGCGCGGGATGTTCCCCGCGTTTCACGCCGACGCCGCCGAATTCCCGATCCCGCCGCTGCTCGACGCGGCGGCGGCGCTGGGCCACGTCAACATGCTCCCGGATCCCGACGGCGCCACGCGCTACGACGCCCTCGCCATCGAGTCACGCGGCTACTACTATCCGAGCCTGGCGCTGTCGGCCGTCCGCCTCGCGGCGGGGATCGACCCGTTCGCGGTGAGGATCGAGTTCGGCCGCGCGGTGTGGCTCGGCGACGTGGCCATCCCGGTGGACGCGCGGCTGCGCGTGCTCGTGGATTACGCGGGCCCGACGGGCACCTACCCACACATCCGCGCCGCCGAGGTCCTCGCGGGCCGCGTCAGCCCTGAGCGCTTGAAGGACAAAATCGTGTTCGTCGGCGCCACCGCCGAGGGCACCTACGATCTGCGCGTCACGCCCTTCTCACCCGTCTACCCCGGCGTCGAGAAGCACGCCAACATGGCCGCGAACATTCTCGACGGGCGCTTCATCGTCCGCCCGGTGTGGGTGGAGCTGGCAGAGGCCGTCGCCATCGTCGCGCTGCCGCTGCTGCTGGCGCTCGTGCTGCCCGCGCTACGCCCCGGGCCCTCCGCGCTCGTGACGCTGGCGCTCTGGGGTGCGCTCTTCGCCGGCGCGCACGCCGCCTTCCGCCAGGGCCTGTGGGTGCCGCTCGTCTATCCCTCGCTGGCGCTGGTGGTCACCTTCGTCGCGATCACGATCTACCGCATCCTGACCGAGGAGCTGCAGCGCCGCTGGACCAAGCGCGCGTTCCAGCAGTACGTGAGCCCGGAGGTCGTCGAGCGGATCATGCAGGACCCGGCCGGGCTCTCGTTCGGCGGCGAGCTGCGCACGCTGACCGTGCTCTTCTCGGACATCCGCGACTTCACGACCTTCACCGAGAAGCACGATCCGCAGGTCGTGGTGCAGAGGCTGCGCGAGTACCTCACGCGGATGACCGACATCGTGCAGAAGGAAGGCGGCACGCTCGACAAGTACATCGGCGACGCGGTGATGGCCGAGTTCGGCGCGCCCATCGCCTACCCCGACCACGCGCTGCGCGGCTGCCGGGCGGCGCTCGCCATGACGGCGGCCGTCGAGCAGCTCACCGACAAATGGCGCGCCGAGGGCAAGGAGCCGTTCCGCATCGGGCTGGGCGTCAACACCGGCGCCATGGTCGTCGGCAACCTCGGCTCCGAGCAGCTCTTCGACTACACCGTGATCGGCGACGAGGTGAACCTGGGCGCGCGGCTCGAGGCGCTCAACAAGGAGTACGAGACCACCACCCACGTGATCATCAGCGAGGCCACGTACGAGGCCGCGAAGGACGGGATCGAGGCGCGGCCGCTCGGCGAGGTGATGGTGAAGGGCAAGACCCGCCCGGTGGTGGTCTACGAGCTGCTCGGGCTCACCACCACCCCGGGCGGGGCGACGCGCTCAGCCTAGGGACAGGTCGTCAGCGACGACGGCGTGCAGACCGGCTGGCTCTGATTCGCCAGGATGTCGCGGCCGACGCTCCCAAACTGGATGTCGCGGCCGACGCTCCCAGCGCTCGTCGGCCACGTCCGCGGATCCCCGCCGACCGAGGGGCCCGTCGCCGTCTGCACCAGCGTGACGTCCTGGCTCGACGGGATGATCGTCACGTTGAACCCGGTGAGCTCCGGCACGTTCGCCGTGCTGGCGTTGCCCGCGTCCAGGATCGCGGGCTGGGCCGCCGGCGCCAGGTTCAAGATCGGCGTCGGCGCGCTCGGCGCGCCCGTCCCGATCTGGCGCGTGAACTCCCCGCCGACGATGGTGACCTGCTGGCCGTTGCGGCTGACGTAGGTGACGCGCGCGGCCTCGGCCAGCTGTCCCGGCGACGGCAGCGCGAAGACGATCGTCTCGCCCGTCCGTGGATTGTGCGCGACCACCGCGATGGTGCCCCGCACGGCCGCCACGCCGGACGGCGTCGAGATCGTGAAGTTCGACTGACGCGCGCGCGCCAGCTGGACGGCGGTCGCCGAGATCCGCGCGTGCACCTTGCCGGCGACGAGGTAGAACGCCGCGTTGCGGTCGCGCGTCTGGGGGTCGTACTCGAGCTTGGTGACCGCGAACCGCGTGTTCTCGGCCACGAGGATCGTGCTGCCGTCGGGCAGGCTGAGGTCGGCGGAGCTGGCAGCCAGCGCGCGGATCTGGTCACCCTCGACGAGCCGGGTGCCCACGGTGGCCGGCGCCCAGATCCGCTGGCCCTTGGGCAGGACGGACACCTGGCCCGCCACGCGCGCGACCTCGGCGCTCGCCGCCGGAATCTGCGCCTCCGCCTGACCCCACGTCAGCAGCAGGAGAAGTGCAACGACTCCGACTGCGATGGTGCGGGCGCTCGCCTTGGACATGGCCCCTCGCCTCTCCCGTGTGATCCCGCCACCAACGGTGGCGACGCGTTGAAAGTGCCACAAATTTAGCACAGTCGGCCTAGGGCCGGGAAATACCGCGCAGGAGCGGCCGCAGCGCCCGGATCTCCCCCTCCAGCCGCTGCAGGCGCCGGCCCACCTCGCGGCCGCGGGCGGCGGGCGTGGCCAGGTAGCCGCGCTCGACGAGGTCGATGAACGCCGCGGCGATCGTATCGGCGTCCCAGGCCCGGCCGCGGCCAGGGTGATACCAGCGATAGACCCAGTTCGACATGCCGAGCAGCGCGAGCACGAGCAGGCGCGGCTCGGCGACGCGAACCTGCCCCGCCCGCGCGGCGCGCTCGACGATCGCGCGCACCGTCCGGTCATAGCGCGCCTTGCGGCGCACGATGTCTTTCTGCAAGCGCGCGGGCAGGCTGCCTTCCTCGCTGAAGAACACGGTGAGGAACGCGCGCTCGGCCACCACCAGGCGGACGTGGTGGCGGATCACCTCGCGCAGCTGCTCGGCCGGCGGCAGGCCGCTCGCGCGGATCGCCGCCAGCCCCGCCTCCGCCAGCGTCATCGTGCGGTGGAAGATCGCGGCGAGCAGGTCCTCCTTCGAGCGGAAGTGGCCGTACACCGTCGCCTTCGACATGCCGAGCCGCCGCGCGAGGTCGTCGAGCGTCGTGGCGCGGTAGCCGCGCGCGCGGAACAGCTCCGCGGCCGTGGTGAGGATCTCGGTCCTCACGAGCGCCCGGCGCGACGTTCGCGCGCGCACGCGGCTCAGTGGTGGCAGGCCACGCAGTCGAGGGGGGCGCGCGTCGCGCGCGCCGCGTTCTCGCGGCGGTGGCACTCGACGCACCAGCCCATCGTGAGCGGACGCGACGGCGGGTGCAGGCCCACCAGGTGCGCGAGGTCGTTCGTGAGCGCGGGTCCGGTGTCGGCGCCCACCACCGGCATTCGCTCGATGGGGCCGTGACAGTCCTGGCAGGCCACGTCCGCCCGGACGTGGGCCTTGTGCGGGAAGTACGTGAACTCCGGGACCTTGAACACGCGCACCCAGGGGATCGGCGCGCCGCGGCGCGCGTACTCGTGGATCTTGCCGATCTCGGGGTTGTCCGCCACGCCGATGATCTTGTGGCAGCCGACGCACCGCTCGACGGATGGGAGCCCCGCGTACTCCGAGCGCCGCGCGTCGGCGTGGCAGTACTGGCAGGGGATCTGGAACGAGCCGGCGTGGATCACGTGGTTGAAGAAGATCGGCTGCTTCGGCGCGCGCGGCGGCCGCGCGAGCCCCGCCGGTCCGCCGCGGTAGTCCGGCTTTGCGAGCGTGCGCACGAAGGCGACGAGGCGGCGGATCTGATCGGCGCTGAGCGTGCGGTCGAACGGCGGCATCGTGGGCGCGAGCCCCTGCGCGGGCCCGCCGTGGGTGATCACGCTGACGAGGAACTCGTCGGGCAGCCCGTTCATGAGGCGCCCGTCGGCGAGGTCGGAGGGCCTGGTGGCGAAGCCCGAGGCCGAGGCGCCGTCGCCGCGGCCGCCCTCTCCGTGACAGGTGGCGCAGTGGGTGGCGAAGAGCGCGCGGCCGGCCTGGACCTCGCGTTCGTCAGTGGGCGCGGCGACCGCGCGGGACGAGGCGACGTGCCACGCGGCGAGAATCAGGGCGGCCAGCCCCAGCGCCGTGCCGCCGGCGGCCCAGGTCCTGCCCCGCACGCCGCGTGTCCCCCGAGGCCGCTACTCGCGGCAGAGGCGTTCGCGGCGCTGCAGAAACGCGTGACGGACGGCGCTGTACATGTCGATCACGCTCTCCTCGAAGCCCTGGAACAGGTCGAGGTTGAGCGACCGCTCGTTCACGATGTCGCCCACCTTCATGCCGAGCCGGTCCCAGAGGAACGGCAGGAAATACGCGAGCGGGTCGAGGGCGGTGTCGACGGCCTTGCCCACCCCGTCGCGCACCGTCAGCGGCTCGAGAAACGGCACGACCACGTACGGCCCGGTGCCAACGCCCCAGACACAGAGCGTCTGCCCGAAGTCCTCGCGGCTCTTGAGGATGCCGAAGACGTCCTTGGCCGGGTCGAACAGGCCGCCGACACCGGCGGTGCTGTTGATGAGAAAGCGCGAGAGCTCGCGGCCGGCGCCCATGGCCTTGCCCTGCAGCAGGCTGTTCACGAGCCGGGGCACGAACGAGATGTTGTCGAAACCGTTCGAGACCATGATCTGGATCTCGTCGGGCACGATGAAGTTATAGCCCTTCGCCACCGGCTTGAGGATGTACTTGTCGAGGCGCCGGTTGAACTCGAACGTCTTCTCGTTGAAGCGCTCCCACGGGTCGTATTCTTCGGGCTCCATGTCGGTGATCGACTCGCGCGCCTGGGCCATGCCCTCGTAGCGCGCCGCCGTGTCGGCGGCCGGCTCCTGGCTCTGCGCCACCGCGTCGGAGGCCGTCTCGCCGGCGACGGGGCCGGCGGCGAGGAGCGTGAGGTCGGCGTCGGGCGACGTGGCCGTGGGCGCGGCGGCGATTTCGCCGTTGGGCGGCAGAGCGGCTTCGATCGTGCGTGGCGGACCGACGTAGCCCGCGGACTCTGCGCGGGAGGCGCTGGAGACCGTGCTGCATGCCGTCAATCCGAGCGCGAGCATGGCGAAGCAGGCGACGGTGGCGAGGCGGTCCAGCGCCGAGCGAGCCAATGCGATTCCTCCCCGACGGATTGACCTCGGAAACCTAGCGCAACAATATATCTGAAGTCCCGCCCCTTTTGCGACACCGAATTACGGCCCGCTCGCCGAGCCCGCGATCCGCATTGTCACGACGGGGCGGAAAGCGTATGGTGGGAGGCGCTGTCAGTCAGGAAGGAGAACCCGAAGACGTGAGCCGGGGCCGTGCGCGTGAGTTCTGGTGCTCCGTGGTGTCCGAGGCCGTGATGATCCGCCTCAAGCGGCCGGGAGGATTCGGTCGCGTCCAGGGCTACTTCGTGCAGTGCAACCAGACCGAGTGTCAGTACGTCGAAGAAAACAAACCGCCCTGTCCGCTGCACGCGGGACTCTTCGCCGACGAGATCAAAGCGGCCGAGGACGCCCGCGGCGCGCGCCGCGAAGAGCTCGAGACCTGACGGGGCGGGGGCTGGAGCCCCCGCCGCCGTATCGATCCCTTACTTCTTCGTCGCGCCGTAGATCGCGCCGGCCGCGGCGCCCACGCCCGTACCGATCAACGCACCCTTGCCCGCGCCGTAACCGGTCCCCGCGCCGATCGCGGCGCCCGCGCCGGCGCCCAGGCCCGCCCCGGCCACCGTGCTGCACGCTGCCATCGTCGTGGCGAGCAGGCCGAGGCCGGCAATCGCCGCCGCCATTCGCTTTGTCATTTCTGCGAACCTCCTCATGCGACCTCGTGAATCGTCTTCACCCATGTGACGACTGCAGGCATGGAGCCACTCGGAATCGACGAGCGCCGGGAAGTTTGGGGCCACGTCGGGTCCCGCGAGAATTCGAGGCGCGTCACGGGTTTCCCGGCACGCGCCGAGCGGCGGGGGGTTTGGGGGG
>WNEW01000140.1_pt1 | contig 33209 bp, 40 predicted proteins | sample 5399891 | NCBI WGS metagenome assembly WNEW01 (sample SAMN13153336, study PRJNA577476) | soil metagenome | isolation source: 40 cm grassland meadow soil pre-rain plot 5 | place: USA:California | collected 2015-09-08 | reverse complement strand
CAGGCCGGACAGTCCCGCATAGCCGGCTTTTTGCCACTCCTATAGTGGGCTTGTCCAGCGTCACGCCGACGTAGCATGCAAGCCCGCATTTCCTTGGATGTAAGAGCCCATGACCGTCGACTAGCAATACATCATAGTCACTCTTTACCAACCCAAGAACGTGAAATATGGGCTCGGCCTCCCTTAGCATCAAGAGCCCGGGAACATAAGGATGCGTTGTCGGAGTTTCCGCATTGACAGATTCTAGCAATTGTGAATTTCTGTCCGTCACTACTGCAGAGCAGTACGCGGTGTAGCCGTTGTAGGCAACGTCAACTCCACATACGTGGTTGATCTTGCCAAAATCGTCCTCTGTCGCTACCTTTTTTGCAATTTCTTTTTGCAGCTTTATCGCGTCGCTGTATGTCAAAGCGCAGAAATATCATTGACAAATCGGGCATTTAGCCTTGCAGTTATTGCAGCCTGTTTCATGAAATCGTCGGCGACAATCTCCACTTGTTCAAACCTTCCTGCAAATTCGCGCAGCGAGTCGATAAATGTGGGATAATCCTCAAGCTTGTGGCCTGACCTTGTGGCAAGGTTGTGCGATGCCGGGAAAATGTCCGATATTTCTGCCGGGATTATGCCTAGGAACGGGCTGTAGCTGCAGATCTGTGCGTCAGGGAACTTTTTCATGATCTCCCTGTAGCTCCTGGTGGAATAGAAGGGGTGGAGTTCGCCTTCGGGACATAGAATTAGCATTTTCTTTGACGACTGGAATTCTGCGGCTACCTTCCTGAACCTCTTTGCCTCCGGCCGATGCTGGTCTATCGGCTCGTAGAAAAAGATCGCTCTTTGCTTGAAGAGTGGTGTGCCGTTCCCAAGCATTTCGATGTCCTTGAAGAGCTGCACCGCCTCCATGAGCTTTGGATGCGCCCGCGCCTTTTGCATGATGTATTCCCACAGCCGGCCGTCCATTATTGCCTGCTTGACTGCATCGACTTCGGCCTTCAGTACGTGGAGGTTATGCTTTGCAACTTCAATTACGCGCTCATCTCTCTGCATACCGCGCAACTCATGCACACTATGGGAGGAGCACATCGGGCACTGGCATGGCAAATATACAAGTTCGTCGAGCCTGACCGTTCCATTTGGAGTCATGTACCTGCCGTCTTTGGCGTACAGCATGTAGGAAGCAGAGTCGAACATGTCGCAACCAAGCGCGACTGCAAGAGGGATTGTGAGCGGGTGGCCTGCTCCAAAAAGGTGCACAGGCTTTGTCGGGATGATTTTTTTGGCGGTTACTATCATGCGCGCAAGCTTGGCAAATTCGTATGCTTCCATCAATTCTACCGGACTTCCAAGCGCCATCAGCTTGTAGCCCATCCTGTCAAGCTCCCTTGCAGAATGCTCAACAAGGTCGGAATGCTCAGCGCCCTGCACGGGGCCGACCCAGATCGCGTCGGTGTCGCCGACAACCTGCAACGCCTCTTGCGCATTTTTCAGCGTAACTGCGACGTATTCTTTTGCCCTTTCATAGTCCAGGCCATACCCTGTCGGCTTGTCAAGAGGGATCGATATGTCGCTCTTGATTTCCTTTTCAAACTGCGCCATCACTGCCGGCTCGCGCTTTCGCGCTTCGTCGCCGTAATGCCGCAGCGTTATGTAGGCGTTGGTGATCACAATCTGAAAACCCATGTCTTTCAAAAACCGTGTGCTGACCGTCTGCCTTATCGGGTGGACTACCGGGACAAAAGCCGGCGTCTCGACGACGCCGTGCGGGGTCTCGAGCCTTCCTATGCGAGCCGCCAGATCCGAGTACCGGACCTCGAACACAACTACTTCTTTGTCTCCTTCTTAAACTCGTCGTAGATGGACTTGACCCTGTCTGCAGCCAGCCCAGAGCCTTCCTCGACGCCTGACTGGGTGACCTTTATTTTGTCCATGATTATTATTGCGCCAACGTCCTCCCTTATCTTGACAAGGCCGGGGAAGATCCTTGACAGCCTTTCTGCGAGCGCCTTGAAGTCAAATGGCTTTTCCATTAGCCTTATTTCCTTGATAAACGAGCCGTTAATGATCATCTTCAGTATGCCCTGGCCTTCCACGTTGTCAAGCACAACGTCGAGCTTTTCGTCAATTCCGGCAAGCGTGCCATTGTAAACTTTTTGATCTGAAGTTTCTACGGAGACTTTTTTTCCAAGGAACTGGAGTGCCTCCTCTCCAAATTTGCGGGTAACAACTGCACCCATTGCTTGATTGGTATCTTTAGAGTAGTATATATACGAATTTTTGTATCTCAGCATTCCCGATAGGCTCCAATGCAGTTTTCCAGCGCGACCTTGTGCGTTAGACCTGAGTCAAGTTAGCTATGTTGCATCGCCACCTGGCTTTTTGCGCCTTTTTCGTAGAAATGCACGTCGACTTGTGTGTAAACGTTAGTATTCAAAGAATTTCTGCATGTCACCGCGCCGTGACACCATTGCAAGCCAGTCTATTCCTGCAGGTTTGGGCTTTTTGCGCAGAGCGCGCATTATTTCGCGGGTCGTCTGATCCGGCGTTTCGCCAGTTGTGTCAAATTCAACAATTTTACTCCTGCCAAATGTTTTCACCGAGTCATATAACGACACGCCCAGAATCTCGCTTTCGAGGTTCTCTCTGATCTTTCCCAAGCTGTAACCTCTTTTCTTGAGGATCTTTTCTAGCTCGTACGGTGATCTCCGTAATACAGCCACCATGCTAATGCCGGCTGGCTTGAGCACGTAGGGCGCAAGGTGGCCTACTATTATCATGTCATTTCTTGCCTTCAGCAACTTGGCAAGAAGGCTACCGAGCTTTTTGGCGTCAACTTCAAGGCCGCGCTCGGTCTTTTTTGCAATGGCGTTGTTGTCTATTGCAACCCTGTTGAGGTCAATTATTTTTGCCCCTGTCTTGTCAGCAATTATCCTAGCGCTTGTGTGCTTGCCGACGCCGGGGTTGCCCGTGATGACCAGCTTCAACCTGAATAATATTCGCGATACACTATTTATTCGTGGGCTTCCCAACGAAATCATGCGCACTTGCGAGTTATGCGGCATGGTCAGGTTCTACTCGCTAAATTTCCTATTCTCAAAAACGGTGTGCAACGAGTGTTATCTGAAAATGAAGGAAAGGCAAAAGAATAGCGTTTAGCCCTGCGCGCTTCCGCACTTCGTGCAGAATTTCGAGTTCGCCTTCAGCCTACTGCCGCAGCTGGTGCAGAATTTTGCCTCCGGCTCGAGCGTCTCTCTGTCAAGAGGCGTCAATTGCGGCTGGGACATCTGGTCAGTGGGCGCAGACTCGATCCCGCCGTACATTTCAGTCACTGCGCCGCTTGGCTTGAACGAGTCGTCAGTGTCGGGCGCAAGATCTGACTCTTTCTTGCCCCCTTTTTCTTCAAGATACAGTAAGAGCCTAGGCCCGTGCTCGCCGCCTGGCAGGTTCACAGGTTCCCCGAGCCATAGTGCGTACTTTCGCAGCGTCATTTCGGGAGTGGAAAACGTGAGCGAGTGGGTCGACATGTACTCCTCCGTGGCGGCCCTGCCATTGAACACCTTTGTCATTACAGAAGAAAGCCTGAAAGTGGCTATTAATTATTGCGACTTGCCGCATTTGCTGCAGAACTTCGCTTGCAAGGGTATTGAAGCGCCGCAGACTATACAGTTCTTTGTACTTTTACGCGGCTTTGGAAGCTCGATTTCAACCGGCTTGAATGTCGGCTCCTGTGGCAAAGGCAGGCTGTATTCTGCCGCCGGTCCTACCCTGCCGCCGGCACCCACAAAGCCGCCAATCCCAAATTCTGCCTGAGGAGCTGACGGGAACGAGCTGCCGCCCGTTGGACTCTTGATGGATGTGCCTTTTTCCATCGCAGTCTTCATTTCTATTATTACACGCGCGGCGAGAAAATTCAACGCAGATGTAGCCACAAGATACTCCCCTATCTTTGTAAAGAACTCCCTGTCCCCCATCTTGCCCTGCTTGTAGAGCTGGTTCGCGTCGGTAAACGATTCATACAAATTTTGTGTATCGTTGACCAGCTTCTTGAGCTTCTCGGATAGCCCTCCGAGAGTATCGACGCCAAAAGACATTAAAAAATAGAAAACCTGCGGGCTTTAAAAATGGTGTGCCCGCCAGTCGTTTTTAGTAGCTGCTGTCGTGGCCGCGGTTGCCGCCGTAGCGTCGTCCACCGCCGCGATAACTGCTTCCGCCGCCACCGCCATAGCCCCTGTGGCCTCCTCCGCCTCCGCCTCGATCACCGCCGCGCCTGTAACCGCCATAGCCTCCTCCACCGCTGCCGTAGCGTCGTCCGCCACCGCCGCGATAACTGCTTCCGCCGCCATAACCACCGCGCCTGCGGTATCCGCCGCCATAAGATTGCGGCTGGCGCTGCGGAACAACCGGCACGATGATTCCCATTTCGTCGTTTAGCTTGCGTATTGGCAGCTGGGTTTGTGCAAGGATACGGTCGAAGTCGGCAATCCTGTCGTTTGAGACAAGCGATATTGCCTTTCCTTCTCCGCCAGCCCTCGCGGTCCTTCCGATCCTGTGGAAGTATATGAGGGGGTCATCTGGCACGTCATAGTTGATAACGTGACCGATAGCCGGGACGTCGATTCCCCTTGCCGCAATGTCTGTCGCGACAAGAATGTCTTCGGTCCCTTTCCTGAACTTGTTCATCGCGTTGTCGCGCTGCTTTTGTGACAGGTCACCGTGGATCGTGACTGCGCTAAAGTTCTCATGTCTGAGGTTGTACGCGATCCTGTCGGCGCGCTGCTTTGTTGCCGCAAAAACGATTGTCTGCGCCTTAGCGTCCTTGTTCTGCTTGATAAAATTGCACAGGTGCTTGAATTTTTCGCGCTCTTCAACCACAAGATAAGATTGCTCGATGGTCTCAAGCGTGATCTCCTCTTCGTTGAGCCTCACCTGCTCGATTTCGTCGCGTTTCATGTATTCCTCTGCCAGCCTCAGAATTTCTGGAGGCATTGTCGCAGAGAACAAGCAGGTCTGCCTGTCTTCGCTCACGTAGAACAAGATGAACTTTATGTCGTCGATAAAGCCCATGTCGAGCATCCTGTCTGCTTCGTCCAGCACCACGAACTTGACATCGTCGAGAATTATCGAGCCCTGTTTGATGTGGTCGATAAGCCTGCCGGGCGTCGCAACTACTATCTGCACGCCATGCCTGAGCCTGTCAAGCTGCAGATTGATGCTCTGGCCGCCGTAGATGGCGACAGCCTTGGTTCCAATGTACCTTGCGAACCGGTTGATCTCAGTCGCGACCTGCACCGCAAGTTCCCTTGTCGGAGCAAGTATCAGGGCCTGCACCGGACCGTCCGGCTTGATCTTTTGCAATATCGGCAGACCAAAGGCCGCCGTCTTGCCGGTTCCTGTGTGCGCCTGTCCCACGACATCTTTACCTTCCAAAACAAGCGGTATAGCTGCCTCTTGTATAGGGAACGGCGCCTCAAATCCATTTTCGGAGAGTGCTTTTAATAGTTGTGCACTCAATCCCAATTCTTCAAATGTTTTCGTCATTTTACTTTTTCACTTTTTGTGTATTTCTTTTGTATCCACAAAAGCCACGGAAGAGATGAAAAGCATTTTTCTTACTCTTGACAAATCTGCCGTGCAGAAACTTTTGTCTTAAGCTTATCTAGGTCTGACAGAGATATAAGGTATGCGGCAACAATTCAAGTTTAAATTTCCAATTATTCTATCGAGTGTGGTCTTTCATGCCAGATCCAAACGCCAAGCGCTTGCTGTGGTTCCTCTTTGTAGGCTCGCGCGGCGGCGAGAACAGGATCAAGATAATCAGCCTTCTCAAAGAGCGGCCTTACAACATTAACCAGCTTGCTGAGGTACTGGGAGTTGACTACAAGGCGATCCAGCATCACATTCGCGTCCTAGAGAAGAACAACATGGTCACCAGAGCTGGCGAAAAGTATGGGGTGCTTTATTTCATCTCCAACTATCTTGAAGTCAATATGGAGGCCTTTGACGAGGTTAAGGAGGCAATAGATAGAAAGAACTTGAATAGATCTGGAAAAAAGTAAATAAGCCGATTTCTGTCCTCTGGTGATCAATGTCTTGGCTGATGGATGTTAGCTCGATAGTGGGCATGGCAAACATGGCGATACTAATTGCACTGCTAACCGTGTATGCGAACATTTATCGCAAGACCAGAGCCACGTTTACCGTAGGCCTTATGGTGTTTGCAGGCATGCTGATGCTCCATAATGTGATAGCAGTTTATGGCTATTTTGCAATGGCGCCGCTCTACTCTAACGACTTGCTGCCATACTTTGTGGGAATACACATTGCAGAGCTTGGAGGGCTTGTAGCCCTTCTGAAGGTCACGGTATGGCCTGAAGGAGTCAAGACTGCTCCAAAAGCCAATTGATCCAATCTGGTGCAAATTTGGAAAAAAGTATTAATGCAAAAATTAGGAGCTGCTGCATGAATTGGTAGAGACTGGCGTTCTGGTATCTGCGCTTGCAGGGGCGGGATCCTTCTTCTCACCTTGCATCCTGCCGATAATCCCTGCATTCGTGTCATACCTATCAGGCACCACGCTGAGCGAGATCCAGAGCCAGAACCAGGGAACCGGCGGCACCTCGGTCGCGGTGAAAAAATCTACTCGGCTCAACATCTTCCTGAATACTGTATACTTTGTGTTGGGCTTTTCACTCGTGTTTGCCGTACTAGGTGTGATACTGAATAGCTTGCTTATCAACGTCGGTACCAGCTTTCAGGCTACTTTCCAGACGATAGGCGGCAGTGTCATAATTGCGTTTGGCGCGTACCTTATCCTGTCGTCAAAAATACGCGTGCTCAACTTTGAAAGAAGGATGACCCACATCCCGCGCTTCAAGACAACCTACCTTACGTCTTTCATGTTTGGAGCCGCATTTGCCTCCGGATGGACGCCGTGTGTTGGCCCGATACTTGGTACCACCCTTACGCTCGCGGCGACATCTCCCGGTGCTGCTTACAATTCGCTGCTTGCGTATTCGCTTGGGCTCGGCGTCCCGTTCCTTATCACCGGCGCCTTCTTCTCGCAGTCGACTAAGGTAATCAAAAAGATGATCAAGCACCTGAAATACTTTAACCCAATAATGGGCGCAATCCTAATCATATTGGGCATACTCGTGCTCACCAACCAGCTAAGCATGATTGGCAACTTTCCGCTTGCAAACGAGATAATTAACCTAGAGAGGGGCTTCACGTGAACACGGACAACCTGAGCGCGCTTGTAGTTGGAATCGGTGTTGTGGCACTTATCGCCGGCTTTGGCGTCTACTTCAACAGCCCGGAGCTCAACAAGGCGGTCTCGGGCCAGCAAGAGAATTTCAAGCACGCAAACATTGGGAACGCCACTGTGCAGATAGACAAATCACAGTTCAGGCTCGCACCTGAACTTGCAGGGATTTCCGACTACATCAATACAAACCCGATTACTCTTGCAGATCTAAAAGGCAAGGTCGTGTTGGTCGATTTCTGGACCTACAGCTGCATCAACTGCATCAGGACTATTCCCTATCTGAACGCATGGCACGAAAAATATGCCGACAAAGGCCTGGTAATAATCGGCGTCCACACGCCAGAATTCGAGTTTGAAAAAGATTACAACAACGTCAAGGCAGCCGTTGAAAAATTTGAGATCAAATATCCGGTAGTGTTGGACAACGACAAGGGAACGTGGAATGCATACGAGAATCGGTACTGGCCTCACAAATACCTAATCGATAACGAAGGTTATATCCGCAACGACCACATCGGGGAGGGCGGGTATGCCGAAACCGAAAAAGTGATCCAGTCCCTTCTGTCAGAGCGCGCCGCGTACATGGGCGTCAACGCAACCATCGACCAGTCGATAAGCAACCCAGAAAACGCGCAAATCGTCGACTTTGGCCAAATATATACACCGGAACTTTATTTTGGATACCAATTTGCAAGGGCGCAGCTTGGAAACCCGGAAGGCTTCAAGCCCGATCAAATTGTAACATACACAATTCCGGAAAACGCGACGATCGCCCCCAACAGGATCTACCTTGATGGTGATTGGAGGAATAATGCCGACCACATGGAGCTTCAGAGCGGAGAGGGTCGCATAGTCTTGTCGTACTCTGCTAAAGCAGTCAACATAGTTGCAGGCGGCAGCGGCGATCTCTACATTTCAGAGGACGGTTCGAACCTGACTGGAAGCTCGCGCGGCCTTGACGTTTCAGAACAAGGCGCAGTGTCAATAGATGGCCAAAAGCTCTACAATCTTGTGATGCACGAACAGTACGGCAAGCACCAGTTAGTGATCGATGTCACCGGCAAGGAATTTCAGATATACACCTTCACATTTGGGTAAAGCTTGTCTTGCGCCACGTTCTTTTGTAAAATTTCTAATTTTCCAGCTAGCGGCACCTTACGCCATTAACAGCCCTATTGTGGTAATTGCTGGTAAATATGAGCGCGTTCCTTAAGTTGAAAGGCCATGCGGGAATAATCAAAGGGGGGAGCAATGGAAGCTTTCCCGAGCATCCCCGTTCTCCCTTGGCGGCACCGTTCTAATGTAGTCGGTGCCGCTACTCTCCCCTTTGATGCATTAATGCGATCCTGACAATTGAAGCTGACCAACTGCTAAATTATTCTAGTAAATTAGACCACAATATCCTTTATCATCTGACGGATAATTGCTTACACCCATAATCGCCAGACCAGGGATTGCCTGCCGGCCGTTGGAGATCATATCCCTTAGTCAACCAAACTGCAACGGCTACTCTTTCTTTTGGAATCCGAAATAGCAGGAATAGCAATGTTCCTTGCCATAGATCACGCCGTGCGCGCCGCACTTTGCACAGGCCTTTTCGTGATCTATTGTAGAGTCTAGAGACTTTGCCTTTTGCAGGCACTTGCCACAAATGGGAGCCTCAAGGTTGTAGCTTGACAAAAATCCAGAACCACATTGTGTGCATTTCAGGCTGTACATTTTGCCTTTTGGCTTCCAACGTCTGAACAGTCCCACGACAAGCTATAAACAAAACGGAATAATCAATGTATCGACGACGATACGCTGATATACTTAGCAGCACCGCATCACAGCAATGTCTGACACGAGCCAGCTCCTTGTGCGCAGGATAAAGGATGGTACTGTAATAGACCACATCGAAGGTGGCAAGGCGCTTTTTGTGCTGCGGGCTCTTAGCATAACCGGCAAAGAGGGCAACGTGATCACGGTCGCGCTGAATGTGCCCAGCAGCAAACATGGCAAGAAGGACATCATCAAGGTGGAGAACAGGTTTCTTGAAACTAGCGAAACCAACAAGCTCGCGCTCATTGCTCCGCGCGCAACGATCAACATCATTAGGGACTACAAGCTGGTAGAAAAGCGCAAGATCCAGCTGCCTGACTCGATTGTGGGCATTTTCAAGTGCCCAAACTTGAAATGCATCACAAACAGCGGCGAAGAGATCAGGTCGACCATCGACATCATTGACAAGGAAAAGGTAGTGCTCAAGTGCAGGTACTGCGCAAGGACGCTCTCAATCGACGAGCTTGTATTTTGACGGCCGGATCTTGATTAGGCTGTGGTTTGTCCGCATCTGCCCTTCTCGCTCGATAATTTGTCGATGACAAAGTGAAACCCGATGAGGGACACAAACACTACATTAATCAGCGCAGTTAAGGTCGTAATTCTGCAAATATAATAATTAGAGCGGAATCCCTACGGCGGTTATTATTTCAATCCAAGTGCAGTTGCAGCGCCACATGATTTTAGATTCACGGCAATATTTGTCCCTCGAACAAGTTTATTTCTTTTCCAGATCGCTGTCGCCGCCTTGCACTTTGGCGAGCTTTTTTGATAGTTTGTACCCAAAGGCCATTGCAACAAAAAGCGTGATAATGCCCCCAACCATTGTCAGGATCAAGTTCATTTTAAGCACATAGTGCGTCACCAAAGTCACTGAAATCGCAGGGACAGCAATGACAAGTGCCAAAAGGGTGCCAGCGGCAAATACCCTCATGGTAGTAACTTTTCTTGGTACTCCGCTCCCCATCAACTGGAAAAAGCGGGTCTTAATTTATTAAGCGTTCCCTCGACGCAGTAAAAAGGGGATTACTCCCAGCCCATTTGGTGTTTGTAGTAGTTTACGAGCTTGGTGTACCTTATTCTTTCGCCAGTCGTCCTCGCTTTTTCCCTTTTTGTCATGTGGGACCTGAACTGGCTTAGATCGCACATGCACACGCCAGCCATTGGCCTATACTTTACCCTAGAGATCTCGTGCTTCTTATGATCCACGTACAACAGTGGGAGCTTTGTAAGGCCTATTGTTGCTACTATGCCGCCCACAATCCAGTACAAGACTGATTCCGAAATTGCAAAAGATCCCGAAAAGTGCAACAGCAAGGGCACAAATATGGAAATTACAACGCCTACAGGGGTGGCAAACATCGATATTCCTGCCCATCGGTCATACGGTTCAACTTCTCGTTCGAACTGGTCTAGTAGCCCTTCCAGTCTTCCGTCAAGCTCGTTCTTGGTCAGGAGAGATTCCATCATCCAGTATCGGTATCAAGTAGTTAATTAAGATTATCTGTAACACCATTTTTCTTATAATTTTTGTAATTATCACTTTCAAAACCAGTATTATTGCAAATATTGAACAATTATGCTCAAGCAAATTTATCATATAGTATTGCATTTATTTCAAATTAATTAATAATGTTTGGATACAAGCTATCAATACTTAATAACTTAATAGCAATTCATTCGTAGCATAATTTTCCGTATTTATGATAGTAATTGTGTCATAATTTATTGTGTCAATATTAATATTGCGTGCTTTTTAATTTTAGGATGACAGGAATTGGGTCGTAGCCGAACAAAACTCTCATATGTAAACAATCCCTTGAATAGTTTAACACCAGATTTCATGGTGAAATCGGCATGGGTCAGCACGGCTATAGCACTGATTCTTACAATTCCTCCGCTTGGTATGTTTATGGCAATATTCCAGACCGCGGGCAATTTACCGCTGGGAGCGGCCGCTGGGTTCGGCCTTCATTTCTTGCTCATCGCACTATCAACAAAGATATCTTCAGCCCTGTCCACGTTCTTAGAATACTAGAGCTTTTTCCTCCGACTCGTGTAAATATTAAAATTGATGCAGCATCTATCCCAAAATACGGAGTTAGTTGTGATTTATGAGTAAGGTTAGTATGCCAGGCAAGATTTTTGGAACAGTACTTTCACATGGTATGAAAGGTAGGTTGCTTACAAAGAACGAGCTGCAAACGCTTGCGGAAGCGAGAGATATTGAAGAGCTCGTCACTAGAATGAAGAACACGGTCTACCTTGACGTCCTTACAAAGCTTACAAAACCGTACAGTGCCGAAAAAATAGAAGGGGCATTAAGGGAAAACCTTGTAAACAGCCATGTCAAGATGGTCAGCATTGCCGGAGGCTCCGGTGTGCTGAACGCCTACTTTGTGAAATACATTACCTGGAATTTGAAATTGATATTGAAAGGCAAGGCACTAGGGAAATCGTATGAAGAACTAGTTCCCAAGATAAATCTGAGAGCCGAAGAACTCGTCGGCCGACGCGACACTGTAGTGAAAGCCCTGGTGGCCAGGAATCTAGAAGAAGCGGTAGCTGCTCTTGCCGGAAGCGAGTTCGGAGAAGATGCGGCAAAGGCCGCTGCGGCATACAAGGACAAAGGCGATCTCAGGCTCTTTGATATCTATATTGATCATGTGTTCTATCGCGATCTCGGGAGAGCTTTGACGATCGAATCGCAGTCTCCGGAGGTGAAGAACATAGTTTCAGTCGATATTGATTCCTACAACATACTTGCTGTGCTCAGAGGCAAGTACTGGAATCTGTCACAAAATGAGATTGATGATCTGATAGTAGCGACTACTTCCAAGGTTCCAAGAGACACACTGCAAAAGATGATCAATATTGAAAAGGTGGTTGAAGCCATGACGGAGCTGGGCAACACCGTCTATAAAGACATCATTCCGCAAACTGCTAAGGACGACATTAATGCAATAATGCAGCTGGAAGCCAGCTTTGAATCCCTGCAGCTGAAGAAAGTCATCAGCTCGTTTAGGACGATGTTTAGCGTAGGAAACATGGTAGCAGCTTTGAAATTGATGATGCTTGAAGTTAGAAACCTGTCGGCCATAGCTTCCGGGGTAGAACAAAAAGTTCCTACAGAATCAATCGTGGCCAACCTTGTCAAGGCTTCATAACAACCGTGTTCCCGGCCCGATGCCACCCAAGCAGAGCCGTTAATATTCCTACTCTCTCGTTTACTTGTACACTTCCAAGTCCTTTAGAATTTGTATCACAACAGGAATCTCCAAATCGAGCTGAAGCGCGATAAATTCCTCTGATATACCTGATAGGTAAAGGTTCTTAACGATTTGTATCTTTTCATCGGAGACCTTGTCCTGCATTACGATTGATAGAAAGAGCTGTGCTTGTGTAATTTAAGAATTTGGTTGCTGCTTTTGAGAAGATAGCAAGAATTGGGCAGTTACGTCTTTTGCTTTAACGCAACGCGGGGGTCTCTCCAAATAAGATTTGAATAGAGCATCTTGGGCACAAGTTTCCTGAATTCCGTACCTTCGCCAGCGTACCACTTCGGGAACCACTCGTACAAGTGCAACCTGATGGTCTGGATATAGACTATCAAGCCTTCGATCAGCATGATCCCAATGTTGCCCCCAATGAGCACCGCAAGACCTCCTCCATGCGCAAAAGACGTGTTTACGGTTACAAGCAGAGCAACGTGCACCAGTAGCATAATCCCAATTCGGGTATAGCTGATGACGTTGGAAAGAACTTCTATGATTCTTACCAGAATGACTTCGATGATAATTCCCATCAGGCCTCCCCCCTCATCGTGCCCTTGTTTTGCGGCTATTTCCTGTTCTTTCCTGCCTCCGTAGATCATTATTCCAACGGTTCCAAAGAGCACAGGTGGTGCCGCCTTTGCTACAACGTCAACTGTCACCCAGTTACCAAAGACGAAGGTGAGCCACGGGATAGGCTCGGTGTGGATCTTACCGCTAATCCCAAACATTCCAATTATGTCGTAACCAGATCCTATGGCGGCAAGAATCAGTGCAACAACGGCTAGAAACTGAATGATGGCCGGGATGTCGTGCGTGTATACGAAGAGCTTGTTTCCCTCTTTGAGGTTCTTGTACAGCCTCAAGCTCATGGCCATCATTAGATGTACGATCCCTATCGCGACTGAAACCTTTAGTATCTTTATCACTTGGTCGAAGTTGAGCTCCGATACATTCAACACGCCCACGATGCCGCCGAGAGGGGCAAATATTGGGGCTAGAACTGGCTGTCCGAGTAGATGGAAGCCAAACATTTCGCCGGTCCCAAGCCCCGCTATGCTGGCGGCAGCACCGCTTGCGGCTATCAGCGTCCCCCAGGTCCTTATCGAGCCGTTCCCCCTATGCCTGAGCAACATGCCAAGTCCGAATAGCAAGAGCCCATGCCCAAGGTCTGCAAACATGAGGCCGTAGAAAAGCGGCCAGACAAACGCTATGATCGGAGTCGGATCTATTTCATTGTACTTTGGCAGCCCCTGGGTCTCGGTTATCACTTCAAAAGTGCGCGTATACGACTTGTTGGTGAGGAGCGATGGGAGATGCTGGGCAGCCTCTGCATATTGGTCGAATTGCGCGTCTTCAATTATTGAAACATAATTGCTGGTAAGTTTTTTGAATTTTCCCTCCATTTTATCCGGGATGTAGCCTTGGATAAGAGCAAAGTGTTCGGTGCCCCCGGGCTTCCTTGTTATCTCCAGAACGTCCTTGGCTACCCTTGCAGCCTCGTGCAGCGATAGGATCTTTGATAATATCGCCGACTTCATCTTTTCTACGTTCTTCGTGATCTCTGCAGACTTGGCTTCAAGTTCCTTAACTTTTGCATGTGCCTGTGAATACGCCCTGCTTGGATTCTGTGGCATGTTTGCAGGGATTTGAAGGGGATGAACACCAAAGCTCCTCATCACCTTGATGATTTTTTCAGAGTCGTCCGCAGAGCCTATTACTACAATGGATGTTTTGTCTTCGCTCAGCTTGTTAGAATAAAGTGGTAGGTCGCCAATGCTCTTTCGAATCTCTGCCTCATCTTTGGAATCAATGACAAATATATCTGTAAAGAACATCTTGAGGCGTGCAAATGAAGTCAAATCAAGATTAAGGTTAGCTGCCATCTTGAGCGCTACTTCGACGTTACTGAATTCTTCGAGCTCCTTAGTAACCCTGTTCTGTTCTGCTAGAATCTTTTTGGGTTCGTCGAGCGCAGCCTTGCTCTTGTCTTCCAGGTCTGCAATAAAATCCTGAATATCCTCAATAACATAATCTGTCTTTTCTTTTGGCGCACCTTTGAACATGGTTACCATCACTCCCGTTTCCAGCGGAATACCGAGAGCCCTGATGACTTCATCAATGTCTTGGAATAACCTCTGAGCCTTCAGCAAGAGATCGTCAAAATATGGATTCAGGTGTTCAGAAGAAGTTTGAATAGGGTGGAACCACTCAAGTTCTGCCAGCTTACTCACAGCTTCTTGAGCTTCTATTCGCGGTAGAATTAACGCTGCTTTTTTGAGCTTGGCTAGTCCCACTTTCAGCTTACGGAGTAAATCGGATCTCTTTAAAACGTTTCCTTTTTATCCAAACATGGCCACCAATCCGGCGCATAACTTTGAAAAATTTGTTCCAAAGGCAATGAGGGTCTCCTTGGGCATTAAAGAATAAGAAGGGAGGAACTTTCTGATCTGTCTAGGATCTACTGGCCCAAGATGATGAACATCATGACTATACCGTAGATCGCGATCGACTCTACCATTCCTACGAAGATGAACACCCTTGACTGCATTTTTGGATTATCGCTGATTGCTGCAAGACCCGCTGCTCCTACAAAGCCAAGTCCGATGCCAGCACCAGCAGCTGCCAGACCGAAGGCCAAGCCTGCACCCAGTAGCTTCGACCCTCCAGATGAGGCTGCTTGGTCTGCTCCCTGAGCAAATGCCTGTCCAATTCCCATCAAACCGGTAAAACCTATTGCAGTCGTGAGTATGGCCAAAACTGAAATCGTAACATGCCCGTTCAGCTTCTTCATACATGAGTTCGAGAATGAAATGCCATATTTAATCATTGTTCCCAGATGAGCAGACGGATCGTGTTCAAAAGTGGTTATTAGACATCATAGTGTTAAACATAGTACAAATCGTTTTTGAGAAGATTCATAGTAAATAGAAAAGCCGCTCCGTGATCCTTTACATGAAATGATTGGCGCTTCGAGGTAGAGAAATGACATTGTTATATTATTCAGTAGCCATTCGCACCAATTCTGAAATTTGCCTACTCTTCTCTTGGGAGAGTTCGGATATTCCGCCAATCAAGCTTTGAGCTGCAATGCCTTTCTGACCTAGCAATTGAGCAACTCTGAGTGAAGTATTTCCCATCATGCAAACGAGCAATGGCTTGGCATCAGGTCCTCCCAATGCCTTATCCAGCCCCGTGGGAATCTGTTGGGTTACTAAAAATTGCTCCACCTCTCTTGCCTTTGGCACCGAGATCTTGCTTTCATCAATTCCCAACGATTTTGCAATGAGCTCTATCCCCTCCTTGCGTGGAGTATACATTGTGTGAATCCAGACAACCCTGTTGTAGTTTCCGATGTTTGAAACAGCTTCTTCTAGAGGAACCTCCAAGCGACCCTTCTTCTCTTGTGTCGTTTCAAGGTTCTTTCTGTACTTTTGGATTCCATCAGCAATTATTACAACAAATTTTGCTCCTCCATTTCCACCAAAGTTCGCCATTTGCATCACCGCGTAAAGGGCAAGGGCACTGCTTTCTCCCATATCGTGCCCTTTGTCCACGAAAAACTTTAGCAGACGTTTTGCCTGCCCAAAATCTACTTCATGTTGTCCTGCATATCGGTCTGGCTCGTAGAACTTCAGGCCCGATGCCTTACTTTTTGTCCTTATCCCAGCAACATCTTGATCACCTAGTGGAAAGACTACATGCAGTGATTTCTTTACGTATTTCTCCATCAAATATCTGCTCAAGCCACCAGAAGTGCCGCCTGTCCCAAAGGTGCAGACGATTCTGAAATCAGCCAGCGAATGGCCTTGTTCGCGCAGTTGCTGGTCTATCTCAGCAGCGGTCACAGTTCTATGTACCTCGACGTTCAGATCGTTGTCATACTGTTCTGGGCAGAAACAATCGTAGATCTTTGCAAGAAGCTTTGCCAAGTTTATTATGTCCTGGCGAGCTAGAACCGCTTCAACTTCAGAGCGTGATTTATCGAAAACGGCAAGGTCGAAACCGAATCCAGCAAGCTGTGAGCGAATGTTCGCCGCGGTTGCTTTGGCAGCCAAAAGATTCGCGTCGCCCTTCATCCCTGGAGCAGGACAGATGTCCATGTCAAGGTTTATGATTCGTATTTTCTCGTTTTTTAGCTCCTCAAACACCCCTTCCTGTAGCTTCCTCGATACAAGGGCAACAACATCTAGGCCAAGCTTAGTCAACTGCCCTAGAGCAATGCCAAAGTTACCAGACGTCGCTTCAAATATCGTTTGTCCATGCGTAAGCTTCCCTGAAACAATGGCATCATGAACTATGTGCACTGCCGGCCTTACTTTGATAGAGCCAGCCAACAAGTTTGAATCGAATTTGCCGAATACTCTTAGATTTTTATCACCAAGATCCAGACCGTACTCCTTTTTTGCACACTCCCTCAGATCTTTGGTAATGTCGATAAGGGGTGTTTCGCTGACTACCTTCACTTCGCCCGATTTTTCCTCTAAGTGAGGAACCTTGCTCGATATCTCTCGCTGAAAGTGCTCAAGCAGAGAGGTGTCAATGTTACCCTCTTTATTCAGTCCTTGCAATTTTCTCCACTATATTACTATGCACAATTAGGTTTTATAAAAGATGTGATATGGCCCCAATGATTCGTTAGATTGCACCCTCTCAAACGGGGTTTAAGTCTGATAAGAATAGTGGAACGAACCATGTATATATTAGAACATCATGATTACATGAACATAATTATTGACGAGCATGATTCTCCAATTATGGCAAAGACGTGTGGGTGCAGGACTAACAACAGGAAGGTTGCTTATGCATTCTTGAGCGAGTATCATAGTTTATGCATCGACAAGAAGGATCTTATCTCTGCCCAGCTTGAAGCGTGCAAAAGGCTGTCAAAATACGCGGACGATCCAGACGACAGATCCCCGGTGCAGAGGGAAATAAAAGAACTGAGAATGGCACTTGACCTGATGACCTGACCTCTCCATGACAACTGAAGGCAAAAATATTGCTCAGACTCTAGAAAGAGTCTTCCGTCTGCTCGCATTGATTTCTTCTTTTATCTTCTGAACCATCGAGTCGTGTTCAGACTTTAATTGTGCCTTTGCTTTTTCAAAATAGCCTGAAATGTCGTCTGTCATTTTCTCATGCTCGCCTCTGCTTCCGCCGCCTTCTTCTTGTCAAGTACTACTTTAACTTTCTTGAGCCTAACGAATTCTTCGCGCTCGCGTTCTTCCAGGGTTGCCTTGATAAAGTAAATGGCGTGTTGGTACTGTGGGATGATCACGTATTCAAGCGCGTTAATGAGCTTCTGTGTGCGCTCGAGCTCCTTTGCAAGGCTGAATATCGCGTTCTCGTATTCTGCTGCCTTGCAGACTCCGGACAACATGTTTTTGATGAGCTTGGCAGCCTTGTCAACGGTGGCATTGGTTTCTGTAAAACCGTAGGAAAGCTGGCTGCCTCCTTTTGTCTTTATCTGCAGCGTCGGTATCTTGACATCGACTATTCTCCTGACGTTGACGTCTACTTCCATTACGCTTGGAGTCGAGTCGGCAACCGCTTCGAGGGTAGCTGTGCCAAGGGACATGTATGAGTTGTATACGGCAGTGTATATCTCGCCAAGAGGTGTCCATATATCCTCCCTTGCCTTATTGGCTTCTTCAATCATCTCGTCTATTTTCTTTAGCAAGACTTCGCGCTTGTCGTCAAGGATCTTGTGCACCATCTTGGCTACCTGCGTCGAGCGCCTTATCTTGATGAGCTCGATCTTTGTTGCGCTGACCCTTCCTCCAAACGACATTTCTACTTGCCTTTGTAGTGTTGCCTGACGTGCTTTTCCTTGATCTTGGTCAGCTCTCCTTCTGGAAGGCTAGACAACACGTCCCAAGCCCTGCCAAGAGTTTCGTCAAGCGCCCTGTTCTCGTCTGGTGCCTGCTTCAGGAAGTGTTGTTCGAACATGTCGCCTGCATCCAGGTACTTCAGGTCGACGCCTGTAAGGCCTGCCCTGCCCACAATTTCTGAAAGGGCCCTGACCTCCTGCGCCCTTGAATAACAGTCATACATCTGGTTGCCGACTTCCATGTGGTCTGATCTAGTTTTCCCTTCGCCCACTCCGTCCTTCATGAGCCTAGAAAGCGACATCAATACATCCACCGGTGGGTAGATGCCCTTTCTGAACAAGTCGCGCCCGAGCACGATCTGACCCTCTGTGATGTAGCCTGTTAGGTCAGGGATCGGGTGGGTGATGTCGTCTGCCGGCATCGATAGGATTGGCACCTGTGTGACGCTTCCATTCTTGCCCTTTATTCTGCCCGCGCGCTCGTAATTGTTTGCAAGATCGGTGTATAGGTAACCCGGGTAGCCTTTCCTGCCTGGCACCTCTTCCCTGGCCGCACTAATCTCTCTGAGCGCTTCAGCATAGTTGGTCATGTCCGTCAGTATTGCCAGCACATGCATGCCAAGGTCAAATGCCAGATATTCTGCTACGGTTAGCGCTACTCTGGGTGTGATGATTCTTTCGATTGCCGGGTCGTCTGCAAGGTTGAGGAACAACACCGAGCGCCTGAGTGCGCCAGATTCTTCCAAGCTGCGCTTGAAGTACTGCGCTTCTGAGTATTGCACGCCAATTGCAGCAAACACCACGGCAAAGTCTTCCTTTGTTCCGACTACTGCCGCCTGACGCGCAATCTGCGCCGCCAAGATGTTGTGTGGCATGCCAGAGCCGGAAAATATCGGCAATTTCTGTCCCCTTACAAGGGTCAACATGCCATCAATTACGGAAACGCCCGTTTGAATAAACGATGTCGGGTATTCGCGCCTTTCCGGGTTCATCGGCTCGCCGTTAACGTCGAGGAACTTGTCAGCAATCGGGTCAGGCAGGTTGTCATTTGGTCTTCCAAGGCCATCGAACACCCTGCCAAGCAATTCTTGTGAAACCGGCATCTCCATCGTCTTGCCAAGGAACTTTGCTTTTGTTCCAGTAATTGAAAGGCCGGTGGTGCCTTCAAACACCTGAACGATCGCCTTGCCAAAGCCCACTTCAAGGACTTTACCGAGTCTGCGCTCGCCATCTACAGTCTCGATCTCCACCAGCTCGTCAAATGATGCTTTCGTTATGCCATCGATTACCATCAGGGGGCCCTTGATCTCGGCCACCTTTGTGTACTCTACCCCGACCGTTTCAGGCAACTACCTTTGCCTCCTCTGTCATTGCCGCGCCTTCTGCAGCCTTGCGGAATTGATCGTCTATCTGTCTGTCTAGATCTTCAAGCTTTGCCAATTGTTCTTCCGGTATCTCGAACTTGGCCTTGAGCATTGCCGGAATTATCGGCATCGCCCTGATATCTGCGAGCGAGGTTCCCGCCTTCAATGCCTTTTGCGCTTCCTTGTAGAACTTTACCATGAGCTTGACCAGCTTTACTTGCTTTTGCGGGCTGCAGTATGTGTCGACTTTGTCAAATGAGTTTTGCTGCAAAATGCCGATCTTGATCATGCGTGCGACTTCAAGCACCAGCTTTTCTTCGTCTGGCAACGCCTCGGGGCCAAGCAATCTCACGATTTCTTTCAGTTTGTCTTCCCTTTGCAGTACGTGGTATGACTCCGCCCTCAGATCGTACCATTCGCCCGTGACGTTTTCCTGCCACCACTTGCTGACACTATCAAGGTAGCCAGAGTAGGACAGCATCCAGTTGATTGATGGATAGTGCCTGGAATACGCCAGCCTTGTATCAAGCGCCCAGAACGTCTTGATGAACCTCATAGTGTGCGTCGTGACTGGCTCTGTGAAATCAGCGCCTGAGGGCGACACTGCGCCTATCAGGGTGACAGAACCCGCCCTGTCTGGTGATCCTAATGCCTTAACCCTGCCTGCTCTTTCGTAGAATTCTGCAAGCCTTGACGCAAGGTACGATGGATAGCCTTCTTCTGCAGGCATCTCCTCAAGGCGTCCCGACATTTCGCGAAGCGCCTCAGCCCATCTGCTTGTCGAGTCGGCGACAAGCACAACGTCGTAGCCCATGTCGCGGTAGTATTCTGCCATGGTAGCTCCTGTATAGATTGACGCTTCCCTTGCAGCCACTGGCATGTTGCTAGTATTTGCGACCAGCACCGTTCTCTCCATCAGTGGCCTGTTGGAGCGCGGATCGATAAGGTGTGGGAACTCGACGAGCACTTCGGTCATCTCATTGCCACGTTCGCCGCAGCCAATGTATACAACCACCTTAGAGTCGGCCCATTTTGCAATCTGGTGCAGTGTCACAGTTTTGCCGGTGCCAAAGCCGCCGGGGATTGCGCCGGTTCCTCCCTTTGCGATCGGGAAGTAAGTGTCAATGACGCGCTGGCCGGTTACCAGCGGGACCGTAGGGTCGTAGCGCTCGGCATAGGGCCTCGGCTTTCGCACGGGCCACTTGTGATACATTTTAAGCGACACCTTTTCGCCGCCCTTGTCGGTGGTAGCGATGACATGCTCGATGTCATAGTCGCCTTCGCCTGCAATATCAGTCAGCTTGCCGGCTGGATAGTTTGGCGGGACTAGAATGCTGTGCGTCAGCAAAGGAGTTTCTTGCACTGTGCCCAGGATCGATCCTGGGCCAACCTGATCCCCTTTTTTTGCGCTGGGCTTGAAGTTGTACTTCTTTTTCATGTCCACAGGGGTTGTGACCACGCCTCTGCTAATGAATGCGCCCGACTTTGACGCGATCTCGTCCAATGGACGCTGGATTCCGTCGTATATCTTGCCAATGATTCCGGGACCCAAAAGAACTGAAAGTGGTTGACCGGTGCCAACGACGGGCTCGCCTGGCTTTAGTCCGGACGTTGATTCATAGACCTGAATAAATGCCACATCGCCGGTTAACCTGATGACTTCGCCGATGAGCTTTGATTCGCCCACCTCAACTGTTTCGTACATCTTTGCTGCAGACATGCCGTCTGCCTTGACTGCCGGGCCGCTAACCCAGACAATTCTCCCTTTTGCTACCACTACGTCTCTCCTCTCAGCATCTGGGCAATGTTTTTCCTTATTAAAGGTTTGAGCCTTTCAATTCTGGAATCAAGAGTGTTATCGTACGCGATTGTACCGTCTGCGGACTTTACCCTGATGCCGCCTAACACGTCGATGGGCTGATCAGACACCACTGCCTGGACATTTGGGTTCTTTTTTTGAAGGTCTGCAACGATCTTCTTGACTAGGTCGTAGTCATTTTTGTTGCATTCAATGACGACTTGCCCAGAGCCTACAGACGAAACGCTTCCCTCAATGATGCTGCTCATGAGTGTCCTGTAGCTTTCCTTGTTCCCCGAGGCCGTCAGCTTTTTCCGGGCCTCTTCAAAGGCGTTATTGACGGCGTTTTCAATTATCAAAAGTTCCTGGTTGCGCACAGCTAGCCTGCCTGACCCCACTATCTGGCGCTTCAGATTCTCGGCCTGCTTTTTTGCAGACTCGATTATCCTTGTACGCTCGGCCTCGAGCTTGCCGCGGGAAGCCGTGAGGTTGTTCAGAGATTCCTGGTAAGCAGCATCCATCTTTGAAATTAGTTCTGCTTCTTTTTGTGACAAAACCTTGCTGATCGTACGCTCCATAGCAGAATTTGAGCTCATTTGATTGTTTTCGGTTGTCTCACGTGATTTTAACCTTTTGATATGGCCTAAGTGGCGACGGCCCTGCCAAGCATTGTGTCGACACTTCTGACCAGTGCCTTTATGCGCGTGAGGTGGCCACCCTCCCAGTACACCTTGCGACAGGTCGTGCATTGGAAAAACTCTCTGTGCAGTTCAGCAACCTTGCGTGGCACACCATTTTTCACCTGGTCTGGCCTTTTCTCTTCCAGCAGCCCGTTGCATATCGAGCACCGGGAGCCTATGCCGTCCAGATCTATAGAACTGATCCCGTTCTTTGACAGGATGTGCACCAGATCTTCCAATTCGCCTGAGCCGCTGACAAGGACACCGCGGGCGCCTGCCTTGACAACCCGCTTGAACAGCTCTTTGTCTGCAGTCAGAATGACCCTGCCCTGCTCGATCCCCGTTTTCAGGATTTCGTCATCATGTGCATGGGCAATGTATAGTGTGTCAAAACCAAAAATGCGGAGCTTGCGGGCGACGCTCCCAAGCATCGCGTCTGCAAGAAAGCTAGGTGCCTTCAGAACCACCAGAGGACTCGCCCCTGCACACTTCGCAAATGAATGTGCCCTCGTTATGCTGCAACAAGTCAGACCACTCGCTGCATTCGTCGCAGTACCCTGACACATTGCTGGGTGGCCGGACTATGCCAAGCTCGCCTCTGATAATTGCCGCCTTTTCCGACACGACATCAACTAGATCAGGTGTCACCGCGATTACGTCTGACGAAGAAATAATGCCGACAAGCCTATTCTTGTAGACCACACCCAATCGCTTGATGTTGTGCTTCCTCAACTGGCGCGCTGCCTCGGTGATGCTCTCTTCGCCCTCTATCATGTGGATGCTCTGCATCACGTCCTTTGCCTTTATCTGGCTTGGCTTGACGTCCTTGATCAAACCGTTTGAAACAATATCCCAGTCAGTCACTATGCCAACAGGCTTGTCCTTTTCCATAATGACAATGCTCCCAATCTTTTCCTCCTTCATCTTTTTCGCAATGTCGCGAATCGTGTCATTTGGTAAAGCGGAAACCACGGGGCTATTCATTATGTCCCTGACAAGCACGCGGGTTGTCATGTTTGCGTCAGCATGTTCTCTGACTGGCTTTTTTACCACAAAAAGTAATCGAATTTCTGGCTTTAATTACTTTCTGCTTGGCCCCTTGCGGTGAACGATATCCTTGACTGCCCCGTCGGAAGCGCCCTTACAAAGTCGTCAAGGCTGATGTGCTTGATAGTTTCTGCTATTTCACTCTCACCGGATATTTTTACAAATTCAGATTTTGCTTTTTTTGCCGCAGTCATCGGATCCATACCGCCCTGCAAGAGCACAGCGTAAAACATCGCTCTATTTTTTATCGCTTCTTCCGGCCCGCAGACAAGTGTTTCTCTGCCGTTTAGGTGCACGATGCCGATCGCAAGCCTTATCTCTACTCCCTTGAGGTAGTTTCGTTTGCCCTCTATCACGAACGAACCCTTTGGCAGGAACTGCCCTGTGGGCGCCCCTTTTTTCACCTGTTCCGCCTTTACCCAGTATGCATCGGCACTAGAAAGCCCGTCTTTCCATGCCCTGCTAAACGCGACAGTAGCCTTTGCAACCTGTAACAAGGACAACTCGATGCCGCCCTCCTGCGCCGGAGCTGCCGCGTTTTTCACAATGAAAAATGGTGATCCGTGCACTTCGGCATGGAACACGATGTCATCCTCTGTCAGGTGCTTTCGAATCAGCGCTGAATTTGAAGAAGAATCGCGACCACCAATTGCCAGGTGCCCGTCGGTGGTTAGAAACCACCTGTAACGCTCGTACCATTCTTTGGCAGTCTGCTCCCTTACAATGACCTTTTTATGGATTGCCGCGGTTTGGTTCCGCAACTTTTCAATCTGCGCAAGCAGCTTTGCCCGCGCTTCTTCTATCGACGCGTTGCCGCGCTCCATCTCTTTTGCTCTTGCAAAAAGCATTGAGCTTACCTTGGCAAGGTTCGCCTGCATCTCTATTTGCTCGCCTGCCACTTCGACATACTTTATTCCTTTTTCCTTCACTATCAAAGCCGAGTTGGCTGCAAGCGTGTCATGGATCTTGCCATCGTCAGGGCTGTGGTAAGAAAGCGCCATGAGCTCGTCTGCAAGCTTGCGGATAGCAAATGACTTTTGCATCACTGCCTCCTTGGCTTTGTTCTGCTCATCAAGGTCATGCTCAAGGACTGCTATCTGCCTGTCAAGCTCGACCGTCTTGCTGCTGCGCCCAATGTCCAGAATTTCGCTGCTCAGGACCTCGTCTACCGCCTCCATGTACGACGCGGCTTTCTTTGTGCTCGCTTTAGCCGCTTCTTCTGTCATTATCGGCAAAGCTTCCAACGGCTTGTCGCCCTGCTTGATAACGACAGGCTGGTGGTTCTTGCCGGCACTGACATCGTTGACAAGGCTCTTGACAGTGGAATAGATTTTTTCCACTTCTTCTTCAGTTAGGCGCGCTGCCAGCTTGTCTGGTTCAATGCCAGCCCGCTTGGCAACCTCCTCGACGAATTTCTTTGGCATAGAAATGCCCCGCCCGATCCACCGAAGTACATCGAGGTTCTTTGCCTCGTTTCTCAGTGCAAGCAGCTGGCCAAGTGTGACTTCAAAAACGTCGACACCCCTCGTCGGCGGGTAGGCATAGCGCAATCCAACGCCGAGTGTCCTATGCCTCACTTGGATCGGGTTTAGGACTGTTATTATTTGCATGCTTTCGTCGCATATTGCGAGGTTTCCCTCTCCAAAGAACTCACAGACGACAACTCTCACCCTGCTGTCCGGATGTCTGAATTTCATTGAGACAATGCGCTCGCTTCCGGCCTGCTCTATCGAATCTAATTTTGCGCGCTCGAGCTCTTTCTGCGCAGTACTCTCAAGACTGTTCTCTTCTACCGGCTTGAACCTGAGCCTCGTAATCCACACACCCCTCGCCGACAGGACCAACATGATGTCTTCCTGCGTTGGGTGGTGAAGCTTGAGAAGGAGTGAGCTCTTTGTTATGGCATTGACGCCACTTACATAATACCCTGAGGTAACCCTGCCCCTGATCTCGTTGACAAGGTATCGCAGCTCGATGCCGGATAGCTCCATGCCAGAGGAACAGCATTTCACAAATATTAAACAATTGAACAGCCGCAAGGCATTTTACTGGCTCTAATTTAATCAAAAAAGACAACTTTGGACATATTTGAAAGGATCTACTATATGCGTGCCTTGGTGGGCGTGGCTGGAGGCATTGTTGCAGGTCTTGTGATTAACAGTACCTTACCATTCGGTTATCCATCTTCGTCTTCTCCCTACCTTGTATCCTTGGGTACAGGAATAGCGTTCTATGTCGTCTCCTATGGAATTGGAAGGACCATCGCCAAGGATGTGCCAAAAGACAAACGCAGAAAGGTTGCAACCGAGGGCATAATCCCATTCATTTTCCTGTTGCTGACATTCATGATAATCGTGTACACTGGACTTAACCAATGTGATCTTAGGTTAAATATCCCCGGCTGCCAGCATTAAACTAACTTGCTTTGGGACAAATGTACACCAGGCATCCCTGACGATCTTTTCGAGCGGACCGAAGAAGTGCCAATAACAAAGGAGGATATTCGGGCAATAGCAATAAGCAAGCTGCGGCTTAAGGAAGGCAATTCAGCGATAGACATCGGCTGCGGCAGCGGAAGCATCACCGTTGAACTATGTCTGCAGACAAAAGGCAACGTGTTTGCCATTGATTTCGACCAGAGAGCAATCGAGCTTACAAAGAAAAACCTGCAAAAGTTTGGAGTAAGGGCAGAAGTAATTCTTGGCAAGGCTCAGGACATTCTGCCGAAACTGCCGCAGGCCGACGCGGTAATGATCGGCGGCACCTGGGGCGACACTGCACACGTAATCGAGCTTGCAGTTGGCAAGCTGAAAAAGGGAGGCAGGATTGTGATCGACACGATACTAATTGAAACTATGTACCAGGCGCTTGCCACTATCAACGAATTAAAGCTGGCCGAAATCGACATCACTCAAATAACAATTTCAAAGGCGCGCAAAGTGACGACAGGAACGATGATGCTTGCAAGGAACCCCGTGATGATAATATCCGCAACTAAAGCCTAGCTGTTGCAGTATCAAGATACTCTTTGTCGATCTCAAACCCAACAAATGGGACTCCAAGGCGCATTGCCGCAACCGCCGTCGATCCGATGCCGGTGAAAGGATCAACTACCATCTCGGCGTCACCGTGCAGCTTTATGCACATCTCTGGCAATTTGACAGGGAATGTAGCCGGATGTGGCCGCTCGCTCTTGCTCTGTATCGTTTCGTAGGGGATGAACCAGGTGTTGCCCCTGTCGCGCTTGTCCTCCTTGGCCGCCTTCCACCGCCCAACGTTTGTCTTGTCCTGGTACGGTATCCCCACAGCAAGCTTGTCAAGATGGGCATCACCGGTTTTTGTAAAGTGGAAAATGTATTCTTGGCAGTCGTTCAGGAACCTGTCGCTCACTATTGGCTTGAAGTGGCCCACCGCGATGTCGCCGCCAATGTTCGGGTAATTGCCAACATCGGCCTTGTTTATTGCTATCGACTTGATCCAGTGGATGACGTTCTGCAGCGTAAAGTGCTTCTTCAAGACCAAGGCGACGTCCCAGGCTATCCATGGATCCTTTGGCTTGTTGCCTATGTTGAGAAAGAACGAGCCATCGTCTGATAGTGCCTGTTTGATCGCTACACCCACTTCTTCCATCCATGCCAGATATTTTTCACGGGGCAGCGCGTCATTGTAAGAACCGTAGCCGATCCCGATGTTGTATGGCGGTGATGTTACGACCACATCTACGGATTTTTCACTGACATTTTCCTTCAAGCCACTTATGCAGTCCTTCAAGTAAAAAGTGGCAGAACAACCGCCCTTCTGCACGATCCTATAAGGGGCGTCCTGATTCTGCAACGAATCAAAACATGCAATCCAGCATTTATCCTTTCTATTTTTCGAGTCTTTCCTACGTGAAGAATCTCGTAGTGCTGTTAAAAACGAGCCTGCTCAATAGCTGGTATGTTGCCTGCCACGGAGTGTCTGCACCAATGTAAAAGGTGCGGCATCGTCTTTGGTTGCAATCAGGAGAGGTGTAGCCAACCTTTTGGAAGCGGGCACTGCCTTGGGTGTTCGCCGGCAGCGATGAATTTCATACCGATGTCCAGCTAGCGTGCGGTGACAAAATCAAGTTCTACACCGCGTCTCTTGTTATAGCTGAAAGTAAAGCTCTCCTTTTCCGTGAGTGGTATCTTTGAAATGTTAGCAGCGCACCGTGGGCATGTCACAATATCGTGCCTTCGAGTGCTAACAGCGGAGGCGGCCCACAGGCAAAAATCGCATATAAGAAACTGGCGTGGCAGTTCTAAGGTAGAATTCACATTTTGAATCTCCATTCCAGACGTCATTGTCACAACCAAATCAAGGCAACGTATTAAAAGAATTTGGGGAGTTTTACTCTTGGCATCAACCAGGCTAATATTATAGAACTTTACTCTTTAAGATAAGCGCATTACTTGCTACGGCTCCCAGGATCCCTAGAGCAGCTGCGGGAACTATCACGAGCGGAAGGACAGTTCCTATCTTTTGAAAGTATGTGAGTGCAATTTCGCTGGGCCATGGCCTTGTTTGCTCCAGCACTTGTTCGTAAGTGTACGTAATCAACGGGTAGTATAGAGTAAAGAACGCAATGCCAATTATGGCACCAGCAGCATAGCTCGATATTCTTGATCTGGAGAAAGACAACAGCAGATCGGCCGCTATGAACGGGATGATGTTTGCGGCGTAAAATGGGATTGTCGGCAGCAGCGCGTCATTTGGAACTATCGAAGTAAGCATGTTTGTAGCTATGAAAGCGCCCCCGACAGCAGACACCATGCCAAAACGCCTGCCAGCGAGGGTTGAGGAGCTAGTTGCGACCAACGACATCAGAAAAGGAAATGCAAGCGTTGCGACGGCCACTGCAAGCACAGGAGGAGGGTCGAAATTAAAGTGTCCAGTATGCGAGAATGGAAGCGAGAACATGTCCACCATCCCTGATGCGGCAAGCCACATGGGCAGCATGCCAACTATGATAAGAGGGCGGGACAGGCGCGGCTCACGGAAAGCCATGCTGCCGTGGTAGACCATGCCGGCAAGAGCGCCGGCGCTGCTCACTATCATGCCGCTAACAAGCACAAAGTGGGGCGGGCTGAGCAGACCATCGAGCCCATAAGCCGAATGCCAAGCAAAGTCGATCGGTCCTGCAACTACCAGCATTATCATGCCAGCCACTATTAGCTTGATTGGCCGGATGATCTTGCCGGTGTGCCTGGAAGTTCTAAACAGTATTACCGCACCAGTCACTACTGCGCCGGCTCCAGAGTAGAGCACAGCGTGGGGAAGCGCAAAGAAAGTTTCAGGCTTGTTCAACAAGTGATTGGTGATGTCCCAACTCCCACCACCCGCGGCGAGCAAGACGCCGAGACTTACTAACACATAGCCTGCGAGAAACCTCGAGCTGGAGCTAATAATGCTCTGGGCGGGGCTCTGGTTGAAATTGCTCATTTGCTATTTTTTCACATCTTCAATAATTAAGGCTTTGTGACCTGCACGTAATACGGTTCTACCAATTCCTTCTGGTAATCGATCACGCCGTCCTTTGGCCAGTGTGCCCCATCCCAGCTGTGAGGGAAGGCGATCGACTTGACAAGAACTGCAAACCTACCCTCTGCCTCAGGCCTGACCTGCAGGTCAATGTTGTAGGTGTTACCGCCGGGCCACGGCCGGCTGAAAGCCTCGACCGATGGGTATCGAGCATGCACCGGCCGTTGAGTGCCAGAGTACTCCGAGCCGATAACCTCGCCGGTATTGATAAAAATTGGAGTTTGCGTGAAATTATGCTCAAGAACGACCATATTGTCAGCTCTTGTGAGGTTTGGAAACCCTACCGACACGATCTGCATGTCGGCCTCCTCGCCTCTATTTGTGCCTGTCACCGAAATGACAAAGGTTTGTCCAAGCCTAATGACGGGCGTGGACAGACTCACATTTGTAATAACAGCCTCAGGCCTTCTTGGTTCTATCGACTGGTACATCTGCGGAAAAACGTAAAGTGATAACGTAATGTACAGTAGAAGCGCAGCTGCGACTACTCCGGCCAGAATTATCATTTTGAACAATCTATCACACAAGATTACATGTCTGACTTTTTATTCCTTGTCCAAGACCTAGCATGCCGCACGCCTTGAATCGCTTGGCATAAGGTGAAAATACCACCTCCTCTTGATTTTATATGTGCTAAAGGCGTCGTACGTCCTTGCGCTTGCAGTGACAGTCGCGACGCTGGTGCCAATTTCAATTGCACTGGCCGGCCTAGGGCCAGTCGAAAGATTCGGGTTTTACAACAACGCTGACAGCAGGATCGCGGACGCAAGAGATGACGTCAAGCCTGTCTATCAACAGGACGGATTGGGAATCATTCCGCAGGTCAGAGATTATCATGACATCGTAGGGGCTAGCGTGAAAAAGCAAGACGATGCATTCCTTTTTACAATCGAGCTTGCAGGCAACCCAAACAAGAACGAAAACTATGAAACCTTGTATCTTTGGAATATAATTGTACAGGCTGCGGGGAAGGAGCAGCAATACAGGATCTTGCTTCCGCATTTTGCGATAGGCAATAACTCTACGACGGAAAGAGGATGGTATTTCGCGCTGTTTGACAAGACTGCCGAGACTTACGTAGTGCCGATGACAAAAATCTCTAACATGCCGGAAGACAGAGTTGAATTTCCTGTCAAGGATTTTTTCATTGGGAAACCGTCGTCATTCCGCTACTGGGTTGACGTGTATGTGCGCACCAACAGCACGCTTGTCGGGCCACCTGATTATTTGATGGACTATGCGCCGCCGTGATCATGCAGGATATATGAAAAATTTCGTAGAGTGGTAAAAGGCGCCTGGCGATTCTGCATCACGACCTGTTACAGCCTATGCCGTTAAAGTCACGTTTTTTTTAAACCGATGCAGTTTTGTCCGCCAAGCGCCAAAGTCAAGCCATGGCTTTGGGCGTTATCATCATCATATTATGTCAGTAATTACATAAAAAGATTATCAATTAGAGATATCTTGGATAAGATTCAATAATAGTGCAATTTTCATCATAAAACTACCTGATTATATAAATTTCCTGCAGTTGATACGATCTTTTTGCTCACAGTATCCTCCCGAGGGAATTCCCGTGGGTTCAATTCGAAGTTAGAACGAACGATATGGAGCTTGTACGACTAGAATCATTTTTTACAAGATTTCTGGTGTAATCTCGAGTGCCCCGATTCAAGTATTTGTCAGTTGAATTTCGACCAACACGTTTTCTTATCCGAGTTTCCACTTTTCAACATCTACTACCATGAATGCCAATGGGGGGCCTTGCGAATGAAAATAGAACATAAATCACCTAGTCTCACACCTGTGATAGAATCTGCCTTTGACATATTAGGCACTTCAAGCAAGGATCGACTGTTTCAATATCTTTTAGAAAAATATAACATTGACATCAGGTTTGTAACAAAGACTGATGTGAGCCGGATTCATCTTGCCATTGTCGAGCTCTTTGGTCGTGACGCAGCAGAGCTTTTGATGAAGCAAGTCTACTGTGAAATGGACAAAATAGACGACTAACTGGAATAACTTTGATTCCATTGTATGAACATATACAACAAGAAAATACAAAGCTGGAATTGCTTACCAAACTAAATGAGAAAGTGCACGATGTGTGGCGATACGATGCTGACATCAGAGGATTTGTTTTGCTATCGTTGCAAGGAAGATGCTGCCAAGCTTGGAGCAAAAAGAGAGATATACGACAAGCAAGACGTAACGCAATCCAGAGATAGATTTTCAGAGGTGTTTGTTGGCAGCGCGAACTATAGGGAAATGCGCAGGCGCAATCTTGAACATACGTTCTAGTAGTTTAGGTTAAATGTCCAGGCTTTGGGCATTTGATCTATGGATGTTGCCATCGCGCTCGTAGAACCACAATATCACATAAACGTAGGCCATGTTTCAAGACTAATGAAAAATTTTGGCCTTCATAGGCTCTATCTTGTGAATCCAAGCTATAACAGGACAGAGGCGGTAAAGTACTCCACCCACGGCAAAGACGTTCTGGCAGCCGCCAAGGTAGTGACCCTCAAGCAGCTTAGGAGAAAATTTGATGTTCTTGTCGGCACAACTGCTATCGGGGCTACAAGCAAACTCAATATTTTGCGCGAGACAGTCCGGCCTGAACAAATCGCCAAAATAATCCAAGATACGCGAGGTACGAAGCGATTTTGCATAGTCCTTGGCAGAGAATCATCAGGATTGAAAAACAAGGAATTAGCCATGTGTGACCTTGTTGTTACTATTGACACAAAAACAAGATACAAGACGATGAATATCGCGCACGCTTTAGCGGTGCTACTGTATGAAATTTCAAAACTAAAGCCGGGAGCGCCTGTGAAAAAGACCAGGAAAAAGATCGAAATTGCTTCGCAGCAGGATATCGGCCTTTTGCTCCAGTATGTTGACGAGGTTGCTGATGCAGGCAACTATGACCTACACAAGAAGCCACTGCTTACTGCTTCAGTTAAAAAGCTGCTGGCAAAAAGCACGCCGACAACAAAGGACGTCATGCTGCTCGTTTCGCTGTTTAGGAGAAGCTTGCTTGCGATAGAGCGGAGAAAGAAAAGATAGTTTTAATATTCAAGAATAGCCGGCGCTATCTAGATGGAACATTATCAGTTAGCCCCGAACCTAAGGATATGCAGGATCCTCAACGGGATGTGGCAGGTCGCAGGGGGCCACGGCCGCATTAATCCGCAGAGGGCTCTAGAAGAAATGATCAAATATCACAACACCGGGTTTACTACTTGGGATCTAGCAGACATTTACGGGCCAGCGGAGGACTTTATCGGCGACTTTTGTCGCAGCCTGCCCGAGCAAGAACGACAAAAGGTTCAGGCGCTCACAAAATGGGTCCCCGATCCCCAAAGGATCACGCGCCAAATTACGCAGGGAAGCATCGATAGATCACTACGGCGGATGGGCCTTGGCTCGCTAGACCTCATCCAGTTTCACTGGTGGGACTACAACAATCCTTACTACATCGACGCCCTCAAATATCTGTCTGACTTGCGAGACGAGGGCAAGATCAAGAATGTCGGACTTACCAATTTTGATACTGAGCGGATGCAGATAATGAAGGAGGCCGGTCTGAAGATAGTTTCGAACCAAGTACAATATTCTATCATTGATCGCAGACCCGAAGTCCAGTTGGGGAAATTTTGCAGTGACAATAATATGAGCATACTTGCTTACGGCACGATATGTGGTGGTCTGCTGTCAGAACGCTACCTTGGCAAGCCAGAGCCCCATGATCTTGATACTGCAAGCCTGCAAAAGTACAAGCACATGGTGGACGCTTGGGGAGGGTGGGAATTGTTTCAAGAATTGCTTTCAGTGTTGAACGACATAGGCCAAAAATATAAGGTGAGCATCGCCAATATTGCGACGCGATATATTCTTGAAAAGCCGGCAGTGGCAGGTGTGATTATTGGCGTTAGGCTTGGGATAGCTAGCCACAGGGATGAGAATGAGCGTGTGTTTGGCTTTAGGTTGGATAATGACGACAACAGCGGCATAGAAGAGGTGTGCAAGAAGTCAAATGACTTGTTTGGAATAATTGGAGATTGTGGAGATGAGTATAGAAGATGACTCTTTCAATCTCGTATCTAGACAAATCTAGACCTGAGCCTAATCGTGAGGCAGTGGCTGTAGCGATTTGCGGAAGGCAATTAGTCTTGATGGGTATCCCCCAAAGCAGTGTAGTAGAAAAGACATACTCTAGGCTAATAGGTCCTTTGGGACCAATAATTATCGGCAGAAAAATGGCACGTCACGTTTGTTGTGGTATCTGCAAGGAAGAGATAATGGTATCTTCACCTGATTTTCCACAACTATGTATCGTCTGTGGGCGGGAATTCATGGAGATGATTAGAGCAGTGGCTGAGTTATCCATTGAAATGGCAGGTGCCTATGGCATTAACCCTCTTCTTAAAGAAGGTCGACACAATCTGCCCGGTGTCCCAATTGAAGAAATAGAGATAAGAATGGAACTGAACCGGTTGAAGAAAAACGTCGTTAATACGATCTAAAAGTGTTTTGAACGGCAACTATTATTTCGACAACGAGCGTGA
>WNEW01000118.1_pt1 | contig 33709 bp, 29 predicted proteins | sample 5399891 | NCBI WGS metagenome assembly WNEW01 (sample SAMN13153336, study PRJNA577476) | soil metagenome | isolation source: 40 cm grassland meadow soil pre-rain plot 5 | place: USA:California | collected 2015-09-08 | reverse complement strand
GGGGAAGCCCTTCGTTGGCTGGACAGCGCGTTGACACTCGACCCTGGGTTCTTGTTCGCCCACAGCCTTCGCGCCCGTGTCCACCTCTCGCTGGGAGACCTTGAGAGCGCGCGCCGCGACGCTGAAACCGCGGCTCGCCACGGCCTTGGTGTACCCACCGAGGTGTACTCCACCCAAGCTCTGTTGAGCGCCCGCATGGGTGATACCGCGGTCGCACGGCGCTGGGCGGAACAGTTGCTGACGGAGGTGCGGGATCGGGAGCATCCCACCTCTGAGGAGGGGCTGGGTATGGGCGTGGCGCTCGTCGCGCTCGGCGACACGGCGGAAGCGCTGAGCTTCCTAGACCGGGTTCGCCCGCGCGACGGCCTCTTGTCATTCCAGCTGCGACTGCCAGAGTTTGACCCGGTGCGCTCGAGCGCGCGGTTCCGACGTCTGGTTCAAGAGTCCCGCCCCCAGGCAACGATTCGATGAACCCCGGGCGGGTGCTCGCCTGCGTTGCAGCCATCTCGCTCGGCCGTCCGCTAGGCCATCTATCGGCGCTGACCGCTCAATGCCCCGACGGCTCCGCGCCGCCGTGCCGTGCGGCTCGCGTTGACGCCGGGCGCAAGCCGGGGGTGGTGCCGAACAGCGTCGCGGTGCTGTACTTCGACAACCTGTCGCGCGACACGGCGGACGCGTACCTGGCCGATGGCCTCACCGAGGAGCTCATCGCTCGGCTGGGGCAGGTCGAGCGGCTGACGGTGAAGTCGCGCTTCGCCGTTCGCCGCTATCGCGGAGCGAGCACTGACGACCCCGCCACGGTGGGACGGGTACTCGGCGTCACTCACCTCGTGACCGGGAGTGTCCGGCGATCCGGGACCCGCCTACGAGTCACGGTCGAACTCATGCGCGCGGCGGGCGGCGATCGTGAATGGGGCGACCAGTACGACCGCACCGAGGCCGACTTCCTGGCAGTCGAGGAGGACGTCGCACGGCGGGTGGCCACGGTACTAGCAGGATGGTTGCTGCCCACCGAGCAAGCGCGGCTTTCGGTGCGGTCCGCCTACAATGCGGCAGCTTACGATCACTTCCTGCGGGGAAATTACTATCTAGCGCGCCGCGATCCGCTGTCCCTCCGCCGGGCGATAGAAGAATACGACGTTGCGGTACGGCTCGATCCCGGATTCTCCCCGGCGCTGGCTCGCCAGGCCTCGGCGTACGAGCAGCTGTTTAACCGGCTTGCCGCGGGGATCGGCGACTCTCTGCTCGCCCGGGGACTTGACCTCGCCGAGCGTGCGCTGCGCCAGGACTCCGCCTCATCTGACGCCTGGATGGCAATCGGACAGTCGCTGGAATGGCGCCACCCCCGCGATTTCGCTGGGGTCATTGAGGCCTCGAGTCGCGCCGTGGCGCTCGATCCACGAAACGCCGAAGCGCGTCACGAGCTCGGGGTTCACCTCAGCATGGTGGGCCGCGATTCTGCGGCCGCAGCCGAGTTTCGTGCCGAGCTCGCCGAAGACCCGACACGCGGCGTGGCCTATTTTCAACTCGCGCACCTCGCCCATCTCGCGCGCCAGGAGGAAGAGGCCGAGTGTCTCCTCGACAGCGCCTTAGCAGACCAGCCCGGGAGCGTTGACATCTACGCGCAGCGCGCCTGGGTACGCCTCCGGGTCGGTAAAGTCGAGGATGCCCGGCGCGACGCCGAGACAGCGCTGCGCCTTGCCTCAGGGGCAGACCGCAGGGTCGCGAGATACGGAGAAGCAGCTCTCGTGTTGGTGGACCTGGCCGCAGGCGACAGCTCCGGCGCGCGTGCTCGGGCAGAACGCCTCACCAGCGGGCCTCCAGACCCCGTGCCCACGTTCTGGGCTGGGGCTTCGGCGATCACGCTGGCCGCAGTCGGGCGGCCGGACGACGCGTTAGGCGTGCTCGAGCAGTACCCTCGCGGGCCGCGGCTCTGGCGCATCTTGCGACGACCTGAGTTCGACCGGCTGCGCTCTAGTCCACGCTTCCAACGCATCGTCGAAGAGTCGCGGCCGCGATGACAGTCGGACGGTCGGACGGTCGAACAGTGGGACGGATAGCGGCGGCGGTTGTGTTACTCTCCGTCGGTCCGACCGTCCGACCGTCCACCGCCCAATGCCCCGACGGCTCCCCGCCGCCGTGCCGGGCCGCTCGCACTGACCCCGGGCGCCAGCCCGGGGTGCCGACCAACAGCGTCGCGGTGCTGTACTTCGACAACCTCTCGCGGGACACCACCGATGCGTACCTCGCCGAGGGGCTTACCGAAGAGCTCATCGCCCAGCTCGGGCGGGTCGAGCGGCTGGTCGTGAAGTCCCGCAACGCCGTGCGTCGCTACCGAGCCGCCGAGCTCGATCCCGAGCAACTCGGGCGGGCGCTGGGCGTCGCGCACCTGGTGAGCGGCAGCGTGCGGCGCTCCGGCACTCGGCTCCGCGTCACCGTAGAACTCGTCCGGGCCACCACCGGCGTGCGTCTCTGGGGCGAGCAGTACGACCGCGCCCAGGCCGACCTGCTCGACCTCCAGGAGGGCATCGCACGCGCGGTGGCGGGTGTCATCGCGGGCCGACTGCTTCCGGCTGAGCGAGCGACCCTCGCCGCTCGTCCGACGCGGAGTCCCGAGGCCTACGACTACTTCGTCAAGGGCAATTACTACCTCGCGCAACGCACCGCGCGCTCCACCAAGCAGGCGGTGGACCAGTACCGCGCAGCGCTGCGGCTCGACCCGGGCTTCACCCGAGCGCTCGCGCGGATCGCCTATGCTCACGCACAGACGCTTTATTGGGGATCATTCCCCGAAGACGTACCGGCCGACAGCGTCCTGGCGCGCGGCTTGGCCGCCGCCGATGGCGCGCTGCGCCAAGACTCCACCTCGTCGGACGCCTGGATGGCGCGCGCGTTCCTGCTCAGCTACCGCTATCCCCGCGCACCCGTCATGGCACGAGAGGCAATCGAGCGAGCCGTAGCGCTCGATCCTCGGAACGCCGAGGCGCATCACCAATACGGAACGTTCCTCACTAACCACGGCGAATACGCCGCCGCGGTCGGCCAGTATCAGCAGGCCCTGACGATCGATCCACAACGGGGAACCACTCTTACCGGCCTCGGAATGGTGAGCCTCAGGAGACGTGAGTACACGGCGGCACGCGCCTGGTTGGATAGCAGCCTGGCGGTAGACCCTGGGTTCTACCCCGGCTACGTGCGGCGGGCGGAGGCTCGCCTGCTGCTCGGCGACACGGCGGCCGCACGGAGCGACGCGGAGACCGCCACGCGGCTGAGTGCTGGCGACCCGCTGCTCGGCGAAGCCGTCCTGGCGCTGGTCGAGGCGCGGGCAGGGGACACCCTCTCCGCTCGCGCGCGGGTGGGCCGGCTGCTCCGAGAGGTCGCCCTCCTCGAGCAACGCGTCCGGGGCGGAGCCGTATTGGCGATGGCGCTCATTGCGCTCGGCGATCACCAAGCGGCGCTGGACCTCCTGGAACGACTCCGCCCGCGGGGCACGTGGCTCTGGGACCAGTTGCAATACCCGGAGTTCGATGCCGTGCGCGCGCACCCCCGGTTCCTACGGCTCCTTGACGAGTCGCGGCCGCGATGACGGTCGGACGGGCGGACAGCGAAGCAGAATCGCCGCTACCGTGTCACCACCAGCACCACGATCCCCCACGTCAGCGTCAACAGCGTCACCGGGACCCCGACCCGGGCGTACTCCCCGAACCCGATCCGCACCCCGCGCGCCTCGGCCTTCTCAGCCACGATCAGGTTGGCCATCGAGCCGATGAGCAGCAGGTTGCCCGCGAAGGTGGAGCTCATCGCCACCACCCGCCACAGCAAGTCCGCGTGAGGGAGGTGGGGAACGGTATTGCGCCATAAGATCACGGCGGGGACGTTGGAGATCAGGTTCGACAGCGTGGCCATCACGCCGCTCACCGCTGTCGCGGCGCGCCACGGGGAGCTGGTTTCGACCATGCCGAGCGCCTGCCGGTCGATCCATGCGACGGCACCGGTCTGCTCGAAGCCCCGCATCACGACGAACAGCGAGGCGAAGAACAGCAGCAGGTCCCAGTCCACCCGCTCGATCGCGTACGCGGGATCGCGCTGCGCGACCAGGACCATGAGCGCGCCGGCGGCGATTGCGACTAGCGGCAGCGACCCGCCCGCGAGCCACCCCACCACCGCAACCGCGAACATCGCTAGGCCCCGCGTCACGAGCGATCGGTCGAGCGTCACCGGCACCGCCTGGAGCCGCTCCCGGAACGGCTCGCCCAGCTCCCGGCGGTACACCCACCGCAGGTAGCCGTAGGTGATCGCGAGCCCGCCCAACGCTACGGGCAGCATGTGGACGAGGAAGGCGCCGAACGTCGCCCGGCTCCAGATTCCGACGAGCATGTTCTGCGGGTTCCCGGTGACCGAGAGCACTGAGCCGACGTTCGCGCCCATCGCGAGCCCGATCAAATACGCATTCGGCCGCAGCCGCAGCGGCCCGAGCGCCGCCAGCAGCACCGGGGTCACGACCAGGCAGATCGTGTCGTTCACGAAGAACGCGGACAGGAGGCCGCCGCCCACCACGACGCCGAGCAGCAGGCGCTCGGGCGTGCGCGCCCGCTGCAATACCCACTCCGCCGCCCATTCAAAGAACTTCCCGACCTCCAGATAGCCGACGATGAGCATCATGCCCAGCAGGAAGACGAGCACGTCGAAATCGACGGCGGCGTACGCGTCCGGGAGGGAGAGGACGCCGAACACGACCATCGCGACGGCGCCCACCAGGCTCGCCGCCGGCCGGTTCAGGTGCACGAACGGCAGCCGCTGAACGGCGATGAGCAGGTACGTGAGGGCGAAGATGATGAGACCGGTGGTCATGTGAACGCGGAAGTGGGAACGCGGAACGCGGAACAAGAGTGAGGGGTCGTGCGGCACGTACCCTCCGCGAATGTTCCGCGTTCCGACTTCCGCGTTCCGCGTTTGGGGTTCCGCGTCCTAGATCTCCCAGTTGGAAAACAGCACGCCCTCGGTGGGATGCGGCTCCGCGTAGCCCTCGTAGGTCATGCGCAGGTCGGTCCAGCGAACGCGGTAGCCGCGCGCGACGAGCCGGCGGAACGCACCCTCGTAGCGCGTCTGGCAGCGGATCGCCACGCGCCGGATGCCGAGCCGCGCCGCGGCGGCTTCCGTCCCCGCGATAGCGGCGTCGAACGCCTGGAGGTCGCGGGCGGCGAGCTTGAGCACGCGCACCTCGTCCTTGGGCCGGCCCTCGGCGAGCGGCGCGGCGTGCCAGAGGACGACGGCGTTCAGGTCGTCGTCACCGTCCAGCAGCGACGCGTCACCCAGCCCGAGGTCGGCTGTGAGGAGCAGCTCACGGGTGAAGTCGTACCCCGCCGCCAGCTCGTGCGCGAGCCGGCGCGCGGCTGCCAGGGCCTGGTCCGCCGCGCTCCCCTTGCGGTGCGACAGCAGCGCGGGCGGCGGGTGGCCGCGCGTCGCAATGTCGTTCGTCATCGTGACCGTGAGGTGCGCCGGCGAAAAGCCGAGCCGCGCGTAGAACCCGATGTTCTCGACGGTGCGCGGCATGGTCTCGAGCCCGAGCGTGGCGACGTCCTGCTCGAGCAGCCAGTCGATTGCGGTGCGGACGATGGTCTTGCCGACCCCGGCACCCTGGCGATCGGGTCGCACGGCGAGCGGGCCCATCCACCCCTCGGTCCCGGAGCGGTGCGCGATATTGAAGGCCGCGATCTGGCCGGAGTCGTCGCGCCACAGCAGCGCGCCGGCGCCGGCGTCGAGCAGCGCGTAGCGCCAGACCTGGGGGTTCAGGTGCGGCACCCGCACCCCCACGAGTCCGTCCCGGCGGTACCGGTCGGTGAACGCTTCGGCGAACACGCGGTTCAACCCCGCTACGTCCCGCTCGGTCGCCGGCTCCGGGCCGGACAGCTGCTGCTCAGGCAGCCACGCCCGCATCTGCGGCTCCCAGTGTGGCCGTTTCGTCGCGCACCACGCTCGTGCCCCGCGCGGCGTCGTAGTCCACCCGCATCACCCGATCCAGTCCCTCGCGCACCTGCTCAATGTGCGTGATCAGCACGACCTGGGGGAAGCGATCCGCGAGCCTTCGTAGCAAGCCGACGACGTGCTGGCGGCGGCTCTCGTCGAGCGAGCCGAAGATCTCGTCCAGCACGAGCAGCGTCAGGGGCTGCCCGGCCCGCTCGGCGATCATCTGCGAGATCGCGAGGCGCAGCACCAGGTTCGCCACATCCTCTTCGCCGCCGGAGATCACGGGCTTCGGCACGCCGTCGTCGAGGATGGTGACCGTGTAGTCTTCGGTTAGATCCACGGCTTCGTAGCGCCCGTCGGTCAGGTCGGCGAGGAAGCCCGAGGCGAGCTCCGCGATCTCCGGTCGCATGGCGGCGTTCAGGTCCGCCCGCAGATCGCCGAAGGCGCGGTCCAGCTCCTGGTGGAGCCGCAGCCGCACCTTGAGCTCGGCGATCTGGCGCTCCCGGGCCGCCTGCTCTGCCTCACGCCGCTCCACCTCGCGGATGCCCGCTTCGGCCGCCGTCAGCTCGCCGCGGGTCTCGGCGACCGCCAGCTCTGCCTCCCGCAGCGCCCGCGCCGCGCGATCATGCCGCTCCCGCGCGGCCGCGAACGCCTGCTCCGAAAACCGTTCCGCCGCCACCGCCGCGGCGAGCGCTCGGGCGCGCCGCTCGTGCACCGACAGGGCCTGCTCGGCGAGCTCGGCCTCCTTGACGAGGATCTCGGCGCGCTTCGCGCGCTCGGCGAGCTTCGCCGCCTCGAGCGCCACGGGCTCGAGCTTGGTGAGCTCGGCCCGGACGGCGTCGTGCCGCTGCGGGTCGTAGCCTATTGGCCGAGCCCGGATCATCCCGTCCAGCACTCGGGCCCGGGTCTCGAGCCCGCGGCGCTGCGCCACTGCGCGCTCACGTTCCTCCAGCTGGGCGCGCAGCTCTCCGGCGCGCTCGCTCGCGCGGCGGCTCTCGACCAGCAGGGCCTCGCGCGCCGCCTCCGCCGTGGTCACCGTCTCGGGCGGCTGGGCCAGCTGCTCGAGCCGGTGGCGGAAGTACTTGCCGTCGTCCACGATCGCCTGCATCTGGCGGTCGAGGACGCCCAGGACCGCAGCGTACTCGGCCCCGAGCGGCCGCCGGCACGTCGGGCACGTCCCCTCGGGCCCGAGCCGCTCGATCTTGTCCCGCTGCTCCTTGACCTCGTCATACTGCTTCAGGAGGTCCGCGCGGCGCGTGGTCGCGTACTCCTTCTCCCGCACCCACGCCGCCCGCTGCTCCTCCGCGGCGCGCTCGGCAACCTCGAGCCGCCCGGCGAGCGCGTGCGCCTCGCGCTCCACCCCGGCGAGCGCGTCCCCGGCCGGCGCCAGCTCGGCGATGCGGCGGTCGAGCCCCACGATGGTCCGCATCAGCTCCGCCAGCTGCCCTTCGTCGGCCCGGCGGGCCGTCTCCTCCTTCTGCAGGTGCTCGAGCGCCTCCTGCTCGCGCTTCAGCCGCTCGATCGGCTCGAGCTCCGCGCGCAGCGCGTCGAGCTGGTCTTGGGCCTTGAGCGCTTCCGCCATCTCGCGGTCGAGCCGCTCGCACTCCTGCTTCGCGACCGTCACCCCTTGCTCGGCCATCCTCCGGTCGCCGTCGAGCGAGTGGACCCGCTTCTCCTTCTCCACCCATTCCTGCCAGCGCGGCGCCTCGCGGGCGTCCACCTCCTGCGCCCGCGTGCGGACTGCCTGTGCCGCCGCGGCCGCCCGGCGCGCCTGCTCGAGCCGCGCTGCCGCCGTCGCCCGCTCGCGCTCGAGCGCCGCCGGCTCGGGCAGCCCCACTTCGCGCCCGTGCAGCTCCGCTGCGAGCGCGTTCCGCTGCTCGCGGATCCGCTCCTGGGCGATACTCAGCTGCTCGTACCGCAACACGCGCGACAGAAAGGCGGCGCGCTCGGGGCGGGTCAGCTTCGCCATCACGGCGAGGTCCTTCTGTCCGGTGAAATACGTGTTGAAGAACTCGTCGTGCGTCATCCCGAGCCCGCGCTCGAGCTGCGCCGTCACTTCGGTGAGCGAGTTCGCGACGAGCTGCCCGTCCCGGTAGAGCTCGGCGTTGTGCAGCCCGCGGATCACCTTGTACTCGTGCGCCCCGACCCCGAACTCCATCTCCACGCGGACGCTCGAGCGCGCCTTGGCGCGCAGGTTACGAATTGAGTCCTTGTCGCCGCGCGCGGCGACGTTGCCGTAGATCGCCCACGCCATCGCCTCGAGCAGCGTCGTCTTCCCCGAGCCGTTCGGCCCGATGATCCCCGTGATCCCAGGCCCGAGCACCAGCTCGGTGTCGGCGTGCTGGCGGAAGTTCAGCAGCCGCAGCCGGTGCAGGCGCATCAGCCCGGCTCCTCCCCTTCCCGTCCCACCCGCTCGAGGTATTCGACGCCCAGCCGCACGAATTCGTCGCGGTCCAGATCGGCGGCGAGCGGCCGCCGGCCCAGGAACTCACGCAGCGTATCGGGGAGGGTGTGCCGGCGGCCCGGGGCGCCGACGCCGATCACGCGGTGCTCCTCCGGCCGCCGCAGATCGAGGTGGAAGTTGAGCGCCCGCGCCTTGTACTGGCGGATCGCGGCGTGGTCCAGATCGCGCGCGGTCGCGCGCGCGACGTTCCACACGAGCAGCCGCACCACCTGGTCGTCGATCGGCGGCTTCGCGGCCCCCACGGCCGCCGCGATGTGCTGGTCCAACTCTCTGGCCGAGAGCCCATGGCCATCGATCGCCGACAGCTCGAAGTGGCGACGGGCCGGCGCGATCGGACGGAACGTGACGCGTGCTCCCGGCAGCTCGACGAGCAGGTAGCCCTTGCCGCGCCGCCCCTGCTCTTCCTCGTCCTGCAGCTGCCCCCACGGATTGGGGGTCACGTACTCGAGGCTGCCCGAGTACCACGCGTTGGCTGCGACCTGTTGCGCCACGTGGTAGTGCCCCAGCGCAACGTAGTCCCACTGGGCCGGCGCGAGGTCGTGCTGATTGATCAGGGCGCCGCCGTATTCCGCGGTGCCGCGCTGCTCGCCCAGACCGGGCAGCTGCCCGTGCAGCAGCAGCACGTTGCACGTCGTGCCGCGCTGGGGCCGGAGTGCCGGCCGCTCGGGCTGGACCACCGCCTGGTGCGGGGCAGCGAAGACAGAGCAGTCGAGCTTGGCAAACGTCAGGTAGCTCGCTTGATCGACCACGACCTCGACACCGAGCGCTTCATACAGGCGGAGAATCGTCCCGGTCTCCACGGACCGCGGGGTGTCATGCTCTCCGGCGATCATCACGATCGGCGCGTCCGGCAGGCCCGTGCGTAGCCGGTGCAGCTGCTGGAACAGGAACAGGATCGCTGGATTGGTGGGTCGGACGGAATGGAAGATGTCGCCCGCGAAGACGATGAGGTCAGGCCGCTGGACTAGGAGGTCGTCCACTGCACGGCGGAACGCCTCGGCCACGTCCGCCTCGCGCTGATTCCCGCCCCGGGGCGTCTGCCGGTCGTACTGGCGGAAGCCGAGGTGGAGATCGGCGAGGTGAGCGAGCTTCACGCGCTCAGTTGGTGCCCGTGAGCTGCAGCGATGTCTGCTGCTCCATAGCGATGGTCATACCTGCCGCTCCGCTTTGCGGGTCGTGCACGGCGATCCGCATCGTGCCGCCCATGCTGTAGCGCACGGGCACGCTCTTGGCGAGGGAGAAAACCTGCTCGCCCGTAATGACCCCGGTGAGCTTCACGGTGGCCGTCCGACCCAGCTGGGTGATCGTGAACGGCTCCCCTGGGAAGCTCGTCTCGACCGTGAGCAGGATGGACGTGTCGGCGCCCGCGACCTGGATCGCTTTTAGCGTGTGCTTGGTACGTGCCTTGAGTGGCGCGCTGGCCCCCAACCGTGCGGCGATCGGCAGCTCGGTTTCGGAGCTCCACGAGTCGCCCACTCCCACCGGCCCCTCGGGAAGTGGGACGGTCATCCCCCTGACACTGTTCCCCATCTGCTCGACGACGGGGGACTGCTGGCCCTCGATCCCGCTGAAGCTCGCGCTCACGACGTGCATGCGGTCGTCATACACGACCTTGCTCGTCAGCCCGCGCATCCGGTCGAGCGCCGGCGCCATGCCGGCCGGCACCATGGTGGTCGAGTCGTAGGTGACCGTCACGCCGATACCGCCCGTGGTGGGGCCTGTGACCGCCTGCGAATAATAGATGTGCAGCGTGATCTCCTGCCCGGGGAGCTGCGCCATCGGACCGCCTTCCATTTTCACCGAATTCTGCTGCTCGAGCGTGTAGTGAAACGTTGCGCCCGTTGGCGGGTGGTAGCGGAGCGAGACCCTCGGCCCGGGCTTGCTGCGGCAGCCGCCAACCACGACCACCGCCGTGGCGGCGACGGCGAGTCGACAGGCGGCGCTCATGTCGGAGCTCCCATCAATTCAGTAGGGCTCTTCAGAGATCGGATTGAGCGGCGGCACCGCCTCCCGAGCGGGCGCCGCGGCGGGCGCGACCCGTGCGCCCAGCATGCGGCGGAAATACGCGAGCGCGTCGTCGGGGCGCGTCCGGCGGACCGCCGCGAGCGCGCGGCGCACGTCATCCGGGCGCCGCTCGGCGATCAAGTCCTTCACCTGGTTCGGACGGATGCGCCGGTCGAGCCGCACCAGCTGGCGTACGACGGCCTCTTCGAACGGCAGGTCGGCACCGGGCGGGAAGCGCTCGACGCCGTCCCGGCCCCGGAGCACCGCGGGCCGGGGGAACCGGACGAAGATGGGCTGGGTGAAGTGCGGGTGGCGCAGCATCAGCTCCCCGATCGGCAGCGTGGCGAGCTTGATCTTGACCGCCGGCGAGAGCACGTGGTAGCCGGGTGTCGCGAGCTCGTCGGCGTCCATTCGCCCGAACAGTGTCGTGCCCGCGTTCCCGACCACCCGCCGGTGCACCTGCGAGCGGAACTGCTCGGCGCCGAAGAGCACGAGACCAAGGTAACGTCCCCGCTCGGAGATATCGAGCAGCATTTTGCGCACGTACGTCTCCGGCCCGTCGCCCGGCGCGTACTTGTTGAGCTCGTCCACGAAGACCACGACGGCGTCGACGCCGAGATCGCGACGCTCCAGGTGCTCGCGCAGTTTGGAGACGGCGCGTGCGAAGACGAGGTCCTGGCCGAGGGGATCCACGTTGGCGACGTCCACGACGTACACGGTCCGGTCCTCGAACCGTCCCCACGGGAGGTCGTGCGACGGGCCGTCGTCGGTGACGAGACCCTTGCAGCGGGTGGAGATGTTGGAGAGGCGGTTGCGGACCTTGCGAATGGTGGCGATGTGATGGGTGCGCCACATGTCGCTCCGCCCGGAGAGTTCGAGCCCGTCGAAGATCGCCCGGAACAGCCCGTCCAGGTCGGCGAACGACTGCACCCGGTGGCTGCCGCCGAAGCCATCGTCGAACTCCTTGTTGAGCACACGGTCGGAGAGGAAGTCGATGAACGCGTCGGCTTTGGCGTCGATGTCGTCGCGGTTCAACAGCACTTCCGCGAAATCCAGCACCTCGGCGAGCCCCCAGACGAGGGGCTCGACGTCCCCTACGAGATCGGGGTGCGTCCGCAGCGTGTTGAGGTTCACCCCGTCGGCCTTGAAGGGTGCGTAATAGCGGACGCGCTCGAACGGCTGCGGCGTGATGCCCAGCCGCTCGTAGCGGCGGCGATCCGCGTCGTCGAGCGCGCCCGGGCGATCGAGGAAGCAGAGGTCCGGCCCTTTTACGTTGAAGCACAGGGCGGCGATCCGGCCCTTATGGGCCGGGAAGTGCTGGAAGATGGACGCGAGCAAGAACTCAACTGCGCTCGTCTTGGTCGCGAGCCCCGAGACACCGGAGATGTTCAAGTGCGCGGCTTCGGGGCCGAGCAGGAAGTCGGCGTCGAGATAGACCGGCGCCTCGAGGCCAGCCGCCGTGTAAAGGCCGACGGGGATCCCCGTCGGCTGCGTGCCAGCGACGTAGGCATCCATGCGCAGCGCCTGCGCCACGTCGGCGTCGGTCGCGACGTACACGGCGCCGAGCGGCACGGGTTGGAGCGGCTCCTCCGGGTGTTGCCGCAGCACCGCCGCGGTCCACAGGCGGATCTCCTGGCGGATCGTGGGACTCTCCGCCGCCTTCGCCGGGTCTCCTTCGGCGCCGACCACGTCGTGGAGCGGGGTCGCCAGATCGGAATACGCCAACCCGTCCGTCACGACGCCATAGACGACCCTTCCCCCTTCCTCCTTCCCCGGCTGTTTCCCCGGCTCTGCCACCCGTACGATCGCCCCGATGCCGATAGTGGTCTCGTTCGCTGTCCAGAAGTGGAATTGGTGCGGCGTCGCGGGCTTGAGCTCGGTGGCGACGACGCGCCCCACCGGTTCGGGATCCCGTGTCTGAATCACGATCCCGTTCTCGGGAGGCGGGATGCGTGATGCGAAAGAAGGTCGTTCGGCGCGCGACTCCGCAGATAGGTCTCCACGTCATGTATAGGATACAACAGGCGGTCCCAGCGTGCGTCGGGCGTCGAGAGCGGGGACCGCTCGCGCAAGAGCCACGCCGACATTGCAGAGGCGCGGGCGAGCGTGTCGGCGTGGGCGCGCGCTTCGACCCGTACCAGGCCGTACAGCAGGTCGTTGCCCTCCCAGGGCCAGAACCGGAGATACCAGGAATAGATCGCGCGCCGCGCCCCGCGGCTGCGCGGCTCGAACACGCTGGTGCGGTGCCCCGCCGGCAGCGTGAGCGCCCGCTCCAGCTCGGCGCCCTCGAAATACTGCGCACCGTGACTCTTGATGACGCCCACGGCGCGGGGATGCGCGGAGAGCGCGACCGAATCGGACAGCACGCCGTCGACGACGAGCCACTCGTCCGGGCCGAGCTGCGCCAGGCACCGCTCCGCCAGCGCGCGCTCGAGCGCGAGGCGGGCCCGCTCCAGCTCCCGCCGCGCCGCCTGGATCGCCCGGGCGGGCTGGCCCGCCTCCTCGGCGGCGAACTCGACCACGTCGACGCCGCACGTCTCGAGCGCCCGGCGCACCGGCGCCGCGAGCGATGCGAGCCGGGTGACGGCGAGCTCGCGCGACTGCTCGGATGTGGTGCAGAGGCGCCGGTCGGGCCCGCGGCGGCGCACGGCCGCGGCCACGTAGCCGCGCACGATGGGCGTCACGCCGCCGTAGCCCACGACACGCCATTGCTCGATCCCGTCGAGGAAGCCCACCGCGCCGGGCGAGAGCGGCCGCGCGTCGGCGACCGAGCGCGTCCGGAGCTCCGCGTCCTCGACCAAGTCGGCACCCATGAACTCGTCGAGGTCGGTTCGCCCGGCGCTCGCGTCCGGCACATAGGAGGCGGGCACCGCGCCGGCCGCCAGGATCGCGTCGACCCAGGAGCCGGCCACGTTACCGCGTCCGCAGAGCCCAGCCGACGTAGGTGATGGTCAGGTCCGCCGTGAGGACGCGGCGTCCGCTGCCGTCGCCCGCGCGCGCGACTCCCTGCATCTCCTGGACGACCATCCCGTTTCGCGCCAGTCCCTCGGTCAGCTCGTCCGGCGTGATGAAGCGGGTGAAGTCGTGGAATCCCTCGGGCATGGTGTGGTCTACGTACTCCTCTGCCCAGACGAGCTGCAGAAACGCGGCAATGGTGCGGTTGTGGGTGAGGAAGCCCAGGCCGCCCCCAGGCGCCAGCACGGCGGCGATCGCTGCGAGCGTCCGGTCGAGATCGTCCACGTGCTCGAGTACGTCCACAGCAAAGACGAGATCGAAGGGCTCAGTGAAGTTGCAAGACGCCAAGTTCTCAGCGGTCGCCCGCCGATAGTCGACGGAGAGCCCGGAGCGCGCGGCGTGCTGGCGCGCCGCTGCGAGCGATTTCTCGGAAGGGTCGACCGCCGTCACCACGGCGCCTTCTGCTGCCAGCGACTCGGCCAGGATCCCGCCGCCGCACCCGATGTCGAGGGCGCGCTTGCCCCCGAACCCCCCGAACACGCGGCGAAAATACTCCACCCGCGCCGCGTTGAGCTGGTGCAGCCCCACGAACGGGCCTGCGTCGGCCCACCAGACGTCGGGCAGACGCTCGACGAGTCGCTCGTACTTCTCGGGCTCCGGCAGCCCGCCGAGCCGCGGCAGGTGATCGCTCATCCAGGGACTCGTACCCCGATCACGAGCCCATCGCGGATCGGCACCACGGCGGAGACGACGCGAGGATCAGTCGCGGCCAGCCGGTTGAACGCCCGCACCCCTTCGGTCCCCGGGGAGCAATCCGCGTCGTCCACCACCGAGCCGTGAAAGAACGCATTGTCGCACAGCAGCAGCCCGCCGGGGCGCAGCAGGCGCACACTCCAGTCGAAGTATTGCGCCAGCGGCTCCTTGTCGGCATCGACGAACACGGCGTCGAATCCGGGCGCCAGCGCGGGCAGCACGGCGAGCGCGGCGCCCTCGATCAGCTGCACTCGCTCCGCCAGGCCGGCCTCCGCAAAGGCGCGCCGGGCGAGCGCGGCGTGACGGGGATCCTTCTCAATCGTGGTGAGCCGTCCGTGGGACGGCAGGGCACGCGCGAGCCACACTCCCGAGTAGCCCGCGAGCGCGCCGATTTCGAGCACGCGGACGGCCTGCACGGCGCGCAGCAGAACGTGCAGCAGCTTCCCCTCGTCCGGGGAGATCGCGATCGGCGGCAGCTGGAGCGCGTCGTGACGCGCTCTGATAGCGGCCAGGATCGAATCTTCGCGGGCGAACAGCTCGGTAACGTAGCGCTCGAGCCGCTCGTCCACGCTCAGGCGGTCGCCTCGACGTTGGGGAACGGCGGCACATCCAGGAACCAGAGCCCGACCAGGCGCGACTGCTTGTCGACCTCCACCAGCAGCCGGTCCGCGACCCGCACGACGGTCGTGGCACGCGTGCGCCCGACGCGCAAGTGGAAGACCGACTCCTGCTGATTCTTCTCCACCGTGAGCGCCGTGTCCACTTCCACCGCTGCGACGCCCGGCTGCGACTTCCGGCTCGGGAAGGTGACGCTGCCCTCCTTGCTGGGCTCCGGGATCGTCAGTGTATCCACGGTGCGGATGTCCTCGGGCCACGTCACCACGTCGACGCCGCGCAGGCATCCGCCCGCGACGTCGATGACGACGAAGGAGCCGTCGCTCCCTTCGAGATCCACCGTGCCATTCAACCCGCTCGTCTTTCCGCCTCCTTTGCAGGCGACGGAAAGGATGTCGGTCTCGGGGTCCCAGTGGTAGGTGACCTTGGGAAGCTTGCCGTCCAGTGGCTCGATGCGCGCTTCGAAGTTCATCCGGAACGACACCTTCCACGGATTCGGGAGGGCGGATAATATAGGCCGCACTGCGGGGAGGGGCCAGCACGATGGAGCGGCGGGCGTTTCTGACGGTGGCCGGGGCGATCGCGGCGCCGTACCAAACGCGGAACGCGATGCTCGGCCATCTGTTCCGCGTTCCGACTTCCGCGTTCCCCGTTATCCCAGCCCAGGAGCCCACCTTAGCTCCGGAGGTTTTTGCCAGCCGCGTCGAGCGCGCCCAGGCCGAGCTCAACAGCCGCAAGCTCGACTGCTTGATCGCCACGCCGAGCACCAACTACGAGTACTTCACCGGGTACAACCCCGGCCGCAGCGAGCGGCTCATCGCCGTCGTCCTCCCTGCGATCGGGAAGCCGGTCGTCGTGTGCCCCGCGTTCGAGGTGGAGCGCATCAAGCAGCACAGCGCCCTCACGGACGCCCGGGGCTGGGAGGAGCAGGAGAACCCGTACAAGCTGGTCCGGAGCGTGGTGCGCGAGCTGAAGCCGCACGGCACTGGCGTGATCGCCCTTGAGCCCACCACCAGCTACGTCGTCTATGTGGCGCTGGCGGACCAACTGTCAGGCTGGAAGTTCGTGGATGGAGCCCCGGTGACCGAACGGCTGCGGATCGTCAAGGCGCCGGAGGAGCTCGCCCTGATCCGTCGCGCCATCGAGATCACCGAAGCGGCGATCGCCGCCACGTTCGCCCAGCTCGCAGCGCAGGTGACCGAGCGTGACGTGGCGCAGCTCTTGTCGCGCGAGATGCAACAGCGCGGCGCGCCGGGCGGCGGGCTCGTGCAATTCGGGCCCTCGAGCGCGCTGCCGCACGGTGGCCCGGCGGGGCCGAAGCTGGAGCGCGAGACGGTGGTGCTGATCGACGCGGGCTGCCGCGTCGCGGGGTACGACTCCGACATCACCCGCACCACCTGGTTCGGCGACAGCCCGTCGGCCGAATTCCGGAAGGTCTTCAATCTCGTCCACGACGCCCAGACCGCGGCCATGCAGCTCGGTCGGCCACTGTATACGCAGTGCCAGGAGATGGACCGTGCCGCCCGCACGCTGATCCGCGACGGCGGTTACGGCCCCTGCTTCACGCACCGCCTCGGCCATGGCCTCGGCATGGACGGCCACGAGCCGCCCTACCTCGTCGAGGGCAACGAGACACGCCTCGAGCCGGGGATGGTGTTCACGATCGAGCCGGGGATTTACCAGCTCGGGAAGTTCGGGGTGCGGATCGAAGACGACTGCCTGATGACCGACACCGGCGTCGAGGTCTTAAGCCATCGAGTGGCGAAGCTGTAACGGGATGCGGGATGCGAGATGCGCGATGCGTTGGCGCGTCGACCCATCTCGCACCTCGCATCCCGCATCCCGCTCAATCTGCCAGCTTTTCCGCGAACCCGACGATCCGATCCAACGCCTTAGCGATGTCGTCCGTCGCCGCGGCGTACGACAGCCGCACGTAGCGATCGTCCCCGAAGGCGGCGCCAGGCACCAGCGCGACGCCGGTGGACGTGATCAGCCGCGTGCAGAACTCCGTGCCGCTGATCCCGCCCAACGAGTCCACGCGAAAGAAGAAGTAGAATGCGCCGAGCGGCTCGACGAACTCGACACCGGGGAGCTTCTGGCGGAACCGGCCGACCACGAGCTCACGCCGCTTGCGAAACTCCGCAACCATGCGCACCACATCCTGCTCCACGCGCTCGTCGCCGAGCGCGGCCGCCGCGGCCCATTGCGCGGGGTGGTTGGCGCCGGTGGTCGTATGCGACTGCAGCGCGGCCATCGCCTTCGCCACCTTCGCCGGCGCGAGGGCGAGCCCGATGCGCCACCCGGTCATCGCATACGCCTTGCTGACGCCGTAGATGACGATGACTCGCTCGAGGAACTCGTCCGGCAGATCGAGGAACGACGGCGCCGGACCCGGCCCGTAGTGGATGCGACGGTAGATCTCGTCCGCGATCACCCACACCTTGCGGGCCCGCGCCCACTGCGCGATGGCCTTGAGCTCCGCGTGGGTGTACACGGAGCCCGTCGGGTTACAGGGCGAGCACAGGATGAGCCCCTGGGCCCCCGGTACGACACGGTCCAGATCGCGAACGCTCAGCTTGAGGCCCCATTCGGGATCTCCGGGGACCAGCACGGGGCGCCCGCGCGTGAGATGCACGATCTGCGGGTAGGACACCCACGCCGGCGCGGGAATGGCGACGACGTCACCCGGGCCGAACACGCTGAAGCAGACGTTGAAGAGCGACTGCTTCGAGCCGTTCGACACGACGATATGGTCGGCGTTCACGGGGCGACCGCCGGAGAGCAACGACAGGTGCTTCGCCGCCGCAGCCCGCAGCTCGAGGATCCCTTCATTGGCCGGATAGTGGGTCTTGCCGTCGCGGATCGCGCGTACCCCCGCGTCGGCGGGGATCGCCGGCGTGGGGAAGTCCGGCTCCCCGGCACCCAGGTCGATCACGTCCTCACCCGCCGCCTTGCGGCGCTTCGCCTCCTGCGAGATCGCGATGGTCGCGGACGTCTCGAGGTGCTGCAGGTTCGGGGACAGGCCGAACGGCGAGCCCTGGGTCATGGGCGGATGACTCCGAAGCGTTTCAGAACCGCGAGCGTCGAATCGAGCGGCAGCGCCCGCACCGTGCCACGATACCCACGCACCGTCTCGGCGCGCAACAGGGAGTTATAAATGGCCTCTTCGGTCGCTTCGATGACCGCCTCGAACAACGGCGACATCGCGTCGTTCGTGACGACGGGCAGCGTATCAATCAGCCTCGACCGGCCTTCACCGCCCTCCACCGGCTTCCCCCGCCGCGTCGAAAACGCGACCACGTAGTCTCCCGAGCCGTTCGTCATGCTACTCCCGGTGCGGGCGAGGCCCGCGAGGGCGCGGCGCCCCAGTCGTTCGAGCTGTCGATGATCCAAGGGGGCATCGGTAGCGACTACGATGATGATCGAACCCTCTCCCGGGAGGTGTAGAGGCGCAGCATGCCGCGCCCCTACGTCCTTCAGGTAATACTGCCCGAGCTCCCGTCCAACCGGGGCGCCTGCGATGGTCAGCACACCGCCGAAATTGCTCTGCACCAGAGCACCGACGGTCCAGCCGCCGAGCTCGAGGGGGAGCCGCCGGCTGGCGGTCCCGATGCCGCCCTTCCATCCGAACGCCACCGTGCCCCGGCCCGCGCCCACCGCGCCCTCCCCGACCGCCCCCGGGGCCGCGGTCCGGATCGCAGCCAGCACATCCTCCGGGGTGATGGCCCGCACGCGGATGTCGTTCAGAAGTCCGTCGTTGGTCTCGGCCACCACCGCATTCGCGGAGCGCACGTCATTGTTCCCCGGCAGGCCGAGCAGGTAGGTCAGGACCGCGTCGGCGGCCCGCGGGACGCACAGCGTGCAGGTGAGCACGATCGGCGACTCGAGCTCACCCAGCTCGTTCACCTGCGTCGATCCGGCGAGCTTGCCGAACCCGTTCCCCACGACGATGGCCGCGGCCACCTTCTCGCGGAACACGTTGCCCGCGTGCGGCAGGATGGCCGTCACCCCGGTGTTGATCGAGTCGCCGCGAATCACGGTCGCGTGCCCCACCCGCACGCCGTCCACATCCGTGATCGCATCGAGCGGACCCGGTGGGAGCACGCCCACGACGATGCCGAGCTCGCGAGCGCGGGGGCGGGGAGTCTGCCCGGCCGCCAGTGCGCAGGCGAAGCTAAGGAGCAGAACAATTCGGAATGCGGAGCGCGGAGTGCGGAATTGATCGACAGGTGTTCGAGCACGGAGCCAGGCCTCGCGGCTCGAACCTGCCTTGACATTCCGCATTCCGCACTCCGCATTCCGCACTTGCCCTGCTCCATTGCCAGTCTGCGTCCCAGAAGCTACCATGCTCCGCGTACCTCCGCCCTTTGACAACCGAGGATCGTGTGACGCTGGACGAAGCCAAGGCCGCGCTGCAGCGCGGCCGGAACGTGGTGCTAATCCTGCCGCCGGACGTAGAGCAGACGGCTGCGGTCTGGGAGCTGGTAACCGCACCCGCCGTGATTATCTGCTGGGACCACGGACCCGCGGCCCAGTGGGCGGCGGGCGCTCCTGCTCCGATCCGTGTCCACGCCGTCACCGGTCTCACCCGTAGCGCTCGCGTCCTGCAGGACCGCTCCATACACATCCTCGCCGGTGCGGTACCCGATCTCACCGCGCTGGTCGCGCGCTCCGCGCTCAAGCTCGACAGCATCTCCACCGTCGTCATCGCGTGGCCCGAGCTCCTCGCCGCGGGCGAGCACGCGGCGGCGCTCGACACACTGCTGGGCGAAGCCCGCGACGCTCGCCGCATCGTGCTGAGCTGGAACCCGGCCTTACTCGGCGACTTCCTCGAGCGTCACGCCCGTCGCGCACTCGTGGTGGGCACGCCGCCGCTGGACGAGGCCGGCGCCCCGCTGTCCCCGGTCGGACCGGCGCGCTACGTCGTCGTCGCGCCCGGCCGCCGCGGCGCCGCCGTGCGTGAAGCCATCGATCTGCTCGATCCGCGCCGGCCGCTGGTGTGGGAAGGCGGCGAACTCGCGCCGCCCGAGGCGCCGCCCGACGCCGTCCTCTGCGCCCGGCTGCCGACTCGCGAGCAGTTCGCGGCGCTCGGGCGACTCGGCACGCCGATCGTCTTCGCTGCGGCCGCGCAGCTCCCGTACCTGCGCTCCATCGCAGCGCCGCTGACGCCGCTGCGCTTGCCCTCCGCCGCCGACCGCGCCGCTGACCGCGCGACGTCCCTGCGCGAGCAGGTGGCCCGCCTCCTCACCGAGCGCAGCGTGGATGCCGAGCTCGCGCTGCTCGACCCGCTATTCGAGCGGTTCGACCCCGCCGAGGTGGCAGCGGCGCTGTTGGCCATCAGCCGTCAGCCATCGGCCGCCAGCCCCTCCCCACCCACCCCTGCGCCGGCATGGGTGAAGGTGTTCGTCAACGTCGGAAAGAAAGACCGCGCGGCGGCGAAGGATCTCGTGGGGGCGCTGATCCGGGAGGTGGGGATCGCCAAGGACGCCATCGGTCGGGTAGACGTGCGGGACACGTTCAGCGTCGTCGAGCTGGCTCCGGCTGTCGCCGAGCAGGCTGTTCGCGGGTTATCGCGAGTGGCGATCAAAGGCCGGCGCGCGCTGGCGCGACTCGACCGCCAGGTATAGCGGCACGCGGGAACGGGACGGCAGGGCGGGCGGTATTACGCCCGTCCGATGATCGAAACCGAGCGGGTCGTTTCAAAAGGCGCGCGGCTCCAGCCGTTCATCCTCACCGGGTATCAGGGCGCGCCGACACGTGGCACCGTGACGATTCAGGCGTTCAACCGCGAGCAACGCTGGCGTCGCGCACTGGCGGGGCTCGGCAAGTGGTGGGGCATCGCGCTGCTATCGGTGTTTATTCCAGTTGCTCACTTCCTGCTGGTCCCGTCCTTCTTCGTGTACGGACTGTGGCAGTTCTTCCAGCGGCTCGGCACCGCCGAGGTCGCGGCCGCACCCCGCGGGACCTGTCCCGACTGCGACGCGGAGCAGGTGCTCGAGCTGGCGCCGCGCTGGCGGGCGCCGCAGCCCGTTACCTGCCGCCATTGTGGCCGCGGCCTGAGGCTCACGCTCCCCAATCCCCCCTGAAGCGCCGACGGGCCGCCCAGCGGGGCGGCCCGTGACCGGCATCCCACGGCCTACGTCGGGGACTATTTGCGGTTGTTCACCGCCATCTTCAGCTGCTTCCCGGCGCGGAACGCCGGCGCAATGGACGCTTTGATTTGAATCACGCCGCCGGTCTTGGGATTCCGGCCCATCCGAGCGGCCCGCTTGCGCGCTTCGAAGTTCCCGAATCCCGTGATCTGCACCTTCGCACCCTTCTTCAGCTCACCGGCGATGATGCCCTTGTCGTCGAACAGGGCTTCGACCGCCCGGCTTGCGTCAGCCTTGGACATCTTGGTCCGCATCGCCAGCGCCGTGGTCAGCTCGGCTTTGTTCACGGTATCTCCTTGTGAGAGTCTAGGGCCCCGGAGAAGCCTTGAGATTCCGCCCCTTCTGCGGCAGAGCGTCGGAAAAGCCGCATAAAACCGACACAATATGGGGGTATCCCCAGAAAATCCGCAAGATAGCTGAGTTTCCTTGACCCACCCACCCCGAGAAACTACCCTTCCACCCCGTTCCCAAGCGCCAAGCCGCAAGCCGCAAGGACGCCCGGGCCTACCGCGCGACCGACGGCTGCTAACCGCTTGCGGCTTGCGGCCGACGGTTGTCAACTCAGGGTTCAGACATGCAACACGGTACTCGCTCCGGTCGCATCGAAGTGATCGCCGGGGTCATGTTCTCCGGGAAGAGCGAGGAGCTGATCCGGCGAGTACGGCGCGCGGTCATCGCCCGCAAGCGCGTGCAGGTCTTCAAGTCCCACCTCGACGCCCGGTACGCCGGGCTCTACACGCTGAGCACCCACGACGGGGGAACCGTGGAGGCGGAGCCCGTGGACTGCTCCGAAGAGATCATGGGCCGCCGGCGCCCCGAGACCGAGGTGGTCGCAGTGGACGAGGTCCAGTTCTTGGACGACGGCATCGTGACCGTCGCCAACGCCCTCGCCGACCAGGGCGTGCGGGTCGTGCTCGCCGGCATCGATATGGATTTCCGAGGCCTCCCCTTCGGTCCCATGCCCACGCTGCTCGCCATCGCGGAGATCGTGGACAAGCTCCAGGCTATCTGCGTGGTGTGCGGCGACGCGGCCAGCCGTAATCAGCGTCTCGTGAACGGGAGGCCCGCCCTGTGGGACAGCCCCACCATCATGGTCGGGGGCCGAGAGTCGTACGAAGCGCGATGCCGGCATTGTCATCGGGTACCGAGGCACGATGAGGATCAGACGGCACTGCTCTGAACGCGGAACGCGGAACGCGGAACGCGGAACAGGTGCCCGGTCCACGTACCCGTTCCGCGTTCCGCCTTCCGCGTTCCGACTTTCGTGCTGAACGTCGCCCTCACAGGCAACATCGCCGCCGGCAAGTCGACCGTCGTCGAGCTGTTCCGGCGCTGGGGCGCGACGATCGTCGACGCCGATGAGCTGGTGCGACAGGCGCAGGCGCCAGGGGGCGAGGTGCTCGCCGCGATCGTGCGGCGCTTCGGGTCGGACGTCCTCGCCCCGGACGGCTCGCTCGACCGTGCGGCGCTGCGCTCCAAGGTGATGGGCGATCAGGCCGCGCTCGACGCCCTCAACACGATCGTCCACCCGGCCGTGCGGCGGCGCCGCGACCAGCTCGCGCGCGAGGCGCGCGAGCGCGGCGACGTGCTCGTCGTCAACGACATCCCGCTGTTGTTCGAGGTGCTCGATCCCGGGGAGTTCGACGCCGTCCTGCTCGTGGACGCGGGGGTGGCGCTGCGCCGCACGCGGCTGCGCGCGATGCGTGGACTGTCGAACGAAGAGGCCGACCGAATGATCGCCGCGCAGATGCCGGCCGAGCGCAAGCGGCCGCGCAGCCACTTCGTGATCGACAATGACGGCTCGGTAGCCGAGCTCGAGCTCGCTGCGCGAGCCGTGTTCAAGGAGCTGCGCCGCCGAGCGGCCCGCGCGGCGCTGGGTCGACCCGCACAGTCGCTGCTGCTCGCAGCGGAGGAACCGGAGGATCCAGCCCTGACCGCGATCGCCAGCCGCTACTCGGACGCCGGGCTGGCGGTGCGCCGGGTCAGTGGGAGCGCGGTCGAGAAGGCACTGGCGCGCGTTGCCGCGCGACCGGACGCGATCGTGGCCACGGCCGCGGCGGCGGCGGCGACCGAGCGCGCGTGGGAGCGCGCCGGGCGGCCGGGCGTGCTGGTCCACTTGAGCGACGATCCCGACCCGGTAGCGGTGCGGCTGGACGTGCGACCGTGGGGTCACGACCGGCTGCGGCTCACGGAGCCTGGAGGCCACGGCCTAGCGCCGCGGCCGGACCTGTTCCCCGAGTCCAACCCGTTGGCTTGACAGAGGTTTGGTGCTCCGGTAACCTTTCGCCGCCACCTTCTCAAGCCTGAACGAGAGCGATCCCTGCATGTCGAAGACGCCGTCCGATTTGCGCTACACCGAGGAGCACGAGTACGTCAAGGAAACCGACGACAAGTCGGTCGTACAGGTCGGGATCACCGATTACGCGCAGGGGGAGTTAGGCGATGTCGTGTACGTGGACTTGCCGAAAGTGGGCGCCACGTTCGGGCGGATGGACGCGTTCGGGACGATCGAGGCGGTGAAGGCGGTCTCGGAGCTGTACGCCCCACTCGCCGGCACGGTGACGGCGGTCAACCCGGCGCTCGAAGGCGACCCCGCGCTCGTCAACCGCGACCCCTATGGCGAGGGCTGGATGATCAAGCTCCGGGTCAAGAACCCGAAGGAGCTCGACGAGCTCTTGGGGAGCGAGGAGTACAAGAAGCATATTGGCGGATAGCGCCCGGCCGGTCCCACATCCTTTCCTGAGAGCTCGCAGCGAGACATCCGAATGCCGACCGCCCGCGCTTCCCTGCTTCCCGCCGACCGCTTCGTGACCCGCCACATCGGGCCGAGCCCCGATGAGACGCGGGCGATGCTGCAGACGGTCGGCGGCGCGTCGCTGGAAGAGTTCATCGACGGCGTGGTGCCCGCGGACATCCGGTTACGCCGCCCGTTGGCGCTCCCGCCGGGGCGGACCGAGCGCGAGGTGCTCCAGGCACTACGCGGTCTCGCAGCGCAGAATCAGCTGTTCCGCTCCTACATCGGGATGGGCTACTACCATTCGTTCACGCCGCAGGTCATCCAGCGGAACGTCGTCGAGAACCCGGGCTGGTATACCGCGTACACGCCGTATCAGCCGGAGATCGCTCAAGGACGGCTCGAGGCGCTGCTCAACTTCCAGACGATGGTCGCCGATCTCACCGCCCTCCCCATCACCAACGCCTCACTGCTCGATGAAGCCACCGCCGCCGCCGAAGCCATGCACTTGACTGAGGCGGTGGCGAAGCTCCCGGCGGGCGCGACGCCGCGCTTCCTGATCGCCGAAGGGTGCCACCCGCAGACGATCGCCGTGGTCCGCACGCGTGCCGAGGCGCGCGGTGTCCAGACCGTCATCGCCGATCCGATGACCTTCGAGTTCCGGCCCGGCGTGATCGGCGCGCTGCTCCAGTATCCGCTGACGGACGGCAAGATCGAGGATTATCGCGCGGTCTGCGAGCGGGCGCACGCGGCGGGGGCGCTCGTGACCGTCGCGACGGACCTGCTCGCCCTCACGCTGCTCAAGCCCCCCGGGGAGTGGGGCGCCGACATTGCCGTCGGCAACTCGCAGCGCTTCGGCGTGCCGATGGGCTACGGCGGCCCGCATGCAGCGTTCTTCGCGACCCGGGAGGAGCACAAGCGGCACGTCCCGGGGCGCATCATCGGCGTGTCCCGTGACGCCGCCGGACGACCGGCGCTGCGCATGGCCCTGCAGACGCGCGAGCAGCACATCCGCCGCGAGAAGGCGACGAGCAACATCTGCACGGCGCAGGTGCTGCTCGCCGTGATGGCGAGCATGTACGCGGTGTACCACGGCCCCGAGGGGCTGCGCCGCATCGCCGAGCGGGTGCACACGCTCACCGGACTGCTGGCGAGCGCGCTGACGCGGTTGGGCTACCGCGTGGTGCACTCCACGTTCTTCGACACCCTGTGCGTCGAAGTGGAGTCGTGGGCACTGCCGCGGTTGATCGACGCGGCCCGCGCGCGCCGCATCAACCTGCGCACCATCTCGCCGACCCGCATCGGCGTGTCGCTCGACGAAGCCACCACGCTCGGCGACTTGGCCGACCTGGTCGCCGCATTCTCGCTCAACGAGGTCCTGCCGTTCATGGTGGAAGACCTCGGCGGCAAGGCCGACACCGCCATACCCGACGGGCTGCGGCGCAGCTCGTCCTACCTCACGCACCCGGTCTTCCACCGCTACCGCTCCGAGACGGAGATGCTGCGGTACATCAAGCGGCTCGAGGCCCGCGACCTGTCGCTCACCACCTCCATGATCCCGCTCGGCTCGTGTACCATGAAGCTGAACGGGACCACCGAGATGGTCCCCCTTTCCTGGCGCGAGTTCAACCGGCTGCACCCGTTCGCGCCCCGCGAGCAGGCCACGGGCTACCGCACGCTGTTCCGCCAGCTCGAGGACATGCTCGCCGAGATCACCGGGTTCGCGAAGGTGTCGCTCCAGCCCAACGCCGGGTCGCAAGGCGAATTCACCGGGCTCCTGGTGATCCGCGCCTATCACCGCTCGCGTGGCGAACCGCATCGCACCACCTGCCTCATTCCCACCTCCGCCCACGGCACCAATCCCGCGAGCGCGGTGATGGCCGGGCTCACGGTGGTGCCCGTCCAGACCGGCGCGAGCGGCGTCATCGATTTGGCGGACCTCCGCGCCAAAGCGGCCGAACACCAGCGCACGCTCACCGCGCTGATGGTGACCTACCCGTCTACCACCGGCATTTTCGAGGAGTCCATCCGGCAGGTGTGCGAGATCGTGCACGCGCACGGTGGCCAGGTGTACATGGACGGCGCCAACATGAACGCCCAGGTGGGGTTGTGCCGGCCGGCCGACATGGGCGCCGATGTGTGCCACTTGAACCTCCACAAGACGTTCTGTATCCCGCACGGCGGGGGGGGCCCGGGGATGGGGCCGATCTGTGTCGCCGCCCACCTCGGGCCGTTCCTCCCGGACCACCCGGTCGTGCCGCTGCGTCAGGAACAACCGTGCGGCACGGTGTCCGCCGCGCCGTGGGGCAGCGCCTGGATCCTGCCCATTTCCTGGGCGTACATCGCGCTCATGGGGCGGGAGGGGTTGGTGGAGGCCACCATGATGGCGATCCTCAACGCCAACTACGTGGCCCGACGGCTGGCCTCCCACTACGACGTCCTGTACACCTCCGCCACCGGCCGCGTGGCCCACGAATGCATCATCGACACGCGACCGTTCAAGCAGTCGGCAGGGATCGAGGTCGAAGACATCGCGAAGCGGATCATCGACTACGGCTTCCACCCGCCGACGGTGTCGTTCCCGGTCGCGGGGACCCTCATGATCGAGCCAACCGAGAGCGAGTCCAAGGAGGAGCTCGACCGCTTTTGCGACGCGCTCATCGCGATTCGCGCCGAAATTCGTGAGATCGAGGAGGGGAAGCAGCCCCGCGGCAACAACCTCCTCACCAACGCGCCTCACACACTGGAAGCCGTGATCGCCGACGCTTGGGACCGCCCCTACTCGCGCGAGCGCGCGGCGTTCCCGGCCGCGTGGACCCGCCAGCACAAGGTGTGGCCGTCGGTGGGCCGGGTGGACGGCGCGTACGGCGACCGCAACCTGGTGTGCGTGTGCCCGCCCGTGGAGGCGTATGCGCTTGCAGCAGACTGAGCGTCGGATGGTCGGATGGTCGGATGGTCGGACAGTCCCCGCCCCTCACTCTCCGACTATCCGACCATCCGAGCATCCGACTTGGGAGCTGCTCCGCGAGCCGCAAGGCCGCCCGGGCGCCGAGAACATGGCGCTGGACCAGACGTTGCTCGACGAGGCGGAGCGCACCGGCCGGGCGTTCTTGCGACTGTACTGCTTCGACCCGCGCTGCATCTCGTTCGGACGCAACGAGCCCGCCCGGGAGCGGTACGACCCGGACGCCATTGCGCGCCTCGCGTGCGACGTGGTCCGCCGGCAGACCGGTGGCCGCGCGGTCTGGCACGAGCACGAGGTGACATTCGCAGTGGTGGGACCTCTCACCGCGTTCGGGGTCGACTCCGGTAGGGGCGCAGCATGCTGCGCCCCTACGTACCGTGCGATCCACCGGCGGCTCGCCGCGGCGCTGCGCGCGCTCGGCGCAGACGCCACGTTAGCGCCTGACCACCCACCATCCCCCTCCAGCGCCCTCCACCGCTCCACCGCTTGCTTCGCCGCACCAGTGGGAGGTGAGGTACTCGTCCAGGGTCGCAAGGTGATCGGCTCGGCACAGGTCCGGCAGGGACAGGCGTTTCTGCAACACGGCTCGATTCTGCTGGACGGCTCACAGGAGGTGATCGAGTCCGTCAGCCGCAAGCCGCAAGCGGCAAGCGCGGCCACTACGCTGAGCGCCGCGCTGGGGCGCTCCGTGACCTGGGACGAGGTCGCGGACGCGATAATCACTTCCTGGGGGGACTACATCACCTCCACCACCCTGCACCGACCTCCACCGGCCTCCACCGGCCGCTTTTCCGACCCCGCATGGACCTGGCGCCGCTAGGGGCGCGGTAGAATGTTACGCGCGATGGCGTTCACTCGACCACCTGTCCGCCTCCCCGCCCACGTCGCCCTGGTGGGCGTGGTGCTGGTCGCGCTCACCGGCTGCGAGCGCCGCCGTGGCTGCGCCGGCGATTACTGCGGCACGCTGGTGTTCGCCGCGGCGGGGGAGCCCGACATCCTGCTCCCCCCCGTGACCCAGCAACAATACGCCCTGGACATCTTCGGGCAGGTCTTCTTGAAGCTCGCGGACCTGGGGCTCTCGCAGAACACGATCGGCGACGAGGATTTCCAACCTCGGCTCGCGCAGCGGTGGGAGTGGGACGACCCGCTCACACTCGTGTTTCACCTCGATCCGCGCGCCCGTTGGCAGGACGGGCAGTCCGTGACCGCGGCCGACGTCGCGTTCACGTTCGACATCTACACCGACTCGCTCGTGAACTCGCCGTTCCGCTCGTCGTTGCGCACGATCAGCGCGGTCACCACGCGGGACTCGCTCACCGCCGTCTTCCGGTTCCACGCCCGGTATCCGGAGATGTTCTACGACGCGGTGAACCATATGCACATACTGCCGGCACATCTGCTGCGCCCGGTGCCGCGCTCCCAGTGGCGCAGCGCGGCGTTCGGGCGGGCCCCGGTGGGCGACGGTCCCTACCGTTTCGTGGTATGGAAGGCGGGCGAGAGCGTCGAGCTCACGGCGGATTCGACCTTCTTCCTCGGCCGACCGCACATCCGGCGCCTCATCTGGCGGTTCACTCCCAACCTCCAGGTTGCGGTCACGCAGGTGATCGCGGGCGACGCGGATGCGGTGGAAGTGCTCGGCCCTCCCGACAACGTGAAACGGGCCCAGGTAGCGGCCAACCTGGCCTTGTACCCGTACCGCGGGGAGCTGTACGGGTTCCTCGCGTTCAATCTGTCCACCAACGGAGACACCACGAAGCCGCATCCGCTCTTCGGGGACCGTCAGCTGCGGCGCGCCCTAGCGATGGCGGTGGACCGCGAAGGCCTGCGCAAGAGTGTGTGGGGCGACCTCGCGCAGGTCCCACCCGGCCCGCTCGCCCGCCTCTGGTCCATCTGGGACCCCGAGACCCGCCAGCTGCCCTACGACACCGCCCAGGCCGCGCGCATGCTCACCTGGCTCGGCTGGCGCGACTCGAACGGCGACGGCATCCGGGACCGGGACGGCCAGCCGTTGGCGTTCCGCATCCTCGTGCCCACGACGAGCGCACTGCGCCGCCAGTACGCCGTGCTGTTGCAGGAGCAGTTCCGTCGCATCGGCGCGGACGTGCAGCTGGACGAAGTCGAGTTCAGCGTGTTCGACCAGCGGACGCAGGCGGGCCGGTTCGACGCGGCCGTGATCGCCCGGCAGGCCGATCCCACGCCGACGTCGTCCCTCCCGCAGGTGTGGACGACCGCGGGACGCTCCAACGCAGGCCGCTACGCTAGTCCCGTGTTCGACCGCCTGGTGGACCAGGCCAGCGCCGCGCCGCGCCGCGACGCCGCCAAGGCACTGTGGCGTCGCGCCATCGAGACCCTGAACCAGGACGCACCGGCGGTCTTCCTGTACGCGCCGGACAACGTGGCGGCGGTGAATCGCCGGGTGACGGACGTCGTGATCCGGCCGGACGACTACTGGGCGCTGGTGCGTACCTGGCGCATCCCCGCCGACCAGCTGACCGATCGAGACCGCGCGGAGCCCTAGGTGACGGCGTGGCTCGTGCGGCGTCTCGCCGCCGCGATCGCCATCGTCTTTGCGGTCGTCACGATCACCTTCGTGCTCATCCACCTCGCGCCGGGGACGCCGTTCGGCGCAGACGAGCAGCACCAGCAGGATCCGGAGGTGATCGCGCGGCTGGTCCGCCAGTTCGGCCTCGATCAGCCGTTGCCGGTGCAGTACGTGCTGTATCTCCGCAACCTCCTGCGTGGCGAGCTGGGACAATCGTTTTCCCAGCATCGGCCGGTCGCGGACGCCATCGCGGACACCATCCCGCCCACCCTGACCCTCGCGGGTGCGGCGCTCGTCGTCGACTTTGCGATCGGGCTCGCGCTCGGCGTATATCAGGCCGTGCGGCCACGGCGCTTCGGCGACATCGTGCTCGGCAACGTCGCGCTGTTCTTCCATTCGCTGCCGACCTTCTGGCTGGGACTCGTCTTGCTGCTCGTCTTCGGCCAATGGCTGCACGTCTTTCCGGTCGGGGGCATGCGTGACCCGGTGCTGTGCCCGAGCGTCACGAGCGCGCGCTGCCTCGGGGACGTCGTGTGGCACCTCGCGCTGCCGGCGCTGACGCTCGGCCTGGTCGGCGCGGCAGGGACGGCACGCTACCAGCGGGCCGCGATGCTCGAGGTCGTGGGCGAGGACTACGTCCGGACCGCGCGCGCCAAGGGCCTCGGGGAGCGTCGCGTCCTGCTGGTGCATGCGCTGCGTAACGCGCTGCTCCCGTTCATCACGCTGATCGGCCTCGCCTTCCCGTTCCTGTTGACCGGCGCCGTGCTCGTCGAAACGGTGTTCGCCTGGCCGGGCATGGGTCGGCTGTCGGTGGGGGCGATCTTTCAGCGCGATTACCCGCTCGTTACCGGGGCCGCGCTCGTGGCGACCGGGGCCGTGGTCTTGGGCAGCGTGCTGGCGGACGTCCTGTACGCCGTCGCGGACCCTCGGCTTCGCGCGCCCGGCGGGGCGACGTGACCGCCTGGACATGGCTCGCGCTCGCTGGCGCGATCGTCGTGGCGCTGGTCGCGGCGGCCCAGGTGCGGCGCCACGCCGCGGCGCGGGCAGCAGGTCGGCGGTTCCTGCGGCACCCGACGGCGTCGCTGGGCGTGTTCATCCTGGCCTTCTTCGTCACGCTGGCGCTGGCCGCGCCCTTGGTCGCACCCTACGACCCCACCCGGCAGCTCGACCCCGTGCACTTGCAGAACCAGCCCCCGTCGCTCCGCTTCCTGCTCGGCACGGACGTCTACAGCCGCGACGTGTGGAGCCGTCTCGTGTACGGGGCCCGCCTCTCGCTCGGCATCGGCACCCTTGCGATGCTGGTGGCGGTGACGGTCGGCGCGGGCGTGGGGGCGGTCGCGGGGTACTTCCGCCACTGGCTGGACGCGATCCTGATGCGCGGCGTCGACGTCGGGCTCGCCGTGCCGCGGATCTTCGTGCTGCTGATGGCCGTAGCGTTGTGGGAGCGGGTGCCGCTCGCTGCGCTGGTGCTGCTGATCGGACTCACGGGGTGGTTCGTCACGAGCCGGCTGGTGCGCGCCGAGGTGCTGTCGCTGCGTGAGCGGGAGTTCGTGGCGGCGGCGCAGGCCGTGGGCGCCGGACCGACGCGCGTCATCTTGCGCCACGTCCTGCCCAACGCCGCCGCGCCGATCATCGTGTCGGCGGCGCTCGGCATCGGCAACGTCATCCTGCTCGAGGCCGGGCTGTCCTTTCTCGGCATCGGCGTCCCCTCGCCGTTGCCGAGCTGGGGCAGCATGATCCACGACGGCTGGCAGTGGATCGTCGCGGCGCCCTGGACGTCGGGGTTCCCCGGCCTCGCCATCGCGTTCGTCGTGATGGCGCTCACCGCGGTGGGCGACGGGTTGCGCGACGCCCTCGATCCTCGCGACACCCTCGACCCTCGCAAGGAAGGGACGTGACGGAGCCCCTGCTCCACGTGCGCGATCTCAAGACGTACTTCGTCACCGAGCATGGCGGCGGCACGGCCCGCGCGGTGGACGGCGTGTCGTTCGACGTGTACCCCGGCGAGACGCTGGGACTCGTGGGCGAGTCCGGCTGCGGCAAGACCGTGACGTCGCTCTCCATCCTCCGGCTGATACCCGAGCCCCCCGGTCACATTCGTCCCGGCAGCTTCATCGAGTTCGAGGGGCGCAACCTCCTGACCTTGGCCCCCAAAGAGCTGCGCGCCATCCGCGGCAACCGGATCGCGATGATCTTCCAGGAGCCGATGACGTCACTCAACCCGGTGTTCACGGTCGGCGACCAGATCGCCGAAGCGGCCATCGTGCATCAGCGCCTATCGCGCCGGGCGGCCCGGGCGCGCGCCGTGGAGATGTTGACGCTGGTCGGCATCCCCGACCCGCAGGAGCGCGTCGATCACTATCCCCACCAGATGAGCGGTGGCATGCGCCAGCGGGTGATGATCGCCATGGCACTCATTTGCCGTCCCCAGCTCCTGATCGCCGACGAGCCGACGACCGCGCTCGACGTCACGATCCAGGCACAGATCCTGGAGCTGCTCGACCGGCTGCAACGCGAGCTCGGCATGGCGGTCATGCTGATCACTCACGACCTCGGGGTCGTGGCCGGCAGCGCCGACCGCGTGGTCGTCATGTACGCCGGACAGGTCGTGGAGCAGGCACCGACGCGGCAGCTGTTCGCGCGTCCGCTGCACCCCTACACCGAAGGCCTGCTCGCCTCGGTGCCGCGGCTCGACACGCGCGTCAGCCAGGTCCGGGGCCGTCTGCACAGCATCCCCGGACAGGTCCCGGCCGCGACCGCCTGGCCCGCGGGCTGCCGCTTCCATCCCCGGTGCCCGTACGCGTGGGACCGCTGCGCCACGGAAGAGCCGCCGCCGCTCGACACTCCTGGGAGCGAGCCCGGCACCCACACCGTTCGCTGCTGGCTCCTCACCGAGCCGCAGCGCCGGGAGCGCCGCGCGTGACGCTGCCGGCACCCCTTGTCCAGGTCGAAGGCCTCGTCAAGCGCTTCCCCGGCGCGCGGGGACTGCTCGGGCTCGGCCGCGCCCGCCGGATCGTGCGGGCGGTGGACGGCGTGTCGTTCGCGATTGCCGCAGGGCAGACGCTGGGCCTCGTCGGCGAGTCCGGCTGCGGGAAAACGACCGTGGGGCGTGCGATCCTGCGGCTGATCGAGCCGGACGCTGGCCGGGTCACCCTCGACGGGGCGGACGTGCTCGGCCTCGGTGCCCGCGAGCTGCGGGCGCTGCGCCGCCGCATGCAGATCGTGTTCCAGGACCCCTACGGCTCGCTCAACCCCCGGATGACCGTGCAGCAAACGCTCGCTGAGCCGCTCGCGATTCACCGGCTCGCGGCCGGACCGGAGGCCGAGCGCCGGATCAGCTCGCTGCTCGAGGAAGTGGGGCTCGACCCGGCGTTCGCCCGGGCCTACCCGCACGAGCTGTCCGGCGGTCAACGGCAACGGGTGGGGATCGCCCGGGCGCTCTCGGTGGAGCCGCAGTTCCTCGTGCTCGATGAGCCGGTGAGCGCGCTCGACGTATCGGTGCAGGCCCAGGTGCTGAATCTGCTCGCCGAGTTGCAGCGCAAGCGCCGGCTCACCTACCTCTTCATCGCGCACGACCTGGCGGTCGTGAAGCACATCGCCGACCACGTGGCGGTGATGTACCTGGGCAAGATCGTCGAGCGGGCACCCGCACTGCAGCTGTACGCCGGGCCACGGCACCCCTACACCACGTCGCTGCTCTCGGCCGTCCCGGTGCCCGACCCCAAAGCCCAGCGGCAACGCATCGTGCTCCAGGGAGATGTGCCGTCACCGGCGACCCCGCCGCCCGGCTGCCCGTTCCACCCCCGCTGCCCGCACCCCAAGAAGAGTAGCCGCTGCGGCATCGAGCCGCCGGTGCTGCGCGAAGTCGCCCCCGGGCAATTCGCCGCCTGCCACTTCGCCGAAGCGGCGATGTGACTCACCCGCCGTGGGCGATTTTGGGGGCCGCGCGCAAGCCCTGCACCTCGCCCGCGACCGCCACCAGGTAGCCCGCCGTGAACACCCAGCCGCCGTACGCCAAGGCGCCCGCGCGCAGCGTCTCGATGAAGTACGCGATCGCCGGCACCCCCCCACAGATCAACAGCAGCAACGGCAACCGATCCGCCTTCGTGCCCCGCCCCTGTCCCCAGTAGAGCAACGCGCCGGTGATCACCAGCGCCACGAGCACGGGCGCCACTGCGGGCCAGTCCGCGCGGCTTGCCGCCGCGGTCGCGACGTAGGCCCCGACGAGCACGAAGTACACCATGCGAAGGACGCCGTGCAGCGCCGGGCCGTGGCGCTGATGGAATCGTGCCAGCGGAGGGACGAACGTGTGCAGCACGTACGCGACGCCGATCAGCAGTGGCACACCTTGGAAGAGAACCTCCGCCGCGTTGTGCCACACGCTGAGGATCACTCTGATGTCGGGGCTATAAGGGAGCAAGAAACCGACGGCGAGCAGCACGGCGCCGAGTCGCTTGAGCATCGCCACCTCCGCGTGGAAGGGAACGCGCCGGATTGACCGCGTCCGGCCCGAAGGTAGCTTCTGCCGTCGACCGGAACCAGGAGGCGGCATGTCGCG
>WNEW01000115.1_pt1 | contig 33982 bp, 29 predicted proteins | sample 5399891 | NCBI WGS metagenome assembly WNEW01 (sample SAMN13153336, study PRJNA577476) | soil metagenome | isolation source: 40 cm grassland meadow soil pre-rain plot 5 | place: USA:California | collected 2015-09-08 | reverse complement strand
GCGGAGGGGTCCGCAAAACGGGGCGCTGGCGAGTTCAGGCGATATCTGGATATCGCACTCGGCTCCATTGCCGAACTGGAGGTCGCTCTCCTCCTCGCACGAGATCGCCGCTACCTGACAGTCGAATCCTGGACTGCGCTAGAACGTCTTCGGAATCACGCTGGCGCGGTACTCTGGCGGTTGTACCAAGCCATCAGCCGGCACGGTCATCAAAAACCATAAGTCTTCCTCCTGCCCTTGTCGTCTCTGCCGTCTGTGCCGCCTGTGCCGTTTAGTCACGCGCCCTCAGGTATCCCTTCGCAAGCAGCAGCTCCGCGTTGAGAATCGCCGCGCCCGCAGCGCCGCGGATCGTGTTGTGGCTCAGCACGACGAAGCGATGGCCCAGCACGGCGTCCCGCGCGATCCGCCCCACCGTCACGCTCATCCCCCGCCCCGCGTCGCGGTCGAGGCGGGGCTGGGGCCGGTCGGGCTCGTCGCGCACGAGGATCGGGTGCGCGGGCGCCGTGGGCAGCCGCAGCTCCTGGGGCAGCGCGGTGAACGACGCGAGCGTCTCCCGCAGCTCCGCCGGCTCCGCCGGCCGACCCAACTTCACGCGCACGGCCGCGAGGTGCCCGTCCACCACGTTCACCCGGTGGCACTGGGCGCTCACGGCGAACGCGGCGGGCTCCGTGCGGCTGCCGTTCAGCCGACCGAGTATCTTCCGCGTCTCGCGCTCGATCTTCTCTTCCTCGTTCGCGATGAACGGCACCACGTTGTCCGTGATGTCGAGCGACGCCACGCCTGGATAGCCCGCGCCGGACAGGGCCTGCAGCGTCGTCACGAGCACCGCCTCGACGCCGAAGCGCGTCGCGAGCGGCGCCAGCGCCAGCGCGATCATCACGGTCGAGCAGTTGGGATTGGTGACGATGAAGCCGTCGCCGCAGGCGTCCAGCAGCGCGAGATGGTCCGGGTTCACCTCGGGGACGAGGAGCGGCACCTGCTCGTCCATGCGGTGCGCCGCCGAGTTGCTGAGCACCGGGTAGCCCGCCCGCGCGAAGCGGGTCTCGACCGGGCCCGCCACGTCCGCCGGCAGGCTGGAGAACACCACGTCGCAGTCGAGCGGCGGCTCCGGCTCCCGCACCACCAGGCTGCGCGCCGCGGCGGGCATCTCTCCCGACAGCCGCCAGGCACACGCCTCGGCGTACGGCCTACCCTGCGAGCGGTCGGACCCCGCGAGCGCCGTCACCGCGAACTGCGGATGGTCCGCGAGCAGCTGGACGAACCGCTGGCCCACGGTGCCGGTCGCGCCGAGGATGCCCACGCGGATTCTCGCCATCAGCCACGCCTCCTTGACGGTCCCGGACGCTCGCGGTATGTATCAACATAACAACGGAAGCGTTCGTGGTGATTTGCCGCGTATTGCCGCCACGTTAAACAAGGTGCTAAAAAGCGACCGCCCGCGGCTGGCATTGCCCGGGCTTTTCTGTTTTTCAGGGAGACGCGAAGCACCCCCATGCGACCGAGCGTGACCGTCCGGGTACCCGGCTCGACCTCGAATCTGGGCGCCGGGTTCGACTGCGTCGGCATCGCGGTGGGGCGCTGGATCCGCGTGACGGCGCGGACGGCGCGGGTCTCGGCCGGCCCGGCCGTCATCATCGAGCGCCGCGGCTCGCTCCGGGCCCTCGACGTCCCTCCGGAAGCCGACCTGATCTACCAGGGCTTCCTCGGGGCGTGCCGGCGCGCGGGGCGCCCGGAGGACGCCCCGAGACCGCTCATGCTCGCGGCGGATTCGGACATCCCGGTCGCGCGCGGGCTCGGCTCCTCTGCCGCGGCCGTGGTGAGCGGCGCGGCGGCGGCGAACGCCCTGCTCGATCTGGCGCTCCACAAGGCCGCGCTCCTCGCGCTGTGCGCGGAGCTCGAAGGACACCCCGACAACGTCGCCCCGGCGGTGTATGGAGGCGCGACGCTGGCGCTCCCAGGGCCGGACGGCCTCGTCGTCACGCCGCTCGCCGTGCACGAGTCGCTCACTCTGGTCTTCGCGATCCCCGACTTCACGGTGGAGACCAAGCGGGCACGGGCCGTGCTGCCGGCCACGGTCCCGCACGCCCAGGCCGCCCTGGCCGCGGCGAAGAGCGCGGCCCTGGTGCTCGGGCTCGCGCGCGCCGACCCCCGCCTGCTCGGCGTCGGACTCGACGACGTGCTGCACGTCCCCTATCGCCGCCCGCTGGTCGCGGGATACGACGCGGTGAGCGCGGCGGCGCGGCAGGCGGGGGCGTACGGCGCCACGCTTTCGGGCTCCGGCCCGACGATTGTCGCGCTCGCGCTCGCGGCGCGGGCGACCCAGGTCGGGGACGCCATGGTGCGCGCCTGGCGGGCGCAGGGCGTCGCGGCCGAGTGCCTCCACGTCGCACGCCCCGCCGGCGGCTCAGAGACAGTGTAGCGCCCCCTCCATGTCCCGCCCCACCGCTCCCCACATCCACAAGTTCGGCGGCGCGTCGCTCGCGAGCGCCGCGGGCGTGCGGAATGCCGTGGCGATCGTGCTGGCGCACCGTCCGGCGCCGCAGGTGATCGTGGTCTCGGCCATGGCCGGCGTGACGGACGCCTTGCTCGAGGTCGCGGCCCGGGCCGCGCGCGGGGAGGGAGGAGGTCACGTGAAGAGCACGGCGCGCGCGCTGCGCGCGAAGCACGCCGACGCGGCACGCGCGCTCGTGCCCGCCGGGCGACGGCTCGACGAGCTGCTCGGCGTCATCGACGGCGCGTTCGCCGAGCTGGAGCAGCTCGCCGGCGGCGTTGGCATCGTGCGCGAGCTGACCCCGCGCACGACGGATTATCTCGTCGCGTGGGGCGAGCGGCTCTCGGCGCGCCTGTTCGCGGAAGCGCTCGCGGCGGCCGGCTGCCCGGCGAGCTACGTGGACGCGGTGGAGGTCGTGAAGACCGACGGCACGTTCGGAAGCGCGTCGCCCGATCTCGCGCTCACCGAGCGCAGCGCGCGGAAAGCGCTCGAACCCGTGCTGGCGCGTCGCGCGGTGCCCGTGGTCCCGGGGTTCCTGGGCGCGGCGCCGGACGGTCAGGTCGCCACCCTCGGGCGCGGCGGCTCGGACCTGACCGCCACGCTCCTGGCGCGCGTGCTGGGCGCGCGCGAGGTGTCGCTTTGGAAGGACGTGCCCGGCCTGCTGACGGCCGACCCGCGGATCGTCCCCGACGCGCGGGTCGTGCCGCAGGTGCACGTGCGCGAGGCGGCGGAGCTCGCCTATTACGGCGCCAAGGTGCTGCACCCCCGTGCGCTCGTGCCGGTGATCAAGCGGAGCGTCGCCATCCGCATCCGCCCGTTCGCGGACCCGGGCTCGCTCGGCACCGAGATCTCGCGCCGCCGCACGCTCGACCAGTATCCCGTCAAGGCGCTCTCGGCCATCCCGCACCAAGCGCTCTTGACGGTGACCGGCAGCGGGATGCTCGGCGTCCCCGGCATCGCGGCCCGCACCTTCGCCGCCGTGCATCACGAGGGGATTTCGGTCTCCCTCATCAGCCAGGCGTCGTCCGAGCACTCGATCTGCTTCAGCGTGCCCGAGGGGAGCGCGGAGCGGGCCCGGCGCAGCCTCGAGACGACGTTCCAGCGGGAGATCGCGCGCCAGGAGATCGACGGCGTGGAGGTGCGGACGGGCGCGGCGACGCTCGTCGTGGTGGGCCTCGGGATGGCCGGCACGCCGGGCATCGCGTCGCGCGTGTTCTCGGCGCTCGCCGAGGTCGGGATCAACGTGATCGCGATCGCGCAGGGGTCCTCCGAGCTGAATCTGTCGCTCGTCGTGGATGGGAAGGACGCGTCCCGCGCCCTGCGCGCCGTGCACGGGGCGTTCCAGCTGTCGAAGATCGGCGGCGGGGATGTGGCGCATCCCGACCGTACCGACGTGGTGCTGCTGGGGTTCGGGCAGATCGGGCGGGCGCTCGCGCCCCTCATCGCGAAGGTGAAACAGGATTCCCTCAAGCTCCGGATCGTCGCGCTGATCGACCGGAGCGGCTTCGTGTTCGACGCCCGCGGCTTTTCGCCCCGACGGCTGGCCGCACTGGGCGCGGCCAAGGCGAAGGGCGTCACGCTCGCCAAGGCGGCGGGCGGCCACCGCGCCACCGCCGCGGAGGCCGTCGGTTTCGTGGCGCGCCACGCCCTCTCGAACCCGATCCTCGTGGACCTCACCGCCGCCGACACGACCGAGATCCTCAAGACCGGGCTCGCCGCCGGGATGCACCTCGTGCTGGCGAACAAGCGCCCGGTGACGGCGGACAAGCAGGGGTTCGACGCGCTCCGGGCGGCGGCCCAGGCGCACGGCCGCCGGCTGCTGCACGAAGCGACCGTCGGCGCCGGGCTCCCGATCATCGACACGTACTACAAGCTCGTCGAGTCGGGCGACCGCGTGCACCGGATCGAGGGTTGCCCGTCCGGGACGCTGGGCTACCTGTTCGGCGAGCTGGGTCGCGGGAAGCGTTTCTCCGAGGCGCTGCGCGGCGCCATCGCAAAGGGTTACCCCGAGCCGGACCCGCGCGAGGACCTCTCCGGGAGCGACGTGGCGCGCAAGGCGCTCATCCTCGGCCGGCTGCTCGGCTTCGCCGGCGAGCTCGCGAACGTCGCCGTCGAGTCGCTCGTGCCCCGGGGCGCGGAGCGGCTGCCGCTGCGAGACTTCCTCGCCCGGCTCGAGGAGTACGACGCCGCTTGGGCCAAACGCGCAGCGGCGGCGCGGCGACGCGGCGGGGTGCTGCGCTACCGGGCGATCGTGACGCGGCGTGGCATCCGGGTGGGCCTCGTGGTCGTGGACGCGTCGAGCCCGATGGCCTCGCTCAACGGGACCGACAACCAGTTTATTTTCACGACCATGCGCTACAAGAAGAATCCGCTCGTGATCACGGGGCCCGGCGCCGGGCCCGACGTCACCGCCGGCGGCATCCTGAACGACGTGCTGAAGCTCGCCGGGGCATGATGGGGGGCGGGGGGGGCGGCACCCGGCAGGTCTGCGCGAGCTGCGGCAGCGAGCATCCCGAGACCGACCCGCACGCGCGCTGTCCCGCGTGTCGGGGACTGCTCGAGATCCGCCACGACCCGCCGCCCCAGGGCGGCAACGCGCTGCGCGCCCTGTTCGACGCCCGGGCGGGCGTGCGCCGTGGCCCGCTCGCGTCCGGGGTGTGGCGCTTCACCGAGGCCGTGCTGCCGACCGCCGGTCAGCACGTGCTCTCCTATCCCGAGGGGAACACCCCGTTGCTCACCAGCGCACCGGTCGCGGCGTGGACCGGGACGCCCGGCCTGCTGCTCAAGCACGAGGGCCACAACCCCACGGGCTCCTTCAAGGACCGGGGGATGACGGTCGGCGTGACGCAGGCGCGGCGCATCGGCGCGCGCGCCGTGGCGTGCGCGTCCACCGGCAACACGGCCGCGGCGCTCGCGGCCTATGCGGCGCTCGCGGGACTGCGTGCCCTGGTGATCGTGCCCCGCGGCAAGGTCGCCTTCGGCAAGCTGGCGCAGGCGCTGGCATACGGCGCGCGCACGCTCCTCGTGCGCGGCAACTTCGACGAGTGTCTCGAGCTGGCCGATCAGGCGGGCGAGCGGCTCGGCGTGTATCTCCTCAATTCGGTCAATCCGTTCCGCCTCGAGGGCCAGAAGACCATCATGCTGGAGCTGCTGCAGCAGCTGGGCTGGGAGCCGCCCGAATGGATCGTCCTGCCGGCGGGCAACCTCGGCAACACCGCGGCGTTCGGGAAGGCGCTGCGGGAAGCGTGCGAGTGGGGATTGATCGACCGGTTGCCTCGCCTCGCGGCGGTCCAAGCGGAGGGCGCGGCGCCGTTCGCGCTCAGCTTCCGCGAGGGCTTCGCGCAGCGCCACCGGGTCGAGCCGCACACGATCGCCACGGCGATCAACATCGGCAACCCGGTCTCGTATGACCGCGCGGCGCGCGCGATCCGCGACACGAACGGCGTGGTCACGACCGTGACCGACGACGACATCCTCGAGGCGAAGGCGGTCGTCGACGCGGCCGGCATCGGCTGCGAGCCGGCGAGCGCCGCGGCCGTCGCGGGCGCCCGGCGGCTAGTCCGCGAGGGACTGATCGGTCGGGACGCGCGCAGCGTCGCCATCCTGACGGGGCACGTCCTGAAGGACCCGGAGATCGTGAGCCACTACCATCGGGACCGGGAGCCGCCGCCGGCGCGCGCCAACCGGCCGATCGAGATCGACGCGCGCCTGGAGGAGGTGGAGAGGGTGATGAACGCATGAGCACGCTCAGGAGCCGGACGATTACCGCCGGGGTGGAGCGGACGCCGAACCGCGCCATGCTCCGCGCCGTGGGGTTCACCGACCAGGACTTCGCGAAGCCGATCATCGGGATCGCCAACGCCCACAGCACAATCACGCCGTGCAACGCGAAGCTCAACGATCTCGCGCTGCGCGCCGAAGCGGCCGCGCGCGCCGCCGGCGCCATGGCCCAGACCTTCGGCACGATCACCGTAAGCGACGGCATCTCGATGGGGACGGAGGGGATGAAGTACTCGCTCGTGTCGCGCGAGGTGATCGCGGACTCGATCGAGACGGTGTGCAACGCCCAGTGCCTGGACGGGGTGCTCGCCGTGGGCGGGTGTGACAAGAACATGCCGGGCGCGCTCATCGCCATCGCCCGCATGAACATCCCCGCGGTGTTCGTGTACGGCGGCACCATCAAACCGGGCCATTACAAAGACCAGGCGCTCACCGTCGTGAGCGCGTTCGAGGCGGTGGGCCAGTACAGCGCCCACAAGCTGTCCGAGGCCGACCTGCTCGAGGTGGAGCGCCGCGCCTGCCCGGGTGCGGGGGCGTGCGGCGGGATGTTCACCGCGAACACGATGTCGTCCGCGTTCGAGGCGATGGGCATGAGCCTGCCGTACTCGTCCACGATGGCGGCGGAGGACGCCGAGAAGGCCGACAGCGCGGCGCAGTCGGCCGCGGTGCTCGTGGACGCCGTGCGGCGCGACCGCCGGCCGCGCGCCATCCTCACGCGGCAGGCGTTCGAGAACGCCATCGCGGTTGTGATGGCACTCGGCGGCTCCACCAACGCCGTGCTGCACCTGTTAGCGATCGCGCGCGCCGCCCAGGTGCCGCTCGCACTCGACGACTTCGAGACGGTGCGGGCGCGGGTGCCGGTGCTGTGCGACTTGAAGCCCTCGGGCCGCTTCGTCACGACCGATCTGCACGCGGCAGGCGGCGTCCCCCAGGTCATGAAGATCCTGCTGGCGCAAGGGGCGCTGCACGGCGACGCGCTGACGGTGTCGGGCGAGACCGTCGCCGAGGTGCTGCGCGACGTCCCCGTGGAGCCGAGCCGCGACCAGGACGTCATCCGGCCGTGGAGCCGGCCGCTCTACCCGCAGGGGCACCTCGCGATCCTGCGGGGGAACCTCGCGACCGAGGGCGCGGTCGCGAAGGTCACCGGCATCAAGCAGCGGCGGATGATGGGACCGGCGCGGGTGTTCGACTGCGAGGAGGATGCGCTCGCGGCGATTCTGGCCGGCCGCATCCGCCCGGGCGACGTGCTGGTGATTCGCTACGAGGGCCCGAAGGGCGGCCCCGGGATGCGGGAGATGCTCTCCCCGACGTCGGCGATCATCGGCGCGGGGCTGGGCGACCAGGTCGGCCTGATCACGGACGGGCGCTTCTCCGGCGGGACGTACGGCCTCGTGGTGGGCCACGTGGCGCCCGAGGCCGCGGTGGGGGGCACCATCGCGCTGGTCCGGGACGGCGACCCGATCACGATCGACGCGGAGCGCCGCACCCTCGCGCTCGAGGTGCCGGAGGCGGAGCTCACGCGGCGGCGCGCCGCGTGGACGCCGCCGCGCCCGAAATACACGAGCGGGGTGCTCGCGAAGTACGCGAAGCTGGTGTCGAGCGCGAGCCTGGGGGCGGTGACGGACCTCTAACGCAGCAGCGACAGCGGCCGCCGCGCCGGCGAGCGCACCAGCTCGGCGATCCACGCGCCCATCTCGCTCGTCCCGATCATGCGGTCGCTCGGGCGCGCGATGTCGCGCGTCCGGGCCCCCTGCTCGAGCGCGGCCGCGATCGCTCCCTCCACCGCCGTCGCGGGCTCCGCGAGCCCGAGGCCGTAGCGCAGCAGCAGCGCCGCCGAGGCGATCGCCCCAATCGGGTTCGCTACGTCCTTCCCGGCGAGCCGCGGCGCCGACCCGTGAACCGGCTCGAACAGCCCCGGCCCGTCGCCCAGCGACGCGGACGGCAGCAGGCCGAGCGACCCCGCGAGCACGGCGGCCTCGTCGCTCAGGATGTCCCCGAACATGTTCTCGGTGAGCAGCACGTCGATCGACGCGGGCGCCGCGACGAGCCGCATCGCCGCGTAGTCCACGTACGCATGCTCGAGCGTCACGTCGGGATAGGCGGCCGCCACCCGCGTCACGGTCTCGCGCCACAACTGTGACGTCTCGAGCACGTTCGCCTTGTCCACGGAGAGCACCCGGCACCGGCGGGTCCGCGCCGCGGCGAACGCCACGCGGCTGACCCGCTCGATCTCCCCCTCCGAGTAGCGCAGCGTGTTGACCGCCGCCCCGTCCTGCCTCCCCCGCGGCTCCCCGTAGTACAGGCCGCCGGTCAGCTCACGCACGATGAGCACGTCCACGTTGGCCAGGTGTTCGGGCTTGAGCGGGGAGCAGAACGCGAGCGCGTCGCTCACCGCGACGGGCCGCAGGTTCGCGTAGACACCGAGCAGCGCCCGCAGTGCGAGCAGCCCGGTCTCGGGCCGGAGGTGGCGCGGCGCGTCGTCGAGCGACGGGTCCCCGACCGCACCGAGCAGCACCGCGTCGGCGTTCACCACCGCGGCGCGCGTTTCGGCGGGCAGCGGGCCTCCCGCGCTCGCGACGGCCGCCGCGCCGACGGGGTAGTGGCTCAGGGCCAGCCGGAGCCCGAAGCGCTCCGCTGCAGCCTGCAGCACGCGGACCGCCTGGGCCGTCACGTCGGGACCGATGCCGTCTCCCGGGAGCACGGCGATGCGCAGCTCCTTCATGCTCGGCTGCGCTCGTATGCCGCGATACGGTCGCCCTCGAGCAGCGTGCGACCGATCTCGTCCAGCCCGTGCAGCAGCATATCGCGCCGGTAGGGGTCGATCGCGAACGCGGCGCGGAAGCCGTGCGCGTCCTGCACCGTTTGGGCGGCGAGGTCGACCACGAGATCGTAGCGGCCGCCGGCGCGCGCGTACCGCGCGAACAGCTCGCGCATCTCGCCCGAGCCGAGCCGGACCGGGAGCAGGCCGTTCTGGCAGCAGTTCGCGAAGAAGATGTCGGCGAACGACTCCGCGAGCACGGCGCGGAAGCCGTATTCGCGGAGCGCCCAGACCGCATGCTCGCGCGACGAGCCGCAGCCGAAGTTCGCGCCCGCGAGCAGCAGCGTGGCTTGTGCGGCCTCGGGGTGGTTCAGCTCGAACGCCGGATCGGGAGAGCCGTCGGCGCCGTAGCGCCAGTCGTGGAACAGCACGGGCCCGAATCCGGAGCGCTCGATGCGCTTGAGGAACTGCTTCGGGACGATCTGGTCGGTGTCCACGTTGGCGTGCGGCAGCGCGGCGACGCGGCCCGCGTGCCGGGTGAAGGGGGGGGGCGTCACGCGGCGCTCCAGCGGCGCACGTCCACGAGCCGGCCGGCAATCCCAGCCGCGGCCGCCATGGCGGGGCTCATCAGGTGGGTCCGGCCGCCGCGCCCCTGGCGGCCTTCGAAGTTGCGGTTCGACGTCGCGGCGCAACGCTCACCGCTCGCCAGCACGTCGGGGTTCATGCCGAGGCACATCGAGCAGCCCGAGTTGCGCCACTCGAACCCCGCCTCGCGGAACACGCGGTCGAGCCCTTCGGCTTCGGCCTGCGCCTTCACCTGCTGAGAGCCCGGTACGACCAGCGCGCGGACGCCCGATGCAACCTTCCGACCCCGCACCACCCTGGCCGCACTCCTCAGATCTTCGATTCGTGCGTTGGTGCAAGAGCCGAGAAACACCCGGTCGATCGGTAGCCCCTCGAGCGGCGTACCGGGCTTCAAGTTCATGTATTGGAGCGCCCGCTCCGCGGCCTGGCGCTCGGCGGCGCTGGCAAAGCCCGCCGGATCGGGAACGCGGCCGGTGATCTCCACCACCATGCCCGGGCTCGTCCCCCAGGTGACCTGGGGCGCGATGGCCCCGGCCGCGAGCGTGACACGGGCGTCGAACTCGGCCCCCTCGTCGGTGCCCAGCGCGCGCCACCCCTCGACCGCCCGCCGGAAGCCTCCCCCCTCCCCCTCGGGCGCGCGCGGCCGGCCCGCGAGGTAGGCGAACGTGACGTCGTCGGGGGCGATCATCCCGGCACGCGCGCCGGCCTCGATGGACATGTTGCACACCGTCATCCGGCCCTCCATCGAGAGGCGCCGGACCGCGTCGCCGCTGTATTCGATCACGTGTCCCGTGGCGCCGGCGGTGCCGATGCGCCCGATGAGCGCGAGGATCATGTCCTTCGCCGTGACCCCCGGCCCGAGAGTGCCGTCGAACCGCACCTCCATCGTCTTGGGACGGGAGGCCACCAGACACTGCGTCGCGAGCACGTGCTCCACCTCGCTCGTGCCGATCCCGAATGCGAGCGCGCCGAACGCCCCGTGGGTGGACGTGTGCGAGTCCCCGCAGACGATCAGCATGCCGGGTTGCGTGAGGCCCAGCTCCGGCCCGATCACGTGCACGATGCCCTGCCGGGGCGACGCGAGGTCGAACAGCTCGATGCCAAACTCGTGCGCGTTCGCCGCGAGCGCCTCGAGCTGGCGCGCCGAGACCGGGTCGGCGACGGGGAGGGTCCGGTCGTCCGTGGGCACGTTGTGGTCCACCGTCGCGATCGTCAGGTCGGGCCGCCGCACCCGGCGGCCCGCCAGCCGCAGGCCTTCGAACGCCTGGGGGGAGGTCACCTCGTGAACCAGGTGCAGATCGACGTACAGCAGCTCCGGTCCCTCCGGGAGCCGGTGCACGACGTGGGCGTCCCACACCTTCTCGAACAGCGTGCGCACGGGCAGCCTCACGGCGCCGCCACCAGCTCCTCGGCCGCCGCGGCCTTTCCTTCCTCCGACCAGGGCATCATGGCGCGCAGCTTCGCGCCCACGCGCTCGATCAGGTGGTCGTTCTGCTCCCGCCGCATCCGCTGGAAGTTCGGGCCGCCACGCTTGCTCTCCTCGATCCACTCGCGCGCGAACGCGCCGCTCTGGATGTCGGCGAGAATCTCTCGCATGCGGGCGCGCACGCCGGGGCCGATGAGCGTGGGCCCGCGGGTGTAATCGCCGTACTCTGCGGTGTCGCTGATCGAGTGGCGCATGAACGTCATGCCGCCGCGGTACATCAGGTCCACGATGAGCTTGAGCTCGTGCAGGCACTCGAAGTAGGCAAGCTCGGGGTCGTAGCCCGCCGCCACCAAGGTCTCGAAGCCCGCCGTGATGAGCGACGTGACGCCGCCGCACAGCACCACCTGCTCCCCGAAGAGGTCGCTCTCGGTCTCCTCACGGAACGTCGTGGGCAGCACGCCGGCGCGCGTGCAGCCGATTCCTGCCGCATAGGCGAGCGCGTCGGCGAGGGCGTGGCCGCTGGCGTCCCGCTCGACGGCGACGAGCGCCGGCACACCCCGCCCCGCCTGGAACTCGCTCCGGACCAAGTGGCCGGGTGACTTGGGCGCGACCATCGAGACGTCCACGTCGCGAGGGGGCGCGATCTCCTTGAAGTGGACGTTGAAGCCGTGGGCGAACATGAGCGTCTTCCCGGGCTTGAGCGCCGCCGCGACGCCTTGCTCGTACACGGCGCGCGCGTGCTGGTCGGGCACGAGCATCATGATCACGTCGGCGGCGCGCGCGGCATCGGCCACCGGCTGCACGTCGAGCCCCTCCGCGACGGCCCGGGCCCGCGAGCCCGATCCGCCTTCCTGGCGAAGGCCGACGATCACCCGTACGCCGCTGTCCCGGAGGTTCAAGGCGTGGGCGTGCCCCTGGCTGCCATATCCGATGACGGCGACGGTGCGGGGGCGCAGGCGGCTGATGTCGGCGTCCGCGTCGTAGTAGACTCGCAATGCAGTTCCTGACATGGGTCGGTCTTTCCCGTTGAGGTTCACTCGGCCGGCAAGCAGGGCAGCGCCACGGCTCCGCTGCGCGTCATCTCGAGGATGCCGAACCGCTCGAGCGCGCGCACGAACGCGAGCACGAAGGCGCCCGTGCCCGCGAGTTGCACGATCGCCTGCTCCGGCGGCTCGGCCACCACCGTGGCCTTGAACATGTCGCACACGTCCAGCAGCTCCGCGTGCCGCTCGGGCGGCACCCGCACCTTGACGAGCGCCAGCTCGCGCGCCACGCCGTCCCGGACGGGGAAGCGCGTGGCGCTCTGGACACCCGACAGCTTGTGGAGCTTTCGCATCGTCATCTCCGCCGTGGCATCGTCGGTGTTTACGATCACCGTGAGCCGAGCCTGCCCGGGCGCGTCGCCGGGCCCCACGGCCAGGCTCTCGATCGGCAGGTTGCGGCGCCGCAGCTCCCCGACGGCACGGTTCAGCGCCAGCAGCTCGCGGTCGAGCAGCAGCGAGAGCGCCTGCGCCATGGTGGCGCCGTCGCCGCTCAATCGCCTGCCGCGGCCGCCGGCTCCGCCTCGATCGGCTCGGAGAGCGTGGCGCCCGGTGGAATCATCGGGAACACGTTCGCTTCCTGCTCGATCACGAACTCCACCAGCGCCGGCCCCGGCTGGGCGCTGGCCCGCGCGAGCACCGGCTCGAGGTCGCTGGCCCGCTCCACCCGCCACCCCGGAATCCCGTAGGCGTCCGCCAGCTTCACGTAGTCCGGGCTCCAGATCGGCGTCGCCGAGTAGCGACCGCCGTGGAAGAACTGCTGCCACTGCCGCACCATCCCGAGGTAGCCGTTGTTGAAGACGGCCATCTTCACCGCGATCCGCTCCTGCACCATGGTGGCGATCTCCTGCATGTTCATTTGGAAGCCGCCGTCCCCCGAAATGGCCCACACGGCTTCGCCGGGCCGCGCCAGCTTCACGCCCATGGCGGCGGGCACCGCGAATCCCATCGTGCCGAGCCCGCCGGACGTGATGTGCGTGTTGGGTCGCCGATAGGGGTAGAGCTTCGCCACCCACATCTGGTGCTGCCCCACGTCGGTGACGATGGTGCAACGGTCGGGCGCGGCGTCGTGGATCGCGGCCACGATGTTCTCGGGCGAGAGGTCGCCGCAATAGGACTCCTCGCGCTGCCGCGCCCACCCCTGGACCTCGGCGATCCACGCCTCACAGCGTCGCGGCGCCACGGCGGCGACGAGCCGGGCCGTCGCCGCGCGCGCGTCGCCCACGATCGGCACCGCCACGGGGACGTTCTTGCCGATCTCCGATGCGTCGAGATCGATGTGGACGATCGCGGCGCGCGGCGCAAATCCCTTCGTGTTCCCGGTCACGCGATCGTCGAACCGCAGCCCGATGCCGACGATCAGGTCGGCGTGCTGGATCGCACGGTTCACGTGCACTTCGCCGTGCATGCCCGGCATGCCGAGGTGGAGCGGGTGGGACTCGGGGAAGGCGCTGATCCCGAGCAGCGTCGTGATCACGGGGATCCCGGTCTTCTCGGCGAGTCGCCGCACCTCGTCGTAGGCGCCGCTGAGGATCACCCCATGCCCCACCATGAGAAGCGGTCGCTCGGCCGCGGCGATCAGACGGGCGGCCTGCCGAACGCGGTCATCGGGAGGTGTCAGGTGCTGGGTGTCCGGTGTCAGCGAAAACCTGGCACTTGACACCTGACGCCCGACACCTGACACCGGCCGGTACTCCGTCTTCTGGTTCTGCACGTCCTTGGGCACGTCGATCAGCACCGGGCCGGGGCGCCCCTCGGTGGCGATCGCGATCGCCGCGCGCGTCTTGTCGGCGAGCTCGGCCACGTCGCCGATCAGGCAGTTGTGCTTCGTGATCGGGAGCGTAATGCCGAGCACGTCCGTCTCCTGGAACGCGTCGCGGCCCATCATGGGGCGGGGCACCTGCCCCGTGATCGCGAGGACGGGAGAGCTGTCCATGTGCGCGGTGGCGAGTCCGGTGACGAGGTTCGTGGCACCGGGGCCCGAGGTCGCGACGCACACGCCGATGCGGCCGGTCGCGCGGGCGTAGCCGTCGGCCGCGTGCGCCGCCGCCTGCTCGTGCCGCACGAGCACGTGACGGATCTCGGGGACGTCCGGGAGCGCGTGGTAGAAGGGCATGATCGCGCCGCCGGGATAGCCCCAGATCGTGTCCACACCCTCCTCGACCAGGACGCGGCAGAGGATCTGCGCGCCTGACAGCAGCTCGGCCACGCTCACACCCCCCAGAGATAGACGGAGTTGAGCGAGTCGGACTCGAGCCGCTCGGCGAAGTGGGCCTTGTTGAGGGCATTGACGAGCGCGCGGGCGCAGGCATCCACGATATCGGTGGACGCCCCGTGGCCGGAGAGCGATTTGCCGTTCACCTTCGCCTGGAGCGACGCCTGGCCCAGGCTGTCGCGCCCGGGGGTCACGGACTGGATCGCGAGGTTCGCCACCTCGAGCGGCTGGCCTACGATCTCGCTCACCGCCGCGAACGTGGCCGCGATCGGCCCGTCGCCCGACGCGGCGGCGCGGCGCTCGCCCGCCCAGGGGCCGGTCATGTGGACGTTCGCCGAGGCGCCGGCCGTGCCGCAGATCACGTGCAGGTGGCTGATCTGGAACAGCTCGGGCGCGTCGTGGAAGCCGTCGTGCAGCAGGGCGAGCAGGTCCTCGTCCAGGATCTCGCGCTTCTTGTCGGCGAGCGCCGTGAACTTGTGGTACAGGCGCTCGAGCGCGCCCTCACCCAGCTCGTAGCCCAGCTCGTGGTAGCGCCGCTCCAGCGCGTGGCGGCCCGAATGCTTGCCGAGCACCAGCGTCGACTGGGGCACGCCCACCGTCTCCGGGCGCATGATCTCGTAGGTGAGGCCGTTCTGCATCACGCCGTGCTGGTGGATACCCGCCTCGTGGGCGAAGGCGTTGCGGCCCACGATCGCCTTGTTGGGCTGGGGGAACACGCCCGTGACGTGCGACAGCAGCCGGCTGGTGCGATACAGCTCGCGCGTGTCCACGTTGCAGCGGAACGAGGCGACCTGCGGCCGGACGTGGCTCGCCATCACGATCTCCTCCAGCGCCGCGTTGCCCGCCCGCTCGCCGATCCCGTTCACGGTGCACTCAATCTGCCCGGCGCCGGCGGCGATCGCCGCGAGCGAGTTCGCGACCGCGAGGCCCAGGTCGTCGTGGCAGTGCGCGGAGAGCGTCACGCGGTCCGCGCCCGGGACGCGCTCCCGCACGGCGCGGAACATGTGCTCGTACTCGACCGGCAGCGCGTACCCCACCGTGTCGGGGAGGTTGACCGTGGTGGCGCCCTCCTGGATCGCGGCCTCGACCACCCGGCAGAGGAACTCGAGGTCGCTCCGGCTCGCGTCCTCCGCCGAGAACTCGACGTCGTCGGTGTAGCGGCGGGCGCGGCGCACGGCCTCCCGGGCCAGCGCGACACAGTCGTCCCGCCCGATCCGCAGCTTGTGCTCCAGGTGGATGTCGGACGTCGCGATGAACACGTGGACCCGGCCGCGCTCGGCGCCGCGCAGCGCCTCGCCCGCCAGATCGATGTCCCGGTCGGTGCAGCGCGCCAGCGCGGCCACGACCGGCCGGCGCACCGCCGCCGCGATGTCCCGGACACCGTGGTAGTCACCCTCGGAGGCGGCCGGGAACCCGGCCTCGATCACGTCCACATTCAGCGTGTCGAGTTGCCGGGCCACCTGCATTTTCTCCTCGGACGTCATCGTGTTGCCGGGCGCCTGCTCGCCGTCCCGCAGCGTGGTGTCGAAGATGACGACGTCTCGCATCATGGGCTCCCCTCCCTCCCGTCCCGGAAAACGAAAACGCCGCGGATCGTGGGATCCGCGGCGTTTGCTTGCGCTTCCTGCGTCGTTCAGTCTGGCAAGTCGATTCGTTGTGGCAACGCGCCGCGATCCCCGGGTCGTCCGATAAGGACCAGGAGCAGGACGAGCAGCAGCAGCAGGCCCGGCAGCGCGAACACGACGCTCATGAGCGTGAGGCTACCCGAGGTGCGCGGCACTGTCAACCCACCCGTTCGGGTAGGCGGTCAGTGCGCAGTGTGCTCCATCATCATCATCGCGTCGGCGCCGCCGGACACCCGGGTGGCGGCCTGATCCGTCCGGTACAGCACGTCGCTCGTGTCCACGGCGGGCCACACGGCGCCGCGGTCGGGGACGAACAGACCGGCCACCGCGCCCATGCCGCCGTCCGGGATGAGGCGGCCGGTCGGGTTCTCGTACACGGCGGTGAGGCGGTAGCGGTGGGTGGGAACGATGTGGAGCCCGAGGCGGTGCCAATTGTAGAACCGCGTGAGCGGGAACGCGAGCACGCGCGGTCCGTCGCTGATCGGCTCGCCGTGCCACAGCACCCGCCCCGCGCTCACGTCGGCGAGCTCGAGCGACAGGCCATAGTCGTGCAGGTGCCCCCCCAGGCCGAGGATCGTGCCGGCGATGGCCGGGCTGCCTTCCCAGAACCGCACCGTGCGACCGGGCGGCAAGTCGAACGCTTTGCTGCCCGTGGGCGGGCGGCCGAGGGGATACTCGACGTCGATCGCCCAGGGATACGTGCGGTACAACGGCCACGGGCGCCCGGCGGGCACGTAGCGCAGCAGCAACCGAACTCGCACGCCGTGATAGCCGACGCGCGACCCGTTGGCGACCATCGCGCCGGCGAGGAGCCGCTGGCCGCGTTCGAGCGGCAGTCCGAAGAGCAGACGCGGGACCTCGATCTGCGGCGTCTCCTTGCTCGCGGCGAGGAGGTGCAGGCCGATGGGGAGAAACAGCTCGCGGTGCTCCGGGTCGCTCAGGTTGAAATGGTGCAGCACGTCCGGGGGCAGGACGCGGCCGGTTTCGTCCACGACCTCGACGCGCGCGCTGTGCAGCGAGGCGCTGACGGGAACGAGGACATGGCAGAGCGGCAACCCGACCATCGTATCGTGCCCGGGCGTGGCTGCGGGGAGGTCGACCGGGGGAAGCTCGATCACGAGCCGCTGCTCGCCGACGTCCAGCCGCACGGTGGCGAGCGGCAGCGACGGGGGCGGGGGCGGGGGCGGGGGCGGCGAACCCGCGAGCAATGCGGCGATCAGCGCGGCGAGGATCACGGTGACGGGCATACGTCTCCACGGTCAGGGGGAGCCGACTCGGGACGCGCCTGCGGGAGTCGCGCCAAGATAACGTAGACGGACCTGCCCGCAAGCGGGGCGGTATATGAGGCGCCATGACCGCCACGGCATTCCACAGTAAGGCGGACGGTGCGCTCTTCGGAATCATCCGCGCCCTGAGAGGGCGCGCTCGGCTCGGGGGGTGCGCCCTTCAAGGGCGCACATACGCCGAGCCGGGGCTTCAGCCCACAGACGGCGTGGCGGGAGCGTGTAGGAATCGGACCTGCCAAGGCTCTAGCGAGCCCTGGACGGTTTTGACGGACGGTGCGAGGGGTGGGCCAACACGGCTCACCCCGTTTCTTTCGTACCAGCCGCAACGACTCCCCTGCCGTATCGCGAATCGTGCAACGTTGTGCTTTCGCCATGCCCACGGATGGTGAGGGCAGCACTCTGGGCAGCAAACCGCCAATATTTCCCCGCACTCTACGACTTTCAGGAGATAGGCACCCCATGGCTGGGCCGACCTACAGCTTGGTGCTCACAGTGGGCCAAGCGGAGCAACTGAACCGCGTCATCAGCATCGGGCAGCTTGCAATCGCGGAGCACTACCGCACCGGCTGGCTTCCCGGCGGACACGGGGACGCCGCGCTGATGCAGCGATACGTCCAGGCCATGACGGGCGCCCCGTCCTTGGAGTTGCCGTTCAGCGCGCTGCGCGAGTGGCTCAGACAGCAGGAGAGAGCGAAACCGTGAGCGCAGCCAGGAACCCGCCTAGTCCGACCTCCCGCGACGTAAGTCGCGGTGGCGGGAGCGTGTAGGAATCGAACCTACCAAGGCTCTAGCGAGCCCTAGACGGTTTTGAAGACCGCTCGGACCACCAGGCCCGATCCGCCCCCTTGCTGCCCCAAGCTAGCCGGCAACCGCCCTCAGGGCGAGCTGAACGCCTGCATCATCCGATACCAGAACTCCAACGCGTCGTAGAAGCTCTGCACGCGGATGCGCTCGTCCCGGCCGTGCGCCCGCACGTCGTTGGGATCGTCGAACACGGCCGACACGCCGTACGTGGGGATGCCGGCGTTCCGCAAGAACAGCCCGTCGGTCGCGCCGGCCTCCATCACCGGCACGACTGGGACACCGGGGAATTGATCGGCGACGAGCCGCTCGATCGGGCCCATGATCGCCGGCGTGAGCGGGGACGGCAGGCTGGGGATCGGCGCGTAAGTCGTGCGGATCGCGATGCGGTCGTCGGCCACGACGCGGCGCAGCGTCGCCTCGACGTCGGCGGGCGCCTGGTCGGGGAGAATGCGGCAGTTCACGGTCGCCTGGGCCGACTGGGGCAGCGCGTTCTCGGCGTGGCCGGCGGCGAGCATGGTCGCGACGCACGTCGTGCGCAGCTTCGAGTTGTAGAACGGCACGGCGGCGAGCCGCGTCACGGCCGCGCTGTCCGGCGGATCCCGCAACACCCCTCGCATGTCGTCCGCGAGCGAGCCCGCCTCGAGCGCGGCCGCCCGCTCGAAGTAGGCGCGCGACACCTCGTTCAGCTTGACGGGGAACGAAAACGTCGCCAGCCGGTCGAGGGCACCGGCGATGCGGTAGATGGGATTGTCCGCCGGCCGCGGCAGGGAGCTGTGGCCGCCCTTGTCGGTGGCCTCGAGCACGTAGGTCGCATACACCTTCTCGCTTGCCTGCACTTCGAAGGTCACGGCCTTGCCGTCCCGCAGGATCCCGCCTCCGGCGTCCGTGTTGAGCGCGAACTCGGCGTTGATCAGGTCGCGATGCGCCGTGACCAGCCATTGGATGCAGCTGCCCGCGGTCTCTTCGTCCCCCGTGAGCACGAGGATCAGGTCGCGCGTCGGCCGGTACCCCGCCCGCTTCAGCCGGATGAAATCGGCGACGAGGATCGCATCGCCCACCTTGTCGTCGGTCGTGCCGCGACCGTAGAAGTAGCCGTCCTTCTCCAGGAACGTGAACGGATCGACGGACCAGTCGGCGCGCCGCGCCGGCACGACGTCCAGATGGGCGAACACGACGACCGGCCGGAGCGGCATGCGACGACCCGCCGGGCCTGGCGCTCGGTAGCGCGCGACGAGGTTGCCGTGGCGCGGGTCGGGACCGATCAACACCTGCACGTCCGCGGCTGGGAACCCGGCGGCGACGAGCCGTCGCGCCATGGCGCGCGCGGCGCGCGGCGTGTTGCCGAGCGAGTCGGTCGTGTTGATCTCGATCAGCTCGCGGAAGATGTCGCGGGCGAGCCGGCGCTCGGCGTCCGACAGGCCGGATTGGGTCGCCCCGACCCGGGGCAGCAGGGCGAGCGTCAGCGCCGCGCACGCCACGCGCGCGACGAAACGCATCACGAGTCGCATGGCTTCAATCTATCGAATCGGTCCCGAGGCGGAGCGCGCGCAGGATGGCGCGGAGGCGGGGCCACTCACCGACCGGACGGACGTCGTCGTCGGAGTCGAGCGCCAGGCCGATGTCATACGGGCAGGCGGTCGACGTGAACCCCTGTTGCTCGGCGCACCGTTGGAGGCGCCACAACGCGCGCCGGTGCAGGACCCAGATGGCGCTCGTGCCGGCCGCGGGAGTCCGCGCCCCCCGGGGTGCGAAGAACGTGACCCAGAGCGTGCCGCGTGGCTGCCCCAGCAGCGTCGAGTCCACCCGGATGGTGGCGGTGTAGGCGAGCGGCGCGACGGTCTTGTTGCCGAACAGCCCCAGGAACAGCCCGCCGAGCCGCTCGTACTCGACGGCTTCCTCCACGTCATCGAGCCGCCCCGCCACCACACGGTCGGCCTCGATCAGGTTCTCGCCCAGCAGTCGGTCGGGCTGCGGCACGAGCGGGAGCCGATCGCGGGCCGCCTGCCGCGCGGCGGGGCCGCACGCCGAGCCGACGAGGCTCAATACGACGAGCCCGCGCCGGAGAGCCCGCGCCCTACCCGACCCTCGCGATCGCGTCGATCTCAACCCGTACCGCCTTGGGAAGCGCGGCCGCCTGCACGGTGGAGCGCGCGGGCTTGTGCGTCGCGAAGTGCTTGGCGTACACCTCGTTCATGGCGGGAAAGTCGGCCATGTCGACGAGGTACACCGTCGTCTTCACGACGAGGTCCAGGCTCGAGCCTGCGCCCTGCAACACCGCCGCTAGATTCCGGAGCGTCTGCTCAGTCTGCTCGGCGGTGTTCTTGCCGACGATGTCGCCGGTCCTGGGATCGAGCGGGATCTGGCCCGCCGTGTACACCATCCCGTCCACCACGACGGCCTGGCTGTAGGGGCCGATCGCCTTGGGCGCGCCCTCGGCCGTGACGATGCCCAGTCCTCTCGCCTTCATCAGAACAGTCCCTCGATGGTACCGTCGGGATGCACGCGGATCTTCTCGGCCGCGGGGGTCTTCGAGAGCCCCGGCATGGTCATGATGTCGCCCGCGAGCGGCACGACGAACCCCGCCCCGGCGGACGGCAGGATGTCGCGCACCTGGAGCGTGAAGCCGCTGGGCGCGCCGAGCTTCGCCGGATCATCGCTGAAGGAATACTGCGTCTTCGCCATGCACACAGGAGTCTCGCCCAGCCCCATCGTGGGGAGCTGCTCGAGCGCGCGCTCGGCCGCGGGCGCGAACGCGACGCCCGCCGCGCCGTAGATCTCTCGTGCGATCGTCTCGATCTTCTCGCGGATGGGCCGCTTCTCGTCATACAGCGGCTTGAACTTCGCGGTGCGGCCGTCCAGCAGCTTGAACACCGCCTGCGCCACCGCGACGCCCCCTTCCCCCCCCTTCTCCCACACCTCGCACAGCTCGACGCCCACGCCCTCGGCGGCGCACTCCTCGCGGACGGCCTCGAGCTCGGCATCGCCGTCGTTCACGAACCGGTTGAGCGCCACCACGACGGGCACGCCGAACTTCTGCACGTTCCTGATGTGGCGCCGCGCGTTCGCGGCGCCGCGCTTCACCGCGTCGACGTCGGGCTTGCCGAGGTTCTCCTTCTTCACGCCACCGTGCATTTTCAGCGCCCGCACGCTGGCGACGACGACCGCCGCCTCGGGGTTCAGGCCGGCGGCGCGGCACTTGATGTCGAAGAACTTCTCGGCGCCCAGGTCCGCCCCAAAGCCGGCTTCCGAAAGCACCACGTCGCACAGCGCGAGCGCCAGCTTGGTCGCGACCACCGAGTTGCAGCCGTGGGCGATGTTGCCGAACGGCCCGCAGTGGATGAACGCGGGCCCGCCTTCGAGCGTCTGCACCAGGTTGGGGTTGATCGCATCCTTCAGGAGCAGGGTCATCGCGCCGTGCGCCTTCAGGTCGCTCCCCCGCACGGGCCGCTTGTCCTGCGTCAGCCCCACGATGATGCGCGCCAGCCGCTGCTCCAGGTCGTCGAGCCCGGTGGCGAGCGCCATGATCGCCATGATCTCCGAGCCGGGGATGATGACGAAGCGCTCCTCGCGCGCCGGGCCGGCGTTCAGGCCGCCCAGCCCCACGATGACGCTGCGCAGCGCGCGATCGTTCATGTCGATCGTGCGGGGCCAGGTGATGCGGCGGGTATCGAGCCCGAGCGCGTTGCCGTGGTGGAGGTGCGCGTCCAGCATCGCGGACAGCAGGTTGTGCGCGCTCGCGATGGCGTGGAAGTCGCCGGTGAAGTGGAGGTTGATGTCCTCCATCGGAATCACCTGCGAGTAGCCGCCGCCGCAGGCTCCTCCCTTCACGCCGAACACGGGCCCGAGCGACGGCTCGCGCATGCACAGCGCCGCGTTCTTCCCGAGCCGCCTGAGGGCCTGGGTCACGCCGACCGTCACCGTGGACTTCCCCTCGCCCGCCGGGGTGGGGTTGATACCCGTAACGAGTACGAGCCGGCCCCGCGGCTGGCGGCGGTCGAGCGCCGCGAGCCGCACCTTCGCCTTGTACTTCCCGTACAGCTCGATCTCCTCGTCGTCGAGCCCCAGCTCGGCGGCGATGTCGGCGACCGGGCGGAGCTTCGCCGCCTGGGCGATGGCGATGTCGGTGGGAACGGGGGCTCGGGCGGGAGCCGTGGTCGTCATGGTCACGGAGCGTCTCCAGGCGAAAGCGTGGCGTCGAGCCGCGGCCCGAAGACGCGCCGCGCATTCTCGGTCGTGCGGTCGCCGAGGGCGTCGGGCGACTCGCCGCGGAGGCGGGCGAGCGCCGCGGCAACGTCACGCACGAACGCGGGCTCGTTGCGCTTGCCCCGGTGCGGCACGGGGGCGAGGTACGGCGCGTCCGTCTCGACTAACAGGCGGTTAGGCGGATAGGCGGTGAGCGGCACCGCCGGGTCCCAGTTCTTGAACGTGATCATACCGGAGAACGAAAAGTAGGCGCCAATCGCCATTCCCGCCTCGAACACCTTCGGTCCCGAGCTGAACGAATGCAGCACGACCGGGGCTCGCGCGCCGGCCAGCGCCGCGGCGACGTCCTCGTCCGCGTCGCGCGCGTGCACCACGACCGGCTTGCCCAGCTCCGCCGCGAGCGCCAGCTGCGCCGCGAACGCCCGCCGCTGCGCGTCGCGCGGCGAATGGTCGTAATGGTAATCGAGCCCCGTCTCCCCCACAGCCACCACTTCGGGTAGGGCCAGCAGGTCCCTCAGGCGGGCCGCTACGTCCGGGGACCACGCCCGCGCCTCGTGGGGGTGGACGCCCGCGGTGGCCGAGAGGCCGGACCGGGTCCGGGCGAGCGCGGCGACGCGCGCGCTGTCCGCGACGTCCGTGCCGATGACGACGACGTGCGCCACCCCGGCCTCGCACGCCCGCTCCAGCACGCCGCCGCGATCCGGGTCGAACGCCTCATCGCCCAGATGGCAGTGGGCGTCGACCAGGTACGGCCGCCGCGGCAGGGGCACGGCAGTGCCGTGCCCCTACCGCGTGGGCTGCGGCCGGGAGGGGGCGGGGGGGCCGGGGGGGACGGGGGGGACGGGCGCAGCCCGCGGCTCCGGCGCGACCGCGCCCGCGGGTCGGAACGCCCGCGCACCGCGCGCGTCCTCGCCGGGCCAGCGCTTCTCGATGTACATCAGGATCGGCGCCGCGATGTAGATCGACGAGAACGTCCCGGTGAAGATCGCGAACGTCATCACCAGGGCGAACGGGCGCAGCACCTCCCCCGCCAGCAGCACCAGCGCGAGCGTCGTCGCCATCGTGGTGCCGTGGGTCAGCACGGAGCGGGGCAGCGTCTCGTTGATCGACAGGTTCAGGATCTCGTACAGGTTCTGGCGCCGGAACTTGCGCAGGTTCTCGCGCACCCGATCGAAGATGATGATCGTGTCGTTGAGCGAGTAGCCGATCATGGTCAGCACCGCGCCCACGACGACGAGGCTGACCTCGAGGTTCAGGTAGCGGATGAACGCGATGGTGGTGAGGATGTCGTGCAGCGTCGCCAGCACGGCCGCGAGGCCGAAGCGCCACTCGAACCGGTACCACAGATAGACCAGCGTGACGATGAACGAGAAGAAGATGGCGAGGAACGCCTTGCCCTGGAGCTCGCGCCCCACCTTCGGGCCGACGGCTTCGGTGCGCACGATCCGGTACTGCGCGGCGCCGAGGCCGTGCGCCAGCGCCGAATCCACGGCGGCCGCCGTCGCCTGCGTCGTGCCCTCCGCGGTCACGCCTCCCGCCCCGATCCGCGCGCGCACCACGTACTCGTTCGCGCCGCCGAACTGCTGAATCTCGGCGTCGCGGATCCCCGCCGCGTCGAGCGCAGTACGGATCTTCCCCGTCCCGACGGGCGTGGTGGTCTGCACCTGGATGAGCGTGCCGCCGGTGAACTCGATCGAGTAGTTCAGCCCGTGCACCAGGAACAGGGCAAACCCGGGGACGATGAGGGCCGCGGTGAGGCCGTAGGCCCAGCGGCGCCATTTGATGAAGTCGTAGTTGGCGTTGGCGAAGAGGCGGATCATGTCAGACGCTCAGGGTGACCATGTCCGGCCGACGCGCGAGCCAGATCATGTAGAAGGTCCGGACCACGTACACGGCCGTCACCATCGAGGCCGTGATGCCGATGATCAGGGTGATGGCGAAGCCCTGCACCGGGCCGGTCCCGACCAGATAGAGGATGAAGGCCGTGAGCACGGTGCTCACGTTCGAGTCGATGATCGCGCTCATCGCGTGCTTGAACCCCTCGTCCACCGCGGTGCGCACGAGCTTGCCGTGCTGCAGCTCCTCCCGAATACGCTCGAAGATCAGCACGTTCGCGTCCACGGCGATGCCCACCGACAGCACGAGCCCGGCGAGCCCCGGCAGCGTCAGCGTGAACCCGAACCACGCGAGCCCGGCGAGCGTGAACAGCACGTACAGGCCCAGGGCCGACACGGCGAGCACCCCCGACAGCCGGTAGTACCCGACCATGATCACGATCACCAGCGCGACGCCCACGACGCCGGCGCGGATGCCGTCGTTGATCGAGTCCTTGCCGAGCGAGGGACCGATAGTGCGCTCCTCGACGATGGTGAGCGGCGCGGGCAGCGCGCCGGCGCGCAACACCAGCGCCAGGTCCTGCGCGTCCTGGAGCGGCTTCGCGCCCAGCTCGATCTGGCCGTGCTGCCCGATCTGACTCTTGATGACGGGCGGCTGGCCCTGCACGCGGCCGTCGAGGATGATGGCCATGTAGTCCTGCACGTGCCGGCCGGTCTCGCGCTCGAAGATGCGTCCCCCGCGCCGCGACAGCGTGAAGTTCACGACCGACTGGTTGGTCATGGGGTCCCGCTGCGCCTGCGCCTTTTCCAGCTCCTCCCCCGTGATGATCGGACGATCCTCGACCGCGTACAGCGCGCGGTACGTGCGCGCCGCGCGCGACGCCACCTCGGTGCCCCACTTGAGCTCGATCCCGCGCGGGATGAGCCGCTGCACCTCGGGCCGCGCCAGCAGGCTCTCCGCTACCGGCACCTGCTCCTCGGGCACGAGGAACTCCCCGGGGAGCTGGCCCTGGTACAGCAGCGAGGCAAGCGGACCGGGCGCGTTGAGCTCGGTCGTATCCTTCGCGGCCGCTTTGGTCTTCTCGCTCTTGTTCTTGGCCTTCCCCTTGCCGGTGTCGGCGCCGAACAGCTGCGTCACGTTGGCAGCGGCGCCCGCCTGGCCGGGCGTCTTCACCCCCGCCCGGCGCAGCGTCTTGTCGATCTCGGGGAGGGCGTCCCGGAACAGGTTTTTCATATCGGTGATGCGAAACTCGAGGAACGCGGTCCGCTGGATGATGCCCTTGGCGCGCGCCGGGTCCTTCTCGCCCGCGAGCTCCACGATCAACCGATCGTTGCCGACGACCTGCACCACGGGCTCGGTCGTGCCGAACTCGTCGATCCGCGTGCGCACCACGCGCTCGGCGCGGTGGATCGCCTCCGCGGGATCGGGAACCGGGCCCTTCGACTGGTCCACCTCCAAGGCCAGGTGGATACCGCCTTGCAGGTCGAGGCCCAGGTTGAGCGGGACGCGGCGGATCGTCGTGTCCTTCATCCGGCCGGTCGTCGCGTCGCGCACCCGCTGGGTCGTGTCGGCCGGGATCAGCGCCCAGACGCTCAGGAGCACGAGCCCGCCGATGATGAACAGTCGTGAGCGTAGCTTGGCCATCCCCGCTACCTATCCTTTGAGAGCTGAACGCGCCGCCTGGGCGTCCCGCTCGATCTGGTCCACCAGCGCCTGGCGCGACGGGAACGTCTGCACGTCCCGCAACCGGCGCACCCACTCCACCGTCACCGTCTCGCCGTATAGGTCGCCGGCGAAGTCGAAGAGATGCACCTCGAGACCGCGCGCGTGCACCCCGAACGTCGGCCGCGACCCCTGATTCATCATGCCCCCGTGCGTCGCTCCGCGCCACTCGACCCGCACGGCATATACACCGTCGGGCGGGAGCAGCTTGCGGGGGTCGGGCGACGCCAGGTTGATCGTCGGGATCCCGATGGTGCGGCCGCGACCGGCGCCGCGTTCCACCACGCCCCGCAGGCTATAGGGCCGGCCGAGCCAGCGCTCCGCGCTCGCCAGGTCGCCGTGGGCCACCGCCGTCCGGATCAGCGACGACGAGATCGGCTGGCCGTCGTCCGTCACGGCCGCCACGACGTCCACGACGAACCCGTCTTCCTGGGCGAGGCGCCGCACCAGCTCGACGTCGCCCGAGCGGCCGCGCCCGAACCCGTGATCGTACCCCAGCACCAGCTGCTGCATCGCGAACTGCGCCCGCAGCACGTCCCGCACGAACTCCTCGGGGCCGAGTCGCGCCAGCTCGGGCGTGAACGGCACGATCTCGATGCGCGCGACCCCGAGCGCGCGGACCAACGCGCGCTTCTCGCCCGGGAGCGTCAGCAGCCGCGGCGCCGCGCTCGGGTTCAGCACCTCGAGCGGGTGCGGGTCGAACGTGACCAGCAGGCTCTCGAGGCCCCCCCTCCCCTTTCCCCCCTCCCCGACCCGCGCGCGCCGCACGATCTCCGCGAGCACGGACTGGTGCCCGCGGTGAATCCCGTCAAACGTCCCGCCGGTTGCGACCGTGCCCCCCCCCGCCCCACTCCCCGTCATGCGTCGGCCACCACGACGCGCGGCTTCAACGCGTCCGCGACGCGCTCCGCCACCGCCACGAGCTCGCCGTTGGAGAACAGGGCCACTCTTCCCCCTTCCCCCTTCCCCGCCATCACCGGTCGCCCATGGATCACGGCGGCGCGCCCGGCTTCGTCCAGCTCCTGCCGCGGCAGATCCGCCACGAGCGCCGCCGGGTCGCGCAGCGCCGCGGGCGTCACCGCCTCGGGCGCCACGGCGTCCGCGAGCGGAAACGGGCCGACCCGGGTGCGCGTGAGGGCGGCGAGGTGCGCGCCGCACCCCAGCGCCTCGCCGACGTCGCGCGCCAAGCTCCGCAGGTAGGTGCCGGCGCTCACGGTGGCGCAGAAGCGGACATCCGGCGGCGCGAGCCCCGTCAGCTCGAGTTCCGACACCTGGACCGGCCGCGGCGCCGGCGCCACGGCCTCGCCGCGGCGCGCCCGGCGGTAGGCACGCTCTCCCGCGATCTTCACCGCGGAGTAGGCGGGCGGGCGCTGCGCGTAGGCGCCGCAGAACCGCGCCAGCGCCTCCGCGATGCGCCCGCCATCGAGCCCCCGCCAGGCGTCGGACGTGGCGAGCGGCTCGCCGGTCGCATCGTCCGTGGTCGTCACGACGCCCAGCCGGATCACCCCCTCGTACGACTTGGTCCACGCGGCGGCACAGCTCGCCAGCCGCGTCGCGCGCCCCGCCAGGATCACGAGCAGCCCCACCGCGAACGGGTCCAGCGTACCGAGGTGCCCGACCCGGTCCGTCCCGAGCGCGCGGCGCACCTGCTCCACCACGTCGTGCGAGGTGGGTCCCGCCGGCTTCGCGACGAGCGCCACGCCGGAGATCAGCCCGCGTCCTCCTTGAGGTCCCGCAGCATGCGGTCGATCCGCTGCGCATGCTCGAGGCCGCGGTCGAGCTCGAACCGCAGCTCGGGGGTCACCCGGAGCGAGAGCTCCCGGGCCAGCTGACTCCGCAGGAAGCGCGCGGCGCTCTCCAGCCCGGCGAGCGACTTGGCTTTCTCGTCCTCGCTGCCCATGACGCTCACCCGCACCCGCGCGTGCGCGAGGTCAGCCGAGACCTGGACGCCCGTCACGGTGACGAACCCGACGCGCGGGTCGCGCACGTTGCCCGTGAGGAAGGCGGCGACGGTCTGGCGGATGGCCTCGGCCACGCGCGCGGGGCGGTGGCTGCGTCGTTGCTTCATGTCAGAAGAAGCTGGTCGCCGTGTCCACGATGCGGGCGCCGTCGGCGGCCTCCACCAGGCGGTCGGCCTCCCGCAGCACCCGCTCGGCGTGCCCGCGGTCGGTCGACACCACGCACACCGTGAGCTCGGCGCGCTGCCACAGGTCGTGGTGGGCCGTCTCCGCCGCCGAGACGTTGAAGCGGTTGTGCAGCCGGTCCTTGAGGCTCTTCAGCACGTGGCGCTTGTCCTTGAGCGACTGGCACGCCGCGAGGTGCAGCTCCCAGGTCATGACGGCGACCACCACGGCTCAACCGCCCTTGGCCGCGCTCCCGACGTCGAGCGAGCGCGCCACCTCTTCGATGCGGTAGGCCTCGATCAGGTCGCCGACCTTCACGTCGTTGAAGTTCTCAATGCCGATGCCGCACTCGAAGCCCTCGCGAACCTCGCGCACGTCGTCCTTGAAGCGCTTGAGCGACCCGATCCCCCCTTCGTACACCTCGACGCCGTCGCGGATCACCCGCACCCGCGCCGTTCGGGGGATCACCCCCGACCGGACGAAACAGCCGGCGATGGTGCCGACCTTGGCGATCTTGAAGGTCTGCCGCACCTCCGCCTCGCCCAGCACCACCTCTTTCTTCTCCGGGGCGAGCAGGCCCTCCATCGCCCCGCGCACCTCTTCCACCGCCTCGTAGATGATGCGGTAGGTGCGGATCTCGACCTTCTCGCGCTCCGCGGAAGCCCGGGCGTTGGAGTCGGGCCGCACGTGGAACCCGATGATGATGGCGTTCGACGCCTTGGCGAGCAGCACGTCCGAGTCGGTGATCGCGCCCACGCCGCGGTGCACGACCTCGACCTTGACTTCGGGCGTCGAGAGCTGCGCCAGCGCGTCGGCGAGCGCCTCGGCGGGACCGCCCTGATCCGCCTTGATGATGATCCGCAGCGTGGCGGCGCCGCCTTCGGCCCGCTCGGCCATGAAGTCCTCGAGCGTCTTCACCCGGCCGGAGCGGCGATGCTGCGCCTCGCGCTCCAGGCGTTGACGCTTCTGCGCGATCACGCGCGCCGCCCCCGCGTCCGCCATCACGCTGAAGGTGTCGCCCGCCTCGGGCACGCCTTCGAAGCCGAGGATCTGGACCGGGGTCGAGGGACCGGCCTCGGTCACGGTCTCGCCGCGCTCGTTGTACATGGCGCGCACCCGTCCGGAGAACTGGCCGCAGATGAAGTCGTCCCCGACGCGCAGGGTGCCGTTCTGGACCAGGATCGTCGCGACCGGGCCCTTGCCGGGGTCCAGGGTCGCCTCGAGCACCGTGCCGTGCGCGCGCCGGTCGGGGTTCGCCTTGAGGTCCAGCAGCTCGGCCTGCAGCAGGATCTGATCGAGGAGCGCGTCGACGTTCTGCCCGGTCTTCGCCGAGATCGGCGTCGCGAGCGTCGTGCCGCCGAACTCCTCGAGCACGACCGCGTGAGACAGCAGATCCTGCTTCACTTTCTGCACATTGGCGGCGGGCAGATCGATCTTATTGATGGCGACGACGAGCGGCACGCCGGCGTTCTTGGCGTGCGAGATCGCCTCGATGGTCTGCGGCATGATGGCGTCGTCGGCGGCGACGACCAGCACGACGATGTCCGTCACCTGGGCGCCGCGGGCGCGCATCGCCGTAAACGCCTCGTGCCCCGGCGTGTCGAGGAAGGTGATCGACCGGCCGTCCTTGAGCGTCACCTGGTAGGCCCCGATGTGCTGCGTGATGCCGCCTGCCTCACCCGCCACGACGTTGGTCTTGCGGATGTAATCGAGCAACGACGTCTTGCCGTGGTCGACGTGACCCATCACCGTCACGACCGGCGGCCGCGGCTGGAGCGCCGCCTGCGTATCGTCGGGCGCCTGTTCGCCTTCGCCGACGACGTACTCCTCCTCCCGCACCGCCTGGAACCCGAAGGCGGACGCGATCAACTCGATCATGTCGAAGTCGAGCCGCTGGTTGATCGTCACCATCTGCCCCAGCTCCTTGAAGGCGAAGGAGACGATCTCCTTGGCGGGAACCTTGAGAATGTTCGCGAGCTCGGAGACCGTGATGAACTCGGTCACGCGAACGAGCGTCTTCTCGCGCTCCTTCTCGTCACGCCGCTTCTGCTCCTCCAGGTCGCGGAAGCTCGGGCCCTCCTCCCGCCGGTGCACGCCCTTGCGGCCGACCGGGCCCTTGATGGACGCGAGGGTGCGGGAGATGTTCTGCGCGACGGCCTCCTGGTCCACGAGCGACTTCTTGCCCTTCTTGCGTTTCTTCCCCTTCTCGCGGCGGCGCTCCTCGAGCGGGATGGCGCCCGGGGCGGCGGAGGCGACCGGCCGGGGAGGGGGCGGCGGCACCGGACCGCCGGGCGTGGCGCTCGCCACCGGCTTGGGCCGCACGGGTGTCGGGATCACGGGCCTCGGGGGGGCGGGCGCCGCGGGGGCGACGGACGAAGCCGTTGCAGAGGCGGCGAACGGCGTGGCCGCCTGTGGCTCCCCCGCGGCCTCCACGGCGACAGGGAGGTCCTTGAACAGCGCGGCCGCGCGCTCTTCGAGCGACGGCTTCTCCTCCTCGACGACTTTCGCCGCTTCGAGCGCTTCCCGCGCCTTGAGCTCCCGCTCCGCTTCGACTGCGGCCTCGGCCTGCGCCTCGGCCTCGGCGGCGGCCACTTCGGCCGCGGTACGGCGGCGGCGCTTGGGACGCGCTTCCGGCACCACGGCGACCGGCTCGGCCGCCTTGACGGCGCGGCGCCGCTTCGGCGCCGCCGGCGCCTCCTTCAGCTTGCGCTTCTCGCGCTCCCAGCGGGCGCGCATCAGCGCCACCTGCTCGGGCTTGAGCGGCGACAGGTGGCTGCGCACGAAGATGTCCAGCTCCTTGAGCATGCCCATGAGCTGCTCCGAGGAGATCCCGAATTCCGCCGCCAGGTCGTGAATCCGCGTCGTCGTCACCTCATTCCTCCACAGCCACCAACCCACGGGCCAGCCCCGCGTCTCTCACCCCGACCGCCTGGAGCGGCGGCCGGCCGAGGCCGGCGCCCAACTCGAGGGCGACCGGCCCCTGCACGATCGGCACCCCGCGCGCGCGCGCGAGGCGCTCCACCTTGTCCCGCGTGCGCGGACTCGCGTCCGCCGCGAGCACCACGCACGACAGCCCGTCCCGCTGCAGCTTCGCCCGTATCCCCGTCACGCCCAGCACCACACCGCCGGCACGGACGCCGAGCCCGAGCAGCCGCACGATCCGGTCGCTCACGCCGCCGGCGGGGGCGAGGGGTCCGGGGGGGGCGGGGGGGCCGGGGGGGCCGGGGGGGCCGGCGCTGGGGGCGCTGCCGCGCTGGGCCCCGCCGCGCCGCCCTGCCCCGCCCCCCCGTCCTCACCCTCGTCCTCGCCGCCTTCCTCGGTCATCTCGTTCAGGAACGCCATGAGCTTGTCGGCGAGCTCGGGAGTCATCCCCGCGATCTTGTCCACGTCCTCGCGCTCGAGATCGAGGATGTCCTGCAGCGTCTTGTGGCCGGCCCGCGCGAGCACGTCCACCAGCTCCGCCGGCAGCCCCTTGAGCTCGCGCAGCGCGACCTTGGTGGCGGCGTCTTCTTCGGGCGGCAAGGGCGCGAACAGCGGGCCTTCCCCGCCGCGCTCCAGCCACTCGCGGCTCGAGTACAGGTCGATCTTCCAGCCGGTGAGCTCGGAGGCGAGGCGCACGTTCTGTCCGTTGCGGCCGATGGCAAGCGACAGCTGGTCCTCGTCCACGATCGCCTGAATGGTCTTGGTCTCCGGATCGGAGAACACCCGCGCCACCCGCGCCGGCGCGAGCGACAGCTTGGCGAACCGCTCGGGGTCGGGAGACCACGGCACGATGTCGATGCGCTCGCCGTTGAGCTCGTTCACGACCGCCTGCACGCGCGAGCCCTTGAGCCCCACGCACGCGCCCACCGGGTCGATCGAGTCGTCCCGCGAGGAGACGGCGATCTTGGTGCGGCTCCCCGCCTCGCGGGCCGTGGCGCGGATCTCCACGATGCTCTGCTGGATCTCCGGCACTTCGAGCTTGAACAGCGCCTTCACGAACAAGGGGTCCGCGCGCGACAGGATGAGGCGCGGGCCCTTGGGGGTCTCCTCGATGCGCTTGAGCACGGCGCGGATGGTGTCGCCCTGATGGAAGTGCTCGCGGTGGTTCTGCTCGCGGTAAGGGATGATGGCTTCGGCCTCCCGGAACTTCGCGAGCATCACGACGATCTTACCGCGCTCGATCTGCTGCACCTCGCCCGAGAGCAGCTCGCCCACCTTGTCCGTGAACTCCTCGCGAATGCGCGCCCGCTCACCCTCCCGCACGCGCTGGATGATGCGCTGCTTCGCGGCCTGCACGGCCGTGCGGCCGAACGCCTCGAACGGCACTTCCTCTTCCAGCACGTCCCCCACCTGGAAGTCCGGGTCCTCGAAGCGCGCCTCCTCGAGCGCCACCTGGGCGCCCGGATCCTCCACGGTCTCGACCACCGTCCGCAGCACCACAATCCGGATCGTACCCTTCAACTCGTCGATCCCGATCTCCGCCCGCACGTTGGGCCCGTAGCGCTTCACCAGCGCCGCGTGGAGACCGTCCTTCAGGAGATCGAGCAGCTCCGCGCGCTCGAGCTGCTTCGTGCTCGTGAGCTCGCGGATCGCGGAAACCACTTCACTCGTGCTTGTCATCATTCGGTCCTTTTCACCAATCCACCGCCAGGCGCGCATCGCGGATGCCGGCGAGCGGCACCGGTCGCGGCGCGGCGCCCTGGGGCTCGAGAATCACCGTCGCCTCGTCGGGCACCGCCACGATCCGGGCGCGCACCCGGCCCAATCCCGCCACCGTCGCCTGGACCTCCCGGCCGACGAACCGCACCCAGTGCTGGTGCCAGCGGAGCGGCCGCTCGAGTCCCGGGCTCGACACCTCGAGGATGTAGCGGCGGCCCAGCGGGCCGTCGGCGTCGAGCCACGCCTCAAGCGCCCGGCTCGCCGTGGCACAGTCCTCCACCGTCACACGCCGCGGTGGCTCGCCGGGCGGCCATTCGATGCGCACTTGAACGAGCGGCCGGTGCTGCGTGCCGCCGATGCGGAGGTCGGCCAGTTCGAGCCCCAGCGGCGCCAGGCGGACCCGAAACGACTCGACGAGACTGTCGGAGAGCATAAAAAAAAGCGCGGGCCGAACTTCGCCCGCTTCACCGGCCCGGAATCTAGCCGCCGGGCGGCGCGTGTCAAGCGCGTGGTAGCCCGAGGTAGGCGACCATCCGCCCGTCGCGCCCGCCCGAGGCGCGGTGCGAGAAGAATTGCTCGCGGTGGTGTGCGCTGCACCACGGCGAGGTCGAGATCTCGGTCAGCCCGAGCGCGCGCGCCTGCTGCATCAGGACGGCGCGCAGGTCCACGTGACCGGGCGCGGTTTCGGGGCGCCCGCTGAACTGCGTCAGCACTTCAGAACCTACTTCATAACACTCGCCACAAATACTAACCCCGCAATGCATTACGATTTCCGAAGCGCGCACGAACGCCTCCCGCCGCACCAGCTCCACGCCGCGCTCCAGGATGCGCCCGGCCGCGCCGCGCCACCCCGCGTGCAGCAGGGCGACGGCCTGCTTGTGCGGCACGGTGAGATAGACGGGCACGCAGTCCGCGACGGTGATGGTGAGCAGCATCCCCCGGGTCCCGGTCGCGTGGCCGTCGATGCCGTCGAGGATCAGCCAGCCGTCCGCCGTCTGACGGTGCCACTGTACCAGCGTGCCGTGCACCTGGTGCGCGAGGATGAGGGCTGGGAAGGCGGAGCGGAACGCGGCGCGGAAGGCGCGCCACCGCGACATCACCTGCCCCACGTTTTCCTCGCTCCACAGGCCCAGCGAGAAGCCGCGGCCGCGGGTCGTGATCCCCGCCACGACGCCGTAGCGCTCGGCCCATTCGTGGAGCTCCATGCGTGGCACCGCCGAATCGCCGACGGGCTGTTCACGGAGGACGGCAGCGACGGCAGAGGCGGCAGGGACGGCACGGGGGTCGGTCACGTACCATCCTCCTTGCCGCCCGTGCCGCCTTTGCCGCCTTCGTTGACGCGCTCAATCTGCGCACCGAGCGCGCGTAACCGCTCGTCGATGCGCTCATAGCCGCGCTCGATCTGTCCAATGTTGTGGATCACCGAGCTCCCCTCGGCGCCGAGGGC
>WNEW01000113.1_pt1 | contig 34035 bp, 29 predicted proteins | sample 5399891 | NCBI WGS metagenome assembly WNEW01 (sample SAMN13153336, study PRJNA577476) | soil metagenome | isolation source: 40 cm grassland meadow soil pre-rain plot 5 | place: USA:California | collected 2015-09-08 | reverse complement strand
TCTTTCCCGCGAGTGTCTGAGGCAGGGCGTCGTCCATGGAGCGCGGCAAGTACTGTTCGGCGATCGCACGGCTCACCTCTTCCGATGCCCCGTCGTGCCTGGCATATTCGCCGCCGATGATTCCTTGCAGTGTCGGAAATTCACCCACCATTCCGGTCAGGAGGTCGGCTTTGCTCAATTGTGCAGCACGACGGCACGTGTTGCGCAGCTCCTGGTCCCCTAGCATGTCTGCGAGCTTGACGACCAGTTCCGTGAGGCGCCCGATCTTCTGATGTAATGTGCCCAGTTTGTGGTGAAATGTCACGCCCTTGAGTTTCCCAACCCGGTCCGCCAGTTTGGTCTTCCGATCTTCTTCGAAAAAGAATTTGGCATCAGCCAAGCGGGCCGCCAACACGCGCTCGTTCCCTTCGCGGATCAACCGCATATTCGACAGCTTCATGTTGGTGACCGCGATGAACTTCGGGAGCAACGCCCCGTCCGGACCCATCAGTGAAAAATACCCCTGGTGCTCTTTCATCGCCGTCATCAGCACCTCTTTCGGCAGCGAGAGGTAGTGCGGCTCGAATTCGCCCAGGATCGCGTGCGGGTATTCGACACTGTAGATGGCCTGCTCCAGGAGATCTTCATCGCGATGCAGATGCCCACGCGCGGCCTTGGTCAGGTCCGTGAGCTGGGCCAGAATCATCACACGGCGTGTGCTCTGATCAGGAATGACGCCGTGACGCTCCAACGTCTTCATGTACATTCTGAGGTCTTTCACCGGCAATCCTTGCGAGTGGGCGGACTCGGGAGACCCGAGAAAGCGGTGCCCAAACGTCCGATTGCTTGCCCTGATCCCGCCGAGCTGGATGCCGACCACTCTCCCGCCGTACAGCGTCAGCAGCCACCGGATCGGGCGCGCGAACCGCATGCCGGTTTCGTTCCAGCGCATCGATTTGGGAAACGACAGTCCGCCGATCAAGTCAGGCAGGATTTCGCCCAGGACTGCGACGGCCGAGCCGCCCGCCTCCCGCCTCACCGCGAACACGTACTCTCCTTTGGGAGTCCGCCGAATTTCCAGGCCGCCGACCGTGACGCCCTGCGACCCCGCAAAGCCGATCGCCGCTCTCGTCGGCTGCCCGGCTGCGTCGTAGGCCGCGGCCTTGGAGGGCCCCATCACCTCCTTGACGGTCGCGGCCTGCCGGCCTGACACAGACTCGACCGCCAGGACCATGCGTCGCGGGCTGCCGAATGTACGCACCGCTCCATGGGGCAGCCGGTGCTCCTTCAGCAGGCGCTCCGCAGAATCCCCCAGCGCCCGCAGTGCCGGCGGGAGGAACTGAGACGGCAATTCCTCGGTTCCGATCTCCAGCAGCAACTCCGCCTGTCCCGTCTTGGTCCCGGGACGTTTCCCGGCGGAGTGAGGATCCGGCCCGCTCGCGATGGGAGATTTGCTCATTGTACTGCGACTCCGGCTCCCGGCGGGGCCTTCTGGTGCAGCAACGGATAGCCCAAGGCTTCGCGCTCCCTCATGTAGCTCTCGGCGCACTGACGGGCCAACCCGCGGACGCGGGCGATGTAACCCGTCCGTTCCGCCACGCTGATCGCGCCGCGCGCGTCCAGAAGATTGAACAGGTGGGACGCCTTGATGCAGTAATCATACGCCGGCAGCGTCAAGCCTTTCGCGAGCAGGCGCTTGGCCTCCGACTCGAATGCCTGGAAGGTGCCGGTCAGCAACGCCACGTCCGCTTCCTCGAAATTGTACTTGGAAAACTGAACTTCCGTCTGTCGGTGGATCTCTCCGTACGAGATGGTCTCGGTCCAGGCCAGATCGTACACATTGTCCACCTGCTGGAGATACATGGCGATGCGCTCCGTGCCGTACGTGATCTCGACCGTGATCGGATGAAGCTCGATTCCGCCGACCTCCTGAAAATAGGTGAACTGCGTGATCTCCATCCCATCCAGCCGCACCTCCCATCCCAGTCCCCAGGCTCCCAAGGTCGGAGATTCCCAATCATCCTGGACGAACCGGATGTCGTGTTGTCGAGGGTTGATGCCGAGATGCGCCAAGCTCTTCAGGTAGAGAGACTGAATCTCGTCGGGAGACGGTTTAAGGACGACTTGGTACTGGTAGTAGTGCTGCATCCGGTTCGGATTGTCCCCGTACCGGCCGTCAGTCGGGCGCCGGCATGGCTGCGGATAGGCCGCCTTCCAGGGCTCCGGACCCAGCGCCCGCAAAAACGTGGCCGGGTGGAAGGTTCCGGCTCCCATTTCCAGATCGTAGGGTTGATGAATGACGCAGCCCTGGTCAGCCCAATAGCGGTGGAGGGAGAGGATCAACTCCTGGAGGGTCACAGCTCGTCCTTGCCGTCGTTGCCGAGTTCGGACCGGGGTCAGGGTTTGACAATCGAAGAGGAAGCCCCGGGTCCAGAGCACCGCGGAAGCCGCGTCAAACTAACAAGAAACCGGTGCGCTGTCAAGGAACGATCGCCCCCGTCATCGCGGGGTTGTTGTACCCATGAAACAAAAAAACACGCGCCCGAACCGATGTGGATACTCTGAGATGGCTATCCAGAGACTTGACGTGATCACCCAACTGGAGTATTGTGTGTAAACTTTACTGACTCACTAGAGAATTCAACACGACCATGAAATTTTCCAAGAAAAGCGAATACGCGCTCCGTGCCCTCATCGAGCTGACCGCCCAATACGGACAGCCCCACCTCCAACGTCACGAAATCGCCAAGCGGCAACAGATCCCGATCGAGTTTCTCGAGCAGATCCTGCTGACGCTCAAGAACGCGGGTCTCCTGGGCAGCCGACGCGGGGTCACCGGCGGTTACAGCCTCATCAAGCCGCCCCAGGACATCACTCTCGGCCAGGTGATCCGAATTCTGGACGGCCCCCTCGCGCCGATCAGCTGCGTCAGCAAGACCGCCTATCAGAAATGCAGCGACTGTCCCTATACGGAGAAGAAGAGCTGTCCGATCCAGAACGCGATGCTCGGCGTGCGCAACGCCATCGCGGACATCCTGGACAACTACAAGCTCAGCGACTTCGCGTCGGGTCACTGCAAACGACCCCATTCCTGAGCGGAGCTCGTTCCCCAGCATGTTGGCAAAGAGGCCATCGCACGAAGGCAGTCGACACCGAACTGAACCACATCTTCACGCGTACGCGCTGAACCGATGAACACGGACCACATCATTCTCATCCTGATCACGTTCTTGGCCGCGACGGTCAATGGGGCGTTGGGCTACGGGTTTTCCTCCATCACCGTTCCGGTTGCGCTGCTATTTTACACGAACAGAATCCTGAACCCGGCGTTGGTCATGGTGGAAGTGGTCATTAATGGGTACGTCTTGCTGATGAACCGAAAGAGTGTGCCGCACACATGGAGAAGAGTGGTGCCCATCTTGCTCGGCGTGCTGCCGGGGGTCATGATCGGCAGCTACGTTCTTTTCATGGTTCAACCTGGGTGGGTCAAGTTCTTCACGTATTTTGTCCTGCTTCCCCTCATCCTCCTCCAAGCGGCCGGCGTACGAAGGCCGATTCGTTCAGAGAAAGCGGTCGGGGTACCATTTGGAATGGGAATTGGAACGCTCTATTCCGTGACCACCATCTCCGGTCCTCCTCTGGCTCTCCTCTTTAATAATCAAGGTTATGCCAAACAGGAGTTTCGGGCGGCGTTGAGCCTGATTCGAGTGGCTGAATCCACCATGACGGCTGTCGCCTACTATTTCTTAGGCCTGTATAGCGTTGAGAGCACCCAGATCCTGCCCTACATCGTTCCCACTGTGCTGGTCGGAATTCCTCTGGGGACCTACCTCATCAGTCGGATGGACCCTGAAGTCTTCAGAAGGCTGTGCATGAGCTTTGATGCCTTGGTCGTGGGATTTGGAATGTCCAGGGTTCTCATCGAGCTCCGGCTTGCCCCCAGCCCCGCTGCCTATGGTGTCCTGGCGGCTGTCGTGGTGATTGATGCCTACCTGCTCTACCGCTTTTTCCAACGACGGTCTTCCCCCTCAAGGACGGGCGGGCAATCTGGCCTCAGGGTGCGACGCCTCTAGGATCCACGGAGGCGACTACCACAATCTTCCTCTTCGTCGCACCTTCAGTTCTGCGTGATTCCGAGGACACCCTCCATGGACCAGATGGTCAATTGACTCACTCCGGCTGTTTTGTTAGGCTGCACGGGCGCGCACTGACCTATTCAACCACGCAACCACCGTCTAACAGGAGACACCATGCCTGCCCCAACCATGGCCACCACCTCACTCGTGGTCACCCTGCAGAACAAGGCGACGATCCTCCGGATCGAGAGTGTCCGCGCAACCACCGAGGCCGGGAGCGGACACCCGTCGAGCTGCTGCTCAGCCGCCGACATTGTCGCCACGCTCTTCTTCGCCGTGATGCGGTACGATCCGAAGAATCCCAAGAATCCCAACAACGATCGCTTCATTCTGTCGAAAGGCCACGCGGCACCATTGCTCTATGCCGCGTGGGCCGAGGCAGGGCTGTTCGACAAACAGGACCTGCTCAAACTGCGCACGCTGGACTCCGACCTGGAAGGCCACCCGACACCACGGCTCTCGTTCGTGGACGTGGCCACCGGGTCGCTCGGTCAGGGTCTGGCGGCGGGAGTCGGGATGGCCCTGAACGCACAACGGCTCGACCGATCAAGCTATCGCACCTACGTCTTGCTCGGCGATGGCGAGTCCGTGGAAGGGTCGGTCTGGGAGGCGGTGGAGCTGGCGCGTCATTATGGCCTCGACAACCTCTGCGCGATCGTGGACATCAATCGCCTCGGGCAAAGCGATCCGACGATGTTGCAGCATGACATGGAGGGACATCGCGCACGCTGGGCGGGATTCGGCTGGCACGCGATCGTGCTGGACGGGCACGACCCGGCTGCGCTGCTGGCGGCCTTTGACGAAGCCGCCCGCACGAAGGGCACACCCACCGTCCTGCTGGCGCGCACGTTCAAAGGGAAAGGGATCTCCTTCATCGAGGACCGTCCCGATTGGCACGGCAAGCCGCTCAAGAAGGGCGAGGAATCGCAGAAAGCGCTCGACGAGCTGACGCGTCAACTGAAGCCGGGCACGAGTGAGCCGGACATCCGTCGGCCGGAGCCGGCCGGGAACCGCGCCCGACCCGCCAAACCGATGGCCCCCCCGGCCTACAAGCCCACGGACTCTGTCGCGACACGCGAGGCCTTCGGGACGGCCCTCGTCGCCTTGGGGGAAGCCAATCCGCTCGTGGTGGGACTTGACGCCGACGTGAAGAATTCCACTTTTACCGACAAGTTTGGTAAGCAGTTCCCTGACCGTTTCTTCGAGAGTTTCATCGCGGAGCAGAACATGGTAGGGGCTGCGGTCGGCCTGGCTGCCTGCGGCAAGATTCCCTTTGCGGCCACATTCGCCTGCTTCCTGACCCGTGCGTACGATTTCATCCGCATGGCCGCCATCAGTCGAGCCAACATCAAGCTGATGGGGTCACACGTCGGCGTGAGCATCGGGGAGGACGGCCCGTCGCAGATGGGCCTCGAGGACTTGGCCATGATGGGGGCCCAGCCCGGCATGGTGGTCCTCTACCCGTCGGATGCGGTCTGTACCCACCGGCTCGTGGAAGCCGCCGCGGCGCAGCAAGGTCCCGTATACATCCGGACGGGCCGCCCCAAGTCACCCATCCTGTACGGGAATGAAGAGAAGTTTCCAGTCGGCGGCTGCAAAGTGCTCCGGCAAAGCCCCTCCGATCAATTGACGATCGTGGCGGCCGGCGTGACGGTGTTTGAAGCGTTGAAAGCGCACGACCAGCTGAAAGCAGCCGGCATCCCGGTGCGGGTCCTGGATCTGTACAGTATCGCCCCCATCGACCGCCCGACCCTCCTGGTGTGCGGCCACGCGACCAAGGGACGGATCCTGACGGTCGAGGATCATTACGCCCATGGCGGACTGGGAGACGCGGTCCTCAGCGCGGTCGGACGCGAAGGCATCCGCGTGCAGAAGATGGCGATCCGGGAGATCCCGCACAGCGGCAAACCGGAGGAGTTGCTGGACCGGTACGGAATCAGCGCTCGGGTGATCGTGGAAACCGTGAAGAAAATAGCCTAACGCACTCGAATCGCCAACCGGATCCGCTGCGAAAGATCCCTCTGCTCAACATACTGGCTGATCTTCATGCGATCGGCCCCGCTAACATGCTTTCCCCCGGATGGGAGAGCATGGGAGTATGCGCTCTCCCTCCAGCTCTTTTTGTGCAGCTTCTAGGCAAGCAAAATGGGTCGCGAGAGCGAACAGGTGCCGACATGGCTGTGGGTACCGGCGCAGGGCTTCCTGGCTCGCTTCCCTCGGCTCTTGTTGCTCATGGCGATCACCGCGCTGGTGATCCCAGCGCGGGCCACGGGACAAGAAGCTATTTTAGAGCTGCTCCCGATCCGGCCGTTCAGCTTCGACGTTGCGCTCCGCCAGCAAACCTTCGCGCCGGATGATCGAGAGATCACCTCGCTCAAAAGCCTTTTCAAGAATCGGCTCAAAGTGATAAGTAATAACGTCACATTCCGGACGTTCTGATCAAGTTTTAAAAAGCAAGAGTTCAAAAACTATTCGGCATTTTTGGTTTGAGAGCGTCTATCGGAGCCAATGAGCGGATCAAGCCAGAAACAGACCAGAAATGGAGGACGCATCATGAGCATGAGAGGCTTTTGGTTGGGACTCGCTGTTGGAACCATCTCCACTTGCGTACTCGGTCAGTGGGTGTTCTCCGCCGTGAGCAAGGAGACAAATCCACCCAAGGGCATATCCCCAGAAATTGTCGCCGATTATATACATAGTGTAATCCAGGCGGATCGAACTTTTTACACGATCGAGATTGTGGAGCGGATGCAGACGCGAGGCATTATCTACGCCTCGGAAGATTGGATAGAGAAAGGAGATCTCCCTTTACCCGCCCAATTTGTACTCGAAACGGGGCGGATCGTAGCTAAACAACCAAATGGGATTCGATTCCGGCTGATCAGCAGTTGGCCGATAAATAAAAGGAATAGCCCAACGACAGAGTTCGAGCGGACCGCGCTTGCGAAGATCCTCGTGAATACCGATCGTCCCTATACAGGCGTTACAACCGAGGGCAGGGCTCGCGTCTTCCAAGCACTCTATGCCGATAAAGCCCTGTCTCAGAGGTGCGCCGATTGTCACAATGTGCACCCCAATAGCCCAAAGAGGGATTTCAAGGCAGGAGACGTAATGGGTGGGATTCTTCTAACGATTCCACTCCCCCAATAGGCAAGGCCAACGACCTTCATCGACGCTGCATGTGGGTTAAGCTGGCTGCAGTCTGAGTAGGCTGGAGGAGGGCCGCGGAAACGGTTTCCTAAACCGCGTCTCGACTAACGACTCGGTCGGGAATGCAACTCTTTCGATTTGAAACTGTAGCAGTGAGACCAACGACGGGGCAGAGCGGCGGCTGTAGATTGACCCAAAGCCAATCCCGCCGTGGGAGTGGCGAAGACGGAAATAAGGGGATCGAATGGCGGGGAATTGTCCCTGATCGTAAGCTGAGATCAGCGACGCAATAGCCATACACTCCATAATTCCCCTTCGATCTCTTGACGTTACGGAGCGTCTGCGAATCTGCAAGCCGCCGACTTCAAGATAACTTATTCGGCTCCCTTGGACTGAGCTTCATGTACTCAATCTGTAACCCAAGAACCTTTAGTTTTCTGTATCCGCCCGATTACCCCGAAGAACTGTCCAACGCATCCATCAAGCGTGTATGGGACCTTGCATTGCGATCTGATAATAGACCGCTCCTCTCTATTCAAGGATTCAAAATCTGCATCAAGATGCCATGTGGTTTTGTGATCGACAGTATCCTGCATCTCTAACCAGATATGCTCTTCATCACGGGCGTCAAAATCTGTGGGGAAGTACATGATCTTAGCGTCTACTACAAAATGTTTGCCGAACAACGGGTGCTTAGGAGCCTCTGTAGGATCGGTGTAGTCCAGAATACAGCAGTGATGTTTTGAGTTGAGAACATCTAAGGCAATAGTTTCATACCGATCCTTGGGGATGCTGCGCAAAGGGACTGCCTGAAGAGCTGCGTTAAAGTCAGCCATCTCCTCACGACTCTGTCGCGCCCGAATCGGCTCCATAATGCGATTGAAATCTTCCTGGCTCCGCCTGCATTCTTTGACCACCTCTGGCTTCAGGCGAGCCCCCTTGTAGAATCGAGTCCGTTGATCGGCTTGAGGATCTGATCACCCCGCAAGTAACGCGACGCAATAGGCGGTCAGGATAAGTGAGCCTGGAAGGGCGTTGCTGACGTTCAAACCTGCCATAATGCGAATGCCTCCTCGATGAAAAGATGCAACGCTCTTATCTTTATCGCCGAGGAGAGTCAATCGAAATCAGTCCAATACTGTGGCTAAACTGGGGCAGAACTATCGCGCATGGAGGGGGAATATCGGCACCTGGCCTTTCATTCGCGCGGGTTTGGGTCAGGAGGAAAAATGGTGCGATAGCCGTGGACTCTAGATGCACAGTCTGGATTCTGTTTTTTGGGGGGTACCGGGGGGCCGATGGGACCCTTCGATGTGATCCTCGATCTTGTTATAGGTGCCTGGTGGGGTATTCTGATCTGCACGAAACGCTAGAACCATTGGATGCAAGGCAGGACGAAGACATGAAAGGGAACTTGCACCTTGCCCTCTCCATGGAGCTTCCGTTGCAGATTATGAATGTGTTCCCGGAAGCCACTGAGCTGCTCATCTTGAATTCCCGCAAACAGCATCGTGTTGCTACCGCCCCAGTAAATTGAGCCAGGAGCATGCCCCGTCGCGCCTTTTCCGTGGGCCTTTTCCACAAAAGTAAAGGAGACGCGTTCTGCCTCCAGCCACTTAAGCACTTCGTCTTCCAGTGATGAGCGAAACGTCATGAAGACCATCTGCATGGTATTTCCCCTCAATGGTGCATCTTGATGCCACGTCCTAAGCCACTACGATCCCGTGGTGATTTCTGCTTTGCGAGGATTTGATCCTTGATCTTATCGTAGGTTGCCTGCGGTATCACCTTCTTCTGCACCAACTCGTCCTTCCGCTTGTAGGGCCGTCCCGCTCTTTTTCGAGTACGCCTCGCCGATGACGAAGCCGCGAATTGTCCCTTAACCCGATAATCTCGGCTATTTTCCGTGAGGACGGTTAAGGAACGGCGGGCTTCGTCAGGTCGTTATTCACCCAGTTATTGGGCGCGTTAACGTCGATCCCTCCGGCAGGTGGCGGTTTGTCCAGATTGACATATTGCAAATTATCGAAGGGCTGGATCTGCTCGTCGGCGGGCAATTGCTTGCGGTTAAAGCCCCCGCCGAGCGCGCGGAGGAGCGCCACCGAGGCTCTCAGCAGGTCGACCTTGATCTGCACGAGGTCGGTGCGCGCCATTAGCGTTTGGACCTGCGCGTAAATCAGCTCGAGGCTGGACGCTAGACCGCCCTTATAGAGCTCGGATGTCAGGTCTTGCGTCTTGAAGAAGGCTCCGACGGCGGCGGCCTGCCGATCGGCCGCGGCGGTCAGCCAGTTCGTCAAGCTCAGCCCGTTCTCGACCTCTCGAAACGCGTTGAGCACCGTCGACCGGTACAGGTCTTCCGTTTCGCGATAGGCCGACCAGGACCGCTGCAATTGGGCGCGGCGATAGCCGCCCTGGAAGACCGGCAGCGAAACGCTGGCGCCATAGGACCAGAATGCGGCGGTCAGCTTGGCGATATCGAAGCCAGCGTCCAGGATTCCTCCGTCGGCTGCGAACCTTACATTGGGGAAAAAGGCAGCGCGTGCGATCCCGATGGCGCGGTTCGCTTGTGCCATTTTGCGCTCCATCGCGGCGACGTCTGGTCGCCGCTCCAACAGCGTGGAGGGAATGCTTCGCGGAATCGTGAATTTCGCCATGCGCAGGTCATCGACCGGTTCGATCGTGAAACTGGCCGGAGTCATATTGACGAGGATGGCGATCGCTTGTTCCGTCACCTGGCGTTGGCCTTGGATCTGCGCGTATTTTGTCTCCGTGCTGAACAGCAACGATTCGACGCGGGCGACATCGAGCGCCGACGCGATCGCGCCGGCGAACTGAGCCTTCACAAGCTTGAGCGAATTCCTATAGAGGTCGATCGATTGTTTGTAGATCGCGCTCTGGGCGTCGTAGCCGCGCAACGTGAAATAATCCGACGCAATTTCCGCCTGCAGGCTCAAGCGCGCGAGCCCATAGTTGGCGGCACGCTCTTCCGCTCGGTAGGTTTCCACACGCGTCGCATTGCGGATCGCCGACCAGAAGTCGGGCTCCCAGGAGGCAAGCCCCGCACCGACCCCGACCGGCCCGGTGAGCGCAACATCGCCAGGAATTCTCAGCGGATCGACATGATTTCGACTGTCCGCGCCTTTTGCGCCCAAGCCGACTTGCGGGATCCGTTGGGAGCGGACCTGCATCATGACATCGCGAGCCTGTACGAAGCGCTCCGCGGCGGCCTGCAGATCGGGATTGGCCGCCATGGCCAATTCGACCAGGTTGTTCAGCATTGGATCGTCGTACAGCTTCCACCAATCCGGGCGCAATTCCCCGTCCGACGGCTTCGCCTCGACAAAGGGACTCTCTCCATGCCACGAGGCGGGGACAACATACTGGGGCGGTTCATAAAGCGGCGACAGATCGACGTGCGGCAACCAGTCGCCGCACCCAGATACGGTCAGCGCGAGCAGGACGGCGTAGAGAGGCGCGTGCCGCCGAAATTGGGACCAGAGATAGCGAATCGGCATGATCTCCACAATCATGGCACCCTGTTGGGAGGCAGCTGGGGCGGCTCTGCCGGATGCGGCGCCCGTGGCGGCTGAGGCGGCTCTTCCGGCTGCACACCCTGTGGCGGCTGCGGCACCGGCGCAGCCTGTGGCGGGGCCGACTGTACTGGCTGCGGCGACTGCGACATCGCGGGCGCCTGAGGGAGATGAGAGACCTGTGCCCGCTGCGGCGACTCCGACGCCGGGGTATTGACGAGATCATAGCCGGGTGCCGGCATGACGACACGCACCCTGTCGCCTTCGAGCAACGCGGCGCTGGGGTTGTTGACGACGCGGTCGCCCGCGGAAATCCCCTCGGCCACTTCGACAGCGTTGTCCATGAGTTGGCTCACGGTGATCCGTTTCAAGTGTACTCGGTCGTCCTCCGCCACCACGGCCACTTGCGTACCGTGCTCCTGGAACACCAACGCGGTAGACGGGATCGTGAATGCTTTCTTATCGATCGGCGCCGTGAGGTGGACCTGGGCGTAGGAGCCGGGCCAGAGCGCTCGGTCCTCGTTGTCGATCGTGAAGACGGTGACCGCGGTACGCGTGCTCACATCGAATCCCTTGGCAACGGTCAGGAACTTGCCGGTGAAATGGCGATTGGGCAATTGCGGCACGGTCACGTCGGCCGTCAGGCCTGGCTGCAGGAAGGGCCCGAACGACGCCGGCATGCTCACGAAGAGGCGCAGCACATGGACGTCGGCCACCGTAAAGAGGTTGCTTTTTGCATTCGGGGTGCTGAGATTGCCTTCCTTGCTGACCAAGTCACCGACGTTGATGTTGCGCTGAGTCACCACGCCGTCAAAGGGGGCGACGATCGTTTTGAACCGAATGAACGCCTCGACGTTCTTGACCTTTTGCTCCGCTGCGTTGACCACCGCTGCCTGGGCTTTCAGTTCTTGTTCCTTCACCGTGATCGATTGCTCGGAGACCGCGTGATTTGGGCGCAGCGCAATCCAACGCTTCGCGGTCACCTCGGCGAGCTTATACCTGGCGCGCTCCGTTTCTAGATCCGCCCTGGCCTGCTGATATTCCGCGTCGAGATCCGGCGCGTTGATTTCGGCGAGGATGTCGTCTTTCTTGACCAGGTCTCCGTAGTCCTTGTACCACATTTTCACATAGCCCGTGACACGTGCGTACATCGGCGCCTCGTACCAGCCCACAATATTGCCGGGGAGCGTAATGGTCTCGGTCGCCGGCACCGGCTTGGGAGAGACGACGGCCACGGTAGGAATGGCACGTTCGAGTGTCTGCTCGCGCAGCAGAGCGGCATCGCTTCTGCTCTCATGAATCCGATAGCCGAGATAGAGGACGCACAGCAGGATCGCTGAAAGGGCAATGCGTTTTCCATTGAGTGTTTTCATCATGAGGCCTGTCCCTTTTGCCGAGCGGTTCGCCTATTATAGATGATCGCGTACACGCAGGGCACGAAAAACAGGGTGAAGACGGTGGCGACGAGCAAGCCGCCGATGACGGCCCGGCCCAGCGGCGCGTTCTGGGAATAGCCCGTCGCCATGGGGACCATCCCGATGATCATGGCCGAGGCGGTCATGAGCACCGGACGGAAGCGGGTCGTTCCGGCTTCGATCGCGGCCCGCAGCGCGTCGCCGTGTTCTTTGAGTCGCTCGCGCGCATAGGACACGACGAGGATCGAATTGGCGGTCCCCGTGCCCATGGTCATGATGGCGCCCGTCAGCGCGGGCTCCGACAAACGCGTATGGGTCAAGAACAAGGCCCACGCGATGCCCGCCAGCGCGCCGGGCAAGGCCGTAATGATGATGAAAGGATCGAGCCAGGATTGGAAGTTGACGACGATCAGCAGATAGACCAGCACGATCGCGGCGAGCAGTCCGAAGATCAGCTCGGCATAGGCGTCGTACATCAGTGCGGCCTGGCCATGGATTTCAAGCGCGGCGCTGCGGGGCAGCTCGTGCTCCATGCTCTTGGCGACTTTCTCGACATCCGCCAGCACGCCGCCGAGGTCGCGCCCTTCGGCGGACACATAGATGTCGAACAGCGGCATGATGTTCCCGTGCGTGATCACGCCCGGCGTTCCCTCCGCCGATAAGCTGGCCAAATTGCCGAGCAGCTGCACATCATCCTTGTTCGAAGAGTGGTCCGAGGACTCGACCGGGACGGTCTTGAGACTGTTGATGCTGTTGATCTGCGACTGCGGCGTATAGACATTGATGAGGTACGACATGCCGGTCTTGGGATCGAGCCAGTAGACCTGGTCGACCTGTTGGCTCCCGGCGGTCGTCATGAGCAGATTGTCGGCCATGTCCTTCAGGGTCCTGTTGACACCGAATCCGAACGTGCGGTTGCCTTCGACCATGAGGGTCGGCGTGCGCATCGTCTGTTGGATCACCACGTCCGCGGCGCCAGGGATCTCGCGGAACTTGCCCGCCAGTTTCCGGGCGAACTCATAGTTGGGGTAGATGTCCGGGCCGTTGACCTGGACATCGATCGGCGCGGGCGCGCCGAAGTTGAGAATCTTTGCGGTCAGATCGGACGGCTGGAATGTGAATTCGGTGCCCGGGTAGCGCTCCCTCAAACCCGTGCGGAGCATGCGCCGGTACTCCCACACCGGCGACTTTTCATCCTTCAACAGGATCGTCAAATCACAATCCTGCGAGCCGATGGTCGGCGTCGGGATGAAGGCGAGGTTATGCGGTCCGACCGGCAGGCCGCAATTACTGACGATGTTTTCGACCTGACCGGGCAGCAACTCCTCGATGGAGTCGGAGACCAGCGTGGCAAGGCGTCCTGACACCTCGATGCGTGTCCCGAGCGGCGCCCGCATATGCATCTGAATGACCCCTGACCTGATCTCGGGAAAATAATCGCGCCCGAGGAAGAAGAAGAGAGACAGGGAGCCCACCGCGATCGCCAGCGAGATGTTGACGAAGGCGCGGCGACGGGCGATCACCGGTTCGAGCAGGGCATTGTAGCGATCACGGAACCGCTCGAAGCGACGTTCGAACCCCTGCTGAAAGCGGACGAAGACGTTCCGCGATGGTCGTTCCGGGCCGGGCTGCCCGTCGTGCTCCTGCGCCTGCGACGCGTTGTGACCCACGAGAATATATTTCGCCATGGTCGGCACCAGCGTGAACGACAGGACGAAGGAAGCGAGCACCGCGAAAATCATCGCTTCCGCCATCGGCATGAATAGCCAGCCGGACACGCCGCTGAGCTCGAAGAGCGGGAACCAGACGATCGCGATGCATAACGTGGCGACGAACGTCGGGATGACGACCTGATTGGCGGCGTCGATGATGGCCGTCTCCAGCGGCTTGCCCATTTCGATATGGCGATCGATATTCTCGATCATCACGATCGCGTTATCGACGAGAACACCGACGGCCAGCGCCAAGCCGCCCAAGGTCATGAGATTGATCGACTCTCCGAGCAGATGCAGGCCGATGAGTGCGGTCAGGATGGACAGCGGGATCGAGGTCCACACGACGACCGTGGCCCTCCATGAGCCGAGCAGCAAGAGGACGATGAGGCCGACCAGCGCACCGGCGGTCAGCATTTCATGCACGACGTCCGAGATCGCATCCTTGACGAAGGTCGAGGCGTCGTCGAGAAGTCTGATCTTCACGCCCTCCGGGACGACTTGCTCGATGCGCGGGATCATCTTCTTGACCCCATCCACCACCGTCAGGGTCGAGGCCTCGGTGCTCTTCATCACGACGATGATGACGGTCTGTTTGCCTTTCACCAGGACCGCGTTCTGTTGCACCCGGCCCATGAGGCGCACCGTCGCGACGTCGCGCAGATAGATGAACGCGTTGTCTTCCCGCTTGATCGGGATATTGGCGAAATCCTCAATCTTCAACGGTGACGCGTTCGTCAGGACGATCCAGTCGGTCGGTTTGATCTTGATGTCGCCGGATGGCAGCACGAGGTATTGCTGCATGAAGATATCGTGAATGTCCGCCGGCGTGACGTGACGGGCGAGCAATTTCTGCTGATCGAGGTTGACCATGACCTGCATGTCCTGGCCCCCGTAGGGGTGCGGCAGGATCGCCCCGTTGATCGTCACGAGCAGGGGTCGGATTCGCATGTAGGCGAGGTTATAGAGCTCTGCGGGCGTCATCGTGTCGGAGCTGACTTCGAGCATGGCCACCGGTATCGAGGATGGTGCAAGACGCATGATCATGGGCGGGGAAATATCCGGCGGCAGCGCTTTGACGACCGTCTGCGCAATGGCCGTGATATCCGCTTCGGCCCTGCCCACGTCGACTCCGTCCTGCAGATAAATATTGATGATGCTGCTGCCGTAGTAGGAGTGACTGTGGATATACTTGATGCCTTCCACCGTCGCGGTCAAAAAGCGTTCGAACAAATACGTGATGCGCCCTTCCACCTGCTGCGGCAGCAGGCCGGCGTAAACCCAGACCACGGAGGTGACGGGAATACCGATATTCGGGAAGACGTCGGTCGGCATGTGGAGTACTGTCAGGCTGCCAAACAGCACGATGAGGATGGTCATGACGACGAAGGTGTAGGGCCTGTGCAGTGCAATGAGGACAAGCTGGTTCATGCGCGAAGTCTGCCCAAAGCGGTCGGAGTTTCTGTCATGTGGACACCGCTTCCCTAACGACCTCTTCGATTTCTGATCAGGGTATCGGCGCCTCTAGAGAATCCCCAGTCTAAAGTAAAGCGCTCAAGTATAGCAAACGCCTTACCTGTCGTCGTATTCACTCTACATCCGGGTGGGCAATGGAAGGATGTGCGCAATTTATTGGCACAATATCGTCGGCAGCTCTCTTTAATGTTTCGAACAGCAAAGCATGAAGGATGCGGATTGCGGATTTGCGCACTGAGCGCATTGTGCGGAATCTCACAATTAACCCAGTCAAATGGCCATTGGGAAAGTAAGAATACAAGAGCACTCGTCAGAAGTTGTTGAATAGACTGATGTGTTTAGGGGCCGTCGAATGAATACTACACTTGGTATTGATCTTGCTGTTTAATCCACACGGATGAGTATGGGCCGATATCGAGGAACACACAGAGATCACCACTCGGGATCTCGTCGAGAAATCAATTCGGGCTCATGTAACAATTCTTCTGGTAAGACCCTCTGACGATTAGGGTCAGAAAGTGGAGCACCATGACGGGAATTCGGAGATTCAGCATGGCGTTGGCTATCGTCAGTGGACTCGCAGGCGTCGTTGCGACCGGCGACCTTGTTCAGGCTGAAACCCTGACGGTTGCGGCGGCCCATAGTTTGAAGGCGGCATTTGACGAAATCCTGCCGATGTTCGAGAGCGAATATGGTGCTACGATACACGTCGTGTACGGTCCGTCGAAAACGCTTCGCCGGCAAATTGAAAAGGGAGCTCCGATCGATGTGTTTCTCCCGGAGGCGGTCGAGGAAGTCGAGGAACTCCAAAAGAAGGGATTGACTCTCAACGGAGGACCTCGGATCTACGCGCAGACCTCTCTCGTACTCGTCATGTCAGCGGCTTCCCCGACGACACCGATCTCCTTTCGCGAGGTGCTGCCGAATCGAACAACCCGCATTGCCCTCGGCGATCCTAAGACGACCGCATTGGGAGAAATCACGGCCCGGGCGCTCACAAGGCTCGATCCCGCATATAATCACCGTTCCCGCCTTCTCCACGCGCAACATAGTGATGAAATAGTGAATCTGGTTCACACGGGGAAGGCCGATGTGGGCATCGTCTACCGCGTGGATGCGATCAACAACGGGCACGTGCGCATCATTGATGAAACCCCGGCCGGATCGCATACGACGGTCCAGTTCGGGCATGCGGTGGTGTGGACCTGTCGGAATGCATCCCTTAGTGTCGCGCAAGAGTTTTTCGATTTCATCATGAGTCCCCGTATACAAAAACTCCTGCTCAAATACGGATTTGATTCCATGCCATCGAATGGGTCACGGGCTGGGGTCGGAAGCAGTGCCGTTGACGAGTGAATACCTGGAACAGTTTTTGAGAGAACTGTTGTCCAGACCAACAAGGTAAAGATGAAACTGAGGCGCTCGCCCTCGTCATCACGGGATTTCATCGTTCGCACTGAAGAAACCTATGGTTCATTGCCGAACAAGGATTCTGGTCGCCTCGCGCTCAGCCAAATTGGAACCTTCCTTCCGTGATCGACCAGTCCAGCGAGTCGCGCGCGTGTGGGCGGCATGGGATGCAGTCGGTTGGCACGAATCACAGGGTCTTCAATCCACCCGCAGTTGAGACATCGACTTCCCTGAAACTCCGCGCGACTGCTTACCTCTCGCAGGTCGCAGAATGTCTCGACAACGACAAGTCCGCTGCAACGTGTGCATAACATGGTATCCCCTCCTGGTTATCTCTAACGCTTGTCAGCGCCCCTGCCCCGCCCACCCCGGCCAGGTCGCTCGTTCCTATCGCGACTCAGCTCCTTCTGTCATGATCTGATGCTGAGGTTGATCCACGCCGGGGTTAATCAGGATCGGCACGTTGAGCTGGTCCGGCAACAGCACGACTTTGGAATTCTGGCTGTCATACAATTTGAACCGCAGATAACTCGGCGTCAGTGTCTTTGCGATGGTCTCCTGGGCCTTGGCCTGTCCGATGGCTCGGATTCGCAAGCCTTCTGCTTCACCTTCAGCCCGTATCCGGATCGAATCTCCTTCGCCTTTCGCGCGGGTGCGGGCAATCTCCGCGTCCTTCGCCGCAATGATCAACTCAAACTCTTTCTGCTCCTTCTGCTGCTCCTTCGCCTGCTTCTGCTCAATCGCGGCTAACACCACCTGTGGGAAATCCACGTCTGACAGCGCCACGCTTTGGATCTCCAAGTGACGGCCTTTGAGCTTCTCGACGACCACCGCCTGAACTTTGCTTGCGATCTCGGTACTCCGCTCCGGCACCGTCACCATCGCATAGCCCGAGACCACGCTACGCACCGCCGCCATAAACTCAGGTTTGACGACGCGAGGATAGAAGTCCGGCCCCAGCTCCTGGGCCAGAAAATAGACTTCGTCCGCAATGGGTCGCAGGATGATCGCGGCCTTAATCAACACTTGCAGATCGTCCGATGTGAGGGCGTCAATATTTTCGGTAAAGCTTTGCCATCGGACCTCGTAGATGAACACGTCATTCCAGGGCGCCCGCCAAAAGAAGCCGTCCTTGAGCGGTTCCTTGGCCAGCCCTTCGGTGAAGGGATGCCACCAGAGCCCTCGCTGGCCTGGTTGAACTGAGGTTCCCGCACAGGCTGGGATAAAAAGGAGCAGGGGGACAAGCAAACACACGGATGGGAAGATGGTAGTTCGACGCATGGCGGCCTCCAAGGTTCTTCCACGGGGTCTCCGCCTAACGCGGAGGCAGCCCTGGGGGATAAAGCGGCGGGCGCCCTCCGGCCACGCCCACGTGGCTCCCGGCCAGGCGCTCCCGCTCACGTGCCTCCTCTTGGTAGAACTGAGCCAGCAGGCGGGCGCCGGCGACCCATTCGGAGTCACGCCCAAATAGCTGTTCATAAACCAACGCGCGATTAGAAAAGTCCTCAGCCTTCTGCCGCAAGGCGGCCGCTTCATGGCTATAATGCTGGGCAATCTTCCACTGGTCTTGCGAGGGATCCAACGAGGTCATCTCCAGCGGCGCGCTGGGACCGGTACATCCGTAAGCGGCAAGCAGGCAGACGACAGCGACCCATCTACCTGCGCGAGCGCTCGGACAACTCATGCACTGATCCCATTGGGCGGATGGCCGACATGCGACCACGCTTGCTCCCACCCTTCCGTTCCAGGAGAACGACTTCGTAATCCCATTGAAGCGCTGAAACCTCCACCAGGCCCCGGTCCTGCAGCCGGTTCAGGCCCGTCAGCAGCAGGTGCCACCTGTACTCGGGAAGCGCTTCGGCCATGGATAAGAACGTCAGTCGCTTACGCTCGCGCAGCAGAGAGAGGATCCGCCCTTCGGCCTCGGCGTCGGTTGGTGTCGAACGAGAAGGGATCATAGTGTCTCCTTTCTCGGTTAGGAGGAGGAAGTCCGCGACGGAACACAGCCCGCAAGAAATGAGTATGCAAGTCACGGTCCCAAACCAGGATCGTGGCATCAACGCAGTCCAGCCTCAAACCCTCGGCCATTCCGGATGAAACGGGCGCGGACATTACCGTCAGTGACCAGCTCTTACTAGCCGTGGCCGATCACAACCCCTTCGCACTGTGCGCGCTGTGCGAAACTGCTCATTCTGACAGGGTGACTCAACCCTCTCGCCCTGATCTACCTGGATTCCCACACGATGGATCTGGCATTCCGATTGCTATTTCCCCTGCTAGCTGAGTAGCCGTGTGGTGAGAAGGAAGGAGCGCGCTGACGTTGGCGAAAGAACGGTATCGCCTGGGTCTTGCTTCTACCGTGGATGTCACCACGGCGACGACCACGCTCTTGACGGTGGAGGTGCGCCTCTCCGAGGCGCAATATGCGGTTCAAGCCAGCAACGTCGCGCTTGCGTATGCCACCGGCAAGGGAGGGAGAAGCGAGGCGTTTTCATACCTAGTCGGTCGTTTGACAAACCAGTTCGTGCGCTTTTAGGATTGTCCCAGGAACAGCCCATGCCGTACCCTTTCCGACTCTTCAGCAATCTTCCTATCCAACGGAAGCTGCTGCTGACATCCATGATCCCGGTACTGGCGGTCGTCCTGCTGAGCCTGGTCACCTACCGGAGCGTCCAGACCTTTTCGGATGATGAGGAACAGCTCAACAGCATCTATCTGGTACAAAGACGGGCGGCCGAATATATGAGTCTTATGGGGGATCTCAACGCCGGGTTCCGTGGCTATGTATTGACCCGACAAGAGGCTTTTCTCCACCCCTACCGGATAGCCCATGACCACATCCTGGATGTCGGTGACTCGATTGAACAGATAGTCAGTGACCGGAAACCGCAGTACGAGCTGATCCATGAAGTGCAGCTCCAAGTGCAGCGCCTGATAGAAGAAAAAGACAGCTTGATCAAGGCCGTCAAGGCCGGTCATCAAGAAGAAGCGCTCGACTATGTCGAGCAAGGCCGCGGACGCGAGACCATGATTCTTATCCGACAACGGATGGATCAATTCAACCGGCTTGAGCAGGGGCTCCTCTACGACACGCTGACAAAGATCGGACAAGACCGCTCTCTGATGCTGTCAGCGATCCTTGTCGGCGGGATCCTGGCCCTCGTCCTTCTGGTGTTCGCCTTGCATCTAATCGCCCGCTCGATTACCGGTCCGCTGGTCAACCTGGCCAAGGCGGTACGGTCCTCCACAGGCGGGACCGTTCCGGCTGTACCGGTTCTGGAACGCCGGGATGAAATTGGCGATTTGACCCGTGTGTTAAATGTGATGAACGCTCAGATCCGTGACCACATTGCACGGGTGGAGAAGTCGGAGGCCGAATTGAGGTTCCTCAACCGGGATCTTGCAGCCTCCGAGTCCAAGTATCGCAGCATCGTCGATCATGCGCCATTGGGCATCTTCACGTCCAAAGGAATGGCGCTTGTGTTCAGCAATCGGTATAACAAGATTCTCGCCGGGCTGAACCCTGATAAAGAGGGCGACCTGGAAGCGATCCAGAAGGCCATTCACCCAGAAGATCGGGATCGTGTCCTCACAGAGTTCGCGCAAGCGGTGGAACAGGGCCGGCCCTACGTAACGGTCTTTCGGTTCCTCCATCAGGATGGTACGGTACGTAAAGTGTTGAGCCAGCGGATTCCCATCCGAGATGCGGACGGAAGGACTCTGATGTATCAAGGATTCAATGTGGACATCACCGCCTTGGACCAGATGCAGGCCAGGCTCAGCCGTGCCGAACGGCTGGCGACCTTGGGCCAGGTTGCCGCCGGGATTGCGCATGAGATTAGAAATCCCCTTGTTGGCATCGGGTCCACCGCCTCACTTTTGCTCGATGAGTCTGATAAGTCCGACCCCCGGCGTCCGGAGCTCGAAATCATCTTGGGGGAAACGCGGCGTTTGGATCGCATTGCGAATCAGATCATTGACTACGCTCGCCCGCGCGAGCTGTCGCCGGTCTTGTTCGATCTGAACGACCTGGTCCAGGAAGTGTTGAAATTGCTGGACCTGCCGTTCACGCAGAAGCGTCTTGCATTGGCCTGTTCGCTTCCACCGACACTGTCGCAGGTTTATGCGGATCGGGACCAGCTCAAACAGGTGTTGCTCAACCTCTTTCAGAACGCACTCGAGGCCTCGGAGGAAGGCGGCACGCTCAGCTTCACAGCGTTCGAGTCTCCTCGCGGCCCGGACACGGGCATGGTCATCAAGCTCACCAACCAGGGAGCTGGCATCGCACCGGACGACCTGCCGCACGTGTTCGAACCGTTCTTTACCAGCGGCAAACATCAGGGAACCGGCCTCGGGTTGGCTATCTGCCGCAACATCGTCGACGCGCACGGCGGCGATATTCAGCTCACTAGCCAATTGGGAAAAGGCACCGCCGTGCGAATCTGGCTGCCGTTACGGCAGCAGCCCCGCTTCGTGGAAGGGTAGCGATACGCATGCTGATCTTCGTGACTGACGACGAACCAGCCATCCGAACGGCCATCGTCAAGCGGCTCTTGCGCCGGCACCATCGGGTCGAGGGCTTTGAGTCCGGCGAGGTGCTGCTGAAGGCGCTGGAGCATGACACGCCGGATCTCGTCATGCTCGATCTGAAGATGCCCGGCATGAGCGGGCTCGACGTCTTGAAGCAGCTGCGGCCGCTCGCTCCCCACACCTTGGTCGTCATGCTGACCGCCTACGGAACCGTGCAGGACGCGGTCGAGGCCATGAAACTGGGCGCCTACGATTTCTTGATCAAGGCCGTTGATCTCGAAGGGATGGATCCGGTGGTGGATCGGGCCTTGGAGTTGCTGTCATTGCGACGACGGGTCGCGCTCGAAATGGAGCACGGGGAGAGCCAGTATGCTCTGTCCAATCTGGTCGCCCAGAGTGCGGCGATGCAGCACTTGCTGGCTCAAGGCCGCGACGTGGCGAAGAACCCGAAATCCACGGTGCTGCTGCAAGGCGAGACAGGAACCGGCAAGGAGTTTCTGGCGCGTGTCCTGCATCACAACGGGCCCCGATCTTCCGGCCCGATGGTCGGCGTCAACTGTACGGCCATTCCCAAAGATCTGTTCGAAAGCGAGCTCTTCGGTTACGAGCGCGGTGCCTTCACCGGCGCCAATCAGCGGAAACTGGGGTTGCTGGAGAAATCCGAGGGCGGCACGCTGTTCCTCGACGAGATCGGCGACCTCGATCTCGCCATGCAGGCGAAGCTGCTCCGCGTGCTGCAGGAACGTTCGTTCAGGCGCCTGGGAGGGACGGACGATATTTCAGTTGACTTTCGGCTGATGACGGCTAGCAACCGGGATCTTAAGAAAGAGGTCGCCCGCGGCGCGTTCCGCGAAGACCTCTTCTTTCGCCTCAATGTGGTGTCCTTCGAGCTGCCCCCGCTGAGAAAGCGGGTCGAAGACATCATCCCCCTGTGTCTGCGCGCGATCGTCCGGTTCGGCCAAGAGTTCGGCAAAGAGGTCCTGGACATCGAACCGGACGCGAAGGTCTTGCTGGAACGGTACGCCTATCCAGGCAACATCCGCGAGCTGCACAACATCATCGAGCGCGCGATGATCCTCTGCCACGGCAAGACACTGACCGTTAGTTGCCTCCCTCGCGAGCTGCGCGAGGCGACTCCGCAGATGGCAGTGGCGGTCACTCAAGGCGATCAGCAGGTCGTGCGCGTGGAGATGACACTGGGAAAACAGGATTTGGCTGGTGTGGAAAGTGCGATCATCGAGGAAGTCATGCGAGTGGCTGACTACAACAAAAGCCTGGCGGCGAAGCACCTCGGCCTCACGCGATTCGCTCTGGACCGGCGTTTGAAGAAACTTTCCGAGGAAGAATCATAGCCCTCACGGATCGTCGAGATCTGCGGCAAAGGTGGTACGTTGCAGCGGACTTTGCGAGTCATCAAGGATTCGGTGCGACGATCACGAGGACTTTGAGGCGCGCGCGAGTGTGATTCACCACGCCATGCTCTTCCCCGGCCGGCGCCATGGTTCCCTGCCCCCGTGCTAGCACGCGCTCCTCGTTCCCCACTTTGAATGTTCCTTCTCCCTCCAGGACCAGATAGACCTTGTCCTGGTCGCCATGCACGTGCCCTTTCTGTTCCTGCCCCGGCTCAAAACAGTAGACGTCGCAAAACAATCGCGGCGTCTGAAAGATATTGTTCTTCTTCATCTTCTCACTGCTAAACTGCTGATAATCTGATAAATTGATAACCTTCATCTTCGACCACTCCTTATGTTTTTCCAACACTCTCCCCCATGCGCGGCGAGGGATGCCCTGGTGGTGGGCGGTCCCGAGCGCACATCGCCGGAGAAGCGGGGCACCCACCGCGACTCTGCCAGGAAGGAAAGCGGAAACTGACCGAGTCTGCGAGGGAATTTCCGAAGGCTTCCACCGGGCAGAGTCCGGAAGGGTCGCTTCGGGAGGCGCGGGAGCGAAGGACCGCCCACAACCAGGCCACTACTTTTGTTTCGCCGCCTCCGCTCGCTTCTTCTCCGTCAGGCGAATGATCGAATCCACCGGCACCAGATGGCGTGACACGCCCAAGTCCTTGGGCGGGATCCCCATGGCTAGGCCCAGCAACTGGGGCAGGTGCAGGATGGGAAGGTTCAATTGAGTGTTCACCGCCTTGCCTGCCCGATCTTGATAGATGTCCAGGCTCATGTGGCACAGGGGACATGGTGTCACCATAAAGTCTGCGCCTCCGTCTTTGGCTTCCTTCATGTTCGTGCCGGCCATGGCGACGGCAATCGCCTCCTTTTCTAGGATGATCGGGAAGCCGCAGCACTTGGTCCGCCCGGCGTACGCCACCGGCTCGCCTCCGACCGCCCGGATGACCTTTTCCAGGGACGTGGGGTTCTCAGGATCGTCAAATCCCAGGTCCCACGATGGTCGAAGAATATAACACCCGTAGAACGGGGCAATCCGAAAATCCTCCATCGAAACTCGGACCTGTTCGCCCAGCCGCTGCAGTCCCACCTCTCTGACCACAATCCAGAGCAGGTGCTTCACCTGGACGGTTCCACGATACGTCATGCCGGCCGGTTCGAGGACTCGATTAATCCGTTCCCGCAGGCCCGGCTCGGTTTTCAGCCGTTTGTTGGCCGCTCCCATTACGCCCTGGCAGGTCCCGCAGATGGTCATCACGTCCAGGCCGAGTTGCTCAGCTTGAGCGAACGTCCGGGCGTTGAGCGCCAGGGCCACGTCGGGATCCGCCTCTGCCACCACGCCGGCTCCGCAGCATGAAGCCGCAGTCAACTCGACGACCTCGATCCCAAGCCGGCCGATGATCGCCATCGTGGACTGGTACAGCTCCGGCGTGGCTCCCTTCGCCGCACACCCGGGGTACAAGGCATACTTCAGCGCCATGCTCACCTCATCCGCATCTTCGGCTACCCTAGCTGAGTTACCCGATCACCACCGCTCCACCGCCGACATCAAACACATCGCCAAACAGGGTGACGACGCCCGCAAGACGACAGAGATGCGAGGTAATTTCGAAGAGCTGGCCACTGTGGGTGTAGAATTTCCCGTTGGGAACCTGAATCTGGTTGTCCTGGACGACACGGGCTTCGAACGCGATCTCGCCGGTTTCACTATCCGTGAGCTTGAGCCAGGTGGGGCTGGCAAAGAGCGGCAGCGAGGGCGGGCTGGCAGTGAGGGCAAAGCGGTTGTCGCGATTAAACGCCCAGGAGTTCCTGCGCAAATGGGCGACGTGAGTTCCCGCGGAATCATACAAGTCCATCGTGAGCATGAGCTGATGATCGACGGGTCGAAGTTCAAGCACAATCTGTTCCTTCCCCTGGAGTTTGACGACGCCATTCGAATTCCGGAAGCTGTTCGAACCAAGAGTGAGTTCCATCGAACGGTCCTGTTGAAGGTCGTCACCTCCTCGTCGTTCAGGGATTGGCAGCCTGGTAGTCAGCCGCGAATTGGGTCAGATAATTGTTGAGGAGATCCAGCACGCTCGCCTTGGCCTTGTCCCGGGTCCCATGCACGTACGACTCTCCGTCCCAGGCCCGGGCGTCGAGTGGCAGCGACGTGTCCACGAACGTGGCCTTGCGCCTGACTTCAAAGGCGATGTGCCCGTAAAACCCATCGATCATCCCTTGTGACAGATTTTGGACGAACACCTTGAAGAAAATCCGGTTGGGGCAGGTCGGCTCGAGCTTGAGCCGCGGTAGCTTCGTGTGAATGCCGGCGAGCAAGGCCTCGCGCAAGACCTCTCTCGTGATCCCGAGCGACGTTCCCGATTCCAACACAGCGGCCTGCACGTTTACACATTCAAGCTTCCGGAGCTGCGGGTCCGCCCGCGCGGCGGCCGGCGAAACTAGGAACGAGCCAGCCACCCCCAAAATCAGCCCACACGCCAGATACCCACTCGGTCTTCTTGGCAGACGCATGTGAGTCACCCCCAACGCGCTATGACGATGGCAGTGCAAGGAGACCGGGTCGCGCACCAGGACCTCCGGTCTCCGGTCGGTTCCCCCGCATGCCGTCATCGTCGTGTTCGGATTCACGGCCCTCAGGGTTTTTGAGCAAGCGGCGCAGCCAGTCCAAGCCTCTCACGAATCCTACCGAACTCTGAGCCTGAAAGTCCTCAGAAAACAACGGAGGCTCCGCCAAGCGGCGCCATTCTCTCAAATAAATTGGAGGCTGTATAGTCTCTGATTTGGAAAACAGCTTTCCTATCGTCACGGCACACCGGCTTACGCGCCATAGGGCGGGCTCGCCCTGCGTCACCCACTGCGCGTGCTGCCTGAACGATGTCCGCACAGAGGGTTATTCCTTGCCAGGAACAGGAAGGGAAGGTAGACTTTTTAACCAGAGGTTTTATGGCTCAACACCAACCAGCAGGACCGGCTCAGGCCCAGCCAGTGGCAGGCACCATGGTTGAGGAGCAGGAGGTGGAATCGGTCCGGCGGTTGCTGGCTCTGCTGGAGAAGACCTTCAAGACGTCGAGGGCCTATGGCCCGACCCATCACTTACCCCAGCAATTCATGCAGCAGCTGTATGAGACGTTAGCCGCCCACCTCGCGGTTCGCGGCACGCTGTCTCTCCTCGTGCAACGGTTTGAATTCTATTATCGGGGCGAGATGGTCTATCAGAAGGCTGCACAAAATGAAAATTTGGCCTTCAAGCTTTACGGAGCGGGCATTCGCGAACTGTCATTCAGCCACGGGTTGTCCCAGGAGACCCTCTCGTCCTTCCTGGAAACCCTGGGGGCTGCCTATGAAATGACCACAAGCGATGACGACGTCATCACTCGCTTGTGGGAAAAGAACCTGTCCGCTGTTTCCATTGTCACAGCCGAAGAAATTGTCAAGAACGAAGAAGCAGTTCGTGCCCTGATCCCGCAAGATTCCGGGACCCTGAACACCCCCATTTCCCGCCTGAGTGCCATTACGGAGGCCGAAGCGGCCCGTCAGGCGGATGAACGCCGCGCAGGCAGGCCGGCCACCGATGCCTCCAATGATAGCCGCGACTCGAGCGTACAAGAAATCAGTAAGACCGAAACAGCTCAACAGGCGAAGGAGGCGGCGACGGGAGGCGAGGTCGAAGGCGCGGTCTATTCTCCGCTCGACCTTCCTGCATTTGACGTGTCGCCTGAGGAGCTGGAGCAGCTCGCCCTCCAGATCAAGGCCGAATCACATCAGGACACCCCCACTTACCTCCTGGACATGCTTAAGGTCATTGTCGCAAGCGAGAAGTCAGCCGACGTGCTCTTCGAATTACGGGGTCTGTTCCGAGAGATTTTCGAAAGCCTGATCGACGAGGGAAACTGGAAGCAGCTGAACAGCGTCGTGGATAAATTGCGCGAGGTCCACCGTCGGGGGGACCTGGCCGAGGAACAGAAGAAGGCGGTCTCGGATATGCTGGATTCCTTGCATGGGCCTAAACAGATGGACGCCATGGCGTCACGCTTGAACGCAGACCCTCACGTTGCGACCGAGGACTTGCTCGTGTTTTTTCTGCATTTGCCCCCCAATGCCGTCCCGTCGCTGTGTAAGCTCCTCGGCAACCTGAAATTCGATGAGCACCGCTTGACCCTCTGCGACGTCCTGGCCGCTCTGGCCAAAGACAAGCCCGAGCCGTTGATCAAGGGGTTGACGGACTCTCGACGTTCCTATGTTCGGAACTTACTCGTGGTGATCGGAAAATTGCGAAACCCGAGTTTGGCCCAAGCTGTGCAACCGCTGGCTGCCCATCCTGACGCGGGCGTGCGTCGGGAGGCCCTGAAAACCCTCAGCATGTTGGGGGGGACGGGAATGGGGAATCCCATCGTCGGTGTCCTGATTGATCCGGACGAAGGGATCCGCCTCTCCGCGTTGAGCCTGCTCAAGACCGGGAAGTACACCACACCGTTCAGCGCCTGGACCCCGGTGGTCACACACAAAGAGTTTTTGAACCGGCCCCTCTCGGAATTACGAACGACGTTCGAGGTGATGACCAGACTCGTTGGAGCCGAATGCGTGCCGTATTGCCATCATCTCCTCACGCAACGGCTGTGGACCAACCGAAAGACCAAGCAGTCCCTAGGGGCCCTGGCGGCCGAAGCTTTGGGACAAATAGGAACGCCGGAGGCCATCTCGGCCCTTGAGGCTGGGAAAAAGCGCTTCAACCGCGTCATTCGACATGCCTCCGTGGCGGCCCTTGCCACCCTCAAACGGCGGGACCTCTAAGGAATTGTCTGTGGACGACCACCGTACCCCTTCCCAGCCCGACCCAGCGGAGAACCCTGCTCTCCAACCTATTCTCATCCATGACAAATCCCTTCCCGGTAAGATCGCCGAGGGCTCCGAAGCCCGGGATGTTCTCGACCAGCAGATTTTGGTGCTGGGGGCGCAGCTGGTCAACCAGCTCCACATTCTCTTGAAGACGATCCGCATCCACGAGCGGACCAACGCCGCGGTGAATCAAGTCGTTGATGCGACGGTGACGACGGTCAAGACGCTTGCACGAGACAACCCCGTCGTCATTCGCCTCCAGAACGATTTTCTCTATCTCGGTGACGCGCATCTAAAAATGGGCCCTCAGCAGGTGGCCATCTTTCTCGAATTCATCGACAGCCTCAACGCACGAGGTATCGCAGCGATCTCGTTCAGCGCCGAGATGAGAGAAACGGACTTGCGCGAGTTCGCCTACCAATTCATCAGCGTTGATCCCGCTACGTGCACCTTTGATGACCTGAAGCGTCAGTTGAAGGAGGGGGAGATCCACGGGATCGACATCGAAGAGGCCACCTCCCTGATGGTCCGGGTGGGCCAGAAAAACAAACAGCTCAAGAACCTGGCTAAGCAACTCTATGTCAAGGCGGTCGGGGCTGTCGGAGAAGTGCTGCAGAGTATCAGGGAGGGCCGCGCGCCCAACTTTCGACGAGCGAAGCGTGTGGTCCAGAGTATCGTGGATGTGATTCTGCAGGACGAGCCGACCCTCCTCGGGCTGACCACGTTGCGCTGCTACGACGAATACACCCATAACCATTCGGTCAATGTGTCCCTGCTTTCCGTCGCCCTGGGTAACCGCGCAGGCTATCCCAGGGAGGCGCTGGTCGACCTTGGGTTGGCCGCGCTGTTTCATGATCTGGGCAAGGCGTCCATTCCGCAGGACATCCTGAACAAGGCCGAGGAATTTACCGATGAAGATTGGGCAAAGTTGCGAATCCATGCGACCCTGGGTGTGATCAACCTCATTCGCCTGCGCGGACTCACCAACCTTCCCGGCAGAATGGCCGCGGCGGCGTTTGAGCACCACCTGAATTATGATCTGTCCGGGTATCCCACGCTCAGCATGCCATGGGAGGTCTCGCTCACGGGCCGGATCCTGATGGTGGCCGATTGCTACGACTCCATGACGTCCTCGCGCGTCTACCGGCGCGATCCCATCGCTCCGAACAAGGTCCTCACCATGATGTTTGCAAAGAGCGGGATCTTGTATGATCCGGTGCTGTTGAAACTCTTTGTCAACTGCGTGGGGATCATCCCGATCGGGTGCCTTACGCTCCTCGACAGCCACGAGCTGGCGGTCGTCATCCGGCCGAGCGCAAACCGGCAGACCGCGACCCGACCTTACGTGAAATTGATCAGCGATCGCAGCGGGCGTCCGATCGAGGGGCCTGAAGTGGATCTGGCAGAGAAGGATGCGGATGGGCGGTTCAAACGCAGCGTGGTCCGCCTCGTAGACAACACGGAGTATCGCTTCGACACAGGTCGGTACTTTGCGTAACGCACCTCACTGTGCTCATCCACGCACACCTGTCTGCCCCTGAGCGACCGGCGCCGGCTCTTCCACCCGGCCGCGCCATCCAGGGCACCTCGATCGCGCCGACCATCACCAAACCGGTCCCATCGGGTTCACGAGACCGAGGCGTGCCGGAGCAGGGCGTGGCTTCCTGAACAACAAGGGCGGGGCAGCTTGATGCTGTCCCGCCCTGTGAAGTGAACCAGTTGCTGTTTCAAGCCTAGACCGGTAGGCCTGTCACCCGCCGTGGCGCCGCTCCCGACGATCGTGGCGGAGGTTCTGCCGATCGTGACGGGCATTCTCCCGATCGTGGCGGAGCTCTTGCCGGTCATGACGCATCTCTTGGCGATCCTGCCGAATTTCCTCTGGGCCGGCTCCTGACCGCAGGTCCTTTCGCAGCTCCCGCCGGTCGTCGCGCAGTTCTCGACGATCGTCGCGGAGTTTCTCCATGTCGCGGCGAAGGTCCTGTCGATCTTCCCGGATATCACGCATCTCCCGACGACCCCCTCTCGGGTCATCTCTCAGGTCTCGCCGATCCTGGCGGAGGTCCTGCCGGTCATTGTGCATCTCTCGCCGATCGTCGCGGATCTCTCTCCTATCCTCCTGGAGCTGCTCGGGATTGGTCCCTGATCGGAGATCCTCTCGGAGCTCCCGCCTGTCTTCGCGCAGCTCGCGGGGGTCTTGCCGCAACTCGTCGCGATCCTGCCGGATCTCCTGTCGGTCGCCAACGATTTCCTCACTCGGAGGAGTGGTCTGCGCCGGGGCGGTCCCGCTGAGGCAGATCATCACGAAAAGCGCGGCCCCACCGATGGTGAACAGTTGTCGCTTCATTGGATCCTCCCTTTGTCCATAACCGATCGCTTGCGGTGCTGGGCACCCTCTCATAGACAGCTTGTGTCCATGGGTATCGCTCCTGACAAGTATAGTCGCTGGCTGGATGACGTCAAATCGAGGCCTCCTCCTGGCAGAGCTAAGTCATTGGCGGAGCACGCTTTTGATTGTTCTTCCGACGCGGGTGCCTTGATTTCGAGAGAGCACCACATCGGCACACTCAGGTCTTCACAAACCTCAATTCAACTTCGGTCTCCGGCGGCCTCTTTCCAGCACCCACGGACCTTCGAGCAGGAAGTCCACGAAGTCTCTTGCTCCGTTGTACGCCCGCTCGAGGTTCCGATTGCTTCCCTTGTAAACCCCGCGGTCAGCCAAGGCCTGGCGAAATTCCTTCAGCGCGGTTTCCAAGACTTTCTTCATCGGCGGCTCGCTGATCGGAGCCAACCGGAATTTCCCTTTACTATGCCCGCCGCTCGTCATCGGTCCACCTCACAGAGTTGGCCCACGGTCTCGACCGGCTGACCCCACGCATAGCGACCATCGCAGCAAGGACTCGGGCACCCACCTTCTTGTTTTCTTTACCCTGCCTAGGGCGGGTGAATCGGGTGGCATGCGTCCCGGAGCGGACTTAACCGGAGGAACGGGGAACCCACCGAGACTCTGCTGGGAAGGAAAGCTGGAACTGACCAAGGCACCGCGGTCATCACCCCTTGCACTTGAAGGACAACGGGTGTCGCGGCTCCGCATGCGCATATCTTAGCGGGCAGGAGGGCAGGCGGCCTCAGACTGCGCGCGTCATCACCCGTTGCAATCTGAAAAGCAACGGGTACCCGGCACACCCTCCACCTTATTTCCCAGGAGGCGGGTGGCTGGGCTGGCCTTTACTGCGCGCGTCCACCGAGCACTCCATCCGCCTAGGCCCTGAACTAATAAGTCCTGAGTGCGCGGTGCGCGAGCACAACGGGCAGCCCTGCCGCCCGCCCCTCTCTCCTGTGTGCGCGACGCGCGAGCACGTGAGGCCACCTGCCCTCCAAGCCCCTCGCGTCACGTGCGCGATGCGCGAGCACGGGGGATTAGCCTGGGCGCCCCGTCGCTCCCCATCCCTCCCTCACCTGGCGGCCACTCTTCGTATTATCACCTGCCCCGCCCGCTCGACCACCTCATAGGCTTGGCCCGGCTCGGTCCGTAGCCGCTCGGTGCGGATGCGGACCGTGAACCCACGAGCCGTATAGCTGGCTGCATGGCTGCGAAGATGGCTGACCAGCCATCGCGTCAACGCGCTCCTCTCGACCGGCAGGCGCTGGCTGCCTGAGAAGCCCAGCGGGACGATCCGATGGTACCCGAAGTGCTCCTGGTTCAGTTGAAGATATTCAAAGCCGATCTCGCCATCAGAAAGCTGAAGCACGCGTGCTCCAATTTGGGCGGCATTGGCGAACGTCTCGAAGCGGGCGAGCGGGATCTCCTGCGAGGGTCTTGCAGCATCAGCCAGGAACAACGCGACGGCCATCGCCCCGATCGCCGCCAGCGCCATAAACGCATCTCCCACGCGGGCCAACGCCCCGTGCTTCCCGATCCGCAGTGCCCGCCCCCCTACCCAGCCGAAGACGGCCAACGCCACCAGCCCCAAGCCCAAGAAGAGCCGATGCAACGTCCCTTGTGGCGCAAGGGCCCCTGTGCCGGCCACGACCCAGACCGAAAGAAGCAGAAAGACGGCGCTCCCGAGCAGGTGACCTCCCCACCTGACCTGTCGCGGGATTATCCCCTGCCAACTGCCTAGAGAAGCAGTCCAGAATCGGACGATCCAGGGAATCCCGAGATCTTCTTCGCACTGGCCACACACTCGGCCCGACACAATCGTCCTGGTTCCGCATCGGCCACAGGTCATCACCCAATGCCGTTCCATCCCTAAGCGCATGATTTGGTATTCCATCCAGACTCGCCAGACGGGAACCAACACCACGACTCCCAGGAGGGTCAGGCCCCCGCAATAGAACAGCCAAGAGACCGGCGAAAGCGACGGGCCGAAGGTCTGCTCAATATTCTGGAAAATCAATCGCAGCATCGGAAGAGCGCTAGAAGCCTTCGGCCGGAAGGGATGAGCACGGAGGCGTGGGGTGGGGAAGAGATCAGAGCGACTTTGCCGAAGGGGTGGGGGTTCCCATCGAGGCTTTGCCGGGAAGGAAAGCGGAAACTGACTGAGTCCTCGAAGGAATTTCCGAAGGTTTCCGCCCGGCAAAGCCCGATAGGGTCACCCCGAGAGGCACGGAAGCGATTGATCTCTTCCCCACCCCGCATCATCCCTTAATGTTCCCGATCGGCCGCAGCTCCGCTACTTTTTTCGTGATCCCCGCCCGCTCCACCGTCTCCACCACATCCGAAATCGGCTTATAGGCAAAGCCGGCTTCCTCAGCCAGGCCCGACATCGACACCGCCTTCACGAGAATGCCGCGCTTCTGCATGTCTTTCTGGAGCTGCTCCCCGCGAACCGACCGCTTGGCCTGAGCCCGCGACATCGTCCGGCCGGACCCATGCATCGTGGAGCCAAACGTGTCGCGCATCGCCCGGTCCGTCCCCACCAACAGGTAGGAGCCGGTCTCCATCGAGCCTCCGCAGATCACCGGTTGGCCAGTCTTCCGGTAGCGATCCGGCAGCTCCGGGCGGCCCGGCCCGAACGCCCGCGTGGAGCCCTTCCGGTGAACCACCAGCTCGCCCTCCTGGTATCGTTCCACCTTGGCGATGTTGTGCGCCACGTCGTATATGATCTCCATCCCGAGCGACTCGGCGGACCGCTCGAAGACCGCACTGAACGCCTCCCGGATCTGGTGCGTGATCACCTGCCGGTTGGCGAACGCGGAGTTGGCGGCGCAGTTCATCGCCGCGAAGTAGTCCTGGCCCTCCGGAGACCGGAACGGCGCGCAGGCCAGTTGCTGATCCTTCACCGAAATGCCGTACCGCCGCATGGCTTTCTCGAACACCTTGAGAAAATCGCTGGCTACCTGGTGGCCGAAGCCGCGGGAGCCGCAGTGGACCATCACCACGATCTGATCGTGGCCGGTGATCCCGAGCGCCGCCGCTGTCACGGGGTCAAAGATCCGGTCGTTGGCGGCGACCTGCACCTCCAGGTAATGGTTGCCGGACCCCAGCGTGCCGAGCTGATGGATCCCCCGTGCCACCGCGTAGTCGCTCACCTTCGAGGGGTCCGCTCCCGGAATGCAGCCCCGCTCTTCGATGCAGGAGAGATCCTCGTTCCATCCGTAGCCGTGCTCCACGCACCACCGAGCCCCCTTCTTCATGACCTCTTCAAACTCGGGGCGATTCAGCCGAACAAAGCCCTTCGAGCCGACGCCGGCCGGGACTTTACGGAATAACTCGGTCATGAGCTGTTCCATCCGCGGCTGCACATCCGTCAGCGTCAGGTCGGTCCGAATGAGGCGCATCCCGCAGTTTGAGACCACGAACCCATTGGCAATGAAATTGTGATGCGCATCCAGGACGGTCAGGTCATAGACCGGTCCGACATGGTCAATCTTCTCCTTGTGAATAATCGCCTCCCAGACTTGGCCGGTCTTCCCCAGGCCCACTGTCTTTTGTTTGAGGAATTCTAAGAAACCTGGGAACGACGTGCCAATCCTGACATCGGTTTGCCGGCCTTCCCATAGGCTGCGGGCGACAAAGCGTTCATTCACATGCCGTGAGCCAATAGCGGCCGTAATCGTCTTCAGCGTGGCGCCAGTGGCCTTTCTCATCGAACGCGCTGTCTCGATACTGGCCGCTCGCTCTTGCAGCACCGTCGTCTTCATCTTGAGATACTGAACCGCCACACTAGCTAAATATTGTTTGCGCTGGTTGTAGTCGTACCCGATCCGGCTCCAGAGTCGAATGAGGTTCTCCGGTTCTGACGATATTTGGAGGCGCAAACGGACCGAGAGGCTTCCATCCTTATTGGTGTATTCATCCCGTTCGGCCAGCATGGTGCTCTCAATCTCAAACTCCCGGAGCCATCCCTGAACCTCCTGGAGAAAGCGCCGTCCACTCTCAACAACCCCCTCACGCTTGTTGAGAGACAACACCGACCCAAAGAAATTGTACTGGTGACCGGTCACCGACTGTGGAC
>WNEW01000663.1_pt1 | contig 36223 bp, 35 predicted proteins | sample 5399891 | NCBI WGS metagenome assembly WNEW01 (sample SAMN13153336, study PRJNA577476) | soil metagenome | isolation source: 40 cm grassland meadow soil pre-rain plot 5 | place: USA:California | collected 2015-09-08 | reverse complement strand
GAGCTGATCCCGATGTTCCGGCGCGAGGACATCCACGTCGTGGTGGTCGGGGGCGAGACCAACGGGTACTGGCGCATCATGGGCTGCACCTACCAGGACACCGTCTCGGTCGACGACTGGCGCGAGCGGACGAACGCTGCTGGACGACTGGCGGTCGATGTAAAACCTGCCCGGCGAACGCCGGTCAGCGAGGAGTGGCGGGAACCGGGACCCAGGGCTCAGGACAGCTCGGCGCGTTCGGGTAGTAAGCGCTCGCGCTCGGGCAGTAGTACCAGTACGGCTGCCCCCCAGGCTGCTGCTGGATGTAGACGGGTGGCTCGGGCTGGATGACGGTCGGAGGGTAGTAGTACGCCGGGTCATCCCACCAGTACGGAAACGCGAGGAAGGGCGTGACGCCGACGAACACGCGGCCTCGGTGATGGAAATGATGAAAGCCCGGGTGAGGACCGTGGTGACGACCCGAGGAGCCGCGACCCCCGCCGTGGCCGCCACCGTGGCCGCCCGTGGCGTAGGCCGGAGCCACCATCACGAGGGCGACGAGGGCCGCGAGAGCGATGCTCACCAAACGCTGCTTCATCTCGACTGTAGGACGCCCGGAGCCGGCGCCGCATTCATAGTACGATATCGCGCACGTCGACCGGTGGCCCCGGCGACGAGAGGAGCCCGCGATGCCGTTTGACCTGGTGATCAAGAACGGGATGGTGGTCGATGGATCCGGTTTGCCGGCGTACCCGGCCGACATCGGCGTGCGCCACGGCCGGATCGATACGATCGGCCGCATCCGCGAGCGGGCGCGCGAGGTCATCGACGCCGACGGGCTCGTCGTCGCGCCAGGCTTCGTCGACGGCCACACCCACATGGACGCCCAGATCTTCTGGGATCCCCTCGGGACCTCGTCGTGCTACCACGGCATCACCACGGTCGTCATGGGCAACTGCGGCTTCACGCTGGCTCCCTGCGCCGCCGCCAACAAGCACCTGGTCATCCAGAACCTGCAGCGCGCCGAGGACATCTCGCCGAAGGCGATGGAAGCCGGGATCGAGTGGCGCTGGACCACGTATCCCGAGTTCCTCGACGTCCTCGATACCCTGCCCAAGGGCATCAACTACGCCGGCTACGTCGGCCACTCCGCCGTGCGCACCTACGTCATGGGCGAGCGCGCGTTCGACCAGGCCGCGACCGAGGACGACCTGCAGGCGATGGAGCGTCAGGTCCGCGACGCCATCCGCGCCGGCGCCGTCGGCTTCACCACGTCGCGCTCGCCGAGCCACGAGACGCCGGATGGCCGGCCCGTGGCCAGTCGCGCGGCGGCCTGGGACGAGGTGCGGCGGCTCGTCGGCGCCATGGGTGAGCTGAATGCCGGCATCTTCGAGCTGGCCGGTGAGAACGTGGACCGGGTCCCCGATCACCCGGCGCTGCGCGACTACCACGTCCGCCTGCGCAACCTCGCCGTCGAGACGGGACGGCCGGTGACGTTCGGCGTCTTCAGCCGGCGCGGCGTTCCTGGCGTGTGGAAGAAGTACATGGACCTGCTCGACGAGACCGCGGCCGCCGGCGGCCGGATGTTCGCCCAGGCCCACAGCCGATCCCTCAGCGCGCTGCTGTCGTTCAAGACGCAGATGCCGTTCGACTGGCTGCCGGTGTGGAAGGAGCTCCGCCAGCTTCCGCTCGCCGAGCAGCGGCACCGCCTGCGCGATCCCGCGACGCGAAAGAAGCTCGTCGAAGTCTCGGGCGAGCGCGATGGCCGGCGTCCGCTGGGCACCGAACCGAAGCCGCCCGACTACGACTGGCTGCTCGTGTTCGACACCGTCGAGGGGCCGCACCGCACGGTGGCCGAGGTCGCGCGCGAGCGCGGCCAGCATCCGGCGGAGACGATGATCGAGCTGGCGCTCGAGAAGGACCTGGACCTCTTCTTCCTCCAGCCCGTGGCCAACGAGGACCAGGACATCGCGCTCCAGATCATGCGCAACCCGCGCGCGGTCACGACGTTCTCCGACTCCGGGGCCCACGTCTCTCAGCTCATGGACTCGTCGCTCCAGACCCACCTGCTCTACCACTGGGTGCGGGCGAAGCAGGCCTTCACGCTCGAGCAAGCGGTCAGGATGCTGACGCTCGTGCCCGCCACGCTGTGGGGCTTCCACGACCGTGGGCTCGTCCGTCAGGGCATGGCGGCCGATCTGGTGGTCTTCGATCCTGACACGATCGCGGCCGAGATGCCGGAAGTGGTGGACGACCTCCCCGCCGGCGCCCGCCGACTCGTGCAGCGCACGCGCGGCATCGCGGCGACGGTCGTGAACGGCGAGGTGCTGCTGCGTGACGGCAAGCACACCGGCGCGCTGCCCGGGCAACTGCTCCGCGGACCGCTGGCCCGACGGTCGTAGCCGATCGAGGACCGCTGAGCCATGCGCGCCGTGATCTGTCGCGCATGGGGCCCGATCGATGATCTGACCGTCGAGGACGTCGCTCCGCCGACGCCGGGCCGGGGCCAGGTCGTGATCGACGTTCACGCAACGGGCGTGAACTATGCCGACTCGATCATGGTGGCCGGTCGCTATCAGACACGCCCGACGCTCCCCTTCAGCCCCGGCCTCGAAGCCGCCGGCGTCGTGACGCAATGCGGGGACGGTGTCACGCGCTACAAGCCGGGCGATCACGTCATGGCGATCCTGGCCTACGGCGGCTTCGCCGAGCGGGCCGCCGCTGACGAGGTCGAGACGTTCGCCATCCCGAGCACGATGCCGTTCGACGAGGCGGGCGCGTTCCCGATCGCGTACATCTCGAGCCACGTCGCCATCCGCTGGCAGGGCCGGCTCGAGCCGGGCGAGACGCTGCTCGTGCTCGGCGCGGCCGGCGGCGTCGGGCTGACGGCGGTCGAGATCGGCAAGGCGATGGGGGCGCGCGTCATCGCCGCGGCCAGCACGGACGAGAAGCTCGCGGTCGCGCGCGAGCGTGGCGCCGACGAGCTGATCAACTACGCCACCGAGAAGCTCACCGACCGCGTGATGGCGCTCACCGACGGCAAGGGCGCCAACGTGTGCTTCGACCCGATCGGCGGTGACCTCTTCGACGCCGCGCTCTCCTCGCTCGGCTGGGGCGGACGGATCTTATTGATCGGCTTCGTCGCCGGCGTCCCCAATATTCCGGCCAACCGCCTGCTCGTGAAGCACCGGTCCGCGCTCGGCTCGTCACTGCGCTATTTCCGGTGGCACGAACCCGACAAGCTGCGGCGGACCATCGACGAGCTGCTGCAGTGGTACGCGACGGGCCAGCTCAAGCCGTGCGTCACCCATCGCCTGCCGCTCGAGCGTACGGTCGAGGCGATCCGGCTCCTCACCGACCGCAAGGCGCACGGCAAGATCGTCGTCATGCCCGAGCTGCCGGCGCGGTGACGACGGCGCTCAGGGTCCGCGAGCACGGGCCTCACGTCGTCGTCGTCACGATCGACAACCAGCCGCGCCGGAACGCGATGACGCGAGCGATGATGGCCGAGCTCGGTCGGCTGTGGGAGAGCCTCGAGCGCGGCCCCTGTCGCTGCGTCGTCCTGACCGGCGCCGGCGATCGCGCCTTCACGTCGGGCGCCGACATGAGCGGCGATCTCTCCGCCGATCCGTCGATCGCGCGGACCGTGAACGACGCGCTCCTGAAGACCCGGCCGTACGCCAAGCCGATCGTGGCGGCGGTCAACGGTGATTGCGTGGCCGGCGGCCTCGAGCTGCTGCTGTCGACCGACATCCGGGCCGCCGCGCCCCACGCGCGCTTCGGCCTGCCCGAAGTCCGCTGGTCGATCTATCCGTTCGGGGGCGGGACCGTCAAGCTCGTGCAGCAGATCGGCTACGTCCACGCGATGGAGCTGCTGCTCACCGCGAAGCTGATCGACGCCGCCGAGGCGGCGCGGATCGGCCTCGTCAATCGCGTGCTGTCCGCGGCCGACCTGATGCCGTGGGCGCTCGCCACCGCCGAGACCATCGCGGCCAACAGCCCGAGCGCCGTGCAGGCGGTCAAGGAGCAGATCAGCACGACGATCGCCGTCCACACGCAGTCGCGCGAAGCGCTCGATCAAGAGCTAGGCGACCGCGTGCGGGCCAGTCCCCACTTCTCCGAGGGCGTGCGGGCCTTCCTCGAAAAGCGCGACCCGAACTACACGTAGCCGAGTACAGTAGACCCCCCGAAGCTCCGGGCAGGAGGAGATCGATGAAGAACGTCGCAGTGGGACTCGCAGTGGTCATGGCCGTGCTGATCGCGGCGCCGATGCTGCTCACGCCGGCGACGGCGCCGGCGGCCGAGGATTTGAAAATCGCGCTGGTGGTACCGCTGTCCGGCCGCTGGGCCCGCCAGGGCCAGCTCAAGAAGATGGGCGCCGAGATGGCGATCGCCGAGGTCAACGCCCAGGGCGGGATCAAGTCGCTCGGCGGCGCCAAGATCGTGCTGCGCGAGGCCGACGCGGGTGACAGCGTCGAGAAGGCGGTGAGCGCCGCCCAGCGCGCGCTGACCCGCGAGAAGATCAGCGCCGGCATCGGCTCCTGGCTGAGCTCCTTCACGCTCGGCGTCACCGAGGTGGCCGAGCGGCTCGAAGTCCCGTGGTTCACGCTCTCCTACGCCGACTCGATCACCGAGCGCGGCTTCAAGTACACGTTCCAGTCGAGCCCGGTCTCCTCGGCCCAGGCCGAGCAGGCGCTCGAGCAGCTCGTCGAGATCGCCAAGCGCAACAACCAGCCGATCAAGAAGGCCGCGATCATCGGCGACAACACCGCCGCCACCGTCTTCTTCTTCAAGCCGCTGCGCGAGAAGCTGCTCAAGGCCAAGGGCATCGAGGTCGTCGTCGACGAGATCTGGACGCCGCCGCTGGCCGACGCCACCGCGATCGTCCAGAAGATCCGCGCCACCCAGCCCGACATCATCTTCTACGGCGCGACCAACTTCCCCGACTCGATCCAGGTGCTGCAGAAGATCAAGGAGTTCGGCGTGAAGTCGCCGATCCAGGGCGTCGGCGCGTGGCTGGTGACGCCCGAGTACGTCAAGGCCGTCGGCCCCGAGCTGCTCGACAGCATCAAGGCCGTGGTGGCGGCGCATCCGCTCAAGGGCCAGGAGGAGCTGGTCAAGCGCTTCAAGGAGCGGACGGGCGAGCCGTTCATGACCCAGGATCCGCTGATGAGCTACGCCCACGTCTGGATCATCAAGGAAGCCGCCGAGCGGGCGAAGTCGACCGATCCCAAGGCGATCCGCGACGCCGTGGCCAAGCTCGACATCACCAGCGGCCCGGCCGCGACCGCGCTGGCCCCCGGGCGCATCCGCTACGACGAGCACGGGCGGCGCATCGGCGCGATCCCGATCATCGTCCAGTGGCAGGGCGGCGAGCCCTTCACGGTGGCGCCGAACGAGCTGGCCACGCGCAAGCTCGTCTGGCAGGCGGGGAAGTAGCGCACGGCACGATGAAATAGAGCACCGCGCGAGCCCGACGTGGCGCTGGGCGATTTCCTCCAGTACGTGGTGACCGGTCTGCTCGTGGGCGGCGTCTACGCGCTCATGAGCATCGGGCTCGCGCTGATCTTCGGCGTCATGCGGGTCGTCAACTTCGCCCAGGGCGACTTCATGATGCTCGGCATGTACATGACGTACTTCCTGACCACGGCGTACGGCATCGATCCCCTGCTCGGCGCCGTCGTCATCGTTCCGCCGTTCTTCCTGGTGGGGGTCGCGGTCCACCGCGTGCTCCTCGCGCGCGTGACGGGAGGCGGCGATCCCCAGCGCCTGATGGACACGCAGCTCATCCTCACCCTCGGTCTGTCGCTCATCATCACCAACGGCACGACCATGCTGCTCACGCCGATGCCCCGCGGCATCAAGACGTCGTACGCCACCCAGGCCTTCGCCGTCGGCCCGATCTTGATGAACGAGGCGCGCTCCTATGCGTTCCTGATGGCGCTGTTCCTCGCCGGCGTCGTGTACCTGTTCCTCACGCGGACCGATCTCGGCAAAGCGTTGCGCGCGGCGGCCGACGAGCCGGAAGCCGCCGGCTATCAGGGCATCGACGTCCGCGCGATGCACGGCCTCGCCTTCGGCGTCGGCATCGCGCTGGTCGCGGCCGCCGGCGGGTTGCTCGCGACCTATCATCCGATCGAGCCTACGGTCGCGGTCAACTTCATCGTGCTGATGTTCGTCGCGGTCGTGCTCGGAGGCCTCGGGTCGATCCCCGGCGCGTTCGCGGGCGGCCTGGTGATCGGCATCGTCCAGTCACTCACGCTGCTCGTGCTTCCCTTCCAGCTCCAGAACGTCGGCGTCTTCATCGCCTTCCTGCTCGTGCTCTATCTGCGCCCCCAGGGCCTGTTCGGCCAGCGCCTGCGCGCGGTTTAATGGATCACACATTGGGGGGCCCCGAAATGGCCCCCCAAACCCCCCCGCGCTCGTCACGTCCCGGCAAAGCCGGGATGCTCCTCGACCTCCTCCCGATCGCACTCATCGTTCTGGCCGGCCTCGCGCTCACGCTCCTGCTCGGCGAGCGCTACCACCACCGCGTGCTTCAGCTCGTGTTCATCTGGGCGACGATGGGACTGGCCTGGAACATCATCAGCGGCTACGCAGGCCAGACCTCGTTCGGCCATCAGGCCTTCTTCGGTGTGGGCGCCTACGTGACGGTGCTGCTCGTCGTCACCTTCCGCCTCACGCCCTGGATCGGCCTCGTCGTCGGCATGCTGGCCGCGATGATGGCCGCCGTCCTCATCGGGTTCCCGACGTTCCGGCTGGCCGGCATCTACTTCGCGCTCGCCACCCTCGCCTATCCGCTGATCCTGAGGATCCTGATGGACTTCCTGGGCTACCAGGAAGTCGCGATCCCGATGATGCGCACCCGCCCCGTCGCGTTCATGCAGTTCAGCGATCCCCGCGCCTACGACGTGCTCGCCCTGGGCGCGCTCGCCGCCACGCTCGTGCTCTCGCACTGGATCGAGACGTCGCGACTCGGCTACGCGCTCCGGGCCCTGAAGGAGAACGAGCAGGCCGCCGAGGCGATGGGCGTGGACACCTTCCGCGCGAAGATGTTCGCCTACGTCCTGAGCGCCGCCCCGGCGGCGGTCGCCGGCGTCATCTACACCCACGCGATCCTGTTCATCGTCACGCCCGAGGCGGTGTTCGGCGTGCTGGTGATCGTGCAGACGCTCGTGGTCTGCCTGGTCGGCGGCGTCGGCAGCAAGTGGGGGCCGATCATCGGCTCGGCGCTCATGGTGCCGCTGAGCGAGATGCTCGACGCGACGGTCGGCGACCGGCTGCCCGGCATTCAAGGCGTCGTGTACGGCGGCGCGCTGGTGCTGGTGATGATCTTCGCACCCGAGGGCATCTACTGGCGCTGGCAGACGATCGCGCGCCGGCGACGTGCGACTGACACGAGCGTAGAGTCGGCCACGGCGGTCGCGCCGACGCCGCGCATGGTGGCCGATGCTGCCGGCCGGCCGAGCGTGGAGCGCGGCGCGCCGCTCCTCGACGTCCGTGGCGTCTCGAAGGCCTTTCTCGGGCTTCACGCGCTCGACGACGTGAGCTTCACCGTCCGCGGTGGTGAGATCCTCGGCGTGATCGGGCCGAACGGGGCCGGCAAGACGACGCTCTTCAACGTGCTGAACGGCTTCCTCGCGCCCGACCGCGGCGACGTGCGGTATCGCGACGAGTCAGTCGCCGGGCTTCGTCCCAGCGCGATCTGCCGTCGCGGCGTCGGCCGGACCTTCCAGGTCGTGCGCGCGTTTCCCCACCTGACCGTGCTGGAGAACGTCATGGTCGGGGCGTTCGTTCGCGAGCGAGCGCCGGGGCCGGCGCGCGAGCGCGCGCAGGCGGCGCTGGCCGCAGTGGGCCTCGCCGCCCGTGCTGGCGTCGTGCCCGGCGGCCTCACCACGCTCGATCTCCGCTTGATGGAGCTCGCGCGATGCCTGGCCACCGCTCCCGAGCTCATCCTGCTCGACGAGCCGCTGGCTGGACTCTCGCGCGACGGCGTCGACACGATGATGACGCTGGTCCGCCGCGTGCGCGACGCCGGCGTGACGGTGGTGATCATCGAGCACACGATGTACGCGGTCGTCCAGCTCGTGGATCGACTCGTCGTGCTCGATCACGGGCGCCGCGTCGCCGAGGGCCTCCCCGCCGACGTGGTCCGCGATCCCGCCGTCATCGAGGCCTATCTCGGCCAGCGCTGGCTGACTCGTTCCATGGGGGCCCCCGAGATGGCCCCCCATACCCCCCAACCCTCGGGGCGCCCCGGCGGAGCCGTGGCTCCCCTCGACGCATGCTGAAGCTTTCCCAGGTCGGCGTCGCGTACGGCGGGCTGCAAGCGGTGGCCGGTGTCTCGCTCGACGTCGCCGAGGGCGAGTTCGTGACGATCGTGGGACCGAACGGCGCCGGCAAGACGACGCTGATGAAGGCGGTCGGCGGCGGCGTGCCGCTCCAGTCCGGCCGCGTCGAGTATCGCGGCCAGGACATCAGCGGACTGCCGGCGCACGCCCGCGCCCGCCTCGGCATCGCGCACGTGCCGGAAGGCCGCAAGGTCTTCCCGTCGCTCACCGTGCTCGAGAACCTCGAGATGGGCTCGTATCGCGCCGAGGCGCGACGTCACCGCGTCGAGGGCCTCGAGACGGTCCTGGGCCTCTTCCCCGTCCTGCGTGAGCGCCGCCAGCAGCTCGCCGGCTCACTGTCCGGTGGCGAGCAGCAGATGCTGGCCATCGGCCGGGGCATCATGGCGCTGCCCGATCTCCTGCTGCTCGACGAGCCCTCGCAAGGCCTCGGGCCGCGAATCGTGGAAGGCATCTTCGAAGCGATCGCCACGATCCGGCGCAGCCGTCCGGTGACGATCCTGCTCGTCGAGCAACGCGTGGTGGAGGCGCTCGAGTTGTGCGACCGCGGCTACGTGCTGGAGACGGGACGCGTCGTCCTCAGCGGCGACCGGCAGATGCTCCTGGCCGACCCCCGCGTGCAGCACGCGTATCTCGGGGCGTGAGGGAGGTTCTGATTGCCGACGCGGCTGCGGTCACGTGCGACTCGATCGTCACTGGTCGGATACTCTTGCGTGGTCCGGTGTGGCGGTGGGATGCTGGCAGCACCGTGACGATGACGCCGCGTTACTGGAACATGTGGTGGACTTTGACGATGGCCGCAGCGGGACTGACACTGCTGGTCGTCCTCGAAGCTCTCGGAATTCTCCAGGACGTTGGCCTGGCGCGGGGCGTCGCCGGTGTGCTCCTGACCATCGTCTTCGGGCTCACCGCCTCGACACGCTCGTCACTCACGGGTTCCGTGGTGACGTCGTGCCCAGGCTGGACCGCATCATCACGCTTCTCGAAGAACGGCTCCCGCCAACGACGACGTAGCGTCGAGCCACGCCGGCAGCGTCAACGCCCGCTGAACCGCGGCGTCCTCCCCTCGCGATGAGCGACCATGCCCTCGTCGATGTCGTGGCTCCACTCGAGCGCGTGGCGGAGCGCGTCGGACAGCGTGCGGGCCGCGGTGAACCCGGAGACCATGCGCGCGTTCATGATGCGCTTGGCCCCGCGGGTGGCGATCGGGCCGCTGGCGCCGATGCGGGCGGCGAGCGCACGCGCTTCGGGCAGCAAGCGCTCCTCGGGATGCACGGCGAGCACGAGCCCCAGCCGCTCCATCTCGCCGGCGTCGATCGTGCGGCCCGTGCAGATCAGCTCGAGGGCGCGGGCCCGGCCCACGATCGCCGGCAGGCGAACAGGACCGCCGGCGCCGGGAAAGCCACCCCACAGCGCCTCGGGCAGCGCGAACGTCGCGTGCGCGGCGGCCAGGCGGATGTCGCAGGCTAGCGACAGCTCGGCGGCGCCTGCGCGGGCGGCGCCGTTCAGCGCGGCGATCACGATCTGCGGGAGCGTCTCGATCGCGTCGTACAGGCGGTTGGCGAGGCGCACCATCTCGAGGATCTGCTCCTTGGTATAGCTCGCCCGCACGGTCGGGTTGAGGATTCCCATCGAGAAGAACTCGCGGCCGCTGCCGGTGATGACGACGGCCTGGGCTTCGTCGTCGCCGCCGAGACGATCGACGACCTGCTGGAGGCCGAGCAGGACGTCGCGGGTGAGTCGGTTCTGATCCCCGGGCCGATCGAGCGTGATGGTGATGACGCGGTCAGCGCGCTCGACGCGTAGCTCGTCCGATCCCATGACAGCCTCCTGGAAGCACGGCGGTGAGCGTCTCGCGGCCCGGGCGGGCGGGGCGTCACCTACATATGCTTCGAGGCCGAGGCTGTCAACTCGCAGGGTGCGGCTTGCGGCGTCAGCTCAGACGACGGCTGCGTCCGGCTCCGCCACCCGCTTCAGCTCCTCGAGGGCGATCGTGCCGTCGATCACCTTCTGAAAGCCGTCCTGGAACAGCGAGCGGGCGCCGTCGCGGCGGGCGCAGGCGCGCAGCTCGGGGTCGCTGGCCCGGTCGTTGATCATCGTGCGCAGCTCTTCGGTGATCGGGATCATCTCGAAGATGGCCGTGCGCCCGACGACGCCGGTGCCGTTACAGGCCTTGCACCCGACCGCGCGATAAATCATCAGCGGTTCGGTCATGCCGGCCATCATCTGGGTCTCGGCGTCGGCCGCCGTCGCCTGCTTGCAGGCCGAGCACAGGCGGCGGACGAGCCGCTGGCTCACCACGGCGGACAGCGACGATGCGATGAGGTACCGGGGCACGTCCATGTCGGCCAGCCGCGTGATGGCGCCGACCGCGTCGTTGGTGTGGAGCGTCGCAAAGAGCAGGTGGCCGGTCAGCGACGCCTGCATGGCGATGCGGGCCGTGTCCACGTCGCGCACCTCGCCGACCAGGATGACGTCGGGATCCTGGCGCAGGACGGAGCGCAGGCAGGACGCGAAGGTGAGGCCGATCTTCTCGTGCACGGCGATCTGGGTGATCCCGTTCAGCTCGTACTCGATCGGGTCCTCGATCGTGACGATGTTGGTGGTCTCCACCTTGATCGCGTTCAGGCAGGCGTAGATGGTCGAGGTCTTCCCACTGCCCGTCGGCCCGGTGACGAAGATCGCGCCCTGCGGCCGGCGCATGATCGACTGGAGCGTGGCCAGGTGATCGGCGGACAGGCCGCAGCTCGGCAGCGGGATGGACACGCCGTCGAGATCGAGGAGGCGCAGGACGAGCTTCTCGCCGTGCAGCGAGGGCACCGAGGACGCGCGGACATCGAGCGCACGACTGCCCCGGACGAGGTGGATGCGGCCGTCCTGCGGCAGGCGATGCTCGGCGATGTCGAGGTTCGCCATGATCTTGATGCGCGACAGCACCGCGGCCCGCTCACTGACCGAGATGGTCGTGGCGTGCTGCAGGAGCCCGTCGATACGGAAGCGCACCAGCAGGCCGTCGGTGGACGGCTGGAAGTGGATGTCGCTGGCGCGTCGTGCGATGGCCCGGTCGATCAAGTTGTCCACGAGGTCGGTCGCACTGAGCCGTGGAGCTGAAGGATTCCGGAACTCGGTAGCCGCCCCCCGACGAACGATCTCGAGCATCGTGACGGTACTCCTTTCGCGCAATCGCAGCTTGAGCAAGGTATATCCTTCTATCTAGATGAGGCAATTTAACCCTGGGTATAGGTTTCTATATCCTCCGATATACGCGACGAACCATTCACCGCGAGTACACAGGTCGAGGCCCGTCAACCCGTCTGCCTCGAAAAAGCACGTCTCCACGCGGCGTTCGACGCCCCCTGAGCGACGTCGCGTCTTCGGGAGCCCAGGCCGTCACAACCGGGCGCGAGGCTCGGACGGTGAATGCGTTTCCGACACTCTTGTAAGTTTCCTCGACGCCCATTCGGCCGGTATCTGGCCGCAAGCGTGGGTTCTCACGGAAGTTTTTCTTACGGAGCGACTCCCCCAACTGTCAGGAACTTCGACGGTGGTTCATCCGTACCATCACCGCCACGGCCGGCAGCGTGATCAAAACCGCCGTGCTCACGGTCACGCCGCCCGCGCCTCCGCCGCCTCCCCCGCCACCGCCGTCGGCGGACACTGTCGGCATCAAGGTCGCGGAGTACGTCGTCTCCAGCAAGATCCTGAACGTCCAGGCGACCAGCACCAGCACGAGCGCGACGCTGACCGTGTCCGTCACGTCGACGGGCGCCGCGATCGGGACGCTGACCAACAACGGTGGCGGCAAGTACACCGGTGCGTTCTCATGGCCGGTGAACCCGGCGAACGTCACCGTGAAGAGCAGCCTGGGAGGTGCGGCGAGCTCCGCGGCAAGGCGAAATAGGCGAAATAGGGCTGGTTGACTTTCACCGCGACCCCGACCTAGAGTCCGATCACTCTGTCGAGGTGCGGGCCGTGAAGATCAACCGTCTCGAGGCGATTCTCGTCGAGGTGCCGCTCCACCAGCCGGTCACGGGCGTTCACGGCCGCACCACGCTACAGCGGAGCGTGCTCGCTCACGTCGTCGCCGACGACGGCCGCGAGGGCTGGGGCAACGTCGATCCGACTCCGGGTTACTCGAAGATCTCCGCCGACGGCGTCCAGGCGACGGTCGGGCGGCTCGCGCCTCGCGTCGTCGGCATGGACGCCTTCAACGTGCAGCGGCTGCTCGCCCGGATGGACGAGGACGCGGCGGCCGAGTCCGAAGCGAAGGCCGCCGTCGAGATGGCGGTGCTCGACCTCCAGGGCCGCGCGCTCGGCGTGCCCGTGCACACGCTGCTCGGCGGTGTCGTGCGCGACGAGGTGGGCCTCAATGCCTGGATCGGCGCCGTGGCGCCCGCCCAGGCGGCGCGCGAGGCCACGGCGTGGCTGGGCCGCGGCTTTCGCACGGCCAAGATCAAGGTCGCCGGCGCCACGGATGAAGGCATCGAGCGCGTCGCGGCGGTGCGCGCGGCGGTCGGTGATCGGCTGGCGCTCCGTGTCGACTTCAACGAGAGCCTGACGCTCGCCGAGTCGGCGCCGTTCATCCGTCGCCTCGAGCCCTATGCGCTCACGCTCGTCGAGCAGCCGATTCCCCGCGACGACATCGCGGGGCTCGCCGCCATTCGCCGCGCCATCTCGGTCCCGCTCATGGCCGACGAGAGCGTGACCGGCCCCGGCTCGCTCGTCGAGATCATCCGCCGCGAGGCGGCCGACATCGTGAAGCTCAAGGTGATGAAGCAGGGCGGGCTGCTGCGAACGCGGGCGATGCTCGAGTGCGCCGCGGCCGCTGGCCTCCGCGTCGTCATCGGTCACGGCTTCGGGCTCACGCTCTCGACGCTGGCCGAGGCGGCTGTGGCAGCGACGAGCACCGCCGTGCTCGACGGCTGCGAAGCGGTGGGGCCACTCAAGATGGCGGGCGACGTGGTGACGGAACCCGTGCGGCTCGACGCCGGTCGGTTGCGACTCTCGAGCTCACCGGGCCTCGGCGCCACCGTCGATCTCGATGCGCTCAAGCGCTACCGAGTGGCCTGAGCCGCCCGCCTCAACGGATCACAGGAGACATCGCGATGAAGAACGGCTTCAAGGTCATGGACCGCGAGGAGGAGTCGCGATGAAGAACGGCTTCAAGGTCATGGACTCGGACCTCCACACGATGGAGCCCGACGGCCTCTGGGAGCGCTACCTCGACGAGCCGTTCAAGAAGCTCGCGCCGAAGTTCCTGCGCGGCACCGCCAACGCGCCGAACCAGCCCGTCATCAAGATCGGCGACCTCGAGCTCGGCGAGATGTCCAAGCGCGATCGCACCGCGGTAGTTGGTAAGGATCTGCAGCGCCGCGCCTTTGCGCGGCATCCGCACTACGAGGCGGCGCACGCGCGAGGCTACGATCCGGAGTCTCACGTGCAGGCCATGGACATCGAGGGCATCGACGTCGCCGTGCTCTACGGAACGCGCGGGCGTCAGGTGCAGATGCACGACGACCTCGATCCGCAGGTGGCGACCGCGCTGGCGCGCGCCCACAACGAGTGGACCTACGACTACTGCCAGCACAACCCGGCGCGGCTGAAGTTCGCCGCCCAGGTCGCCTTCCGCGACGTGCCCGGCGCGATCGCCGAGGCCCGGCGCGCGGTTCGCGAGCGCGGCGCCGTGGCCGTGATCGGCAACCCAAACCCGATTCACGGCCGCCACGTTCACGATCCCGAGATGGAGCCGCTGTGGAGCGCCATCGAGGAGCTCGGCGTGCCCGTCGGCTTCCATCCGACCGGGCAGTCCTCACTGCAGGACGACATCGCGCGGCGGTATCTCGACACGCCCAACGGCCGCGTGATCGGCGTGGCCGGCCGGAATCCCATCGAGCTGATGATGGCGTTCGGCAGCATGGCCGCCGGCGGGGTGCTCGAGCGCCATCCGCGGCTGCGCTGCGCGTTTCTCGAAGGGACGTGTGGCTGGCTGCCCTGGTATCTCTGGCGGCTCGACGAGGCGTGGGAAAAGTTCGGCCCCGGCTCCGAGGTCCAGATCTCCCAGCTCCCGAGCCAGTACTTCTTCCGCCAGTGCTTCATCGCCACCGACGCCGACGAGAAGCCGCTGCGTCAGGTCATCGAGGCGATCGGCGACGACAACATCGTCGTCTCGACCGACTACCCGCACTCCGACGGGCTCTTCCCCGTCGCCATTGAGGAGTTCGTGCACCTGGAGGGCGTGTCCGAGAAGTCGAAGGCCAAGATCCTCTGGGACAACTGCGCGCGGCTCTACAACCTGACCGGGGTCAAGTAGCGAGCGCGCGCCCCCGGCGGTTCAGTTCGCCGCGTACGGCGACGAGGCGGGCAGCGCTCTTCGGCCACACGACGTGCGCCTTGTCGTCGATGTACTGCACGATGACGGGGAACGCGCGATCGTTCTGGCCGGCCATGGCGCCGTCGCCGAGGAAGTGGACGCCGAACCCCAGCATGGTCCCGCCCTCCGACAGATCGACCTCGAGCGCGGCCTTGCGGAGCGCGTCGGCGTCGATGCCGCCGTACTTCTTGATGGCCCGGGGCAGGACCTCGCTCATGAACACGTAGGTGTTGCTGGCGGCCATGCCCACGTGGGCCGACTTGATCGCCGCGCCCGGCCGCGCCTTCTCGTATTCGTCGCCCACCATCTTGATCACCGGCAGCAGCTCGGGCCGAAGCGCCTTCTCGTTGGCGAGCCAGATCGAGATCGGGTCGACGTTGAAGATGAAGTTGACGTCCTTGCCCACCGCCTCCTTGAGCCGGTCGTACACGCCGTAGCCGGCGCCGTGGCCCACGATCGCGCTGAGCTTCAGGCCCTGCTCGCGGGCCTGGCGGAGGAACAGGACGATGTCGGGGTTGTAGCCGGTGTGGAACAGCACGTCGGGCCGGGCGCGCTTGAGCTTGATCACGAGCGACGAGAGATCCGGCGCGGTGGCCGCGTAGCCTTCTTTGAGCACGAGGTTGAAGCCGGCCTTGCGCGCGCCCTCCTCGTTGCCCTTGGCCACGTCGATCCCGTAGGCGCCGTCCTCGTGGATGATGGCGACCTTGACGTCCTTCGGGTCCTTCTTGAGCTTCTCCTTCGCGTTCTTGGCGATGAAGTCCATGGACATCATCCCGAACTGACGCCCGCTCGGCTGCGCGCGGAACACGTACTTGAGGTTCCGGTTCTCGAGCACGGCCGAGGAGATGCAGGAGGTGATCCACATGAACTTCTTGAGCTGCTCGACGCGGACGGCCACCGGCACGCACTGGGCCGACGAGTAGAAGCCGAGCAGCATGTCGACCTTCTCCTGCTCGACCAGCCGCACCGCCTCGTTGATGGCCACGTCCGGCTTGCTCTGGGCGTCCGCGTAGACCGCTTCGATCTGGTAGCCCTCGACGCCACCCTTCTTCGCGAAGTGGTCGATCATGATCTTCGCGCCGAGGGCGTGCAGGTCCGATCCGCCGCCGGCCAGCGGCCCGCTGTAGTCGTACACGACGCCGATCTTGAGCTTCTTCGCCTGAGCGAGGGCCTCGGGCGCGAGTGCGGCGCCCGCGACGAGCATGACGGCAACGAGCACACGCATGATCATGTCAGCCCCCCTTGGTGGAGCGCATTACAAGGAAGCGGTGCGCCCTTGTCAAGAGCGGCCGGCCGAGGTACGGTCGGAGCCTCTTCGGAGGAGCCATCCTATGAACTCAGTCGTGTTGCTCGTTCTTCTCAGCCTCGGCCTGAGCCTTGGCGCGGCGATGCCGGCCTGGGCGCAGTCGAAGTCGGAGCTGGTGATCGCGCTGTCGAGCTTCTCGGCCGAGACGGTCGACCCGGCGCTCCAGGGCCACAACGTGAAGTACTACCTGTCGCTCATGTTCGACTATCTCGTCGGCACGACCACCGACGGCCAGCCCTCGCAGGCCGGCGGGCTGGCCAGCAAATGGGAGAACTCGGCCGACCACCGGCGGTGGACGTTCCACCTCCGCAAGGGCGTGAAGTTCCACAACGGCGACGAGATGACCTCGGAGGACGTGAAGTTCAGCCTCCAGCGGGCGATGAGCAAGCGCTCGACCACCGGCTACGCGGGGCCGCTGCGCGCACTCATCGTCGACATCGAGACGCCGTCGCCCGACCGCGTGGTCGTCGTGACGAAGGACCCGACGCTGATCATCCCGACCTATCTCTCACGGTCGCTGTCGACCGAAGGGATCGTGCTACCGAAGAAGTACATCGAGGCCAACGGCGACGACGTCTTCGCGCGCAAGCCCATCGGCACGGGCCCGTACAAGTTCGTCGAGCAGGTCGTCGGCTCGCACATCAAGATGACCGCCGTCGACAATCACTGGCGCATCGGCGTGCCGAAGTATAAGAACGTGACGTTCAAGCTCGTCCCCGAGGAGACGACGCGCATCGCGCTGATCCGCCGGGGTGACGTCGACGTCGCCGACATCAGCCGCGAACGCGTGAAAGAGCTGGAGGGCGAGGGCTTCCCCATCCACATGCGCCGGGAGGAGGCCATCATCCACGCGTGGTGGATCCTCGGGCCCGACGGCCGGACGCCGCCGACGAAGGACAAGCGCGTGCGCGAGGCGTTGAACCTCGCCATCGACCGCACCGAGATCGCCCAGTCGATTTTCGGCGGCTACGCGGAGCCCGCGTCCATCCCGATGGGGCTGTCGTGGTCGTTCAAGGAGATCGGCTTCAAGGTGACGCCGGACATGGTCTACGCCTACGATCCGGCGCGAGCCAAGAAGCTGCTCGCGGACGCCGGGCTCGGCGCGGGCTTCACGCTGGACGTCTACGCGTTCCAGCTCCCGGGCTTTGCCGAGGGCAAGTCGTTCGCCGAGGCGGTGGCCGGCTACTGGGAGAAGATCGGCGTGAAGAGCAAGCTCATCCCGGTGGACTATCCGGCGTTCCGCAAGATGTGGGTCGACCGCAAGGCGCCCGGCGCCGTCGGCTACTACAACATCGCCAACCGTGACTGGATCGGCACGTACGCGCTGCTCGAGAAGCAGGGCTACACGCCGTCGAAGCTGAACGACACCGTCAATGACCCGGAGATCGACGGCATGATCGCCCAGGTCATGCGCCAGACCGACCGGGAGAAGATCAACGCGCTCATGCGCAACATCTATACGCGGCTGCGCAGCGAGCACCACGGCCTGCCCGTCGTGTACGTGCACTCGCCGTACGCGGCCGCCAAGACGCTCGGCAAGTGGAACCCGGGCACCGTGATGTACGACCTGTTCCTGGACGAGCTGGCCCGCCGATGATCGAGCTTCGGTGGGGGGTGTCGGGGAGGAGCGGCGTTCGCTCCCCCCGACGTTAATCAGTTCAGTGCTGCGGTTCGTCCTGTTCCGTGTGCTGCAGTCGCTGGTCGCCCTGACCCTTCTGTCGGTCGTGGTCTTCGTTTTGGCCCGGACGACTGGCGACCCGCTGCACCTGATCCTGCCCATGTCGGCCACCGAGGAGGACTACGCCAACGCGCGCCGTTATCTCGGCCTCGACCGGCCGTACGTCGAGCAATATCTCTCGTTCGTCGGAAAGGCCGTCACCGGCGACCTGGGCACATCGATCCGCGCGCGCCGTCCGGTGATGGAGCTGATCAAGGAGCGCCTGCCCAACTCGCTGCGGCTAGCGCTCTTCGCGATGGGCGTGTCGCTGGCCATGGCGTTCCCGCTCGGCGTGATGGCCGCGGTGAAGAAGGGCAGCGCCATCGACCGCACGGCCCAGGTGATCTCCGTGCTCGGCCAGTCGCTGCCGACGTTCTGGGTCGCCATCGTGCTCGTCGAGTTCGTCGCCGGCCGGCTCCAGTGGCTGCCCGCCGGCGGCATCGAGGGCTTCGCGAGCTACGTGCTGCCTGGATTCACGCTGGGCTGGTTCGTGGTGGCCGGCATCATGCGCCTGCTGCGCTCGGGGATGCTCGAGGTCCTCGACTCGGAGTACGTGAAGCTCGCCCGGCTCAAGGGCGTGGCGGAGCACCGGGTGGTGTGGGTCCACGCGCTGAAGAACGCGCTCATCCCCGTCGTCACGTTCGCGGGCATCTACTTCGCGATCCTGGTCACGACGGCGATCGTCGTCGAGACCGTGTTCGCGTGGCCTGGCCTCGGGCGGCTGGCCTACGACGGCATCACCTCGCGTGACTTCCCGGTGATCCAGGCCGTCGTCCTCACGACGGCCGTCATCGTGTCGGCCGTGAACCTCGGCGTGGACTGCCTCTACGCCTTCATCGATCCGCGCATCCGGTACGGGCGATGATCCCAGTCGACCGGCGCACGTTCCTCTCAGTGCTCGTCGCGGGCGCGCTGATCCGCCGGCCCGCCGCGGAGGCGCAGCCCACGGGAAAGGTCTGGCGCATCGGCGTCCTCGAGCCCTCGCTGCCCGCCGCGAACGGCCACCTCGTTGCCGCCTTCCGGCAGGCGTTGCGCGAGCTCGGCTGGGAAGAAGGCCGCAACATCGTCGTCGAGACGCGATTCGCCGATGGCAAGCTGGAGCGCCTTCCCGCGCTCGCCAAAGAACTGGCCCAGCTGCGCGTGGACGTCTTCGTCGCCGCCGGCACGCCCGCCATCAGGGCTGCCCGCGAAGCGGCGCCGACCACGCCGATCATCATGTCGGCCGTCGGCGATCCGGTGGCCGAGGGGCTCGTGGCCAGCCTCGGCAAGCCCGGCGGCACCATCACCGGCGTCACCGTGCAGTCGCCGGAGCTCAGCGCCAAGCGTGTGCAGCTCCTCCAGGAGGCGGTGCCCCGGGTCTCGCGCCTCGCCATCATTTGGGACCCGGGCATCGTGCACGAGGTGCACGGCTTCAAGGAGGCGGAGGCGGCGGCCCGGTCGTTGGGCATCGTGCTGCTGTCGTTCGAAGTGAAGCGCGCGGACCAACTCGAAGCCGCCTTTGCTGGCATGGCGAGGGACGGCGCCAGCGGCGTCTTCGTGTTCCCGAACTCGATCACGAGCACCTTCGGCCGGCGCATCGCGGATCTCGCCCTCAAGCACCGCCTGCCCAGCGTGGCCGGCGTGCGGGAACTCGCCGATGCCGGCGTGCTCCTCGCCTACGGACCGGTCCGAGCGGAGAACTACCGGCGCGCCGCTACCTTCGTCCACCAGGTTCTGAACGGCGCCAGGCCGGGCGACCTGCCCATTCAGCAGCCGACGAAGTTCGAGCTGGTCGTCAACGTCAAGACCGCGAAGGCGCTCGGGCTCACGCTCCCGCAATCGCTGCTGGCGCGCGCGGACCAGGTGGTCGAGTGAGTGTCCTCGCGGTTCCCGAGAGCGAGGCGCGCCCGGCGACGCGGGCGCGCGGCCGCCGACTGCCCGTCGTCTCGATCTCGATCATCGTCGCCTTCGTGCTCATCGCGCTGCTGGCGACGCTGCTCAGCCGCTGCGCCTGCGCTTCCGGCCGCCCGTGTGGGAGGAACGCGGCGCGTGGACGCACCCGCTGGGCACGGACCGCCTCGGCCGCGACATGCTCTCGCGCATGATCTACGGCGCGCGCGTCTCGCTGGCGGCGGGCGTCGTCACCGTCCTGGTCGCGAGCGCATTCGGCGCCGCCGTCGGGCTCGTGGCCGGGTATTACGGCGGCCGCGTGGACGCCACGCTGATGCGCGTGACCGATGCGACGATGGCGTTCCCGGTGATCCTGCTCGCCTTGATTCTCGCGGTGACGGCGGGCCCGAGCTTCGCCAACGTGGTGCTGGCGATCGCGGTGATCCTGTGGGCCCGCTACGCGCGCGTCATCCGGGGCCAGGTGCTGAGCCTGATGGAGCTCGACTTCATCGCCCAGGCCCGCATCGCCGGCGCCGGCGCCGCACGGATCATCACGCGGCATCTCCTGCCCAACACGCTCAACACGCTGGTGGTGCTCGTCACGCTGCAGGTCGGCTACGTCATCATCGTGGAGGCGTCGCTCTCGTTCCTCGGCGCCGGCATCCCGCCGCCGACGCCCGCCTGGGGATCGATGATCGCCGAGGGCCGCGACTTCGTGACGAGCGCCTGGTGGGTGTCGCTCTTCCCGGGGCTGGCGATCCTGCTGGTGGTGCTCGCCTTCAATCTCCTCGGCGACTGGCTGCGCGACACCCTGGACCCCAAGCTCCGCCAGCTCTGATCCCCCGCATCGACGTTCGCGACCTTCGGACTCACATCGTCACCCGCTGGGGAACGATCAAGGCGGTGGACGGCGTCAGCTTTGCGCTCGGCGAGGCCGAGACGCTCGGACTCGTGGGCGAATCCGGCTCGGGCAAGAGCATGACGTGCCTGAGCCTCGTGCGCCTCGTCCCGCGGCCGGCGGCGCGGATCGTGAGCGGCCAGGCCCTGCTCGACGGCGACGATCTGCTCAGAAAGAGCGAGCGCGAGATGCAGCGGATCCGCGGCCGCCAGGTCGCGATGATCCTCCAGGACCCGATGAGCTCGCTCAACCCCGTGTTCTCCATCGGCATGCAGATGCGCGAGCCCCTGACGATGTACCACCGCCTGCGGGGCAGCGCGCTCGGCGCGCGCGCGGCCGAGCTGCTGGCCGCGGTGAAGATCCCCTCGCCGGCGGCGCGGCTGCGCGCCTTTCCCCATCAGCTCTCGGGCGGCATGCGCCAGCGCGTCGTCGGCGCGATGGCCATCGCCGGCCCGCCGCGCCTGCTCATCGCCGACGAGCCGACGACGAGCCTCGACCTCACCATCCAGGCGCAGTACCTCGGTCTCCTGAAGGAGCTCCAGCAACGCCACCGGTTCGCGATGATCTTCGTCACGCACAACCTCGGCATCGTGGCCCGCACGTGCGATCGCGTCGCGGTCATGTACGCGGGCCGCATCGTCGAGGCCGGCCCCGTGCGCCAGATCTTCACGGCGCCGGCCCATCCGTACACGAAGGCGCTGCTCGAGTCGATCCCACGCTTCGGCGCCCGGCGCGATCGCCTGACGGCCATCGCCGGCCAGCCGCCGGACCTGGCCCGGCTCGGTGAGGGCTGCGCGTTCGCGCCGCGCTGTCCGCAGGCGATGGCCCGCTGCACGGAGGACGCGCCGCCCGAGACGGCCGTGAACCCCGGTCACACGACGCGGTGCTGGCTCCATGTCCCGGCCTGAGAGCGGCGCGCCGAACGGCACGCCCTTGCTCGAGACAACGGATCTCACGAAGCACTTCCGCGTGCGTCGCGGGACGCTCGGCTTCGGCACCGGTTTCGTGCGCGCGGTCGACTCGATCTCGTTCACCATCGACGCGGCGACGACGCTCGGGCTGGTCGGGGAATCCGGCTGCGGCAAGACGACGACGTCGCGGCTGATCCTCGGCCTCGAGCGGCCGACGGCCGGCAGGATCCGGTTCGAGGGCAAGGACGTCGCCACCCTCGGCCGCGATGACGGCCGCCACTACCGGCGCTCGGTCCAGGCGGTCTTCCAGGACCCGTACGCCTCGCTCGACCCGCGCATGCGCGTGAGCGCGATCGTCGCCGAGCCGCTCGTGATCAACTCCGAGCTCCACGCCGTGGCGCGCCGCCGCCGAGTGGCCGAGCTGCTCGATCTCGTCGGGCTCCCCGAGCGCGCGGCGACGCTCTATCCGCACGAGTTCTCGGGCGGCCAGCGCCAGCGCATCGCCATCGCGCGGGCGCTCGCGCTCGAGCCGAAGCTCGTCGTGCTCGACGAGCCGGTGTCGGCGCTCGACGTGTCGATTCGCGCCCAGATCCTGAACCTGCTCCGCGACCTCCAGCAGCGCCTGGGCGTGTCGTATCTCTTCATCGCGCACGACCTGGCCGCGGTCGCCCACATGAGCCACACGATCGCCGTCATGTACCTGGGGAAGATCGTGGAGTGGGGCGATGCCGAGGCGGTGGCGCTGGAGCCGCAGCATCCGTACACGAAGGCGCTGTTCGCGGCGGCGCTGCCCATCGACCTCGACGGCCCGCGCGAAGAGGTGACGCTGGCCGGCGAGGTGCCGAGCCCGCTCGATCCACCCGCCGGGTGCCGCTTCCATCCGCGGTGTCCGTTCGCGCTGCCCCGGTGCGCGACCGAGGAGCCCGCGCTGCGAACGCAGATGGGACGGCTCGTCGCCTGCCACCTCTATTGAAGCCGCCCTCTATGGCGCGCCTCTATTAAAAGACAGCGCGACGAGCCGACCGGACGCGACGTCCTACTTCAGGCTGTCGGCGCCCGCCTTCGCGATCTGGGCGTCCTGCTGCGAGGTGACGCCGGAGACGCCGATGCTGCCGATGAGCTTGCCGTCCACGACGATCGGAATCCCGCCCTCGAGAGGGCTGGCACCGCTGAGCTTCAGCAGGCGGAGGTTCGAGCCGCCCTGCTCGATGGCGTCCTGGAACGCCTTCGTCGGCCGCCGGAACGCCACGGCCGAGTAGGCCTTGTCCTTCGCGACCTCGGTGCTGCCGAATTGCGTGCCGTCCAGGCGCTGCATCATGACCAGATTCCCGCCGGAGTCATGGATGACGATGGCGACGTTCCAGCTGTTCTTCTTCGCCTCGGCCTCGGCGCCTGCCATGACCTTCTTGGCCTGCTCGAGGCTGATCGGCGTGCCATAGGCGGGTGGCGGCGGCGGGGCCTGCTGGGCGCCCGCCGAGGCGACCGCGACGAGCAGGATCGTAACGACCAGGAAAGAGAGCAGCTTGTTCATGGGTTCCTCCTCGTGAAGCGACTTGGGCGCGGGCATTCTACTCGGGGCCCGACGGCCTGTCACCGACTCGGCTTGACCGCGCGCGCGGACGCACGCTAGGCTCGCCGCGCTCTTCGTCCCGCCGGAGGAGACGTCAAATGGATTGCAGCCGTCGCGATGTCCTGAAGCTGGGGGGCCTGACGCTCGCGGCTACCACGCTCCGGCCGGTGCGGGCGCACGCCGACACGCCGAAGCGGGGCGGAACGATCACGATTCGCGCCTGGGATCCGCCGCACTTCGACCTGCATGCCGTCGGCGGGTTCTCGTACAAGACCCAGATCGTCCTCTCCTTCACGCACAGCCGGCTCATTCGTCACAAGGCCGGCCCCGGCGTGGCGCCCGGCTTCTTCCCCGTCGAGGGCGATCTCGCCGAGTCGTGGAGCCAACCGAATCCGACGACGTACGTCTTCAAGCTGAGGCGCGGCGTCCGCTGGCAGCCCAAGCCGCCGGTGAACGGCCGCGAGCTGACGGCGGAGGACGTGCGGTACACGGTCGAGCGCTTCCTCGCCACGCCGGGCAACGCCAACGCGCAGATGCTGCAGTCGATCGACAAGGTCGAGACACCGGACAAGTACACGATCAAGTTCACGCTGAAGGAACCGGCGGCGTGGTTCCTCGACGTCCTCGCCACGCCCATGGCGGTCGCCATCGTCGCCCGCGAATGCGTCGAGAAGTTCGGCGATCTGAGGAAGCCGGAATCGGTGGTCGGCACCGGGCCCTGGATGCTCGAAAGCTACCGTCCGAACGTGGGGCTCACGCTCGTCCGCAACCCGAGCTACTTCATGGCCGGCCTTCCCAATATCGACCGCGTCGAGCTCGTCGTCGACGAGGACAACGCCTCGCGCATGGCCGCCTTCCTCAGTGGCAAGTACCACATCGGCTGGGAGTTTCCCGGCACGATCAACCGGACCGACTGGGTCCAGATCAAGGACACGCTCCAGCAGAAGCGGCCGGGACTCCGCGTCGCCGAGTTTCCCGGCAACGTGATGACGTACATCTCGATGCGGACGGACCGGCCACCCTTCAACGACGTCCGCGTCCGGCGAGCCATGTCGCTCGCCATCGATCGCCAGGGCATTCTCGACGCCGTCGCCGAAGGCTTCGGCGCCCCCAACCCGCCGGTGCCGGCCGCGCTCAAGGAATGGTCGATCCCGATGGCGCAGCTCGGTGAAGGCGCGCGCTGGTACAGGTACGACCCCGCCGAGGCCAAACGTCTCCTGGCCCAGGCCGGCTATCCGAACGGCTTCCCGGGCTCCGTCTGCTTCACCACGTACGGGTCGACGATCCTCGTCGACGCCGCCCAGCTCATCATCAAGCACCTCAAGGACGTCGGGATCGAGACGCGTCTGGACCAGAAGGAGTACGGCGCCTATGCGTCGACGTGCTTGCTCGGCAAGTTCGAATCCATGGCCTACGGCCCGCAGGCGCCGTTCCTCGATCCCGACAACTTCCTCTACGGCCAGTACTATCCCGGCGAGCCGCGGAACCAGAGCCACGTGAACGATCCGGCCCTCACCGACCTCCTGCTCCGCCAGCGGCGCACGTACGACAACGTCCAGCGCCGCCAGATCATCTACGACCTCCAGCGCTACCTGGCCAACCAGCAGTACTACGTGCAGCTCGGCTCGCCGTCGTACACGGCGGTGTGGGACGCCGCGCTCAAGAACTACGGCCCGAACCTCGGCTTCGACTACGGCGGGCGACTGATCGCGGCCTGGCTCGACCGCTGACGCCGTGCTGCGGCGGTATCTGGCCACCCGCCTGCTCGTCGCCGTTCCGTCGCTGCTCATCGCGTCGTTGATCGTCTTCACGCTGCCGCGGCTCATCCCGGGTGATGTGGTGAGCCTCATGCTCGAGGAGAAGGCGTACGCGCGCGACCTTGCCGAGTTGCGCGCCAAGCTCGGCCTCGACCGCCCGCTCCACGTCCAGTACGTCGAATGGCTCGGCCACATCGTCCGCGGTGACCTCGGCGAATCGCTGTGGACGCGCCGGCCCGTGCGGGAGGAGCTGGCGCGCCGGCTCCCGGTGACGCTCGAGCTCGGCGCCTCGAGCGTCGTCTTCGCCGTGATCATCGCGCTGCCCATCGGCATCCTGTCGGCGATCCGCCAGGACACGCTCAGCGACTACCTCGCACGCAGCGCCGCCATCCTCGGGCTGTCCGTGCCCGGCTTCTGGCTGGCCACGCTCGTCATCGTCCTGCCGGCGATCTGGTGGGGCTGGAGGCCGGTCTCCGAGTACGTGGAGTTCGCCCACGACCCCGCCGGCCACCTCGTGCAGTTCCTCCTGCCCGGATTCATCCTCGGCGTGGCGGCCGGCGCCGCGCTCATGAGGCTGACGCGGGCCATGCTGCTCGAGGTGCTGCGCCAGGACTACGTCCGCACCGCGTGGGCCAAGGGGCTCCGCGAGCGCGCCGTCGTGCTCAAGCACAGCCTGAAGAACGCCTTCATCCCGGTGCTGTCCGTGTTCGGCATCCAGATCGCGCAGATCTTCGGCGGCGCCGTGATCATCGAGACCATCTTCGGCCTGCCCGGCCTCGGGCGTTTCCTCTTCGAGGCGATCTCCCAGCGCGACTATCCGGTCGTCCAGGGCGTCAATCTCGTCGTCGTCGCCGCCATCGTCCTGGTCAACCTGGCGGTGGACACGCTCTATGCCGTCCTCGATCCGCGCATCCGGTACTAGCTCGGCCCTCGCCCGCGCCGCGCGCCGCAAGCCGCTCGGCACGTTCGGCGCGGTCATCGTGCTGGTCTTGCTGGTCATGGCGGTCTTCGCCGAGCGCATCGCGCCCCACGCCTACGACGAGACCATTCGCGGAGCGCGCATGAAGCCGCCGAGCACCGCGTACTGGCTGGGCACGGACAACCTCGGCCGCGACATCTGGAGTCGCATCGTCTATGGAGCCCGCGTCTCCGTCCTCGTCGGGTTCGCGACCGTGCTGCTCGGCACCGTCGTGGCCACGGCGATCGGCGTGTCCTCCGGCTACGTCGGCGGGGCCTATGACCTCTGCGTCCAGCGTGTCGTGGACGCCTGGATGTCCTTCCCCTATCTCGTGATCATCCTGTCGGTGATGGCCGTCCTCGGCCCCGGGCTCCTCAACGTCGTGCTCTCGCTCGCGCTCATCATCGCCGCCACGAGCTCGCGCGTGATCCGCGGTGCCACCCTCGCGGTCGCCGGGCAGACGTACGTCGAGGCGGCGTATGCCACCGGGTGCCCGCACCGGCGCGTGATCGTGCGCCACATCCTTCCCAACGTCATGCCGACGATCATCGTGCTGGCGACCATCAGCCTGGGCGGCGTGATCCTCGCCGAGTCGGCGCTGTCGTTCCTGGGGTTCGGTGTCCCGCCGCCGTTCCCGTCGTGGGGGGCGATGCTGTCGGGGTCGGGACGGACGTACATGTTCCGGGCGCCCTGGATGGCCATCTGGCCCGGCGTGGCCATCTCGGTGGCCGTCTTCGCCTTCAACATGCTCGGCGACGCGCTCCGTGACGTCCTCGACCCGCGCTTGAGAGGGACGTGACTCAGGCCTGTGATGCGCGCAGCCGCGGGAACACGACGTCGCGGAACGCGACGACCTCCTGCTCCGGCGCCGCGAAGGTCAGGAGCGGCATGAGGTAGAGACTCGTCACGCCGAGCTTCGCCATTTCGAGGATCCGGCCGGCGACGTCGGACGGCGTCCCGATGAGCCCGTACGCATCGCAGAGCTGGGCGACGACGTCGTCGGGGACGAACGACGTGGCCTTGATGGCCGCCTCCCAGTCGTGGGCGTGCGAGAGATCGGGATAGATCTTGTAGACGGCGTCCGGGATCTCGAGCGGCGGAAGCTTGACCCCGGCGGGGCCGAGCCAGTGGCCGCCCCAGCGCAGGACGCCCCAGTGCACCGCCGTCGGCCGCGCCAGCCGCCGCGCCTCGGCCGTGGTCGGCGCCGTCCCCGTCCTCACCGCCCAGATGATCTCGAGGTCGTCGAGCCGGCGCCCGCTCCGCTTGGCGCCGCGCTCGAGATGCTCGAGCGCCGACTGCACGATGCCGCGGTTGAATCCGACGAGCAGCAGCGCCCCGTCGGCGATCTCGCCGGCGACCTCGATCGCCTTCGGCCCCGAGGCGGCCATGATCACCGGGATGCGGCGGCCCGACGTGAAAGCCAGCCGTCCCGGCGTGCCGTCGAAGTCGACCGTCTTGCCCGCGAGCAGTCCCCTGACCGTCCCGATGCACGCGCGCATCTCGGCGAGCGTCGCCGGCTTGCGGCCGATCGTGCTCGCCGACGTGTAGCCGGTGCCGATCACGAACTTCACCCGGCCCGGCGCCAGCTCCTCGACGGTCTGGATGGCGCCGGCGAGGACGGACGCGTGACGCGTGAACGGATTCGTGACGGCGGGAAACAGCGTCAGCCGCGACGTGTGCGCGGCGGCCTGGCCGAGCGTGACGAAGCTGTCACGCGAGATCACCTGGCTGTCGAGGATGCCGGCGCCCTCGAACCCCGCGGCCTCGATGTCCTGGATCAGGCGCATGAGTTGTGGCATCGGGGCCGTCCCCGGCACTCGCATGTGAACGCGGACACGCTCGCTCATCGTCGTCTCCTGGTGGGAGGTTCGTGCGGCAGTCCGAGAGTACAACGGGTCGCTTGACTTCGCTGCGAGAGAGCAGTACTGCTCGGGCCACTTGCCCGTCCGACCAAGGAGGCCAGCATGGCGCACTATCTGACCGACGCGGAGCTCGAACGGACGGCGCCGGCCGAGGTCGCATCGTTCAAGGGCCCGGTGCCAACGCAGATCGTCTCGAATGGCGAGTTCAACCCGCCGCCGCAGACGCAGGAGCAGCGCCGCGTCGAGTCACGCGTCGACGCGCTGGCCGGCGACCTCGCGCCGCGTCACGGGCTGAGCCGGCGCCAGTTCCTCGCCAGCAGCGCCGGCATGGCCGCGGCCTTCCTCGCCATGAACGACGTATTCGGGCCGATCTTCGACGTGCAGCGCGCCGAGGCGGCCACACCCGGACTGGCCGATGCGCGAGCCCAGGCGCTGGCCGGCCAGCTCATCGTCGATGCCCAGACGCACTTCGTCCGCGACGACTTCAAGCAGGAGGGCTTGCTCGACCTGGCGAAGTACGCCAAGCAGCACTGGAACCGCGGGCTCTGGGGCGAGTCCACCCTGGCCCGTTACAAGTTCGAGAACTACGTGAAGGAGATCTTCGTGGACAGCGACACGAAGGTCGCGCTTCTCTCGGGCGCGCCCTTCGACGACCCCACGTGGAATCTCCTCACCAACGACCAGATCGCCACCGCGCGAGCCGCCATCAACCAGATCGCCGGCTCGCGCCGCCTGCTCGGCCACGCCGTCTTCACGCCGAAGAAGGCCGGCTGGCTCGACGAGGTGGATCGGGCGATCGCCACACTCAAGCCCGACAGCTGGAAGGGCTACACGATCGGCGATCCGCTCTTCCCCTCCAAGCAGGGCTCGTACTGGTGGCTCGACGACGAGAAGCTGATGTACCCGTTCTACGAGAAGATCGTGAAGGCCGGCATCACGACGGTCTGCATCCACAAGGGCCTGCTTCCCGCCGACTACGAGAAGTCCTGGCCGGGCGTGTGGGAGTACGCCACCGTCCGCGACGTCGGCAAGGCGGCCAAGGACTGGCCGCAGATCAACTTCGTCATGTATCACGCCGCGCTCCGGGCCTTCCTCGAGACGCCCTCCGCGGCGCTCAACGAATTCGAGCAGACGGGCCGGATCAAGTGGGCGACCGACCTCGCCGAGATTCCCTCGAAGCTCGGCGTGAAGAACGTCTACGCCGAGGTGGGGACGGCGTTCGCCAACTCCGCGGTGGCCGACCCGCGCTTCGCCGCGGCCTTCGTGGGAACGCTGGTGCGCGGCCTGGGCGCCGAGCACGTGCTGTGGGGCACCGACTCGCTCTGGTACGGCTCGCCGCAGTGGCAGATCGAGGCGCTGCGCCGTCTCGAGATCCCCGAGGAGATGCAGCGCAAACACGGGTTCGCTCCGCTCGGCCCGGCCGACGGCATCGTGAAGAGCGCCATCTTCGGGGGCAACGCGGCGCGGCTCTACGGATTGCACGTGAAGGCCGTCCTCGGCGAGATCGGGAACGACCAGGTGGCGGCGATCAAGGCGCAGTACGTCGCGATGGGTGGGATGCGGAGCAACACCCGCTATGGTTACGTCGCGCGAGTCTAGGTCCGCGGGCCGGCGCGTCCGCAGCATCACGGAGCTCACGGCAGCGGTTGTTTGCCGGGCGACGTGAAGACCGTCTGGCGTCCATTGATGGAACGTACGCGGGCCGTGCGGGCTCACGGCGACCCGCTCGGCGAGTTTCGCGTCGGGCCGGGCCCGCCGCCGCTCGAGCTGCGTGCCAGGCTGCGGGCCTACTTGAACGCCGCCATCAGCGAGGCGCCGCTTCAAAGGTTCCTGGAGCAGAACCCGCTGGTCCTCGTTCGATATCTCGCCGGTGGACACACCCGCTGGGTGATTCCCGGATTGCGACTCGGATCCCGGTTCGCTCCCGACTTCGTGATCGGTGAGCAGCACGCCAGCCGGTCTCGCTGGACGCTCGTCGAGCTGGAGAGTCCGTCCGTCCGACTCTTCACGCGGAGCGGGGACGCCACGCGAGCGCTCCTCCACGCCACGAGCCGGATCCGAGGATGGCGCGACTGGCTCCACGACCACAGCCGCTATGCGCGGGAACACCTGAACCTGGCCCACGTCGGCGGCGACGCCCAAGGGGTGATCCTCATCGGCGCGCGCGGCTCGGCCCCGAGGACGCAACGACAGCGGCAACTGGAAACCGAGCACAAGGTGGCGATTCACACGTACGACTGGCTGGTCGATGGAGCGCCAGAGACGCAGACCCGACCACGCGGACGGTGATCGGCGACGGCGCTACGCCCGGCGGATGTCGGGACGCGCGAGCAGCGCGCGGATCTGCCTCAACACCTCCGCCGGAAGACACGGCTTGACGACGTACGCGTCGCAGCCGGCGTCCAGCGCGTGCTCGACGGCCGGCCCGAAGGCGTGTCCGGTACAGGCGAGGATCGGAATGTGCGCCGTACGCGGATTCTGCTTGAGCTGGCGCGTCGTCTCCCATCCATCCAGCCGCGGCAACGAGAGATCCATGACGATCGCGTCGGGGCACACCGTCTGCATCACTCGCAGCGCGGTGACGCCGTCGCCAGCCACGAGAAACTGAACGCCCTGCGAGGCGAAATACGAGCAGTACATCTCACGCTCTTCGGCGTTGTCGTCGACGACGAGGACGAGCAGGACGGGATCACGGCGGCCCGAAAGCGCACTGGTTCGAGCCCGGGGTGAGTCAGTGCGACGCCGCTGCCGTTTCATCGCGCCGTAAGTGTACCTCCGAGTCTTCCGGTGCGGTATCGCTCGCAAGGTATAGGAAATCCTTTTCCCTACCACCGGCTCGTCGGGGGGAGCAGGATCTCCCCCCGAGAGTCTCCCGCGAGCCCTGGCTCCGAGCGAGCTACGGCAATGAGACCTGGCGAAGGTACCAGGGAAGCATGGTGACGCTCACGACGCGCTCGGAGCCATCGAAGATCTTCGCAAGCTCGGGAATCGCGACGCTGAGCTTGAAGTTCTGGACGCGATCGATGCCATCGGGAACACTCTTGACCACGTCCGCCCCCTGCTCCCATCGATAAATGCGGAAGAAGGTCGGCTCCGCGCCCGAGTAGACCTTGGCCTCGCCCTTGCTCCGAGACGGCAGCCCACCCTGGTAGTCGAACTGCAGCTCGGCCGTGCCGCCGGCCGCTCTCACCGTCCAGAGTTCGCGACCCGAGGCGGGCTCCAGGTTGGGCTCCTTGATCATGCGCTCGCGCCGGATTGTCGCCGACACCGCGTTCTTGTATGGACTGGGAACGTATGACGGCTCGGCGCTGTAGATTCGACCGACGACCGATGCCGTCTCTCCCGTGCCGCCATGCTTGCCGGGCACGGTGAGCGCCATGATTCGATTAATGCCAGTGGCCATCGGCTTCCCGTCGGCGTCCAGCCACAACTGTTGATCGACGAATACGACCGAGGCGTTGGCGCCCTTCGAGGGCCCCGCCGCGACTGGATTCACCTGCCAGGCGCCGGAAATCCACTGCTGGAGTGCTTCGGGTCGAACCTGCAGCGACACGATAACGCGCGTATCGACGTTCGATCCGGCCGGAGTCTCAGCGCGCGTGAGACTCGCCGTCAGGATGCCGCCGACGATGACCGCCAGGACCAGCGGGACGCGAAACGCCATGGACAGCATCATTGCTCCCTCCCACGACCACGAGATTGAGGTCGATGAGTCACGGAACCCCTTGGACGACTGTTTCCTCCTTTCCGGCTACCCAAGCTCCTTCAGCCGAGGCATGACTTCGGCCGAAAACAGCCTGATTCCCTTCTCAGCCTCCGCGTGCGTCAGGAACCCCGAGCGGCCGATCATCACCAGATGACCGAAGCCGCCGACCTCCGTATAGAAATCGTGGATCTGACGGTACACCGTGTCGGGATTGCCGGCGAACAGGATGCCCCGCTCCCTCGCCTGATCCGCCGTCAAGCCGATCAGCGTCGCGGCGTTCTGGCTCGCTGACGCGACCGGCCTCGGTCCGCCCGCGGCGGTGGTCGGGCGTGGCGCACTACGGTAGAGCAGCGGGGCCGATTGCGGCGGCACCGTGCCAGGCAGGAACTTCGAGTACTGAGGCGCGGACTTGAGGCTGGTGTTGAGGAACCAGAGAAGCTTGCTGCCGACGCGCACGCCCTCCTCGTGGGTGTCGCCCACGTAGACGAACGCCGCGTACGCGAAGTGATCGGTGCCGACCTCGGGAAGCCTGGCCTCCGCGCGCGCCTGGCGATACGCACCCCAGGCCCGCTTCGTGCCGTCCGCCCCGCGGAGCACCAGCACGTTGACCATGCCGCGGCGGCCGACCTCGGTGGCCGTGTCGGGATCACCGGTGGCCGCCCACAGCCGCGGGTGCGGCTGCTGCCACGGCCGCGGCCAGATGTTGACGTGCCGGTGCGTGAAGTGTTTCCCCTCCCAGGAAAACGGCCCGTCCTGATGCGTCAGCGCCTTTCTGATCAGATCGATGGCTTCCCAGTAACGCTCGACGTTGTTGACGGGGTTGGCGTTGTTCGACGCCATCTCGGTGCCGCCCGACTTGACGAAGCCGATCTCGAGACGGCCGCGGCAGATGACGTCGGCCGTCGCGTACTCCTCGGCCACGCGTACCGGGTCCTTCCGCAGCGAGACCAGCGTCCCCATGCTCAGGATGCGGACGTTCCGCATCTGGCGGGCGAGGATCCCGAGGATCAGCGGGTTGGCGCCGAAGAGCGAGTTGATCCCGGCGTGGTGCTCGATGGCGACGACGTTCAGACCCTGGTCGTCGCACAGCATGAACTCGTCGAGGACTTCCTCGAAGAGGTCGGCGGCGATCTTCGGATCGCAGTACTTGTTCGGCAGGCTGGCCCGGACGGAATCGACGCGGTCGAGAATGTCCTGGGGCACGAACGGATACGGGTTCTCACACTGGTACCAGACGTCCACGGTCAGCGATCCAGGAACGCCGCGACGCGTTCGGCGAAGGCTTCGGGTTGCTCGATCTCCGGATGATGCCCCGCCGCCTCGATGACCTCGAAGCGCGAGCCCGGGATCAAGGCGCTGTAGCCGCGTCCGTACGACGGCTTCACGATCCCGTCCCAGGCGCCCCACAGCACGAGCGTCGGGATCGTGATCCGACGCAGCCAGCGCTTGAGCTGCGGGTCGTACATATAAGGATGCCAGCCGTAGAGGCAGAGCGCGTCCCAGTTGCGGGCGCGGACGATCAGCTCGTCGTCCGACATCGCGTCGAGGTCCGGCGCCTTCGCCGGATCGTGCCAGCTCCGCCGTCGCACCTCCTGAGGAGACGTGTTGAAGACGTCCAGGATGTCGGGCGTCTCTCGATCGCTCAGCTTGAGGCCGAAGGCGTCCACCAGGACGAGCCGGTCGAGGCGGTGGCGGCACTTCACCGCGATCTCGGCGGCGAGCCAGCCGCCGAAGGAGAATCCCATCAGCGTGACCTTCGGATACGGCAAACCGTCGAGGACGTCCAGGTAGAGATGGACGAGGTCGGAGACGGTCTCGAAGTCCGCCGGGCGTGGCGAATGGCCGAAGCCGGGGTGGGACGGCGCGATGATCTCGGCGCGCCGGCCGAGGAGATCGAGGAAGCGTGCGCGCGGGTCGACGTTCTGCATGCCGTGCAGGAGCAGCACGGGATGGCCCGTGCCCCGGCGCACCACTTCGAGCTCGATCCCCCCGGCCGACAGTCGCTCCGAGGGCGACGACGACACTACGGGTGTCATGCCCATCGGGCGTGAGTTCTATCCCAGAGGGCTCGGCGCCGCAAGCTGCCTCACGACGAAAACCCCTGGGGCGCGAGGCGGAATGCCTTCGCGAACTTGCTGGCAAAGGTCTGGTAGCCAATGATGAAGGTCAGCTCCACGATCTCCGGCTCACCGAAGTGCTCGTGGAGCCTCGCCCAGCACTCGTCTGTAATCTCCTGGTCGTCGCGGACGATGCGCTCGCAGAACTCCAGCGCCGCGCGCTCCCGCGCGCTGAAGTGGGGGCTCGACGGGTACGTGGCGACGTCGGCCAGCTTCTCGGCCGGGACACCCAGCTTCACGCCGACGGCGTGACGGATGTCCATTCAGTACGGGACGCCATACAGCGTCGCCACCTGCACGTTGAGCAAGGCGCGAAGCTCGGCGTCGATCGTGGCGAACCATTCGATCGCGCCGTAGAGGCCGCCGATCCCCATCATGAGCGGCAGGCGCTGGGCCATGAGGCGCTCGGGCGTGGGGACCTGGCCGAACATCCGCTCGCCGATCTTGAAGAACGTCCTGGTCACGAGACTCGTGCGTTCCATGAGATCCTCCTTCTCGTCATGCGTTGGCTCGTGGTCGTCTTGCTGGTCCTCACCGTGGCGACGACGTTCGCCACGGATCAGGACGGGCCCTGGCTCACCGGCCAGTTCCTCGTCGCCACCGAGCAGCTCACTAGTCCTCCCTTCGCCCGCACCGTGATCTACCTGATCCTGCACGACGCGGGCGGCGCCATGGGGCTGGTCGTCAATCGACCCGTGGGTGAGGTGCCGCTGGCGCGCCTGCTCGATTCCTTCGGGCTCGACACGACAGGCGTGAGCGGTGACCTCAGGGTCCACTACGGCGGACCGGTCGAGCCAGCCCGCGCCTTCGTCATTCACACGTCAGACTACACCGGGCCGAACACGCGGGCGATCCGCGATGGCATTGCGCTCAGCGGGGATACCGCGATCTTCGAGGCCATCGGCCACGGCCGCGGGCCGGCGCGCTCGCTCTTCACGTTCGGCTACGCGGGTTGGGCGCCCGGCCAGCTCGAGGACGAGATCCGTCGCGGCTCGTGGTTCACGGTGGACGCCGACCGGGCGCTGCTCTTCAGCGAGGACTACGATCGCAAGTGGGAGCGCGCGACGGCGCGGCGCAAGATCCAGCTCTGACTCGGCCGGGGTAGAATCGCTTCACCCTGAGTGGACGCGCGCAGGGAGCAGAGCGGAGGCCAGCATGGCGAGACACAAGATCGCGGTGATCCCCGGCGACGGCATCGGCAAGGAAGTGGTGCCCGAGGGCCTGCGCGTGCTCGACGCGGCGGCGCGCCGGTTCGGCATCGAGCTGCAGCTCGATCACTTCGACTGGAGCTGCGACTACTACGCCAGGCACGGCTCGATGATGCCTTCGAGTTGGAAGGAGCTGATCGGTCAGCACGACGCGCTCTTCTTCGGCGCCGTGGGCTGGCCGGCCACCGTGCCCGATCACGTCTCGCTGTGGGGCATGCTGATCAAGTTCCGGCGCGAGTTCGACCAGTACGTCAACCTGCGGCCCTGCCGCCTCATGCCGGGCATCCGCACGCCGCTCGCCGATCGCAAGCCGGGTGACATCGACTTCTTCGTCGTGCGCGAGAACACCGAGGGCGAGTATTCCAGCGTGGGCGGCCGCATGTACGAAGGGACTGAACGCGAAGTCGTATTTCAACAGGCGTGCTTTTCCCGAAAGGGAGTTGATCGGATTCTGAAATTCGCATTCGAATTGGCCAGAAAGCGGCCGAAGAAGCACCTGACTTCAGCGACCAAGTCGAACGGCATCTCGATCACGATGCCGTACTGGGACGAGCGCGTCGAGGCAATGGCCAAGCAGTATCCCGACATCCGCTGGGACAAGTTCCACATCGACATTCTGACCGCGCACTTCGTCGCGCATCCGGACTGGTTCGACGTCGTCGTGGCGTCCAACCTGTTCGGCGACATCCTGTCGGATCTCGGCCCCGCCTGCACCGGCACCATCGGCATCGCGCCGTCCGCCAACATCAACCCGGAGCGCGTGTTTCCCTCGCTGTTCGAGCCCGTCCACGGCTCGGCGCCCGACATCTACGGCAAGGGCATCGCGAATCCGATCGGCCAGATCTGGGCGGCCGCGATGATGCTCGAGCACCTCGGCCATCCGAAGGCGGGCGAGGCCATCGTCACAGCGATCGAGACGGTGCTCGATCCGAAGAGCGGCGCGCCGCGCACGCCCGACATCGGCGGCAAGGCGAAGACGGTGGACCTCGGCAAGGCCATCGCCGAGGCGATTTAGCGGCCTTCCTTAACGCGCGAGGAGCAGGCAGGCCGCGCCCGCCGACGCCATCACCGCGGCGGCGAGCCGGCGCCCCAGGTCGGGCTCGCCGAAGAGCGTCCGGCCGAGCCCCACCGCCACCACGGCCGACAGGCGGCGGATCGCGTTGACGTACGACGCCGGCGCCATCGTCAGCGCGTTCGTCTGCATCGCCGTCCCCGTGACACCGAGCACCCCGTGCGCGACGATCGTCGCCACGTTGCGCGCCGTCGCCAGCTCGACGAGGCCGCGGCGCACGGTGACGGCGGAGATCACCCCGGTCAGCACCGCGGCGGCGCCGTGCGAGCACGCGAGGTAGCTCGGCGGCCCCAGCACCACCGCGGCCCAGCGATCCACCGCCGACAGCACGCCGAGCAGAATCGCAGCGGCGAGCGCGTCGAGGGCATCGCGGCGCCCGAGCAGCGCGCGCAGACGGCCGTGATCGGGCCGGCCGGACAGGCTGAGCGTGCCGGCCACGGCCAGCGCAATGCCGAACCAGCCGAGCGGGCTGGGCAAGGTGCCGGAGAGCACGGCGTCGGGGATCACCGTGAAGATCGGGCTGAGCGCGAAGACCGGCCCGACGATCGAGATGTCACCGCGCGCGCTTGCGCGGG